>Ga0265297_10001518_pt1 | contig 53836 bp, 47 predicted proteins | sample Munlanlwell13791_FD_192502 | JGI IMG/M metagenome (GOLD analysis project Ga0265297, IMG submission 192502) | Leachate microbial communities from a municipal landfill in Southern Ontario, Canada - Leachate well 137-91 | ecosystem: Engineered > Solid waste > Landfill > Unclassified | place...
ACAGGAGGGGGAACGGCGGATAATTGCCCGCGAACTCCACGATAGGCTGGGGCAGTCGCTGGCTGTGCTCAAATTGCTGCTGGGTGATGCTATGACATCCTCCCCGGATAAGGTGCGTTATACTCTGGGTGAGGCGCAGTCGCTGGTCAACGAGATGATGTCGCTGGCGCGCGAGCTTTCCCTTGAGCTCCGCCCCAAGATGCTGGACGACCTGGGTCTGCTGCCTGCGCTGCTATACCTGTTCGAAAGCTTTACTTCGCGCACTCACGTCGCCGTCCGGTTCGAGCACCAGGGCCTGCACAAGAAAATACCTGCCGAAACCGGCCTGGCCGCTTACCGTATCGTAAAAGAGGCGCTGGAAAACGTAGCGGCGCACGCAGGCACCGGCGAAGCCAGGGTCAGAGTGTGGTCCGATCGCTGGATACTTTCCGTGCGCATTGAGGATAGTGGAAGCGGCTTTGAGTCCGATAAAATTTCTGAGAACTGGCCGGGGGGCATCAATGGCATGCGCGGGCGCGCGCTGATTGCGGGCGGCAGGTTTTCTCTTACTTCTGTCCGCGGTACGGGGACGGTGGTTACGGCGGAGATTCCCCTTCCTGTCAGATCAAGGAAAGTGATTACGGAATAAATATGATTAGTGTAATTTTGGCTGATGATCATCATGTAGTGCGAAAGGGAATCAAGGCGTTGCTCGAATCCGAGACGGATATTCATGTTAGCGGTGAGGCGGGCAGTGGTGCCGAGGCCACACTGATGGCCGGGCAGATAAAGCCCGATGTCATGATAATCGATCTGATGCTGGCGGATATGAGCGGGCTGGCGGTCATCCGTCAGGTGAGGAAGAGGTCGCCCCACACGGCCGCTGTAGTGCTCTCCATGTACGGCAACGATTGTTATGTGGTGGAGGCGCTACAGGCCGGCGCCTGTTCATATGTGCTGAAAGACTCTTCTCCCGAGGAGCTGGTGCGCGCTGTTCGTGAGGCATCTCTGGGAAGGCGCTACCTGGCGCCACCTCTTTCTGACCGGGCCATAGAAGCTTACCTGCAGAGATCTGAGGAAAGTCGGCTCGAGCCCTATGATATGCTCACCTCGCGCGAGCGTGAAGTGCTGCACCTGGCGGCGCAGGGATTCACCAGTTCGAATATCGCCGAGAGGCTTTTCATCAGCCCGCGTACGGTAGAGGTGCACCGCGCAAGGGTCATGCAAAAGCTTGGGTTGCGCAATCGCACCGAGCTTATCCACTTCGCCATCAGGCGAGGGATCATACCTGAAAAATAGGTACGTTCCTACATCGGTTTATCTGCGATCGCGCCCAATCCGGAGCCGCGCTTTTTCTTGAGGTAGCGGTCGCGTATCACGTAGTAAATAACACCAATGATCATCCAGGCTATTAAAATGAGGAAGGCGGTCAGACTCTCTAAGATCAATGCGGCGATGAAGAATGTGCCGAAGATCAGGGCCAGTATGGGCACTATTCGAAGCCACAGGCCCCTTAGTTTAAAAGGGGCCCTGGCATAGGCCTCCGGCATTTTACGGGGGAAACGCATGGCTGAGATGAGGATGGGGAAGAGCAGCACGATGGAGCCAATGGAGGCAGTATAGGCCAGCACTTCGAAAGATGATGCGCCCAGGGGCAGGAAGGCCAGTGACAGTACGAACATGACGAGCAGTCCCCAGTGCGGCGTGCCGAACCTCCTGTTCACCCCCGCCAGCACTTTGGGGAAAACCTCATCCTCGGCAAAGACCAGTATATAGCGCGAAGCGAACATGAAGGTGGCATTGATGGTGGTGGCCAGCGCCAGCAGACCACCTCCCACCGTGAAGAAAAGAGCCAGCCCGGGCGGCATGAAGTTGCCTGCGGCAATGGAAAGCGGCTGGTTGGCGCAGACGCTGGACGGCACGGTGCCGACCGTCACAAGTCCCATCAATGTATAGATAATGATTATGATGGGCATGCTGATGGCGAAGGACAGCGGAATATTCCTGCCTGCGTTCTTGATCTCGGCGCCCAGGTCGATGATGAAGTTGGCGCCCATGTAAGCGAAGAAGAGTGTGCCGGCGGCTATGGCAAGGCCGGCCGCCCCGCCCGGAAAGAGCGGCATGAGGTTGGCGGGATCTATGGCCGGTATGCCCCATATGATATATACCAGCAGCGCCGCCAGCAGGACGAAGAACATACCGACCTGAACGGCACTGGCCGCCTTGACGCCGACCACGTTTATTACAAAGAAGAAGGATAGAGCAATCACGGCCACCAGGTTGCGGTCGAATGCTGGAAAGATAACGCGCATGTAGTCGGCGAAGTTGAGGGCATACAAAGGCATGCCGCCCAGCATGATGCCCATCATAATGCCCCAGACCCCGATGAAGCCCCAGAATGGGCTGAGTATACGGCTGGGGTAGCGGAAGCTGCCTCCCACGGTGGGGAGGATTGAAGCCAGCATGCCGATGGGCAACAGAGCCAGCACCATGGGCAGTGCTGCGATAACGAAGGCGATGGGCACGCCGGGACCGCACTTCGCTACCGCCAGGCCTGTCAGAGCGAAGATACCCGCCCCGATGATGGCGCCCACCTCAATAGAGACAGTATCTATTAGCCCCAGAGATTTCTTGAGGCCCGGTCCGGATGAACCTTCTTTTTCCTGCATACTCATCCTCCCATACTATTTAACGGGCGGATAAAAAAACCGCCCCTTTTATATCGATCGCAATAGCCTATTTCAAATACGATATCAGGTTCTCTTTGAAGACCCACTGTGCGCTTTTGGGGAGAGTCTTGAAGCCGCCGCACTTTTTAATAGTCTCGCTGTAATCCACGCTGTTGTATGTGTTCCAGAATAGCAGCGGAGCGCCGTCGGGCGATCCGCCCTTTTTTATAAAATCCAGCATGGCTGCCAGCGCTTTGCCCGTATAGGTGGTTTCCAGCCCGATGCCCTCAGTTTTCTTTATCAGGTCCACGGCGGCCCTGCCCTCCGGCGTAACCCTGCCGTACTCCCCTCCGAAGAAGCCCGGCTCCAGGTCGAAATCGGAGGCGGTGAACCTCATATCCGGCACCGAAGGATCGTGTTTTCGCATCATTTGAATAGTCCTATTGCACAGCGATATGGTGCCCTTTACGTTGGAATAGGCGTCCATGGAGACCTTGACTCCCACGATACGGCTTTTCAGTCCGGCCAGCCTGCATCCAACGATCAATCCGGCCGTGGTGCCCATGGAGCCGGTGGCACCGAAGACGTATTTAGGCTCGGGCAACAGGCCTGCGTCGATCTGTTGTTTTAGTTCCAGCGCAGCGTTGACATATCCGAGGGTACTGAGGGGAGATGTGCCTCCGGCCCAGAGCAGGTAGAAGTTGGGGTGGGTCAGCATCACCCAGACCGCCCGCAGGTAGGCTTCCATGGTGCTGCGGCCGACGTTTATATCGGCGCCGAAATGCTGGTCCAGCAGGAGGTTCTCCTGCACCTTTTCGGTGATCGGTTGGGGGATGAGCACCAGCGCCGTTTTGATGCCGGCGCGGTTGCAGTGAATGGTAGTGGCCAGGCCGTGGTTGGTTCCGATGCCGCCCACCGTGATCATATATTTTTTCTTCTTGTTCAGGGCATCGGCGATAGCGAATTCCAGTTTACGTATCTTGTTGCCCCCGTAGATGTTCGACGACAGGTCATCGCGTTTTATCCAGAGTTCGGGGTATCCCACAGCCCTGCCCAGGTTCTCAAGCTTTTGCACGGGCGTGGGATACTGGCCCAGAGATATCCAGGGCACGTGCTTTTCCAGGGCCGGGTAGGACTTAAATAATGGTATCGTCATTCTCTGATCCTTATAAATATTTGCCGCCGGGCAGATTCAATAAAGCATATCACCTGATACGCCTTCATCTGAAGGATTTAAAACAAATGTGTGTTATTGAGTGATGCTAATTTCCTGCGGGCGCCGCCGCCGTTGCCCTGGACTCCGATTTGCCGGCCAGGAGATGTTTTCCCAGCCGCTTGCCCAGGCACAAGATCGAGTAAACCGGCGGCCGGCCCCACTCGGACGGTATCACCGAGCAGTCACATACGTACAGGTTATCGATCTCCGTCTTGAGGTTGGTGTCCACGATGTCATTGATCTTGCAGGTACCGCCCGGATGTGATGCGATCCACCAGGTTTTGAAGATATCCTTGGCGCCGGCGTTCTTCAGAATCTTCCTGGCGCGCTCAAATCCGCTCATCAGCTTGCCGCGCTCTATCTGTGTAAACGGTTTCTTAATGAACCCGGATTTGCTGATCTTGCCGCTCAGACTGTCGCGCGCTTTGATCATGATGGTAAGCTGGCTCTTATTAGATAGTTTGTCCAGGCGGAAGACCTCGGCGGTGAATACATCGTAGATCAGCCAGGGTAATGTCATGTCGGTCATCAGGTAGTCGTCCTCCACCATGTGCTGACCCATGGCCATAGGGAACTCCTTGCCGTCGTCCAGGCCTTTTACGGTACCGAACACTGCGATCAGTGGATCGTAGAAGAAATTGGCGCCCGCCTGCGGGATGCCGCTGTTCTCCAGTATGATTGGGGAGCCGATCCCGCCCGCTGCCACGATCACTCTGTCGGCGCTGGCGATATACTTTTTGCCCTTGCGCGAGAACTCCACACCCGTGGCCTTTTTATTTTCAACGATGACCCTGGTTACATGTGCCAGGTCCAGCAGCTGCGCACCCTTTGCGGTGGAGTCCTGGACGAATACACGCGAGTTCCACTTGGCGCCGTAAGGGCAGCCCAGGTCGCACTTGTCGCACTTAGCACGACATTTGTCGAGGTATACAAACTTATTGAGCTTTTGCCAGTTGTAGCCCAGATCGCGTGCGCTCCGGGCGATCATTTTGGCCGAGGGGCCGATCAATTCGTCCGTAAGAGGATTGATAGGGACCTCTTTTTTGATCTCGGCAGCCTCGTCGCGCAGGTTTATGCCGTATTTATCCCAATAGTCGAAAGGCGGCTCCCAGGCGGTGGCATAATAGACGATTGAGCTGCCGCCCACCGTGATCGCGCGCACCAGCCCCAGGAAATTATCGATGAAATACAGGCTCTTATAGGGCATGCCGATGTAGCCGAGGGCCTGGGCGTTGCTGCCCTGCACAGGAGCATTGGAACCCCAGTCCAGCATCAGCACCTTCTTGCCGGCGTTGGTCAGCTCTCTGGCCACTGTGGCCCCGCCAGGGCCCGTACCCACCACTACGGCGTCGAATTTCTCGTTAAGTGTCTCAACCATTTACCTTCCTCCTGCCGCATTAATCACGAACAGGTCGCTTATCGAAATTAGCATACTCTAAAAACAGCCCGCTTTCAATATAGACGTAGGCCCTTTTCAACGCTGACATGTACTGTATCTTTCTCTTTGTTATACTTGAAATGAGATGATCAGGCTACGCTTAACATTGATTGTGGCCGTGGCTCTAATCCTGGCAGGTTGCCTACCGGCAACTCAGCCTGCAGAAGAGCCGTCTGTAGATAATACCACGGTCGCCGCACCGGCTGTAAAAGTTAAATCCTGGCCGGTAATCAACGATTTCTCAGCCGGGGCCGATGTAATTATGCCGGGTGAGAACGTTACCCTTCGTTGGAGCGTGTCTGACGCCGCAGCAGTGACCATTGACAACGGGCCGGGCAGGGTTCAGCCCATTGGCTCAGTTGATGTATCGCCGCAGAAAACCACCAGGTATACCCTCACCGCTTCCGGACAGAGGGGAGTATCGACCGCCTGGGTCACGGTTGATGTGGTGGAGAGGAGCGAATTCCTGCCGGACCTGGTGGTCACGGGCGTGACGCATATCAGCGGGCTGCTCTACTATAAGATCAAAAACATCGGCTCTGCCGATGCCGGCCCCAGCGAGACCTACGTCTATGACCAGAGCAACATGCTTCGGGACACTAGCTGGGTGAGCGGACTCAAGGCCGGTGAGGAAAAGACACTGCCTTTTACCAATTACGACTGGGAAGGAAACACGATTAAAATATGCGCCAACGGAGATAATAAGGTGGAAGAGGCCGGCAAAGAAAATAATTGCTATGTGCCGACCTTTGGCTTCAAATACCGATACGATTTCGGTCAATATGCTTCGCGGGCGAGCTGGAGAGGCAGCGCCGGTCGGATCGATTACTCGGATGGCGATGCGGTTACTGGATACGCGCAAAGGCTGCTCGAAGTCGTTGCTGCGGACAATCAGACCTATCGCAATGCCATCGAGATGGTACCGCCTGGCGCCGGCTATGGCTGGATCGAAGGGATCTTCGGCGACTGGCAGGAGCAGTGGCAGGCGGGAGGCTATATGCTGCCTCTGGAATTGCCTTACAACACGCGCTTCACTGCCAGGGTGGGGCTGTCCGGGGAAGCGGGGGATGCCGGGAGTGCGGCCTTTCTCTTCGGCATAAAGGATGACAGGGGGGGCATCGTCTGGTGGCCGGCTATCGAGGCTTCCGGCGACGGCAGGTTGCATGATATAGATATCGATCTTGCAACCTACGGCGGCAGAAAGGTCATGCCCGTACTGAGGGTGGAGGGGGGTGCGGAGCCGGGCAAAAGCAGCGCCCTGTGGATTGATCCCAGGATCAGCCAGTGAAATAATTCATTTTCTTTAGAGGGCGACAGCAATCCGTTGAATGCCCTCTGGGCTGCGTACTAATATAGCTCGATATGGTTGAGCTTCTTAAGTATGCCCTCAGGCTGGAGAGGTATGACGCCGCGGCCTATGCTATCGTTTATGGATTGCTGGTTTTCAAGATAAAAAATGGCGAAAAAGCAGGCAAAAAGGGACGTAAAGCGGGACTTCTACGGCCCCGCCCTGGGTGAAACCCGCAGCCTGATGCTGGAGGAGGCAGGAGGTGTGGAGGGGCTCGACCAGGAGATAGCCTTGCTCAGGCTCAGGCTGCGCGACCTGATCAGGGATTATCCGGATAAAATCGAACTGCACCTGCGCACGGCCAACGCCATCGCCGGCATGGTGAAGATAAGTTACTCCATCTCAAAGGAGCAGAAGAAAAGCCTCAGGGAGGCCATTACGAAGGTGCTCACCGAGCTGGCCATTCCTCTGGGGATCAAGGCGCTCATCAAGTAGAGACTCTTATGCACTCACGTCACTGCAAGCTCTCATTAATTCGTCATTGCGAGCGAAGCGCGGCAATCTTGTGCATACAATCAGGGTGGCAGTAGATTGCCGCGTCGCTGCGCTCCTCGCAATGACAATAAAAAAGCTCCTCGTAATGACTTACTGGATGAGATTATCATGGAATTACGTCCCTATCAGCTCGAGATTGCCCGCGCCGTGCTGGAGAGCATCGAGGACCAGCGGGGTTTGACCCTCTCGGTGGAGATCGCCCGCCAGGGCGGGAAAAACGAGCTGTCCGCGCATATCGGGGTGCTGCTGCTAACCATGTTCATGCTGCGTGGGGGCAGCGCCGTAAAATGCTCGCCCACTTTCAAGCCGCAGACCGTTATCTCAATGATGCGCCTCAAACAGCGGCTGGATGATTTTGGCTTCCGTGGATTATGGGAGGCCGAGATGGGATACATCATACGCCTGGGAGCGGCCTGCCAGGTCTTCCTCTCGGCCGAGGAGAGCTCGTCGGTGGTCGGGCACACGGCGGACATCCTGCTTGAGATCGACGAGTCACAGGATGTAGGCAAGGACAAATACACCCGTGATTTTCGACCCATGGCTTCCTCCACCAATGCCACTACCGTTCATTACGGAACGCCCTGGGATGATTCCACCCTGCTGGAGGAGGTCAAACTGATGAATCTCGAGTTGGAGAAAAAAGACGGCTTGAAGCGCCATTTCCGCTTCGATTGGCAGGAGGTGGCCAGATATAATCCCTCCTACCGGGCTTTCGTGGATGCTGAGCGCGCCAGGCTGGGCGCCGACCATCCACTGTTCCTGAGCCAGTATGCGCTGCTGCCCGTACGCAATACGGGAGGATTTCTGTCACGCGCTCAAATAGCCATGCTGCAGGGCACGCATGACAGGCAGGCGCGCCGGGAGTCCGAGAGTAAGGTATACGTGGCCGGCCTGGACCTGGCAGGCGAGGCCGAGGTGACCGACGAGCCGGGGATGATGCTGCGTGGGCGGGATGCCGCGGTGCTGACCATCGCCGAAGTGGCAAACCGTGCGGATGATTCTGCCATGGATGGGACGAGCATAGAGGTGGTCGAGCATTACTGCTGGACCGGCAGGAAGCACCCGGAGCTGTATCGTGAGCTGGCGCATATACTTAAACATACCTGGCGCTGCAGCAGCGTGGTCGCGGATGCCACGGGCGTAGGCGAAGGGGTGGCCTCGTTTCTGCGCACCTCGCTGGGCGGCTGTGTCGTGCCCTTTAAATTCACGCAGTCCTCCAAGTCGGCACTGGGCTTCAGCCTGCTGGCGGCTGTCAATTCAGGCCGGCTCAAGCTGTATCGAGCCGACGGCTCGCGGGACTATCTGGAGATGATGTTCGAATTTGAGCGCGCCCGTAGTGTCAGCCGCCCCAACCGTACTATCAATTTCTTCGTAGAGCCCTCTGCCGGGCATGATGATTATTTAATCAGTCTGGCGCTTTGCGTGGAGGCTGCGGCGCGCCTTGTTCCCCGCAGGGCTGAGGGGATCGTGAGGGGATAGCATTCAACCCAGCTTATAATGAACGGTCCACTGCACCCGGCGCATCCAGGGGATTGCACCGATGAAGCGCGCCGGGCCAAGCCTTTTTTCAGACGAGTCGAAGTACGACCATTCGTCTATCAACCTGATGCCGGGCGACCAGCTTTCTATCTCCCTGCCGTCCCTGATGCCGGACAGGAACATGGCTCCGCGGCCCAGGTGTAATTGCCTTTGCAGCCGCATGTTCATGGCCGCTTTGAGCCACCCGTGGGCGACGGACTCATTCACCACCTCGCAGACAAGCTCAGAGCCCGGAAAAGAAGACTGCAGTTTTAAGACCAGCTCCCTGACGTCTTTCTTTTCCAGGTACATGACGAGCCCCTCTGCCAGGAATAGAACAGGACCTCCGGTCTCATTTTTCAGTAGCGACAGCCAGTTATAGTCCAGTACCGACGAGGCGATCATGTGATAGCGTCCGGCCTCCCTGCAGAGCTTCCTCTTTATCTCGATGACCTCAGGCAAATCGAGGTCATAGAAGCCCATCTTCCCATCGTCGATTCTCCAGAAGCGTGTATCCAGGCCGCAGCCCATGTTCACGACCGTTCCACCGGGATTGCCCGACAGGAAAGCGCGTGCATAATCATCGAATCGCCTGGCCCGCAGGGAGATAAATGTCGTTAATTTTTTATCCAGCTTTCCCTGTGCCAGATCCCTGTACAGCCTTTCCCCGGAGCCGGCCAGCCGGCTGTTAATAGTGTCGGCTATCCTGACAGCTTCGGGGTCGTTTATGATGGGATTTCGTGACCGGCTTTCCAGCGCGCGGCAGTAAAGGGTAATCAGCATGGTGGACGATATGTCGCTTATCTTAACGTCGAACAGTCCTGGTTTTTCCACTTAGGCTCTCCTGTAGGGGCGGGTTTTCAACCCCGCCTGCATCGGCTTTTGGGCGTACTTTCAGGTACGCCCCTGCGATAACGTGCCGTGCAAAAAGAGGGGACAGAATATTCTGTCCCCTCTTCCGTTAAATCGATGATGAAGTTTTAGATAAGGCTGGGCAGGCCCTTGGCGGCGTCTTCCATGTCGCGCAGGCGGCCCGTTGTTTCCTTGAGGCGGTCCTTCTGGGTCATGGCGAAGGCCGAGGCCCTGTCGTAATAGTCGCGTATCTTCTGTACAAAGGCGAGTTGCGAGAAGAGGATGGTGACATTCACCGATCCGCGGTCCCTGGGGAAGTCGCCGGCACGTATGACTGCGTTCTCGGCCAGCTCGCGCAGGTAATCGCCCAGGCCTTTGGCGATATCCATGCTCATCTCCTTGGTGGGAGCGGCCAGCAGGTAAAGCGCGCGGCCGGCGTCCTCCGGATTGAGCGCGATGGAAAGCTCGCTGACGGCGGCGTCCATGGCCTGCATGGCGCGCAGCGTCTCGCCGCTCTTCTCACGGAAGCCGGTCTTGGAGAGCTCCCAGGGGAAGCGGAATCCGCGCGGGATATCCGTACTGCCGCAGCCGATGGCGGTCCATCCGTCGATAGATTGCATGATGTCGCCTGCGTCCATAGTCTTGGCGCCCACATGCCGCACGTTGGTCACCTCGCCCGCGCACATCAGGTCGTAGAAAGGCTCCACGATCTGGCGGTTGATGCGGGACAGGTTCATGGCCAGGCTGGCGTCCTTGCGCACGTAGCGCTGGTTGTCTGCCAGGAATACGCCGTCCGCCACGGAGTGGATGGATTTAAGGCAGGTGGCGGTGTTATAGACGCTGCGCAGCTCGGCCACTTCCTCATGTTCAAAGGGCAGCACGCAGAGGGCGTAGACCGGTTTGCCGATATAGCGTTCCTTGAGCATCTGCGCGATGATCGAGATCGCGCCCGAGCCGGTGCCGCCGGCCGTTCCGGCGATCAGCAGGAAAGCATGGGTCTGGTAGAAGAGGGGAGATGTGCGCACGGCATCGATGACCTTGTCGCCATCCTCGCGGGCCAGTTCGGCGCCCATCTCGTTGACCTTGCCTACCCCGTGTCCCCAGGTCTTGCGACCGCCGATCAGAATTCGGTGCATGTAGTCTGAGCCGATATGAGATAAACCGGTCAGGTCGGTCTGGTCGGTGTTAACGGCAAAGGTCCCTGTCACAATGGTTGTACCGCGTTCACCATGAGCCCTCTGGCCCAGGCGGGCATACTCGTCGGCGACACGTGAGCCGCATTGCCCCAGCCCGATAACCATTAATTTCATTGTGTAATACCTCGCTTAACTATTTAGTTTTATATTTAGCTGAACGCATTAATACTGTTAGATTTAACCCATATTAAAGCCGCATGGTCATTTTGTCAAGATTGTTGAATTACGATGACGACCAGCCGCCCTTGCTGCTGATGGCCCTGACGCGCCATATAATCAATCCAACAACGATCAGGCCGGCTATGATTCCCACGATGGGCCAGAAGTCGAAACCTGTGAAAGAGATGAATTGTGACTGGCTCCACTCACCTGCGTTTCCGGCCAGGTCGACCGCCTTAGCGCGCCAGAAGTAATCCCCCGCCTGCGGCTTCTCGCCGGACGGCAGTACGTATTCGGGTTGATCCAGCCCATCCTTGCGCACCACCGAGCCCGAGAAATCGGCGTTCCGGCTCATCTCGAAGGAATAAGTTACGCCGCTGGGGTCATCGACCGCGGACCACTTGAAGTCTATGGGCTTATTTTCGAAGAGTCCTATCTTGGTGCCGGCGGCGGGCGAAACCGGGGATGGGGCCGCCGGTGCGATGGATTCGATAGTGAATGTTGTGGAAGCTACGGCCTGCGTGCCGTCGCTAACGGTCACCAGGTGGCTGCCCGCATTGCTGGAAGGTGGTTTGAAGCTGGTGCTGAAGCTGCCCTTGCCGTCCGTGGTGGCAGCGCTTTCCACCTTCCTGGCGTCATAGGTGATGGTCAGTGACTGGTTGGCGCCGAATCCGCTGCCCGCGAGCAGCGTGTTTTCGCCTACTGAGCCGCTTACCGGATTTATCGTCACCTCTGGTGTGATGACGACAATATATTGCGAGACATCGTCGGCCTTTGTGGCGTCACCGAACGAGTCAACCACATGCTCACCACTGGTAGCGGCGGGCACACTGAACTGGGTCGACCATGAGCCGTGCGCGTCCGCGGTGATATTTCCGACTGCCTGCGTATCATCGAATGTGACCTTGATATTGGTCTCGTTCTCCTGGAAGCCGACGCCGTTTACATAGAGTGTGTCTCCGGTATTAATGATGTCGCCCAGCCTGCCGCTGGCCTGTTCGACCTTTATGCCGGGCGATACTGTGAATACGGCGTCGGGAACATCCTCCAGGGCGGTGGTTGCGCCCTTGGCATCCACCTTGTGCGTGCCTTTGGAAGATGCCGGGATGGAGAAGGAGGACTGCCACGAGCCGTTGAGATCGGCCGAGATATTGGTCTTGACCACTATGTCGTCGTAGATGACGGCAATGTTGGTCTCGCCGCCGCCGAAGCCGGCGCCCGATACGGTGACCACGCGCCCCACCCAGCCCGAGTTGGGATTGATGCTGAAGGATGGCGTCACCGTAAAGATCTGCTCCTTGATCTCGGATGAGGGTGTAGTGGATCCGCTGGCCGAGATAGAGTGGTTGCCCCTGTTGCTGGCGGGGATTTTGAGTGTATAGAGCCAGCTTCCGCCGGCGTTCGCCTCGATGCCCGATGCAGCTTCGTTGCTGTTGTAGATTATTTTAATGCCTGTCTCACGGGCGTCGAAACCGTCACCCTTGACGGCCACCTCTGTGCCCACCATGCCCTTTTTAACGCCAATGGAGATGGTGCCCAGAACGGTGAACTCCTTCTGGAAGGATTTGCTGCCCACCTTCAGCGTTACCATCTGTTTGCCGCGCGGCGATTGTGGCACCTCGAAGACCAGGGGCTGGCAGCCCATTTTGGAGATGGTGCCCTGCTGGATAAGCTGGTTGGAATCGCCCCAGTAAAGGAAGTACTCCCCCTCACCGTACTGGCAGAAAGCCGGTATTTTAACGTCCGTGCCTACCCGTCCCGATGTGGGGTCCAGCGTAAGTGATTCCGCATGTGCTGCGGCCGGCAGTATAAGGACTGTTAAGAAGCAAAGTGCAAGTAAAGACGCCAGGACCTTTACTTTCATCTCTTAATCCTCCGGATTGCTTTTGAATGTATCATAACATAAATCAATCAATTATTAACGTAGGTGGTCGATTCCATAATCACATTTAATCGGCGGGAGCACGTCATTGCGAGCGTTTTTTCTTCGTCATTGCGGTGAGCCGAAGCTGCGGGCCGAAGGCGTGGCAGGCAGTGTGGCAATCCCGTGTAGTGAAGTCACGCGCAAGATTGCTTCGTCACCCTGTTGCTCACAATGCCCCGTGAAGGCGTCCTTAGCCGTCCTTGCTGGTGAGTTTATCAAGGAACTCCTGGTTGGTCTGCGATTTGGAAAGCCGCTCGATGACCCTTTCCGAAGCATCGGTGGGATTGTTTGAATCCTCGGCCAGCATGCTGACCATACGGCGAAACAGCCATACCTTGGCCAGTGTGGCCTCGCCCAGCAGCAGCTCCTCGCGGCGCGTGCTGCTGCGCATGATGTCGATCGCAGGGAAAACACGTTTTTCCGCCAGCCTCCGGTCCAGATGCAGCTCCATGTTGCCCGTGCCCTTGAATTCCTCGTAGATGAGGTCGTCCATGCGGCTGCCGGTATCCAACAGGCAGGTGGCCAGTATTGTGAGGCTGCCGCCTTCCTCGATATTGCGGGCGGCGCCGAAGAACCGCTTGGGCGGATAGAGGGCCACGGAATCGATGCCGCCGGAGAGTGTGCGGCCGCTGGGGGGCATAGCCAGGTTATAGGAGCGGGTCAACCGGGTGATACCATCCAGCAATATGACCACGTCCTTGCCTATCTCGGCCAGGCGCTTGGCCCTCTCCAGCGCGAGCTCCGCCACGCGCGTGTGGTTCTCAACCGGCTCGTCGAATGTGGCCGAGACCACCTCGCCCTTGACGGAGCGCTTCATGTCGGTGACCTCCTCGGGGCGCTCGCCGATCAGGCAGACCATGAGGTGCACCTCGGGGTAGTTGGTGGAAATAGCGGTGGCGATATTTTTCAGCAGCAGCGTCTTGCCGGCTTTGGGTGGGGATACGATCAGCCCGCGCTGGCCGCGCCCGATAGGCGCTACCAGGTTGATCAACCGGGCGGACAGGTTTTTCGGGTTGCCTTCAAGGTCGAACATATCGTCCGGGAAGATTGGTGTGAGCTGGCCGAAATGGGGGCGTCCCTTGGACTGGTCGGATTCGAGGCCGTTGACCGTCTCCACGCGCAGCAGGCTGCAGTATTTCTCGCCCTCCTTGGGTGGGCGTGCCTGGCCGATCACCGTATCGCCGTTGCGCAGGCCGAACCGCCTGATCTGCGAGTTGGAGATGTATACATCGTTGGGACCCGGCAGCAGGCTCTCTTGTCTGAGGAAGCCGTAGCCCTCATCCATGATCTCCAGAATGCCGCCCAGGCTCATGTAAAAGCCCACCTGGGGCTCGGGCGGGGTGGAGAGAGGCTGGAGCTTGGCGATCAGCTCCTCCCGGGTCAGCACATCGAAGTTCTCGATGCTCTGTGCCTTGGCCAGCGCCATCAGCTCCTCAAGTGGCTTGTTTTCAAGGTCGGTTAAATTCATCATAATGCTACCTCGGGTTTATTATCGTTATTTATCATTGTCTATGTAATGTCAGTCAGCTATAAACGTCATTGCGAGGAACGGAGTGACGAAGCAATCTTGTGTTTGATGCCTCTTATACACAAGATTGCTTCGCTGCGCTCGCAATGACCTGTAAAAGTGGTTCAAATGTTTTTCACGTCTCCCATCACCTTCTTCCAGTCGTCCGCGAAGCGGGCGATGCCACTGTCGGTCAGCGGATGCCTGGCCATCTGGAGCAGCACGGCATAGGGAACGGTGGCGATGTGCGATCCGGCCCTGGCCGCCGCCAGGCAGTGCTGAGGGTGGCGGATGCTGGCCGCGATGATCTCAGTCTTGATTTCGGGGTACTGGCGGTAGACTTGGACGATGTCGCGGATCAGAGCGATGCCGTCCTCGCCGATGTCGTCCAGCCTGCCCACGAACGGGCTGACATAGGCCGCTCCCGCCCGGGCGGCCAGCAGGGCCTGGTTGACCGAGAAGCACAGCGTATAGTTGACCTTTATACCCTCTCCGGACAGCGTTGCAGTGGCCTCGGTGCCCTCCGGGCCGGCGGGTATCTTGACCACCACGTTGTTGGCCCAGGTGGCGATCACACGTGCCTCGGCCACCATGCCCGCCACGTCCTGGCTGATGACCTCGGTCGAGACCGGGCCGGGTATGATGGAGCATATCTCCTGCACCAGCTTTTTATAGTTGACCTTGCCTTCCTTGGAGACCAGGCTGGGGTTGGTGGTGACGCCGCTTACGGCGCCCAGCCTGGCGCCGTGCCTGATGTGTTCCAGGTTGGCCGTATCAAGAAAGAGGCGCATGTACTTCTCCCTGTTTTGATTTTATTCTCATGGAGGCGCCTTCCTACCTCATCATTTTATGGGCAGTGTGACCTGCGTGCCTTCGACCAGTGTCTCTTTGGCGGCGCCTATGAAACTCATAAACAGCGGGTGGGGACGGTTGGGGCGCGATCGGAACTCCGGGTGGAACTGGCAGGCCACCATCCAGGGGTGGTCCTTGACCTCCGTTATCTCCACCAGCCTCTTATCAGGCGAGAGCCCGCTTAAAACCAGGCCCTTCTTCTCAAAAATGTCCCGGTAATCGTTATTGAATTCATAGCGGTGGCGGTGGCGCTCGTAAACGAGCGTCTCCCGGTAGGCCTGCTCGGCCAGAGTGCCCTCCACCAGAGCGCAGGGATAAGAGCCCAGCCTCATGGTTCCTCCCATGTCATTGACCTTGCGCTGTTCCGGCATCAGGTCTATCACCGGGTAGGGTGTGCCGCTGTCGAACTCGGTGGAGTTGGCGCGCTTGTTGCCCATCGCGTAGCGTCCGAACTCGATGACCATCACCTGCATGCCCAGGCATAGGCCCAGGTAGGGGATATTGTTGTGCCGCGCGTATGAAGCGCTGGTGATCATGCCCTCGATGCCGCGGTTGCCGAAGCCGCCCGGCACGATGATACCGTGCACCGAACCCAGCACGTCCTGGTGCAGCCCCTTCTCCAGGTCCTCCGATTGCACCCAGATGATGTTGACCGTGCGGTTATGGTAGAGCGCGGCGTGGCAGAGCGACTCGCGCACCGAGTAGTAGGCGTCCTCCAGCTCGACGTACTTGCCAACCAGGGCGATGTTGATGCTCTCCCTGGGTTCTTTCATGCGGGCCACCATCTGTCGCCACTCCATCAGGTCGGCTTTGGTGGCGTTGAGCCTGAGGCGGCTGATGATGAAATTGCTCATGCCGAACTCTTCCAGGATCAGCGGGACCTCGTAGATGGTCTCGGCCGTGACCATGGGTATGACGGCCTCCTTTTCCACGTCGCAGAAGAGCGAGATCTTGTCGCGCAGCCCCTGCGAGATGGGGTAATCCGAGCGGCAGAGTATCACGTCGGGCTGAATGCCGATGCGGCGCAGCTCGTTCACGCTGTGCTGCGTGGGCTTGGTCTTGAGCTCCTTAGTGGTGGCGATGAAGGGCAGGTACGTGACGTGGATGTAGAGGGCGTTATCACGGCCTACCTCGTTGCGCATCTGCCTGATGGCCTCCAGAAATGGCTGGCTTTCGATGTCGCCCACCGTGCCGCCCACCTCGACGATGATCACCTGAGCTTTGGATATCTGCGCCACCTCGCGTATGCGCCGCTTGATCTCGTTGGTAACGTGCGGGATGACCTGGATGGTGCCGCCCAGGTAGTCGCCGCGCCTCTCGCCTGCGATAACAGCGGAGTAGATCTGGCCGGAGGTCACGTTGGAGGCCGCCGTCAGGTTGGTATCGATGAAGCGTTCGTAGTGCCCCAGGTCCAGGTCGGTTTCGGCGCCGTCGGTGGTAACGAAGACCTCTCCGTGCTGGTAGGGGGACATGGTGCCGGGGTCCACGTTGAGGTAAGGGTCGAGCTTCTGCACGGATACGGAGACATCCCGGCTTTTCAGGATACGGCCGATGGATGCTGTGGCGATGCCCTTACCCACCGAGGAAACCACGCCACCTGTAACGAAAATGTATTTAGCCATAGCTATAAAAGGCTGCGATTATATATGTCTGCGATTGCATAATTAATCACGGGTTAAATTGTGTCTGCGGGAGATTTGAGCTTGCCGGGAAAGCAGGGTTTTTTTAAACCCTATGGTAATTATAGATACACGTATTTCGGTATGTCAAGTGGCCCGCCGGGGGGTAAATGTCATTGCGTGCGCGCCACAGGAATGTAATTGAGGCCCCCCAAATGTCATTGCGAGTCCCCCTAAAAAATGTCATTGCGAGGAGTGTAGCGACGAAGCAATCTTGTGCGTGATGGCGGTTACCCCAGCCGCGCCCTTCGGGCTCGCAATGACGAGGTTGAAATAGGGCCCGCGATGACGCGTGTAATTGGGGAGATTGAAACTCACCGGCCGTTTGGTTATTATCTAAGCGGATTTATATGGAAAAAACGAAAGTTTCCGGGCTGCTGTTCACCGTCGTCGCTCTTCTTATTATCATGGCCGCGGCCTTTTATTTCCGCGTGGCGCTGCCCTACAGTACTGTTTTCGACGGGCAGTGGATAAAGCTGACCGGCATCGACGCCTATTACTACATGCGCCTGGTGGACAACCTGGTGCGCAATTTCCCCCAGCTCATCAGCTTCGATCCGTATTATATATACCCAGGCGGAGGCTACCCGGGCGATATCCGCTTTTTCGCCTTTATGATGGCCGGAATTATTAAGCTGCTGGGCGGCGCCTCGCCTGCCCAGCAGGTGGTGGACACCATAGCTGTATACATACCGGCCGTAATGGGCGTGCTGGTTATGATACCCGTTTTTTTCATCGCCCGGGCGCTGGCCGGCCGCTGGGCCGGGCTGGTGGCGGCCGCGGCCGCAGCCGTCCTGCCGGGCGAGTTCCTCAACCGCACCATGCTGGGCTTTACCGACCACCATATAACGGAGGTGTTTTTCACCACATTCTTCGTCCTTTTCTTCGTCCTGGCCCTTCAGCACAGCCGGCAGTTCAGCTACCGGTCGTTGAAGGAAGGCCGCTTTCCACCGCTCAGCCGCCACATACCCTACAGCTTTATCGCCGGCATCTTCATGGGGCTGTATCTCATCTCCTGGCGCGGGTCGCTCATTTTCATATTCATGGTATTCATCTTCTTCGTTATACAGTTCGTCAGCGAGCATCTGCGCGGCCGGCCCACCGATTACCTGAGCAAGACCGCAATAACCTGTTTTCTGATCGCCCTGCTGATATACGTGCCCGTTTCGCGCGATAAGGCAACGCTGCTCTCGCTGGCCGCGGTTATTCTGACGCCCATCGTTTTGAACGTCCTCTCCGTGGTCATGGCCGAGCGCGTAAGGAAACCGGTTTACTATCTTATCGTGGTCGTCTGTTTGCTGGGATTGGGGTTGCTGGGCGCCTGGCTGGTCTTCCCTGATTTTCTTAAGACGACCGCAGGCGGATTAGGCCGCGTATTTTCCTGGAAGTTCACCCAGGTTGCGGAGAGTGAGATGAAGTCCCTTTTCCTGCCCGGCGGCGTCTTTTCATTTGAATCGGCCTGGGCCCAGTTCGGGCTGGCTTTATACCTTGGCCTGATTGGGCTGGCCGTATTGATCTATCGAGCTGTGCGCCGGGGAATGCCCGAGCTGATCTTCACCGCTGTATGGAGCGTTGTAATGATGCTGGCCGCTTTCGGCCTGACGCGCCTTTCGGCCTATCTCTCCGTCTGCCTGGCCGTGTTGACCGGGTACCTGGCCGGCGCAATTATCGAGGCCGTTTACGCCGGCCGAAAGCAAGCGGCGATGGCGAGGCCGGGCAAGAAAAAACGGAAGGCGCCGCCGGCCGGGCGCATCGATGCCGGCAGGCTCGGGCTGGCAATAGCTGTGGTCGTAGTTATTCTTGCCATGCTGGTGCCCGGGGCCTCTTTGGCCGCCGCACAGGCCGGTAATCCCTCGCACGCGCCGTCCGATGCCTGGATGGAGGCGCTGGACTGGTTGAAGGCAAATTCGCCCGAGCCTTTCGGAGACGCGGACTATTACTATGCCCTGTATAGCGATCCCCGGCGTGGCAAACCCTATGTCTATCCCGACACGGCCTACAGCGTCATAACATGGTGCGATTACGGGTACTGGCTGACGCGCGCCGGGCGGCGCGTGCCCATGGCCAATCCCGGCGGTACCAAGGATCGGGCAACCAGGTATTTCGCCTCACAGGACGTCGAGGCATCGTCCAAGCTGGTGAAGGGCTGGCGCGCTCGCTACGTCGTTATCGACAACCGTATCGCCAGCCCCAACGATAAATTCTATGCGCTGGCCGGCCTGAGCGGCAGGCAGGAGAGCGATTATTATGAGCTTTGCTGGCATCAAACCGAAGGTAAATACGTTCCGCTGCTGGTCTTTTATCCCGAGTACTACCGTACCATGGTGGTACGCCTGTATAATTTCGACGGCGTGGCGGTCACGCCTGCCTCCACCATGGTGATGGCCTGGCAGGAGCGTCAGTTGCCGGATGGGCGGAAGTTCAAGGAGATAACGGAGCTGAAGAAATTCCGCAGCTACGCGGAGGCGGAAGCATTTATCAAAGGGCAGGCGCAGGTAAATTACCGCGTAATTGGAACGGACCCGCTGGTCAGCCCTGTGCCGCTGGAAGCCTTGGCCTCATACAATATTGTCTACCAGTCTAAAGAGATGGGCAGTGTCGGCTCACCGGCGCAACTGCCGGCCATCAAGATCTTTGAGATTTCAAACTAACAGGGTCATTGCGAGGAGTGCAGCGACGAAGCAATCTATTCCTGTTGGGTTTTGTTATCCGTGGATTGCTTTGAAGGAGGTGCGGGCCTTCTCCTCTCGATGTACTCGGCCACGAATGCGGCGATCACGCCCAGTATCAGTCCCAGCACCAGTGCGATCGCTATATTCGTCCATCGGCTGGTGGGGACCGGGTTTGACGGCGGCATGGCGCTGTCCACCAGCCTGACCGGTGCGACCAGGACGCTGCGCTGGATGTTGAGCGTCTCGGCCGTTTTGACGGCGTCGAGGTAAGAGCTCCAGGCCGTATCCCTGGAGCCGGCCAATTCCTTGCTGCGCTGGCTCTCCTGCTCCAGCCTGGCCTGCATAGAGTTGATCTCCATCAGTATCTCGTTAGCTGTCTTATCGTGTATGCCTGATCTATTTTCGAGCTCACGCACCAGTGCATTGACATCCGCCTGGGTGACGGGAGTCGCCGTGCCGGAGGTAATCGGGGTCGAGTCAGATATGCTGGCGTAGGCTTTCAGTTTGATCAGCAGGAAGGCCAAACTGGTGGCCTCGTCTGATATAGCCTCGCCCTGGCCCTTTCGCATACTATCCTGAAGCTGTAAAGCCTGGTACAGCAGGTTGGCGTCGGCTATCTGCCTGTTGATCTCGCTGGCCTGGCTGGTGAGTTGAAACGATTCGAAGGAGCCCTGGGCCTCCTGGTAGAAGGCGTAGCTGGAGGCTATCTGGGCCCGCATCTCTTCCGGCGGTGTCAGCGCTTTTAAAGACATATCGGTGGAGTATTTGATGAAGGCGGCGGCCCAGGCATTGGCCAGGTCCGCGGCTCTTTGTGCGCTCGGGTAACGGACAGTACAGGTAAAGTACGCTTCTCCTGTTTCGACCTTAAACAGGCTTTTGATGGTGGTGAGGTTGCGCTCCCCGGGAGTGAGGTTGTCCGACAGCGACCTCAGCATGAACCTGGCCGTGCTGTCGGATTTGGCGAGCTCAAACATCTGTTCCTGGTTTTTGCTGTTGATGGCCTGCAAAAGGGCGGTGGCCTCGTAAACGGGCGGCGTCGCGAAGCTGACGATGCCGGCTATGACCACGGCCGCCAGAGCGATGCCCAGCACCAGCTTCCAGTATTTAAATACGGTATTCACATATTGCGCCAGGTCTATCTCATCTTCCATCTGCGATCTCCGCAAGCGGCTTCACTGCCGGTCTGTTGTATGTCATAATATGATTTGTATTTTAGCATACCCCGCGGGCTCTCCGCATTAAACCGAATGACGATATTACAAGGCCTGATACTGGGCGCGGTCCAGGGCATTGCCGAGTGGCTGCCCATCAGCAGCAAAGGCATTGTCACGCTGATACTGGTCAACGCCTTCGGCCTGCAGTTCAGGGAGGCCTTTTTTATAGCCATCTGGCTGCACCTCGGCACATTGCTGGCCGCTGTTTTTTTCTTCCGCCGCGAGCTGTGGGAGATGATCAAGTACCTGCCCGCCTGGTTCCGCGATATACGCCGTCCCGCCGCCACGGAGCAGGGCAGGCTGATCACCTTCCTCATCGTCGGCACGGCGGTGACGGCGGCTGTGGGCGGGCCGCTCATCCTCTTCAGCCTTGATAACCTGCAGCTGGGCAGCGCCCTGCTGACCGCGTTCATCGGCCTTTTCCTCATTATCACCGGACTGGTGCAGAGGTTTGCATTAAGATCCGCCGGCATAGTGGATAAGCCGCTGCGCATTATCGATGCGCTGTGGGTGGGCCTGGCACAGGCGCTGTCGGCCTTCCCCGGCTTCAGCCGCAGCGGCATGAGCGTCTCCGCGCTGCTCTTTCTGCGCTACAGCGGAGGCCAGGCGCTGAGGCTGTGTTTTCTCATGAGCATACCCATCATACTGGTGGCCGAGGTGGGCCTGGGATTGATACAGGGGATTAGTATCAATGAAGCGTCTGTGGCCGGGCTGATCTCGGCGGCTGTCTTCGGCTTCCTGACCATCAAGGCGCTGATGAAGGTGGCCATAGCCCTGCCCTTCTGGATATTCTGTATAGCGCTGGGGCTGCTCAGCCTGGTGCCCTGGCTGCTCGGCCTGTAATCACTTAATAGTGAAGTTCAGGTGTTCCGCCGCCATGCGGCGCAGGCAGTCCTCGGCCAGCCCGTCGTTGCATGCCACCGCAGCCTTTTTAAGTTCCACCAGGTCGCGTTGCAGTGCGGCCTCATCCAACCCGGTGTTGCGCACCATGAATATCTTATCGTGCCCCGTGGGCAACCTTTCCTCGCGGTCCCAGGTCAGCTTCTCATACAGCTTCTCGCCCGGCCTGACGCCGATGAACTCGATGGGTATATCTTTGTCAGGCTCCAGCCCCGAGAGCCGGATCATGTTCCTGGCCAGCTCGACGATGGATACCTGCTCGCCCATATCCAGCACAAATATCTCTCCCTTTTCCCCCAGCACGCCGGCCTGGATCACCAGTTGCACCGCCTCCGGTATGGTCATGAAGAAGCGGACCATGTCGGGGTGTGTCACGGTCACGGGACCGCCCCGGGCTATCTGCCGGCGGAAGATGGGCACTACGCTGCCGCTGGAATCCAGCACGTTGCCGAAACGCACGGACATGAAGCGCGTGGTCGAGGCATCCGCATGGGACTGTACGACCTTCTCACAGATGGCCTTGGAGAGGCCCATCATGCTGGCCGGCTCCACAGCCTTGTCGGTGGAGATGAAGACGAAGCGCTCGGCCCCGTTCTGCACGGCCAGTTCGCATAGTATTTTGGTGCCGAAGATGTTGTTATCCACCGCCTCTATCAAATTGGCCTCCATCATGGGCACATGCTTGTAGGCCGCCGAATGAAATATGATGGCAGGCCTGTATTGGGCAAAGACGGCCGCCATCCTGTCACGGTTGGTGACGTCGGCTATCACCGCCGCCGGTTTGAATAATAGCCTGCGCCCGGTAAGCTCCTGCTCGATGGTATAAAGGCCTTCCTCGTCCTGGTCCAGCAGCACCAGGGAGGCGGGATCCATGCGGCTGAGCTGGCGTGAAAGCTCCGAGCCGATTGATCCGCCGGCGCCGGTGACCATTACCGTCCGTCCGTTCACATATTCAGATAGTCGGTCCAGGTCCACCTGCACCGGCTCGCGCCCAAGTATGTCGTGCACTCCCACTTCTCTTATTTGTTCCACGCCCACCGTGCCGTCGATTATCTGGTAGATGCCGGGCAGGGTGCGGCATCTCACCCCTGCGGCCTGGCACTGGAAGAAGATGTCGCGTATCACCTCGCGCGATACGTTGGGCATGCAGATGATGACCTCCTCGATCAGGTAGTCGTCCAGTATTTTGCTGAGCTCCCGGCGCGTGCCCAGCACTTTTACTCCGTTCACCTGTAAGCCGCGCTTGGAGGCGTCGTCGTCGATGATGCCCACCGGCTGGAAGGCCAGCTCCGGCCGGCTTTGCATCTCCCGGATAATGGCCGCGCCGGTATCGCCGGCGCCGGCGATGAGGATTGGGCGTGTCCTTGTGGCCCAGGCGAAGCGGGACCCGTAAGTGCGCAGGCCGCGAATGCCGAACCTGACGCCCGTCGTCAGCGCCAGCGTCAGCAGCCCGTCCAGCACCAGCACGCCGCGCGCAACAGGCAGGCGGAAGGCGAAATAGAATAATACGACCAGCAGGGTTGATGCGATCACGTTGGCCACGGCCAGTAAAAGGAAGTCCCTCACGCTGGCGTAGCGCCACAGCCGGCGGTAGATACGCATCAAGTAGAATACTGCAAACTTCAGGATGATCACGGGCAGCAGCCAGAACTTGAGTATCTCCAATTGTTCCGCCGGGATATGTATATCGTATCTCAGGTAGAAGGCGCCGGCGAAAGCCGCGGCAAAGAACAGCAGGTCCAGCGGTATTTTTAAATAGTTATACAGGCCTAATCCAATTTTAATCTTCATTTAAATGATTCTGATTATCACCCTGGTGAGGCACATTATATGAGCATGAACACATGATTTCAATAATTAAATAAATCAACGTGCGCCTTTTCCTGTCACTAAAACGACCCATAAGGTGGTGAAAAGGATCTTAATGTCCAGCCAGAACGAGCAGTGCTCTACATAATAGATATCCCAGTCTAGTGTTTCCTGGATCGTCAGGTCGCCCCTGCCTTTGATGATGGCCATACTCGTGATGCCCGGTTTTACGTTCAGCCTGATTTTTTCCCTGTCGGAGTAAAGGTTTACGATATCGGGGACCTCGGGCCGCGGGCCCACCAGACTCATGTCGCCCTTTAATACATTGAACAGGCCCGGCAGTTCATCGAAACCCCGCCGCAGGAACCGGCCCATCCTGGTTATGCGCGGATCGTTCTCCTGCTGAAAACTTGTCGAAGACAATTCCTCCTTTAATATCGGCCTTCTCAGCATGTCGGCTTCAGAGATCATAGTGCGGAATTTATAGATAGAGAACAGCTTACCGTCTTTTCCCACCCTTTTCTGCGCGAATATGGCGGGTCCGCTGGAATCAAGCCGGATCAGCAGGGCAACCACCAGGAAAAACGGTGAAAACAGGATAAGCCCGATCAGTGAAACTATGATATCAAGGGTGCGTTTCAGCATAATATGCAGCCGGTCTACCGGGCATATTTGCCCGCGACATATTTCATCGCGCTTAGCACGTCGTTTATATCTTCTTCGCTCATGGCCGGATACAGCGGCAGGGAGATAGCCCGCTCGTATACATATTTCGCGTTGGGGAAGTCATCGGGTTTGTATCCGAAGGTCTGTGCATAATACGGGTGCATGTGTAGGGGGATGAAGTGTACACTGGTCCCGATATTGAGCTGTCTGAGGGATTCGATAAATTCAGCTCGGTCAATCTTTAGCCGTTCCAGATTTAACTGTATCATATACAGGTGCCGACTGTGTTCAACGTTCCTGTCGACATAAGGAATGCATATGGCATCTATTGAGCCGAGTTCACGGTCATAGTTCTCTGCGTATTTTCGCCGTATCGCCTGGAATTCGTCCAGGCGTTTTAGCTGGTGGATACCCAGCGCGGCCATGATATCCGGCATGTTGTCTTTAAAACCCGGCTCTTCTATCTCGTAGTACCATGAACCGCTGGAGCCGTAGCGTTTCCAGGAGTCCTTGCTCAAGCCGTGCAGGCTCAGCCTGCGCACCCTGTAGGCGTATTCTTCGTTATCCGTGGTCAGCATACCCCCTTCCCCGGTGGTGATGTTCTTGGTGGCATAGAAGCTGAAAGCGGTCATATCCCCTATCGAGCCTATCGGTTTGCCCTTGTACTTTGAAGCCAGCGCATGCGCGGCGTCTTCGATGACCGTTAATTTGCGTTGATTCGCTATCTGCAGGATGCTGTCCATATCGCAGGGATGGCCGCCGACATGTACCGGTATTATCGCCCGTGTCTTTTTCGTTATGGCGCTTTCGATCCGGGCGCAATCGATATTGAAAGATCGTCTGTCGGTATCCACAAATACCGGTCTGGCTTTGAGCCAGATCGCCACGGCGGCGGTGGCCGCAAACGTATAGGGAGTGGTTATGACCTCGTCCCCTTCCTTGATTCCTGCCGCGACCAGAGCTAGGTGCATGGCGGCGGTGCAGGAATTAAGGGCGACCGCATGTTTTGATCCTGTGTAGCGGGCAAATTCGCTCTCGAATCGGTGTGTTTTTTCCCCGGTGGTGATCCAGCCGGATTTCAACGTATCCACAACCTCGGTTATCTCGTCTTCCCCAATTGACGGACGGTGAAACGGCAGGAACTCATTGCGCATGCTTCAACTCAATATATTTGCGAACTTATGATTTGTCACTTTATAAGTTAATGTGAATAACATATTCATTCATTAGTCTGCCTTCAGAAGTAACATATGTGCATGCCAGAGTGAAGCCGTTATTCTGGTAGAACTTATTCACCTTATCGTTGCTATCCTGGTCAGTTGATAATGATAATGTATCTATTCCTGCTCCAGCAATTTTATTAATGAATCCAGCAAGCAGAATTTTACCAAATCCATTTCCTTCCCATTCAGGGAGCACACATATTGATAGCAACGCCGCCTGTTTCCCTGCATAGCCTGCTTTCAATGGTCTACTGAAAACTTCCCTTGCCAAACGCATAGAAATAGAGGGTCGCCTTATGCAGGCGGGAATGCTTGAGATGGCCAGGGGAAGCCATTTCTTTCTGATGAGTTCACTATAAAAATCTGAAGGCCTTGTAGTGCCGCAGGCAAAGCCCAGTATTTGATCATCCTTGCAAAAAACAAGGCCTATTCCAGATTCAGATTCTAATAAGCAGCTGTAATAATTATACAGAAAGGACGGGCCCAGAAATGACAAAAAAAACCCTTTAAAACTTTGCAGGTGAATATAGACTATACGTTTAACATCATTCTTATTTAGTTCCTTTATGTCGCGTTGAATCAAAGCATTGTTAGTATTCATAATTGTCTTAATTGATAGACATTATAATTCTTTAATATAACAATATGTACTTGCAGTGATTGTGGTGGTTCAACGTTGTTTTGCCTCTTTTATGGTTTCAAGCAATTGCACAGCCAATACAGGTATCGAGTGATATTTCATCACGTAGTCATAGCCTCTCAGCCCCATCTCCCTGCGTTCGATTTTGCTCATGCCGCATAACATCACAATGGCCTCAGCCATAGCACCCGCGTCCTCAGGTGGAACTGTTATGCCACAGCTTGATTCGGTAACCGGATCATTTATTGAATTGGTTGCCCAAATAATGGGCTTGGCAGATATCATATAATCCCAGAGCTTATTAAGACTTATACCATAGTTATATAAAGCGGATCTCTTGATAGCGATTGATGCGATGTCACAGGCATTTAGAAGTCCCGGTATTGCCTTTTTCGGAATCGGGTTAAAGAAGCCTATATTGTTAAGAGCCCATCTATTAGCTACTTCTTTTAACCGTGATTTTTCCGGTCCCTCGCCGACCAATAAAAAGTATGCCCCCCTCAGTCCTTTATCTTGGAGCAACCTAGCGGCTTCAAGTATCGTGTCCATGTCGTTGGCAATGCCATGGGCACCCGCATAGACTATCAGTAATTTACCCTCCATCTTTAAGCCGGAGATCGCCGTTTCAAGCTCCACCGGTAAGTCCACATTAGTGTCGGAAAAAAGCTCAGGGCTCACTCCGTTGGGTATGTAAACAATCTTATCAGACGCAATACCCAATCCCACTATATAGTCTGCGGCTCTGGGAAGGAGGACAATGATTTTACTTGCTCTCAGGTAAAGGAATTTCTCTAGGATTCTTAGCGTTACTATTAGCGGGCTTTTATTGCTGTAGCTCCCTATTTCCACTAAGGTCTGTGGCCACAGATCGTGGACCTGAAGAATAAAGGTCGCTTTCCGTAGCTTTGCAAGTAGCCAACCTGCCAGTCCGACAAACGGATGGGGCCATGTCGCCACAATAACATCAGGTTTTTCAGTAAGCTTCAATCCCAGAGGAATAATGCGGAGTGCATAGCTAATCATATTTAGTACCCGGCGCAAACCATTACCAATGTATTTGGGGCAGGTCTTTAGCCAGACGAACTCTACCCCGTCTATGTTCTCAACCTTGTAGCCCTTCTTTCCAAGATACCTTTCTTCTCTAAGGGTGCGGTGATTGTAACTGGCAGCGAAGATAAGGATATAATGTCCATTTTTTATGAGCTCCCTGGCGAAGTCGTAGTTTCTGGTGCTGCCGGGAGTATCCGGTGGTGTAGCGTAATGGTTGAATATCCAGATATTCATATGTGGTTGACTCACCTATTTATATCGCTCTCAACCAATTTATTATATACTTCTTGAAGTCCACTCAAATTTCTTTGCATATCTCCCATTTGTCTAGCTTTCTCATAGTTAATTATTGCGGCTTGACGACACAAGGAGGGGTTTTGTAAAGCTTCTATAATGAACTCGGCAGCTTCTCGGAACGATCCCGGAGCAAAAAGAAACCCATTATCACCGTGGTTTATCAACTCTTGATTTGCAGCAATATTAGAAACAACCGGAAATGCTCCACAGGCCATGGCTTCCATTAAAGAGAGTGACGAACCGTCTGAATGAGACGTGGAAACATAAATTTGGGCACCAAGAAGATTTTTAATTACTTCCATTTGGCTTTGGCTTCCTGAGAAGCTAACAGATGAATCAAGGTTTAACCTGGTAACTAAATTCTGAAGACCTTTGCGCTCGCTCCCTTCTCCAAATATTTTTACCCTGATCGATGGGATTTTCTTAAAAACAAGCTGCACGGCATAAACGAGAGTCTCAACGTCATATTTTGGTTCTAAATGGCGAGTGGAAATAATAGAGAAATCCTCCCTTTTAATTCTATCGGCCTTTTTTATTTCTGAAATGACGTTAAAGTCCACTCCGTAGCTAAATGCCACGATCTTGGATGGGATAGCGCCAAGTGCTGTTAGCTTATCGATTAGGTGGACACCCTGCGCGTGAATGAGATCGCATTTCTGGATTGTGTACTTGACTATATCGCCGAAAAACTTATTTTTATTAGGAGTAATTAGGATATCTGAGCCTATAGCTGAGATAACTAAGGGGTGGAATCCGGAAAGGGCTCCGAGAAAGCCATAACTTGACAGATAAACCGCGTGGACGATGTCTGGATTTATCTCCGCTATTTTATGTTTCAGCCAGGGAATTCCCGTTAGGTATGCCGTTCTCCGGCTCATCAGTTTTCTTCCAGGCCAGGCGTATATCTCAATCCCGTCAAGCTCTCCCGAAGCGAAGGTAACAACAGAAACCTGATGGCCTTCCCTGCTGAAAAACGCAGCAATATTTCCAAGGTGAACGCTATTGATGTTCCCCAGATAACAAATACGCATTCGTTTCAACTATTCTTACGATACCATGCTATAGTTTTGATCAACCCCTCTTCCATGCCAATTTTAGGTTCCCAGCCGAAATCTCTTCGGAATCTTGAACTGTCAAGGCAGCTTCTTCGCGTTCCTGCCGCCGCATTTGGCTGATAAAGGGGGCGTATATTTACTTGTATCAATTTGACCAGTTCACCAAAGACAGCATTAATGGGGATTTCTATTCCACTGCTCAAGTTAAATATCCCGTTTATGTTCTTATTCATTGTAAGCATAAAAGCATCGATTGCATCGCCAATATACAGAAAATCTCTGGTTTGCCGCCCGTCACCATTTATAATTGGGGCTATGCCATTTAAGAGCGACGTAGCTAAACTGGGGATGATACCATCTTTCCATTGTCTTGGTCCATACAAATTACCAAGTCTCAAGATTTGCCATTCGATTTGATTATGTGAGCAGAATTGATGCGAAACTGATTCCATCATAAGATTTGCCAGTCCATAAAGGCTGTTTGGCTGAGGCGGACAATCCTCGGGTGTGGGAATCAGCCCTGCATCACCATAAATTGCACCTCCAGAGGAAATTAAAACTACCTTTTTAGTTCCATGATTGAGCGCTGCAATCAAAAGATTCATCAACCCTTCTAAGAAACCGAGGCTTATTGTGAATTTCTGGCTCATTATTGGTTGCCTTAGGTAGATTGGGCCAGCCAGATGAAATAGTACTTCAGGGGTACAACTTCTAAATACTTTTTCAATTGATGGGTTATTGATATTTGCGTTATACCAAACCAAACCTGCTTTTTGCTTGGGATTATCGTATATATTTATATCAACCAATGCAACAGGGTAGCCGGCGTTGACAAGACGGTCTGCCAAATGCGAACCAATAAAGCCCCGGCCACCGGTTACCAACACTGTCCCAGGCTTTTTCTTCATTTTTTTTATTGTTCTCCTGAACTATCTCCAATAATATTAATAATACCGTCACTAACACCTACATTGATATGTGGCAGATCACTCAATACAATTAAGCAACTCAGTAACACACCGCTGTGCGCTCTTTCCGTCTTTGAAAGTACACATCATGTCTACCAGGGCAGACCTCTTATCTGCATCAAGCTGCGGATTATTCAAATAATCGATGATGCCCTGGAAAAGCTCATCGTAACTGGAGCAAACCCGCACGGCACCGGTGGCTACAACTCGCTTGTAGTGGGCGTAGTCGTAAATCCGGCGGCTAGACCTTTCGTAGGGTAATATTGCATCCCCATCAAAGGCAATATTGACAATGGGCTTGCCACATGCGGCTGTATCAATTGACATTGTTGATGCGACATTTATATTCAAGGAACTAAACACAAGGCAATCGCGCAATCTACTCAGCTCGTCTTGCGGCGGCAACCACTGAATATCAAATTCTCCCGGGTCACGACTGGAACTAAATATCCCGACGTTGTATTTGCCAAGCAGATGCTTATAGCGGCCGGCGTCATCAAACGGGTGGCAGCGTATAAGTACCTGAACGTCTTCAGGCAGACGTCCTGATTTGATACCTTCCAGAATTCGTTCGACGATGACCGGGTCATAGGAAAAGCGAACTTGTGGTTCAGTGCTATATAGTATGGTACGGTGTGCTGGGTTGAGCCCGAACTGCCGGCACCATGCTGCATATTCTATAGCGGGCGGCAAATTATATATATCAAACTGTGGTACGCCGACTACCTTTACTTTTTCATGATGGTAGTTGGGATAGCCACCAAGAATTTCATCTCGCAACACCTCGTTCCAGACCAGCACACGTTGAAATCGCTGGTTAATAATTCCTTTAGATACATTGTCCCAACTTGGGACAAAGCAAATACAAGGAATTCCTGCCTTCATTGAGGCTCTCATCAGTGACTCCTCAGTATACACAAAAGGACTGTTTCCAACCACCAGACCGGGATGATATTTTTCCAGTAATGATGCAAATAACGTATCCTTGTTGACCGAGAAATCAATGGCTTCAGTTATAGAAATTAGATTAGCACCCTTAGTGAGCTTGCAAATGTTGTGCACAATCACTCCACCAATTCTCTGGTAAACTTTCCGACTCTCTGCACGCATTTTTATCTTTTCGGTTTCATTGTGCGTGACCTCCAGGAAAACCTTCTTACGAAGTTGACGTAACAGTCGCCAGTTTGTTGGTTCCGCTCTGGCTTCAATTGCCTCAACTATAATATTCTTAGTTCTTACTTTCCCCAATATTCTTGCATGAAAATACTGTGGCACTAAAATGACGACTTCGCAAGTCTGAGCAAGTTGGTCTGCTATTCCCGTATAAAAAATGTTTCGTACAGCCCAGCCGTTCTGTAGCGATAAGAGAATCCTATTTGTCATATGAAATCCGTCAACTCCTCTCTAATTGTTTTCCATGATAAGATCATACATAAGTAGACCATTATGAAAATACTTACCGTGCTATCCACAATCATTGTGCCGGAGTCCATGAGCTCGCATCCCGACGAATGCGCTTCAATTAGGAAGCAGGAGAAACCTGCAATTGCCAGCAGAAAGAACTCTCTGGTTCGGCCGACCTCAGTCCGCCATAGCCAGATCAGTTTGATCCAGATGTAGATTAGCATTCCCGCCACAAATATAGCACTGATAATTCCTCGCTCCACCATGACCGTTAACAATAGGCTATGTGCACCTGTAAAAGCCCATACCCCTCCAGTCTCGTTAGAAATTAACGTGGGGAAGCTCCCCAATCCATGTCCGATAAGAGGTGATTCAAAGAAAGATGTAATAGCAAAATTCCAAATTGCCAGTCGTGGCTCATTGGATAGTAAGCCTTTGACCTTTTCGGGATCAAAAGACAACACATTAGCCCAGGAACTAATATTTAGCCGCCCCAGCCAAAAACCGCTAACTTCATCCGTCACGAAAAGAGTGAAAACAATGACAAGCCCCACGAGTAATACCAGTATTACTTGTTTTCGCAACAACATGCTGGGCCTGAGGAAAGTAATGATGGCAAGTAATATCCCCAGCAGAAAAACTGCACGCGAAAATGAAAAAACGAAAGCTAAAGTAATAACAGTAAAAACCACAATTTTCCAAGAAATTAAACGAGAATTAAACCGCCAGAAAATAAACGGCCATGCAAGGAATATCAGTATGGATGCATAACCAAGGTCACTAGCCTTGCGGGTCAACGTAATATCACCATACTTGACTATGATCGATAAAAACATAACCATAATCAGGCCTACCGATAATCCCACAACCCCCACTGTTATCGCACTTGCCAGACGCTGCAAGCTGTTAGCTGTTTTAAAATAGGAGTAAAGAGCGAGGGCAAAGAATCCGGGTAAAATAACACCTAATACATAAAGCATGGCCACTTCGTCCGGTGCACTATCCCCCATGATAGAGAAGATATTACAAAGAAGCCACCCGGCAAATAAAAGTAGATACCGTAGGTTGGTTGATCCTCGCAGTACTATGATGACCAGTCCTACGAGCAATAGCACATAGAAGAGGCTCCGGATCAAACCGGCGCCAAGTGGAGCATCCCACATAAGGGCTAACTGATAGAAGTAGCCTACTATGATAGCTATTAAATAAAGAGGAACCAGATATCGGGATGGAAACGGTGGGTTTATAGCGAAAGTAATCAGCAGTGCACCACCGGCTAAGAAAAGCAGTACCATCGCACCTCGAATGTCAGGGAAAGGATTTGAGAAATAACTGCCTACCGAAATATATCCCACGAAAAAGACGAGGATAAAGAAGAGAGATATGCAACTATAAGTAATTATTACTAATAAATTCTGTTTTGTATGGTCGCTTGGATATTCATCTGCCATTGTATTTATCACACACCCTTCATAAGCCTTTCCGCAAGCTTATAATCAAGAGCATTATTTACATCTATTGATTCCGTTGGATCCATAATAAAAGGAATAATTGTATCACCTAACGGTGAATTTTTGTTCCTGAGAGTAGAAGGCTTCGTTATATATATGCTTGCGTTTTGAATGTACACCTGGGGCAACAAATGATATGAAAGAGTATGGATATTAGAATCTTTAGCTTCAACAAACGGTTTTAGATAACCATCTTCTATGGTCCACATCTTATATGGGTGTTCTGAGCATAAGCGAACTGACCTGAGAGAGTCCGCCTCCGGATGATCCAGTATTTCCTTAATTGCGTTATCAATTGATCTGGGTTTTCTGAACGGAGATGTTGGGTAAAGCAATATAATCAAGTGTGGTTCGTAGTTCTCATTCACCAAAAACCATTCCAGCGCGTGCTCCAAGAACTGCATTTCCGTGGAATCATCTTGGGAGATGTTTTTCGGGCGTAAGAACGGGACTTCTGCGCCATATTGCCTGGCCACAGAAGCTATTTCTTCGGAATCAGTAGATACAATAACTTTGTTTATATATTTCGATTTCTTTGCCGTCTCGATAGTGTAAGCGATCAGCGGTTTCCCATTCAGTGGTACGATATTCTTCCGCGGGATTCTCTTTGAACCACCGCGGGCGGGAATAATTCCTAACATTTTTATATCTTTAAACATTCTTCCATCAATTGGGAAATTCTAATGAATACATATAAGAAGCGCGTATCATCTTGGTAAAAATAATTTCTTTATCTTTTTTAAGCGATTCCTGATATCAGGGGAAACCCTTTGTATAATACTTGGTTCAAACCTACCTTGTAAAAGTAACCATACATATCGCCATAATATCACAGGCAGGTAGAATTTCCTATACCATGGGATAATGGTTGACTTTAAAATCATGTTTATTAAGGCAAGCAATATTTTAATATCAACTAATTTATCTTCTTGCATTCTATTAAATATCTCATCCGGCAAGCGGATATTTGAAGGTTGATTGTGTTGCATTCGTATGTGTAAGACTCGATCCACATAGCGAAATCGAGTTGCCAGTGCCATTTGACATATAAACAATCGATCCACCCCAGGCACCTCCGGAAAGAATGATATTGCCTGTCTTAGAAGGTCGGTCCTAAACAGACCATAAATATATATATTATACTTCCTGAATGAGGTCAAACCTTTCATCATTTGATAATAGGTCATATTATTAGGGTCATCTTTATCCTTAAATTGAATCGTATCAAACAGGATGCCATCTTCATGGACACGATCTATGCCGCACATAGCCACTCCTGCTTCCGGATGTGTTTTTAATTCTTTAACCAATGAACTAATAAACTCCGGAAGCCAGCGATCATCATCAGCTGCCCACATAAAGTAGTTACCTCGTGCTAGTTCAAGAACAGTTTTGAAATTTGCCAGCGCACCTGCATTATAGTTTTGTGTATGAATACTAATCCGATGATCACTGGAAGCATATTCCCTGCATATTTGAAGAGTTGAATCGGTCGACGCATTGTCCGAGATGATAAATTCAAAGTGCTCATAGTCCTGTTCCAGCAAGGAATCAAGGGCTTTTCTGATGTACCGTTCACCGTTATATACCGGCATACCAATGCTTACAAGTTGCTCATCATGTTTCAGTGGTTCCATTATTTTGACCCCTTTATGGTTGCTCTGCTGAAATTAAAATTTAAATCCTCAGATATGTTAAAAGTGTTTTTCGAAGCTCAGTGCTAATCACAAAATAAGAGCAAATTAAAAAAATAATCGTTGCCCCGATATATGCAATAGTTATTGGAAAAACAGAAAAGGTATCCAAAAATTGCAAAACAAACCAAGCTAATCCAAAAGTCAAACCTGCCAGAGCATAGAATTTAAACACTTGTAAATACCACTTCCGTACCGGAATCGACATACATTCATTGCAAATGCGCGGAACAGTATACACATACATAAAAAGATTAAATAGTACCCAGGATATGCCTGCCCCGGCCAAACCAAATTGATATATTAGGAATGCTGTTACTGGAAGAATAATAAATAATGCATATATGTTTGTTCGAACCGCAATCTCCGGTTTTCCTACGGCAAGTGAAAATTTGTACGGAAGATTTAATGTCCCGTTCATATAAAATCCTAAACTCAAGAAGGTAACAGGTAAAAGCAGCGTCCTGGCTATTTCTGCATTAAAAACGTATGTAAAAAATGGTAAGGCTGCAAAAGGAATAACTGCAAATATTGGGACGGTCACAAAACATATAAGCTCCTGCAATTTGCTATATTGCGATATTAAACTAATTCGATTGCCTTTTTTAGATAATGCGGATAGTGATGGAAAAGCAGCCTGGGCAATCGCACCTGTTATTACACCTGCTTTCGAGATTGCATCATAGGCAAAGCCATAGTATCCAAATACATTAATGGGAAGCATTTTACTTACCATCAGTTTTTCGGCTTGATTGTGTATCAGTGCGATTATGGAGACGGACATCATCTTTGAACCAAAACTCCAATTTCTCCGGATTATACCGGATGAATATTTTGGAATAAGCGATCTTATCGAAAAGAAATGGCTAGAAATCGCAATATATGCCATAGTGCTAATACCATAACACGCCGAAAACCAGTAGACCACATAGAATATGTTACCTCCGAGTATAAGGATTAAGATTGTCCCAAACTGTTGGAGTCCGATGGTGCCCACATCAATAAAATTAGTAATTTTCATTCTCTGCAATCCACAGATGAGACTGGAATAAAAAGCACGCGGGAAGGAAAGAAGCGATGCAATCCCTAAAATCCTCATGACGCACACAGCGGTTGCAGGATCCATTGTATCCAAATTAATCCAATACTCAACCAGGATTGGCGCAGAAAAATACACTATCGCTCCAAGAAAGATGTAAACAGTCCACATAAGCAATGACCCTGTTCGTATCAAGTCGCGAATATATTCCGGTTCATCATTAAAATGAGCGGAAACCTCACGAACAGTAGTAGCATAGATCCCTTTGTCCAATATTCCGGTAAGTACACTGTTCATAGTAGCAGTGAAGTAGATAATGCCAAGCGCGTCCGCGCCCAGCAGCTTGAAGACATATTTAACAGCCACAAAGCCCAGAACCAGTATTAAACCTTGACCAAACAGATTGTAGAGGATGTTTTTAGATAGCTTTGACATATTTAAATAATAGCGATAATTGTTTTCAAGACATTATACAGCGCGAAGGCTAGGCGACGTTGATGGTTTCAATTCACAGATTGTTGGGTCAATCATGATTTAATCGGCCCTATCGTTATGGTCTTTTCAGAAAAATTTGAAGTTCACCACTCATCATAAATTAATCCACGCGTTTCAAGTAGCCATCTGGCGCAACTGTGATAAGCAATTTGTGTTCGATGCCCTTGTCGATCTTAAACTCCGGGTGGGTTTTCAGATATTCCCGGACAGCTGTTTTGGGGTTATTCCCAGGCCGCCAGGGTCGGTCGGGGAAAAGATTTGCAGACATGTCCTCGATGACGGTATCGAATACCACGCAGTAACTGCCGACGGTGGTCAGAGGCGCATAGGCTTCCAGTTCAGCGAGCACATGGGCGTGAGTGTGATTTGAATCAAGGCATACCAGCACTCGTTCCCTGCCACGGGCTTTCTCTCTGACCTGTGCGATGACATCGGTGGCAATGCTGGAGCCCTCGATCATGGATATGCGGCGGAACATAGGATGGTCTTCGATGGCCTTGCGGTTGTGGGAACGGATTTCGATGTCGATGCCCAGCACCTCGGCGTCTTTCGAGCCGCCGCAGGCGGCGTTCAAATCCAACATGGATGCGTATAAGATTAGCGAGCCACCGTGAGCGATACCTGTTTCGATAATTAAATTCGGTTGTACCTGCCAGATAATTTCCTGCATGGCAATGATATCTTGCGGGTACTGAATGATCGGTCGCCCGAGCCATGAAAAATTATAGGAATATCCGGTCTTTATGGAAGCAATCAAGAACCCCTTGGCACTGGCCTTGAGTTCTTCATTTTTTTTATAAGCGTTGATTCTCTGCCGCACTTCGTCTTCAAAACTCATGTACTATACCGTCCTATATTTATATCGGTTACCACCCTGAGCCACGATTTCGTTTAGATAATTTGGATTCATTACAAATATGTCCGCCTCGGGCTTCAGCAATGCAAGCGCGTGATCTGGCTTTGAAATGCGTAAGCCGGTGGCGGCAATATATTTGCCCCATTTGGCTGGATTAATGTCTATGACTATATCTATAACGGCTCCAGCCCGTTTCATGTAGAGAGCAAAGATCACGCCCTTTGATGCACCACCCCAAATCGCACGCTGCATCCCTTGCTTCGAGATGCTGACATGACCCTGTATACTGGCAAGAAAATCCTGTGGGAATTCGACTGTATACCGCTCAGATGCACGAGGCACGCGGAGTGAAGCAAGATCAGAAACAATATATAGATATTGTCCCCCGAACAAATGCCCGCATTCAAGTACTTTTCCAAACATCCTCTCAAAATCAACCGGACTGAAATAGTTGACATGTTCGTAATATACGTCGAACCAAGCGCGGGTGCGGCAAATCCAATCAAAACAGGGCACTTCAATGTAAATGATGCCTTTATCACCGTTGGCTCGGGCAATACCCGCCAGGAATTCGACAGGATCAGGCATGTGTTCAAGGACATGGCGTAGCACGACACCATCGGCAGAAAGCCCAAGTCCAGGCTCAAAACACGCTTTAACTATATGGCTGCTTATTCCATCGTAGGCGGGGTCTATGCCGGTAATCTGATAACCAAGCTGCTGAAGGTGCTTGAGAAAATAGCCCTTGCCGCAACCGACTTCGATAAGCGTTTTTCCGCGGAAATGCCGATCGATGATGGCCGTCACAGCGGAAAGATGCTGTCTAAAGACATCTGAATATGCCTGTTCATTCTGGTAATCGGCGTCGTAGACTAGCAACTCCTGATCGGATGCAGCGTTATACACCAGGCCTGTTTCCATATTTTGGACGAGGACGACATCACCTTTCCGGCAGGCTATCGCTTTCGCTTCAGTAGCAAACACCTTATTTTGGAATACCGGCAGTTGCTCGATCCTAAATAGTTCTCGATAGCTCATGGTTGCTCTAATATTGTATTCAAGCGTCGGCGACATCCCCAGAAAGCCATCGGCTCATAATCCGGGTAATCGTAATAACCAGGGTTGAGATCAATAGTCCAGCCGTTATCTTTCAGCCATCCTTCAACCAGATCACGCACTGAGATCGGTTTGCCGGAGCAGACGTTGACCACTCCTATTTCCTTTTGCCGAAGGGCCAGATTCACGAGAACAGCGGCGACCTCTGTCACAGGCAGGTAATCCCGTAATTGTTCACCGCCGGACATGTTGAAGACCGTCTCGCCACGAGCAACGGCCTCATTCAACTGGGTAAGCAGGGAGTTTTTCAATTGCCCTGCCCCATATGTGTAAAAAAGTCGTGTCCATGTCAGTGCAAAGGGAAGTGTTCCGCGCAGGAATTCAAGCTGTCGTCTCAATGCATTCTTGGCATAGCCGTATGCAGTGCACGGCAACGGTATAAGATCTTCCGATAGTGCCCCGGATTGCATGCCGTACTCGAAGCAGGTCCCGGTCACCAGCAAGGCATGTAAACCGGCCTGTACGAGCCCATGAAGAAAGAGATACTGCCGTGGTAATTCCGTTTCAAAGTGGTATAAAGACTTGTAGTTCGGCAGACCAGCCCAGGCCAGATGGATGAGCACATCAGGCTTATGCAGCCGCTGGTAGTCGTCCGGCTGCGGGTTGGCGAGATCTAACTCCACGACATGGACATTACTTGCCGCATCCGCCAGCTTCGTGATATCGCGCGTTGCGGCGATGACTTCCACGGGATGGCAGGCGAGTTCAGCCAGCACGTGCCGGCCGATGAATCCGCTGGCACCGGTGACCGCTACTTTCGTTATAGTATTGCCGCCCATAATACTTTTGGCTCCGGCAAGTATAACCTTTTCATCGGATGAAATCGGGGAACTGGCGATCCTTTAGCGCGATTATTGATTTATTAATCGGCCACTTAATCCCGAAGGTCGGATCGTCCCACTTCACTCCCCGGGCAGAGTCGGGATGGTAAAATTCGAACATCTGGTAATAAACCATCGTGTTATCCTCTAAGGTCTGAAAGCCATGTGCTAAACCAACGGGAACATAAAGCATTCTGCAGTTATCACTGCTCAACTCTACACCGAACCATTGGCAGTACGTGGTAGAATCCCGGCGCAAATCGATAATTACATCGTATATGGCCCCACTGATACAACTGACGATCTTGGCTTCCTCGTAAGGAGCTACTTGGTAATGCATGCCGCGCACCGTGCCCTTCTTTTTGTTATAAGATATATTGCACTGGACAATAAGGGGATTTAAACCATGCTCGTCAAATTCCTTCTGACACCACGAGCGGGCAAAAAATCCCCTCTCATCTTCAATTCGTTCCAGTTCTATTGTGCAGGCGCCTTTTAGCTTTGTTTCCTTGAAAATCATTTTAGTACTATTACACCACCCGCAGCTCAGGGACCGGGATAATAAAGCGGCCGCCCTTTTGGTGATACTCGGCCTGCTGCCACTGTATTTCATCAGCGAAGTTCCAGGCCAGCAGCAAAGTATAGTCCGGCATCGCCTCCAGAAGACGGGAGGGAGGTAAAATAGGCAAGTGAACGCCGGGCATGTATTTACCCTGTTTGTATGTGCTCCTGTCAACTACGAAGTCGATCAAATTATGGTCTATACCGGCATAATTTAATAGTGTTGACCCCTTGGCCGCCGCACCGTACGCAGCTATGCACTTCCCGCTTTTCTTGAGCTCTTTTAGCAACTGAACTAACCCAACTTTAAGCCTTTCCACTCTTTCAGCGAAATCATCATATAGTTTCCTGCCTGTGATTCCATAGTTTGCTTCCTCAGTCAGCATCTTTTCCACGCTGTTCGCTATATGATGATGATTTTGCTTTTGCAGAAAGACCCGTATCGAGCCGCCATGGATATCCTGTCTGCTTACATCGTACAATGACAGTCCTGCGCGTTCAGCCAGTATCTTAATAGCAGTTAAAGAATAATAGAAGACATGCTCATGATAGATTGTGTCGAATTCCGTATGTTCCAAGAAGTCTTTCAAGTAGGGAAATTCAAATACCGCGCTGCCGCCCGGCTTCAAGCATTTATTTACGCAAAGTAAAAAATCATTAATCAGGGGAATATGCGCCAGCACATTATTACCAATAATAATATCAACCTGCCCTTTTTCCCTGAGGATCTCATTAATGGAATCAGGGCCGAAGAAAACCTCCATTGTAGGGATACCCTTTTCGTTGGCGACACGGCAAATATTTCCGGCCGGTTCAATGCCAATGACCTGGACCCCCTTCTTCTGGAAGAAGTGTAACAGGTAGCCGTCATTGCTCCCAACTTCCATTACAAGGCTGTTTGAACCCAGGGAGAATCTCGCGGCCAGGCTTTCTGCCATTGTTTCGGCGTGTTCCAAAAATGAGCTGGAAAATGAGGTGAAGTACAAGTAGTCACTGAACATATTCTGCGGGGGAACTCTATGGGTGATCTGTACCAGGTGGCATACCGGGCAATAGGCGACGGCGAGCTTATATAATGCTTCTTTCTTATCTTTGTTTTCCGGTTCAATATAGCTATTTGCCAGCGGCATTGCTCCTAAATCCAGGAAGGCATCGGGTAATTGATTGCCGCATCCCAGGCATTTTTCTGTTGTGTTAGGTTGATAATACTCAGTTTCCATTGCTGTTCAACTTATGACTTCTACGGTAGCAAGGCCACATAATCGTTAATCTGGCCTGCGCAAAAGTCATAATCTGCGTGAGATGCTTTATACCAGTTCACTGTGTATTTTATAGCTTCACTTATGTTCAGAACAGGTGCCCAATTCAACGAGTTAGTCGCTTTGGCGATATCAAGCGTCAATAAACTTGCCTCATGAGGCTCATTTGATGATTGTGTTGATAAGTCCTTACACCGTCCGCTCCCCCAATAACCGATGAGTTTCTTCGCCAGTTCTTCCACTGTAATAATTGACCCGTGGTATGGTCCAAAGTTCCAGGCCCCGGAATACTTTTCGCCGTCTTCATACATCCTGGAAGCCAGCAGTAAATACCCGTTCAGGGGTTCAAACAAATGCTGCCAGGGCCGTACCGAGCGGGGAGAACGGATACCAACAGGCTCACCCTTTTTCAATGCCCGGATACAATCGGGGACCAGCCTGTTCTCCCGCCAATCTCCGCCGCCTATTACATTCCCTGCCCTTACTGAGGAAAGAAATTTATTACCTGCATTAAAAAAAGAGTCTCTATAGGATGTCGTTATAATCTCTGAACATGCCTTGCTCGAACTGTAGGGATCATATCCACCCAGCGTGTCATTTTCCCTGTATCCCCACACCCACTCTTTATTTTCGTAGCATTTATCACTGGTGACATTGATGATTACTTTCACCGCGTCACCGGCCCGGCAGCACTCCAGGAGATTTACCGTTCCTCCTATATTTGTCTCATAAGTCAGCTTTGGCTGTTCATAGGATAGCCTGACCAGGGGTTGGGCAGCCATGTGAAAGACGATTTCCGGCCGGTATTTATAAAAAACTCCATTTAGTTTATCGAAATCCCTGATATCTCCAATATTGCTTGCTATCTTTTTGTCAACGCCCGCCACCACAAAAATATCATTCTTTGTATATGGCTCCAAAGCATATCCTATAACATTGGCTCCCAATTCCCTTAACCAGATTGAAAGCCAGGAACCTTTGAAACCGGTGTGACCTGTGACCAGGACAGTTTTGCCTTCAAAGACATTATTAAACAAATTTCTGATTACCATACTTTCCATTCTGCCCTGTTCTCAACCCACAATTTATTCAGGTATTCCATATCCCGGATAGTATCCATGCAAGCCCAGAACTTATCATGCTTATAAACCATGAGCTGGCCTTCAGCAGCAATCCGCTCCAAACAGGTATATTCCAGGTCGCAATCATCCCGTTCTTCCAGACAATCGAAAAGCGCCCGGTTAAAAACAAAGAATCCCCCATTAATCCAGTTGCCTGATGCCGCCGGTTTTTCAGAAAAACTTGTCACCCGTTCTCCGTCGACACTGAGTTCACCAAATCGCGAGAGTGGATTGACGCCTGTAACCGTTGCTAGTTTACCATGGGCTTTATGGAAGGCGAGTAAATCATTGATGTCGATGTTGGCTACCCCATCACCGTAAGTAACCATGAAAATGTCACCCGCCACGTACTTTTCCACCCTTTTCAATCGCGCTCCTTTGAGTGCGTCATCACCCGTGTCAGCCAGCGTGATATTCCAGCCGCGCTCAGGGATATGCGAGTTAAAATTCAGGTTATTCCTGTCGCCCAGCTTAAGTGTGAAATCACCGCTCATCAGCTCGTAATTATAGAAGTATTCCTTGATTTGCTCACCTTTATAGCCGAGGCACAGGATGAAATCTGTGTGGCCATAGTGCGCATAAGTTTTCATTATATGCCAGATGATGGGCCTATTGCCTATCTTAACCATCGGCTTGGGTTTAAACTCTGTTTCTTCTTTTAGACGTGCACCGATACCGCCGCAGAAAATAACTACGTTCACCGCGTTATCCCCTCCAAAATCCGAAACATAATGCTCTCCCCATCCAACTTATGCGATTGTAGCACTTCTTCAGGTGTTCCACATGCCGGATATTCTTCAATGGAAATCTTATTTAACTTCCTTCCCCTTAATTTGTCTGATGACATCAGTTCATTTATCAAATAGTCCCCCAACGACCCATATGATGAGTGATTATCCAGCACGAAAATAGACTCGCAGTCTCCGACTACATCTTGGAACCAATCATGATCAACTTTGTTTAGCCAAGGCATATTCACAACTTTTAAAGAACATTTACGTTTCTGTAGTAATTTAGCGGCAATTAACGCCTCGTTCAACATGACCGGCCCATAGGCAAATAATACAGTATCGTTTCCATGGTGTATCACAGTCCCTTTTCCGAATGAGAATTTATAGTTTGTCGGTAAAGGAATACATCCCGGCGAAGGCGATATTGCTAACCGCAGCAGACAATTCTCTCGCGCTTCATTTACACACCATACGAGGGCAGATTTTGTCTCCAAGGCCTTGCATGGCTCCACAATTGTACAGTTAGGTAATGCCCCGAAGAGAGATATATCCCGGAGGCTCTGATGAGATTTGCCTGGCCCGGCAGGTATGAGCCCAGCATAGTGACAAACATATATGATTTTTGTGCCTTCGGTAGCATTAGTATAAATCTGCTCGTTAGCACGGGAAGCAAGGAAAACACCGAAGGAATTCACTATTGGTAAAAAGCCTTGCAGAGCTAAACCACCGGCCATCGATACCATATCCTGTTCCGCAATGCCATTTTCAATGAACCGCTCAGGAAAAGTTTTTTCAAATAGTCGTAATCCGCAATCTGCAGCCAGGTCAGAATCAAGAACAATCATGTCCTTCCTTTTACCACCCAACTCAACCAAGGCTTCACCATACGCATCTACTATCTTTTCAGCAACATCTTTAAGCCGTATCCTGTCTTTCTTTCTGGTTTCAATTATCTGTGATTTTATCGGATCTAATCCAATTCCGTAAAGCTTGGAGTTTATTCTATCCAAGATTTCCTTGTAACCGGCTTCGTAGTAATCATCATCAGGGGCGCCAGAGTGCCACCTATAGAGTCCGTCTCCATTTTTCAGAGCAACGGGGCCCTCCATAAAAGAGATGCCTTTGCCCTTTATAGTGTCAGCAATTAAAATTTTAGGTTTATCAGTCACATCTTTAAATAGGGTAAACGCTTTCTCCAATTCGATAAAATTGTGACCATCGCATCTATGTACATACCATCCAAAGTCTTCAAATTTTCTTTCTATATCTCCGAGGTCGATAATATCCTTCACCTGTTTATCAGTTTGAATCTTATTAAAATCGACGATTACATGGGTGTCAGTCAACTTCTGATGCGCGGTGGTCTGAAGCGCCTCCCATATCTGCCCCTCCTGAAGCTCGCCATCCCCTGTCAGCACAAAAGTACGGCCACCATGCCCACCTAGCTTCTTAGCAAAGGCAATGCCCTTTGCTTTAGAGATGCCCATTCCGAGAGAGCCAGAATTAGCTTCTATTCCCGGGATACTTACATCAGGATGACCGTCCAGACCCCCTAATCGACGTAATTTAAATAATTTGTCGAATGGTAACATGCCACTGGCTACCAAAACAGAATAATGCCCGGGACAATCATGTCCTTTGGAGGAAAAATAGACATCCCGGTCTGGATTATCTAAACCGGCGGCGATTGTATTCATCTCGTGTAAATACAGGAAAACCACGATATCCATGGCACTAAAACTTGAACCGAGATGTCCGGACCCTGCAAGCTTAACTGCTGAAAGCGCATTCAACCTACATATATCGCTGATGATCCGTAATTTTTCAAACTTCTCTACTTTAGCGCTTTGGATGCGTTCGAACTCTCCGTAAGGTATGAAAGAAATATCTAACATTTAAGCTAATCTACCTTCTCAAACTGGACATTTTGGATTTTTGCGCTGAAATCAACATACAGCGTCTTTATCTCTGAGAAAGCTTCGATAGCAGCCCATCCTGCTTCTCGATAGCCCAGACCAGAAATTTTGACCCCGCCAAAAGGCATATGTGATTCTGAGCCAAAGGTGGGTGCATTTATATAGCAAGCACCTGCTTCAGCATCATCAAAAAAGGAGAATGCCTTATTAACATCTCTGGTGAAAAGAGATGCAGAAAGCCCGTATGGCGTCGAGTTATGCAATTTCATAGCGTCCTTGTATGAATCCGCTTTCAAAACTGCCAATACGGGGCCGAATACCTCTTCACATGCGATCTCCATGTCAGGAGTCACATTGACTATAACTGTGGGAGCTATATAATAACCCTTGTCATATACATTTCCCTTCATCTGCTGACCACCTACGAGTATTTTTGCCCCCTCTTTTGCGGCACGCTCAATATAGCCCAAAACTCTTTCCATCTGTTTCCTGCTAATTAAAGGTGTAACATCAGATGTACTGTCGTAACCAGGACCCACCTTCAGCATTAATAAGCGGCCGACAAGCTTTTCTATGAATTCGTCGTAAACATTTGTGTGTACAATTGCACGGCTGGTTGCACTGCATCTCTGGCCTGATACGGAGAATGCTCCGACTACGATCCCATCGGCAGCAAGGTCAAGGTCGGCATCATCCATCACAATGGCTGCATTCTTCCCACCAAGCTCCAAGGAAATTTTGGCGAGTTTTTTAGCACAATTTGTGCCGATAGTTTTTCCAACAGCACTCGACCCCGTGAAAGAAACCATAGATAATCCCGGATGATTTACGAGAGCTTCTCCAGCTTCAGAACCAAAACCATGAATGAGATTAAGAATACCTCTGGGCAATCCAGCCTCTTCCATCATCTTTACAAAATGTACTGCTGTTTCAGGTGTATTCTCCTCAGATTTTAAGACCACTGTATTACCACATACTAATGCCGGGAATGTTTTCCAACATGTGATTGCCATAGGGAAATTCCAGGAAGTAATTATTCCGATAACTCCCAGAGGATACCGCTTGGTCATGGCAAATCTCTTGTTCAACCCGGAATGGCTGGTGCGGCCATACCACCTCCTTCCTTCTCCAGCGGCAAAATACGCCATATCGATGCCAGATTGAACGTCCCCCATCGCACCATTAATTGTCTTGCCGTTCTCCTTTGAGATGATTGCTGCCAGTTCCTTTTTATGTAACTCCATGATGTGACCGACTTCAAAAAGCATTTTGCCCCTTTCTGGCGGTGGCACATTCCGCCAAGGGTTAAATGCAGCAACGGCAGAAGAAACAGCACTGTCAACGTCTTCTTTCCTTGAACGGGGGAAGAGACCGATTAGCTCATCAATATTGGATGGATTCCAATTCTCAAAGGTCTCACCCGAAATGGAATCGATCCACTGGCCGTTAATATAATTCTTAAAGCGTTTCGTCATATACTGTCCCCAATATCAGCATTTACTCACCAGCAGCTATAGCCCCCATCTATGACCATATTCGAACCTGTCATATAGGATGACGCATCCGATGCTAAAAATATGATGGCGCCATTGTATTCATCCTGGCGAGCCATACGGCCCATTGGAACCAGCCTCGAATAATTTTTCAAAAATATCTCGTCCTGGTTGTTAAAGACTCCGCCGAATGTCAGAGTATTAACCCTAACATTCTTAGTCGCCCAATATGTGGCGAGGTACCGTGTCAAGTTGAGAGCACCTGACTTGGTAACGCAATACGCCACCGGTTTATAGAAAAGCCCAGTCATTGCCCTATACTCGTAGATTCTTTGATCAGGAGACAGCATGCCATAAATGGAGGATATATTGATTATGTTCCCGCCGCCTGTACTGGCCATATGCCCGCCGATCACTTGGCAGCATAAAAACATGCTTTTAAGATTGCCATCCATAGTTGATTGCCAGGATGATTCTGGGTAAGTCTCAAAAGGGCCAGTCTCTTGATCATCTTCGTTCGGTGGCGCATCAAGGGCAGCGTTATTAATCAGGATCTTCGGCGGCCCAAAATTTGACAAGACGAGGTATAGTCCCTTCGTGATCTCATCTTTGTCAGTTACATCGACTTCTGCAAGGATTAGCTTCTCAGATTTAATTTCATTGAGTCTCCCTTTTGGATTATCTAAAAATATATCAAATGCAGCTACACGGGCTCCAGCCTTTAGTAACGTCCTGACAAACTCACCTCCCAATTGTCCGGATGCACCGGTGACTATGGCTACTTTGTTGGATAAATCGAATAAGTTATTAATATAGCTGTCCACCTTTCACCTTAAGTATAAATTCGCAGAACTCTCTGACAGCGCCCCTTCCACCAGGTAATACCGTTACATGCCGGGCGATCTTCAATACGTCAGAGTGCGAATCAGCCACACAGACGGGTAGTCCCACTGCTTTAAAACATTCAATATCATTGATATCATTGCCCATGTAAGCAACTTGTCTTAAAGGTATGTTTAGCTTAGCTGCTTCTTGTACTAAACACTGCAACTTATTCTCACAGCTTTGTACGCAGGGTAGATCCAATTTTTGACAGCGAGAACCTACTACCGGGTTAGTTTCGGAAGAAATAACCAATAAAGCTAAACCAAACTGTCTAAGCGCTGCAAGCCCTAAGCCCTCGCTCCTGGAGCATATAACGGCTTCAGTACCGTCTTGAAATACTAACACCCTATTATCTGTAAATACACCATCGAAGTCAAAGACAACCATGCGGGTGTGGCGTATTAAGTCGTATAGTACATTTCTGTCCTGTTTTAGATTTTTCATATTCCTCATTGTTTCTGCAGATGTTCAAAGGAAAGCATTGCTTCCTCAGGTAAATTCAAACGCAATTTCTTACCAATTAGCTGAGCCAAATGATTGGGGGATAGTCCGCCCCCCGGCGACTTGATGATGATATCCTTTTCAGTCAAAATATGCCCGGCAGGCAATTCCTTACTGGTATATAGACTTTTTGCCATCTTTGTCTTGGCATTTATTTCTATATCGCGAATCGTCTTCTTGCCATCACCCAATAAGTAATCTACCCGCCTTATGTCCCGCACCTGCTTTCGCAGCCCCTCATGTTCCAGAGAGAAACTGTGGTCTGTTCCCTTCCAAGATCGATTTAAGGTAAAATGCTTCTCTACGACAGTGGCTCCTAACATATAAGCAATCACCGCCGCCAAAATACCATTATCATGTCCAGAGTAGCCTATTATGGCCTTGGGGAATTCTGTTTTCAGCGTCTGGATTGTCCTCATGTTTAAATCTGGATAATCCGTCGGATAAGCACATGTTGAGTGCAATAAACACAGTTTATCATTAAGTTTGAGTATTTCGTTATAAGCTATATTAATTTCTTCAACGGTAGAGGCTCCAGTGGACAGGAAGATGGGTTTGTTTAAATTCGCAATATATTTTAGCAGCGGAGTATTTGTAAGATCGCCGGAAGCAACTTTATAGCTGGAAATACCCAGTCTTTCTAAGAAATCCACACTTTCAAAATCAAAAGCTGTGCACATAAATTCGACATCATTTTCTTCAGCGCATTTCTTAAGTGCTACATATTCATCCCATCCAAATTCTAAAAACTCTCGATGTTCACCATAAGTAAACCCAAAACTGAATTCGTGGTCGTACGGCTTGTCATACATTGCCTTAGTATAGAGCGTCTTGTTATTTCTTTTTTGGAACTTAACAGCGTTTACCCCGCAGCTTGCAGCAACCTTGATCATATCCAGCGCCACTTTAAGGTTGCCCTGATGATTATGCCCAATTTCAGCGATTATATAGCAAGGACCCTCATCAGAAATATTGCTCCTACTAAAACTTATGGTTTTCATAAGTCACTCCCGCGATATTTTTAATTTGCTTTCCGATCACCAGTATTAATGATCACATTTTAATATACTGTGGACTTTTAAACAAAAATATATGTTCGACTTAATGTTCATGTCTGTGTAAATTATCTGATGATCAAGTTCAATTTTTGATCCAGTTATCTGTGCCCGATATTTATTTGAATATGATATTCTAACTTCGTCAATATAGAAAATTTATCGCACATTGGTACTACCCGTATTAATATGTACATGTGCCATCAGCGCACATGAAATTCCTGCTAATAGAGTAATCGCTTTATTGTATATGATTGTGCGTGCTAATACGCGAAACTGCCACCTGGGGTTAGGGCGGAATTCCCGAAGGCGTATTGTATGTAAATAGTTGACCCGTACCAAGCACCGTTGTCGTTGTAGACTAAATAGCAGGCGCCGTTAAAACAGGCACCTATCCTGGCGGCTAGGAAACCAGACTATTGGATGCGTACATTATCACTATCTGCCATATATATACTGCCATCAAGGGGGCAACTGGTATCACAAGCCATACCAGTCACCTGTTATAGGTTTCATGGAAGAATTCCCGAAGGAATACAGCCTGTCCGTGACAGCCCCATTCCAGGTCCCGTTGCCGTTGTAATCCAGGTACCAGATGCCGTTCAGGTATGTGCCTATCTCCTTTCCCTCGGTGCTGTTACAGACCCCGGTTACAGGCTTCATGGAGGCTGTCCCGAAGGAATATTGCCTGTCCGTGACGGCCCCATTCCAGGCCCCGTTACCGTTGTAGTCCAAGTACCAGGTGCCGTTGCAGTACGAGGCTATTTCAGATTTCGTAATCCATCCGAACTTTTATGTTATACCACTCCGATGCCAGGGACAACGGGTATAGCTCCCCCCATACATCGTTATATATAATAGAGATGTTGTTTCTTTCGGAAAGATCGGTTCCATACGCTGGGGTGGCCCAGTATTCTACCTTGTCATTACGCAATGCGACCGCAACCGAGTCGTACGATCCGATGTTGGATGCCGGTATAAAAACCTGTCCTGTAACGGTAAATGAATATCCCGGTGAGATAGAAGCATATATTTTATTATTCCCGCCACTCGTGTTACCCATCGCGACATTCTGATCAGCGGATTGCCAGGAACTGATCCCTCTGTGCTGGTATGAGCTCAAAGTATCGGAGTAGAAATAATCTACCCATATATTAGACCTGTTGACTAGGATAGATCCGGTTCTCCATTCCGCGGGCGTGATATCGCAGTAGCTGCCATTATCCAACACACGTCCGGTCATCAGGTCCCTGTAGTAACTTGCCCACCCATCAGTAGGCGACCAGATATATCCATGGTCTTCATCGCCATCGGCGTTCCTGTTTGGCATCCTGTAGCCCCGGCTTTCATAAAAATCGCATACGCTATAAAGTCACTCATGCAGCCATACCTCGCCTACCGTAGTAGATGCCCAAGTTGAATCCGGGGCATTGGTCACCGTGCAATATGTAGCGCCATTAGACCAACCGCTTGGTCGTCTGTCCAGGCCCCATCCCCCGGCTTTGCTACCCCGCGCTGAAATTACTTTGCGGCCACAGCACCAGGATTGAATCATAGGCACCCGGGGTAGCATATAGGTCTAATTTCTGTTGTGTATCTGTCTGTGATACCCAGTACCAGTCATATGGCTGCGTCAGTGATGTTATGCTGCGGTTGACATAAATCAAATCGTACTGGATAACCGCTTCATCATTAGAATAGTTATGTACTATAGAAGGAAACCTGCGGAAAGACTAGACAGCTTTGTCAATTTCGCTCTGCGGTAACGTATATTTTAAGTGGTTCGGGTTGCCCTCACCGTCTATGTAGTCGATATCAATATTCGGGTAAACCAGAAACAGCACTTTCCTGTAGTATGCGTTCTTTAGGCCGGAGCTATACTGTACTGTTTTATCGCCCATATAGCGTGTCATTATTTCCCTGGCAGCTAATACAGAGTCATTTTTTCTGTGGACGTGTGCGAATACTTAACAGCTTCTACCGGATACGCTGCCGCTGTAGATGCGCCGATGGTCATCGAGCAGATTATGACCGTACCTGCCAGTAGGTAGATTAATAGTATGCTCAATCTCATCTCCGTTTTACTGTCTCCTGTACTAATTAAGGGAATACGAAACTATGCCAGCGTTAACGAAGTTATACTGTCTGTATATGGTCGGGCTCTCTTAGAACCCGTTCCCGCTATAGTAAACTAATCGGTAGTTGACTACAGCGAGATCAATAGGCAAGGTTACCCAGCCCAGGCTTCGTATCGCTGTTTTAGTTCCCGAAGGAATACAGCCTGTCCGTGACGGCACCGTTCCATGCTCCGCTCCCGTTATAATCCAGGTACCAGGTGCCGTTGCAGTATGCGCCTATCTCCGTTCCACCGACGCCGTCCCAGTTCCCGGTTACGGGAGTCATGGAGGCGGTGCCGAAGGAATACTGCCTGTCCGTGACTGGTCCGTCCCAGTGACCGTTGCCGTTGTAATCCAAGTACCAGGTGCCGTTGTAGTATGCGCCTATTGCTGAACCCCCCGTTACCGGGGTCATGGAGGCGGTGCCGAAGGAATACTGCCTGTCGGTGACTGCACCGTTCCATGCACCGTTGCCGTTGTAGTCCAGGTACCAAGTGCCGTTATAGTATGCGCCTATCTCCGTTCCACCGACGCCGTTCCAGTTCCCGGTTACGGGAGTCATGGAGGCGGTGCCGAAGGAATATTGCCTGTCGGTGACTGCACCGTTCCATGCACCGTTGCCGTTGTAATCCAAGTACCAGGTGCCGTTATAGTATGCGCCTATCTCTGTTCTCCCATCGCCGTTCCAGTCCCCGGTTACGGGGGTCATGGAGGTGGTGCCGTAGGAATACTGCCTGTCCGTGACTGCACCGTTCCAGGCGCCGTTGCCGTTGTAATCCAAGTACCAGGTGCCGTTAAGGTATGCGCCTATCTCGGTACCGCCGGTGCCGTTCCAGTTCCCGCTTACGGGCGTCATGTGGGTCGTAGTTCCGCCGCTTGTTACCCGTGCCCGCAGGCAGACATTCTCGCTCCAGGTTGCTCCCGCGTCGGTCCAGGAATTGCCTTCTAAATGCTTTTCGTAGCTCCTCCCCGTCTGGATAGCGGGGCTGCAGCCGGGAATGGCAGACTCGATGGGTATCGGGGTAGTATAGCCGGGGGTGGTCACCTTGACGGCCACGGTAAAGGCCTGCCCGTTGCTGAGTGCCACAGGGGTGCTCAGCGGTATGGAATAGTAACCGGGCGCGTTGCCACAGGTGCCGGTCTGGGTGGCTACGGCGGTGCCCAGGGCAGTGATAGTTCCGCTCTTGTACACCCTAATTTCGTATTGTGTGCTGACGCCGCCGGTATAGAAATCCACATGGGTGAGACTGCCGGCCGGGGAGGCCGTGAAAATATTGGCCATCCAGGCTGATGTATCTCCCCAGCCAGTATTACCAATCCAGCCAGCCTCATCCAGGTAATACAGCTTCTCTGCGCTGTTGTAAGCCTTGACAGCCCGCAGCGAGCCGAATTCCCCGGCCATTGCCTTTCCATAGCACATCCAGAAATATCCGCTATTGAGGACGCCGGAGCCCCAGCTATTTTTAACCAGCCAGGCGCCTGTACCACCATCAGCAGGATGGGGGACTGCATCATTCCAGCCAACGATGTTGACCAAGTGGTTGGCACCACTGCTGCCCGTATAGTAGTACTTGTACCCATACCCATCCACTGAAGAATAATACGCATTATTAGTATAGTAGGCAACGGTGACCGGCCCATAGGTCTGAATGGCGGTCTTGATGGCGTCCTTGGCCGCCTCGGTTGTATCAGTCGTGGCCACAGTGACAAAGTTGGTCGTCATGTAAGCGGGTGTGCATGTCAGGCAGGCCTGCGGTGGGGTGATGCCGTCACCGATGGTGGAGGTATTGTACGGCTGGCAGGTCTCCAGTCTGGCCCCTTTCTTGATGAATGTATCCTGCGCCTTTTTATCATTGCCCCCGGCATAGCACCGGTTGGCAGCTAATGTTGTCCAGCAGGGGTCGGTGCAGCAGTTCAACGCCTGTTCCGAGTAGTCCTGGTTGGAGGCGCCTCCGCTGATCCACACTCTGGACTCCATGACGCTGGTATTTCCGAAGGTCCAGCAGGTGCCGCAAGGATTCTGGTTCTTGACAGGTGTGACCCGGTTGGTCGGTGATGTCCAGCTGAAGGAGGAGGGCAATGCATAGACCCCATCGGCCTGCATATCTAAATTAGACTGCTTCCTGAGCGACTCTATGTGGCTGAGGTCCACGGTCGGCGGGATATAGCCGTAGTCAGGCTCCAGCGTTACTGCTGTGCCCGTCTGCATGGCCACCTGTTGCGCCTTCACTGCATTTTGTTGCAGCTGCAGGTATTCTACAAAGGCAGGATTGAGCGGCGCCGTTTGATGGCCTTCAGGGCCATCTGCTGATAAGGCGGAGGGTATGGCCGGTACCGCGATAACCGACAGGCTTAAAACCAGTAAAAGCAGGAATAACAATCCCCTTTTGTTTTTACTCCACATAATAAAACCTCCCTATTAAATTAAAATGCCTGCCGACAAACATGCGGCCGTCTAAAGCCAGTTCAATTTTATTGGGTGCGCAGCCTTTCTATGTGGCTGAGGTCCACGGTCGGCGGCACATAGCCGTAGTTGGGTTCCAGTGAGGCGCCTTTTTGCATGTCACCATGCTTCTGCATATACTCGACAAAGGCCGGGTTCAGGGGCGCAGCTCGGTGTGCATCTGATTCGTTTACAGCTGCGGACACTGCTGAGTTTACCCAGAATGCCGCTATTATTGCCAGAACAGGCAGAAATAGGAGGAGCAAGAGCCAGTACCTGTTTCTATTGTTTTTCAATGCGCGCATATTACCTCCAGATGCAGTATACAACTGTACAGGCATTCGATAAGATTATTAATAGCATAGCCTTATCTCATATATAACTACAATAATCTATGATTTATTTAACTGTGATGGTAAGCTTATATGTCCACTCACCTTTTTCCCCGCCCTCCCAGGGCCGGCCGTATTCCAGCGATAGAGTGGCGGTGCCTTGCTTGAGCGCTTTAAAAGTCCATGTTTCCATGCCGGGAACGCCCACCGCATTACTGGCAACTGGTTCTATGAATTTATGATCAAGTTGCTGGATCACGGTGCTATCGCTGATGCTGGCATCTTTAGACCATTCGAAGCCGGTTGAAGGATTGGAGCATAAGCTCAGCGTGATTGTACTGCCGGCAGCCACCTCCGACTGCTGGCTGATGTGCTTAAGCTTCATAAACTCATCGCAGGAAACCTCCATGGGTGCCCCGGCCGTACCACCGGAGCAGGCAGGCGTACAAATAGAGATAGCGAGCACAGCGCTCACCAAGATGAGTGATGGTTTCATTCCACATACCTCCACATATACTTGAGTGTATTATAGGTAATGCGCATGTGAATCGTCAACTCATAGCACCAATCGTAGACAGGTGTTATTGACAGAATTGCTTCGCTGCCCGACTGGCCGGAAAAAGTTACCCGTCGTTAAAGCTGCGTGAAGATCCCCAATCACCCCAACCTGCGGCGTTATAAGATTTAACTCTCCAGTAGTAGGTAGTTCCGTTATTGGGGAAGTCCTTGTATGTAAAAGATGTTTTACTGTAGGTGTAGTTGTAATGGAAAAGTGGTGAGAAGGTTGGGCTGGTGCTGACCTGGACGGCATAGTTGGTGGCGCCGGAGACAGAAGACCACTGGAAAGTGACTGTGGAGCCGGGTACCGTTGCACCGCTGGATGGGGACAGGAGAGTGGGGGCGGGTAGTGTGCCGCCGCCCGAGCCGTTAATCAAGCTGCGTGAGTCGCCCCAATCGCCCCAACCTGCGGCGTTATAAGATTTAGCCCTCCAGTAGTAGGTAGTTCCGTTATTGGGGAAGTCCTTGTATGTAGAAGATGTTTTACTGTAGGTGTAGTTGTAATGGAAAAGTGGTGAGAAGGTTGGGCTGGTGCTGACCTGGACGGCATAGTTGGTGGCGCCGGAGACAGAAGACCACTGGAAAGTGACTGTGGAGCCGGG
>Ga0265297_10001519_pt1 | contig 53745 bp, 50 predicted proteins | sample Munlanlwell13791_FD_192502 | JGI IMG/M metagenome (GOLD analysis project Ga0265297, IMG submission 192502) | Leachate microbial communities from a municipal landfill in Southern Ontario, Canada - Leachate well 137-91 | ecosystem: Engineered > Solid waste > Landfill > Unclassified | place...
CAGCGGATTGGAAACAGATCATCCTGATCGGCCTGTCGCCGGTCTTCGTGGCGGCACTCGGCGTCGAATTCTGGGTCATGAAGCGGCGCGGCCGCACCGAGCGCTTCCGTGTGGGCGCGATCCTGACCAATTTCAATGTCGGCGGCGCCTATCAGCTCTTCGAACTGTTCGGCCATGCCTTCGTCTTCATGGCGGCGATGCACTGGATCTGGGACCACCGGATCGCCGACGTGCCGGTGAACGGCTGGACCATCCTGCCGCTCTTCGTGCTGACCGAATTCTGCTACTACTGGTTCCACCGGGCATCGCACCGGATCCGCTGGTTCTGGTGCGCCCATGTGGTGCATCACAGCGAGGAGAGCATGAATCTCTCCACCGCGATGCGCCAGAGCATGCTCTATTCCCTGACCGGCTATTGGCTCTTCTTCGCGCCGCTGATGCTGCTCGGCGTGAGCCCCGAGGTCACCATGGCGATCTATGCCTGCGACCTCGCCTATCAATATTTCGTCCACACCGAAGCGGTGGGCAAGCTGCCGGCCTGGATCGAATATGTCTTCGTGACGCCGTCGCACCACCGCGCCCATCACGGTCGCAATCCGCAATATATCGACCGGAACTATGGCGGTGTGCTGATCGTCTTCGACCGCCTGTTCGGCACCTTCGTCGCGGAGGAGGAGAAGGTCGACTACGGCATCGTGCGGCAGATCCGCTCCAACAACATCCTGACCCTGAACCTCCACGAATTCATCGATATGGTGCGTGATGTGGCGCGTCCCGGACCGCTCTGGCTCCGCCTCAAGCACCTGTGGGCGCCGCCCGAATGGCAGCGCCCGGTGCCCGCCCCGGCCATGGAGGAGCAGGGAGCCGTCAGTTCAACTGCCGGCCGATGATCTTCCAGTAGCCGACCGGGAACAGGCGTTCGATGAAGCCCGCGGCCTTGGCGTCGTTGCCGACCAGCACCCGGGGCTGACGCTTCTCGACCGCACGGACGATGATTTCGCCCGCCTGCTCGGGCGGCATCTTCAGGAAGGTCTGGAACTTCTTCTGCTGGAGGTCGGCCTCGGCCTTGTCGATGGCCGCGGCGATACGGGCGTTCTTGGCGATCGAGGTGGCGATGCCGCCCGGATGCACCACGGTGACGCCGATCTTCGCGCCCTCCATCTCCAGTTCGTGGCGGAGAGAGTTGGAAAAGCCGCGCACGGCGAATTTGCTGGCCGAATAGGCGGTCTGGCCGGGCGGCGCGATCAGGCCGAACAGGCTCGACAGATTGACGATCCGGGCTTCGGCGCTCTGGCGCAGGACGGGCATGAAGGCCCGGGTCATGCGGATCACGCCGAACAGGTTGATCGACAAGAGCCAGTCGAAATCCTCTTCCGAGACCTGCTCGAAGGTGCCGCCGATGGCCACACCCGCATTGTTGAACAGGAGGTCGACGCCGGCATGATCGGCCAGCACGCGGGCCGGAAAAGCCTTGATCTGCTCGGCGTTCGAGACGTCGAGCCTGTATTGCGTGACCTTGATGCCTTTGCCGGCGAATTCCGCCGCGGTCCTGGCCAGCGCCGCCTCGTCGATGTCGGCGAGGGCGAGATGGCAGCCGCGCTTGGCCAGGGCGAGCGCGATGCCGCGCCCGATGCCGCCGGCCGCCCCGGTGATCACCGCCACCTTGTTTTTCAGATCGAACATGCCTGGCCGCGCTCCTCTTGTCGTTTCGTGCCCGTCGTGGGTCCCCATCGCATAATTGACATTGGTGTCATTTTCCAGCGGCGTTTCTTTCCTGCCCCGAGGCGACGCGAGAATCCGCCACTCCGCCACAATCGCCCCTCGACACTTTCTTAGGGTTCCCTAAAGATTCCGCGTGGTAGGCACAATCGGTCGCAAACAGGGAAGGCGGTTCACGCCATGCCGATCAAGCTGAAGCTCGTCCTCCTCGCCGTCGCCGCTTTCCTCGTCGTTGTCGCCGTCGGTGGCGTGGGGCTTCTGTCGTCCCAGCGCCTGGGCGACGCCTTGACCGAAACCGCGGTGATTTCGAAGGCGCAGTACAATTTCATGATGTCCGACATGATGCACGACGCCCTGCGCGCAGACGTCCTGGCGGCCTTCATGGAAGGGGCCGACGGGGACAAGGTGAAGGCCGACCTCACCGACCACGCCACCACGTTCCGCGACGTTCTGGCCCAGAACCGGGCGCTGCCGCTGCCGGACAAGATCGCCAAGGCGCTCGCCGAGGTTTCGCCCGCCCTCGACGCCTATATCGAGGAAGCCAATCACATCGCCGACCTCGCCCTGCACGACAGGGCTGCGGGCCAAGCCCGCGTCGCCGCCTTCCAGGCGGCTTTCGAGCGGCTGGAAGTGGCCAACGGCGAAATCGGCGAGCTGATTTCGGCTTCGGTCGACGCCGCGGCCAAGGACGCCAACGACAGTGCGGCCGCCAGCCGGGACATGATCCTGATCGGCGGCCTCGTCGGCGTCGTGCTGCTCGGCCTCGCCAGTTTCCTCAACCGGCAATCGATCGTGCGGCCGCTCTCCGCGGTGCTCGACGGTATCGGCGAGGTCACGCGGCGCAATTGGACGGTACAGATCGCGGGGACCGAGCGGCACGACGAGATCGGCGACATCGCCCGGGCGGTCGAGCAGTTGAAGGCAGCCGGTGCCGAAGCGGAACGTCTGGCGGCCGAAAACAACGCCGCCCTCCGCCGCGAGGAGGCGGAGGCGCGCGAAAGGGCCGAGGCCGAGCGCCGCCTGGCCCAGGCCGAACAGGCGCGCCTCCGCGAGGAGCAGAGGAGGGGGCAGGAACAGGCGGCGAGGGCGGAGGCGGTCGCCGCCGCCACCGCGTCCTTCGAAGGCGAGGTCGGTCAGGTGATCCGCAGCATGGTGGAGGCGGCGGGCAGCCTGGAAGCCAATTCGACCAGCCTGTCCCAGCTCTCCCAACAGACCGTGGCCCAGGCCCGGCGGGCCGGCGATTCGGCCGACGGCGCCCGTCACAGCGTCGAAGCCGTGGCCGCCGCGACCGAGCAGATGGTGGCGACCGCCCGCGAGATCGGCCGCCGGGCCCAGCAATCGGCCGATCTTTCCACCCGATCGGTCGCCGAGGCGGCGCAGACGACGGAAAGTATGCGCGGCCTGTCTGAGACGGCTGAGCGCATCACCAGCGTGCTGAAACTGATCGACGCCGTGGCGCGCCAGACCAACCTGCTGGCGCTCAACGCCACGATCGAGGCGGCGCGGGCGGGCGAGGCGGGCAAGGGCTTCGCCGTGGTCGCCTCGGAAGTGAAGAACCTGGCCGACCAGACCGCCAAGGCGACCGAAGAAATCGCCCATCAAATCGCCGAGATGGGCAGCTCGACCCGGACCACGATGGAGGCGATCGGCCGGATCGACCAGATGATCCACGACATGTCGGAAGCCTCGACCGGGATCGCCGCCGCGGTCGAAGAGCAGATCGCCTCGATCGACGAAATCGCCCGCAACATCGACCGCACGGCCGGCGACACCGCGACCGTGAGCCGCGAACTCGCCACGGTCTCCGAAGCCGCGACCACGACCGGCGTCGCCACCGGCGACGTCCTGGCGTCGTCCAAGATCCTGGCCCAGGAGGCCAAGGGCCTCAAACAGGCGGTCGACCGTTTCCTCGGCGTCGTCCAGGAACGGCGCCGGGCCGCGTGAAGGAAGTCGGCTCGATTCTCGGCGGGTTTCCGCCTCCCACGTCCTCTAGGTTGTCGAAGCCGTGACGGTGCAGGCGACTTACTGGAAAGGAACCGTGCGACCGGGCTGGCTGGCCTGGGCCTTGGTGTAGGAGACGCCGTGTACTTTGATGCCGCGGGCGTCGAGCAGCGTGATGATGCCGCCCTTATTCGACAATGCCATAGGCGGCCTGATATCGACGATCAGGGTAGCCCCGGCGGCGATCGTGCCCGAAAGGGGGGTGGCGTTCTTCTGCTTGTCCTTCAGGCAGAAGCCGGTCAGGTCGACGGGGCGATCGGACGTGTTGAGCAGCGTGACCGTCTCATGCTCCGGCGTCCGTATGTCGTTCACATAGGCGGCGATGATGCGGATCAGGCCGTCGGGGACATCCTGGGTCGGGATCGCGTCTCGATCGATCGGCGTGTGCGGCAAGCCCGGATGTTCGGGATCGGGCGCGATTGCCGGCGCCGCCGTGATGTCGTCGGAATGCCAAGCCTGCCCCTGAAACTTCAGGAAAACGCCCACCCATTGGTCGTCTCCCGGAAAGTGGAAGGCCAGCGCGCCATCCTGCCAGACGGCGTTGTCTTGATCGTGGTGATGGGGTGGGTTGCCCTGGTTCATATGAATGTCGTGGATGCCGCGACCGGGTTTGAAACCGAAATAATTGTCGGCCTTGGGCTCGGGCCCCCAGGCCGCGCCAAAGGCGTAAATCTCAGCCGTTTCATCCGACATCGCCCGTTGCACATAGGAGTCGATCTTCTCGTTGAGGTCATTATCCGGTCCGGCCGCGGACAGTGGCAAAGGTTTGAATTCCCAGGGCTGGCCAATGTTCGCACGGATGAAGTCGACCGCAGCACCGCCGGGCTTGCTTGCCAATGGAGTCAGTCCGACGGCGAGCGCCTTCCACACATCGGTGAGTGGGTGCTCGAAATGCGAACGCACGAGGAATTCCACTTCGCTACCATCATCGGAGCGAACATTGATGGCGATGCGGTAGAGCTCACCGTCGGCCGACACCAGTACTTGGTAGTGCGGTGCCTTGCCGGTGGCGAGGCGATTACCGATCGGACGCCCCTTCAACGCGGAATAATGCGAGATCGGCATGGGGTCACTCCGTGAAATAGGCGGCGAGGCGGGTCGAGACCTTCTGCTGCCATCGGTCGGTAGTATCGAGAAATCCGTCCCAACCGACCTGCGCCATGGCGGTGCCGTTCTCCTTGCCGCTTTTTTTCGCCGCGATCTCGGCTTCGGCCGCACGGAAACGATAGTGGTCATAGACGTCGAGGACATGCGTGGCATAGGCCTGCGCCAACGCCTGGTTGCCTCGAACAATGATCAGGTTCTCATCGTTGCTGTAGGAGGCCTTGAAGCCCATGTTGTGGCTGCCGAAGGCGACGACGGAACGCTCAGCATCCTGCGGATCTATGACCAGGATCTTGTCGTGAATGATGGCGCCGACGGTGCCGTTGGCGGTCAGTTGCTCATCGAGTTTGAAGTCGCCGAGTCCGCCGATCAAATTGCTATCGGTCAGTGCCGTGGCGCGCACCACCGAGACTCCGGCGCGCTGGAAAACATGGGGCGCCCAGTTCTTGCCGGTGCCGGTGTCGGCCGCCGTCTCGTAACCCCACATCGCGGCAGCGGCAGAGACGGCGCCCAAGACCATCAGCGAGGGATCGTTCAGCCCGAGATTCACGGCCTCGCTCACAATGGAATTGGTACCGCCTTGCGCAGGATAGAAGACCAGAAAGAAGATAGCGCGCTGTGCCTGGCGCATCAGCGAGAACAGGCGTGCCATGTCCGGCGGTGTTTCGGGCGGCCCCGACTTGCTGTTCGTCGGCTGCTGTTTACCCGGCATGTTGGGCGAGAACCAGACCTGAAGCGCGGCCTCGCCGGGAGGTACCGGTGTGCGATTGGCCTGCTGCAACAGCTTGCCTTGCTTAGCACCAGTCGCGCGTGCGCTCAGCGGAACCGGGACCGGCAGTGTATCGGTTAGAAGTCGATCCCAGTAATCGACGAAAGCCCCGGCGATCGTGACATCCTCGATTACCACCTCGTTGTTGCTCTGCCCGGCGACCCCAGTCCAGGTCCAATTGGCCGAGCCGGACAGCACCTTGGCGCCATGCACCCCATCGGGCATATAAGCGACGAATTTGTTGTGACCGATGTGGCCGGCGCCGTTGAACATCCGGTTGTGGAGCCGGAAGGCCGTCCCCGGCCGGTCGGCGAGAGCTCGCAACGTCGCCCGCGCCCGCTCGTTACGGGCATCGTAACGCGTGACCTTCTTGCCCTGCGCATTCAATATCGGATTTCCGTTCGCATCCTTCTGGTCGGCCGTGCCTGCATCAGACAGGATGAGGTCGATCCGTTCGGCATGGGTCGCGAGAAGCTCGACCAGTTCATCGTCTTCGAGCTCATAGAGAGCGGCCTTGAAGCGCCCGCCGGGATTCCGCTCGAAAAAATCGCGCATCAGATGGATGACGTCTCCAGCCAGGTATTCGCGCAGCCAATCGCCCTTCGTGCTGAGATGCAGCTTCAGCTCGTCGGGCTGAACCACGCCATCCTCGTTCAAGACATTGCGAAGAAACTGGGTCGACAAGATCGCGTTGGTGAAGGTGCTGACAAAGGGCGGCCGGGAGGCGGTCACATCGACTACATTCGTCCAGGCTGGCGGCGTCAGATAACAGAGGCGCCGCGGCGTGCCTTCATAGGTGTGCAAGACGTGCCGTGTGGTTCCGCGTACGACATGGCTTTCGGGAACGGCCACGACTTCCTCTAGACCTGGCCGTAGATCGCCCACGGCGCGGATTTCGTAGCGGACGCGCTCGTTCGGTACCCGGCGGCCGGAGCCGTCGCGCTTCTTGCGCAGCGTAAGATCACGCCAGGTGAATTTCTGCACCGGCCACACGGTGGTGTTCTGCGCCTGCCACTTCGAATTGCGCTGGCCCTTGAACGGGATATAAGACGCGAGTGGGCGTCGCTCCCTTACGCTGTCGTCGTCGTTGAGATATTCCCGCACCAGGCAAAAACCCAGACAGCCGGGCAGGGGCAGCGGCTCCAGTCGCCACGCGATAAATGCGACTTCGTTGTTGGCGATCGCAGTCGCCCCTCTAATCTCCGCCATCTGGTCCTCCCCAAAGACGTCGATCGCCGCACCCGAAATAGATTGCATGAAAATATTAATTACTCGCTTTAATAGAGATTAGGGCCGGCCGCGCGGCGTTGTCAATGTCCAACTATTCCGTTTATTTTCCATAATATATATTATGCGACTGCCATTAGGAGCGCATAGAGCAAAGCCCGCGACGATCGCCGCCGCCCTCTGAAGTCCCCCAGCGCTGCTGCTCTGCCTGGAGCGATCATTCGAGGCTCGTGGCTGGCGGCCCTGCCTCATGCTCCAGCTGGCGGTAGCCGCTGGGCCAATGCCCGGTTTCGCGCTTGAAGGCACGGCTGAAGTTGGCGCTGTCGGAAAAGCCGAGCTGGGCGGCGACCTGGGCGATGCGGGTGCCCGGTTCGCCCAGCAGGTCGCGGGCGCGCGCGATCAGGCTTTGCTGCACCAGGCGGCGGTAGCTGGTGCCCTCGCGGGCCAGACGGCGTTCGATGGTACGGGGCGACTGGCGGCACCGCGCCGCGATCTCGGCCAGGCTGGCCGGGCGGCCCGCACTCTCGCGCAGCAGCATGGCGACGAAATCGGTCCAGCCGTTCTCGCCGATCGGCCGCGCCCGGGCCAGCGCGGTACAGCGGGCATCGATCTCCGCCACCACCCGCGCATCGGCCATGGGCAGCGGCGTCGACAGCAGCGACGCCCCCATGACGACACGGACACCCGGCACCGCCTGCGGATCAAAGTGGAAGCGCGCCGGCAGGAAGGCGTCGTAAGGTCTTGAATCGTCTGGCTGCGGTGCCGAGAGATGAATCTCGTAAGGCAGCAGGTCCGGTCCCAGGATCAGGCAGAGCTGGCGGTGGTGGGCGACCGCCAGAAGATCGAGGAAGAAGCGCAGCGTGGCCGGCGCCATGGCTACCGCGGGCGTATAGACCGCCTCGCCCTGCCCGGCTGTCCGGCGGTAACGAAACAGGAACAGCTCGTTCATCAGGTGATAGTGGCGCGCCACCAGGCGAAGGGCGGCATCGAGATTGCGGCTGCTCATCATGCCGAGGCCGAGCAGATCGTGGGAGGTCGCCTTGATCAGCGATCCCATGTCGATGCCGGGATGCGGCCGCCCGGAAATCGCCGTGACGGCGCCGAGAAAGGCTTCCACCTGTTCGAGCGTCAGGCCGCCGTCCGCCCGCTCGAAGGTCGCCGGCCGGATGCAGGCCGCGGCGAGGACCGCCGCCGTGTCGACCCCGGCGCCACGCAGGAAATCCCGCAGCAGCAGGAAATAGCGGATCGGAATGCGGCGCTTGCTGTCGGTCATCGGGCGGAGCCTATCATGTGTCGGGAAATGACATCAAGTTGACGCCTTCAGACATTCTCTTCGAAGGCCCCCGCCGCCATCGTGGCGTCATCCCGGTCTCGGCCGGCAATCACGGCGAAACGCCGGCGGAGGAAACGATGCTCTACGAAAAAGTCGGTACCGCGGTCATCCACGACGAATCCCTGCCCTGGGTCCCCTTCACCCCCTATGCGGACAATGTCTTCCTGAAGTGCTTCAAGCTCGATCCCGTGCGGGGCGAGATCATCGTGATGATGAAGGCGCCGGCCGGCCTCCAGCTCCCACGCCACCAGCACACCGGCACGGTGATCGTCTATACCGTCGAAGGGAGTTGGAAATACAAGGAGCACGACTGGGTGGCGACGCCGGGCAGCGTGGTGTTCGAAACCGCCGCCTCGGTCCATACGCCGCAGTCGGTACAGGCGGACGGCGAGATCGTGGTGCTGAACGTCCTGGTCGGCGACCTGATCTTCCTCGACGACGACGACAAGGTGGTGGCGATCGAGAACTGGCGCACCATGATGCAGCGCTACCTCGACTATTGCGCCGCCAATGGCCTGACCCCGCGCGACCTGACCGCCTTCGAGTGAGCCGGCGATGACCGCTTCCTTCGAGGGCCGCCGGGTCCTGGTCACCGGGGCCGCCTCCGGCATCGGGCTCGCCACCGCGCTGGCCTTTGCCCGGCGGGGTGCGTGGCTCGTCGTCTCCGACATCGACGCGGGCCGCCTGACCGAGGCCGCCCGCAGGATCCGCGAGACCGGGGCGCGCTGCCTCGACATGCCGGCCGATGTCTCGTCCCTCGCCTCGATGCAGGCGCTGGCCGAGCGCGTCCACGCCGAAACACCGGCCCTCGACATCCTGGTGAACAATGCCGGGATCGGCTACCTGGGCGGCTTCGACGATACGCCGGACGAGGCTTGGCGCCGCGTCCTCGACATCAACCTGCTCGGCGTGGTGAACGGCTGCCGCGTCTTCCTGCCGGCCATGCGCAGGGCCGGCGGGCCGCGCCGCGTGGTCAACGTCGCCTCCCTCGCCGGCATCGCCGCGCTGCCCAACATGAGCGCCTATGCCGCCAGCAAGCACGCCGTCATGGGCCTGTCCGAGGGGCTCGCGCTCGAGCTCGAATTGGCGGGCTCGGCGGTCGGCGTCACCACGGTCTGCCCCGGCATCGTCAATACGGCGATCACCAAGAACCGCGCCAATGTCGCGGCCGCCATCGACGACCGGCAATTGGCCCGCCTCCAGGCCTATTACGAGGCCCAGGGCGTCGCCCCCGAGGTAGTGGCGGAAGCGCTTGTCGAAGGCGTGGCGAAAGGCCGGCGGCAAGTCCTGGTCGGCCCCTTTGCCAAGCCGATCGCCCTGCTCCGCCGTTTCGCGCCCGCTCTGGCCCGGCGCGCCCTGCTCCACGACGCGCGCAAGGCGGGCTACCTGTGACCGGCGAAATGCGGCGCATTCCGCTCGGCGCGGTCACCTTGAACGTGCTGGTGGCGGGCGAAGGCAGGCCCGTGCTGCTGGTGCACGGCTTTCCCGACAGCCACCGCCTGTGGCGGAACCAGGTGCCGGCGCTGGTCGCCGCCGGCTTCAAGGTGATCGCCCCGGACATGCGCGGCTTCGGCCTGTCGGATGCCCCGGCGGACGAGGCCGCCTATCGCCTGCCCCTGCTGGTCGGCGATCTGGTCGCCCTGCTCGACGCCTTGGAGATCCCGGTCTGCGACCTCGTCGGTCACGACTGGGGCGCGGTCGTCTGCTGGCACCTGTGTTTCGAGCAGCCGAGGCGGGTCCGGCGCTATGCCGCGCTTTCGGTCGGTCACCCCACGGCCTATGCCCGGGCCCCCCTCGTGCAGAAACTGATGGGCTGGTACATCCTGTTCTTCCAGCTTCGCGGCCTGGCCGAATGGCTGCTTTCGAGGGATCGGTTCCGGCTGTTCGGCCGCCTCACCGGGCGGCCCGACGAATTGCGCCATTGGATCGCCGACCTGTCGCGGCCCGGGCGGTTCACCGCGGCGCTGAATTATTACAGGGCCAATATCGGCCTCATTCTGCCGCAGCGCCTGCCAGCGGCGTCGCAGGACGTGCTCGGCGTCTGGAGCAGCGGCGATTTCGCCCTCTGCGAACAGCAGATGGTCCGCAGCGGCGACCTGGTCGCCGGCGATTTCCACTATCACCGGGTCGACGGTGCCGACCACTGGCTGCCGCTCGCGGCGCCGGCGGTGGTGAACCGCCTGCTGATCGACCATTTCGCCGCCTGAGGTGACGCCATGATCCTTCTTTCGCTGCTCGCCGTCCTGTTCCTGGCCGGCTTCCTGGCCTTCTGGCGCTGGCAGGTGCCGGGCAACCCGCTGAGTGCCGCGGAGACGGCGCGCTATGCCGAGGCGGTCGGCCGCAACCTCCGGATCCCGGCGGACGAACGCCAGGGCTTCGTCGAGGCGGTGCAGCGCTTCGCCGCCGCCGACGACGGCCGGCCGGTCCATATGCTGAACCTGATGCGCTACAACGCGGCGATCCGCCGGGTGCACGACCTCACCCCCTTCCCCGGTACACCCGCCGAGTCCAATGCCCATTACGAGAAACTGGCGACCGCGATGGCGCTGCGCTCCGGGGCCTATCCGCTGTATGCCGGCAATGTGGGCGACGCCAATGTGGTGGCGGGCGATCCGGCCCTGGACCATTGGAGCCGGGTCCTGGTGATGCGCTATCCCTGCCGCCGCGCCTTCCTCGACCTGGTCAGCGATCCCGCCTATGGCGAGATCGCCCATTACAAGCTGCTCGCCCTCCAGCTCGTGCTGACGCCGATGAAGGGGGAGATGGTGATCCCGGACCTGCGGCTCGCCCTCGGCGCCCTGCTGCTCGGCCTGTTCCTGGCCGCCGGCTGGCTTCAGGCCGTCATGCCCTAGGATCGAGGCGGCCGGCGAGCACGAAGATCGGATTGGCACCGCCCGGCTTCGCCACCTCGACCCGGTCGAAGCCACGGTCTTTCAGGTGGGTGGCCGCCTCGTCGGCGTCCTTGAACAATATGCCGGCCGAACTCCGCGAGACGACGCGGAGGCCGGCGGCGCCCATGTGGGCGGCCAGGCGGAGCAGACGCTTTTCAGGCGGCGCGTAACTCTCGGTCACATAGGCGGCGGCGGGAAAACGGCGTAGGCCCTCGGCCAGCCGTTCCCACACGGCGCTCACCACCGGCAACGGGAAATAGTTCATCAGCCCCTCGGTCACCACCACGAGCGGGCGCTTCCGGTCGAAGGCGCGCGTCAGCACGGCTTCCAAGGCGTTCGGCCCGCCGTCGGCCAATATGTCCAACGCCACCACGGCATGGTTGGAGGACAGACCCGGCACCCGGGCGAGCGCCGCCACCTTGTTGGCCGCCATCTGCGGCAGGTCCGCCTCGACATAGCGGAGCTCCGGGAACTGGCGCGAGAAACGACAGCCGCGGGCCGAGAGGCCACAGGCGATCTCCAGCACCTGGAGCCCGGGCAATTCCTCCATCAGACCGATCAGCAGCCGGTCGATCATCGTGTGCCGCTCGATCAGCATCTGGCGGAGATTGGTGCCGAACAGGCGCTTGCTGGCCCATTCCATGGGGCCGAGGGCCTTGTACATGAGGTCGCCGGCCGGCGTCCGCAATTCGGGGATGGAGAGCCCGTGGGCAGCCCAGGTCTCGCCCGTATAGAGGGCGGTGAAGCTGAAGGTCGATGTTTCCATATGTCTCCTCCTTCCCTCTTTTCGCCATCATACGCTGACAGGGCAAGAGCGCAGGTCTATTCTGCCGCCATGCCGACAGATCCCCCCTCGCCCGACGCCGCCGCGGCCCTGGACCAACTGTTGCGCCTGATGGCGCGGCTCCGCGATCCCGAGGCCGGCTGCCCCTGGGACCGCGAACAGAGCTTCGCGACCATAGCCCCCTATACGATCGAGGAAGCCTATGAGGTGGCGGACGCCATCGCCCGGGGCGACCTTTCCGATCTCCGCGAAGAGCTGGGCGATCTCCTGTTCCAGGTCGTGTTCCACGCCCGCATGGCGGAGGAAGCCGGCGCATTCGCCTTCGCCGACGTTGCCCGGGCGATCACCGCCAAGATGGTGGCGCGCCATCCCCATGTTTTCGGCGACGAGACGGCCCATGACGCCGCCCGTTGGGAAGAAATGAAGGCGGCCGAACGCGCGGCCAAGGCCAAGGGCGGATTGCTCGACGACGTCCCCCTCGCCCTGCCCGCCCTGCTGCGCGCGGTGAAGCTGCAAAAACGTGCCGCCCGCATCGGCTTCGACTGGCCGGACCTGGTCCCCGTGCTCGACAAGCTCGAGGAGGAGATCCGCGAGTTGAAAGCCGAGATCGCGGCGAGGTCGCCGCTCGCCCGGCTGGAGGACGAATTGGGCGACGTTCTCTTCGTCGTCGCCAATATCGCGCGCCACCTGGGCGTCGATCCCGAGAGCGCGCTCCGCTCCACCAATGCGAAATTCGAGCGCCGCTTCCGCCATATCGAGGCGCGCCTGGCCGAACAGGGCTTGGCCGGGCGCCAGGACCTCGACCTGCTCGACGCTCTCTGGGACGAGGCCAAGGCGCTCGAACGCAAGGCCGCCGAGTAACTAACTCAGTCGGGTCCGAAGCGCTTGTCGAAACGGCCCTTGTCGGCGGGGTCGAGGCCGACGGTCAGATGCGCCCTGCCCTCCTCGTCCTTGCGCGCCACCACTTCGCCATGGGCATAGAGGAAGGCGAGTGCGGCGCCGTCGGCGAGATCGACCGTGATCTCGACGAATTCCCGCTGGGTCCCCAGCTTTTCGTCGAGCACGGCGAGCAGCCGCTCCACCCCGTCGCCGGTCAGGGCCGAGACGGGCAGCACGGCCGGGATGCGCGCCGCCTGGTTGGCGAGGCGCTGGCGCTCTTCCTCTTCCAGGAGGTCGACCTTGTTCAGGACTTCGATCATCCGCTCGTCCTGCGCCTGTTCGTCGACCCCGAGGTCGCTCAGCACGGCCAGGACGTCTGCCTTCTGCGCTTCCGATTCGGGATGGGCGATGTCGCGGACATGGAGGATGACGTCGGCTTCCAGCACTTCTTCCAGCGTCGCCCGGAAGGCGGCGACCAGATGGGTCGGCAGGTCGGAGACGAAGCCCACGGTGTCGGACAGGATGATCTGCCGGCCGGAGGGCAGCTTGATCCCCCGCATAGTGGGATCCAGCGTGGCGAACAGCAGGTCGGCCGCCAGCACTTCGGCCCGCGTCAAGCGGTTGAACAGCGAGGATTTGCCGGCATTGGTATAGCCGACCAGGGCGACGATCGGATGCGGCACCTTGCGCCGGTTGCGCCGGTGCAATTCGCGCGTCCGCGTCACCGTCTCCAGCTCGCGCTTCAGGCGGGTGATCTTTTCCGAAAGGATGCGCCGGTCGGCCTCGATCTGGGTTTCGCCGGGACCGCCCAGGAAGCCGACGCCGCCGCGCTGGCGCTCGAGGTGGGTCCAGGAACGGACCAGCCGGCTCTTCTGATAGGACAGATGGGCGAGTTCGACCTGCAGCCGGCCTTCGCGCGTGGCCGCCCGTTCGCCGAAGATTTCCAGGATCAGGCCGGTGCGGTCGATCACCTTGGTCTTCAGGTCGCGTTCGAGATTGCGCTGCTGCACCGGCGACAGGGCGCAGTTCATCACCACGACGTCGATCTGGTCGATGTCGACCAGATGGCGCAATTCCTCGACCTTGCCGGTGCCGAGCCAAGTGGCCGGCCGGATCTTGTCGAGCGGCGCCTCGATCGCGTGGACGACGTCCAGCGAGATCGCCGCGGTCAGACCGACGGCCTCCGCCAGCCGGGCGGCCGGCAGGCGCAGGGCCGCACCGCCCACCTCGTCGCCCCGCGGACCGCCGCGGAGGAAGGGATGGACGACGATGGCGCGGCCCGAAGCCGGCCGATGCGCCGCTGTGGCGGCGGGGTCGTGAACCTCGCTCAACTCTCGCGCGGTGCCTCGGTCGGCTGCGGGTCGAAGAGCTGGATCGCCGCCGCGGGCATCACGGTCGAAATCGCGTGCTTGTAGACGAGCTGGATGTGCCCATCACGACGCAGCAGGACGCAGAAATTGTCGAACCAGGTGATCACGCCCTGAAGCTTCACGCCGTTGACGAGAAAAACCGTCACAGGCGTCTTGTTCTTGCGAACATAGTTCAGGAACACGTCCTGAACATTTTGGGATCGCTCGGACATTTGGGACCTTCTTATTTTTGTTGCGTCTTCATTCTGTTTTTTGACGATCCGGTGCCACTTTTGTGGTCACCGGTACTCTGGCAGCGACACACACGTTTTGCTGCACTGCACAAATTATATGGCAGGCTTGGTTTCGGATCGCAAGAAAAATCGAACCGCTCAAAATTCGACTCTCGTCGTATCCGCCCCAGCGCTGACGGCCGTCATATAATGCCGGCGAAGCCCGAGCGCTACTGGTCCCGGCACGCCCGACCCAATCTTTTGCCCGTCGATCGAAATGACCGGCGTCACGAAGGAGGTGGCGCTGGTCACGAAGGCTTCTCGCGCCGCTATCGCCTCGGCGACCGTGAACGGCCGCTCGACCACAACAAGGCCGGATTGGGCGGCGATCCGGGCGATGCTGCCCCTGGTCACGCCGGGCAGGATCGCCTGGGACAGGGCGCGGGTGACGAGGCGTCCCTCGCCATCGACGATCCAGGCATTCGTGCTGGAGCCTTCGGTGACGCAGCCCCCGGCGTCGACCAGCCAGGCTTCATAGGCGCCGGCCTCGCGTGCCGCCTGCTTGGCCAGGACATTGGGCAGCAAGCAGACGGTCTTGATATCCGGCCGGCCCCAGCGGATGTCCGGTAGGGTCAGCACGGAAACCCCCTGCCCGGCCCGGCGCTCCGCCGCGGCGAGATCGAAGGGGCGCGCCGTCATCACCAGGACGGGGCGCGGCGCCGGCACCGGAAAGGCATGTTCGCGCCGCGCCACCCCGCGCGAAACCTGAAGATAAAGAAGTCCATTTTTCAATCGGTTACGGCGCACGAGCTCACGCATTACCAGGACCAGTGCGGGGCGCGACATGGGACGGGCGATGCGCATTTCGGCGAGCGAGCGGTCGAGCCGGTCGAGATGCGGTTCGAGGTCGATCAGCCGGCCGCCGAGCACGGCCGCGACCTCATAGACCCCGTCGGCGAAGACATAGGCGCGGTCGTCGATCGAGACGCGCGCTTGCTGGTGCGGCCCATAGCGGCCGTCGACATAGGCGATGCGGGACATGATCCTCTGGGGGCCTAATCCTCGAAGCGGTTGGCGGCATCGCGGTCGCGCTCGTAGTGCCGCCTGAGCGGAAACGGCGGCAACCAGGATTCGCGGCGGATGGTCCAGCTCTCGTAGGTCGGCATCAATTGGTCGGGGGCATCGAGTGAGCCCAGGTTCACTTCGATTTCGTCGCCGGTGCGGGAAAAGACCGAAGAACCACAGCGTGGGCAGAAATGCCGCCCGGCATAGTCGCCCGTCTCGCCGTCGATGGTCACGGCCTCCTCCGGAAAGATCGCCGAGGCGTGGAACAGGGCGCCATGATGCTTGCGGCAGTCGAGACAATGGCAGAGGCCGACGCGGTAGGGCCGGCCCGCCGCGACCAGTCGGACCTCGCCACACAGACAGCCGCCGGTGAATCGGTCCATGCCCCGTCTCCTCCGAAACAGCCGATCGGGCGCCCGCTCAGGGCTGTCCGCTGCGGTCGTTGACCGCGATGCCGAGCGATTTCAGCTTGCGGTGCAGGGCCGAGCGTTCCATGCCGATGAAGGTGGCCGTCCGGCTGATGTTGTTGCCGAAACGCGCCACCTGGGCCAGCAGATAGTCCCGCTCGAAGGCTTCCCGCGCCTCGCGCAGTGGCAGGGCCATGATCACCTCGCCCTCGCCGCCGCGCAGGGTCGCAGGTCCCGCCCCGCCCACTTCGGCCGGCAGCATGTCGGCGCCGATCGCCTCTTCCGCGTCATCGTTGGCGAGGATCAGCAGCCGTTCGCAGACATTGCGGAGCTGACGCACGTTGCCCGGCCAGTCGTAGGCCTGCATCACCGCCATCGCCTCGTTGGAGATGGCGCGCGGCGGAATGCCGTTCGCCTGAGAGATGCGCTGGATGAAATGGGCCGCCAGTTCCGGGATGTCTTCCCGCCGGTCGGCCAATCGCGGCACCCGGATCGGCACCACCGAGAGACGGTGGAACAGGTCTTCTCGGAAGCGGCCGGCGGCGATTTCGGCATGAAGGTCGCGGGCCGAGGCGCTGACGACGCGGACGTCGACCTGGACCCGGTTGCGCCCGCCGACCCGCTCGAAGGTCTGGTCGACCAGTACACGGAGGATCTTGGCCTGGGTCTCGGGCGGCATGTCGGCCACTTCGTCGAGGAACAGCGTGCCGCCATGGGCCTGCTCGAACAGGCCGATGCGCGGCATCCCATCCGCACTGGCCGAGGCTTCGACGCCGAAGAGTTCCGCCTCCATCCGTTCCGGTGCCATGGTCGCGGCATTGACCACGGTGAAGGGGCCGTCGGCCCGCTTCGACAGGCGGTGCAGCTGGCGTGCCACCACTTCCTTGCCCGAGCCGGGCGGGCCCATGATCATCACCCGGCTGCCCATCGGGGCCGCCTTTTCGATCAGGCCGCGCACGGTGTTCATGGCCGAGGAACGGCCGAGCATTTCGTCCTCGAGATTGGAGCGGACCTTGAGATCCCGGTTCTCGCGCCGGAGTTCGGCGGCTTCGACCGCGCGCTGCACGAGGAGCAGCAGGCGGTCCGCCTTGAAGGGCTTTTCGATGAAGTCATAGGCGCCGCGCTTGATCGCGCCGACCGCGGTCTCGATCGTGCCGTGGCCGGAAATCATCACGACCGGCATGTCCGGATGGGCGCGCTTGATCGCATCGAGGATTTCGAGCCCGTCGAGCCGGCTGCCCTGCAGCCAGATATCGAGGATCACCAGGGACGGCAGGCGGGCGTCGATCGCGGCGAAGGCTTCGTCGGCATTGCCTGCCGTCCTTGCTTCATAGCCCTCGTCCTGGAGAATGCCGGCAACGAGTTCCCGGATGTCGGCCTCGTCGTCGACGACCAATACGTCACGCCCCATGGGCCATCCTCGCCTCGAGTGAAGTTGCAGCCGCGGCTTCGTGCCGCCAGGGGAAGCTCAGTGTCACGACGGCGCCGCCGCCCGGATTGTCGCCGAGCGCGATGCTCCCGCCGTGCTCCTCCATGATCTTGCGGACGATGGCGAGACCGAGGCCGGTGCCCTTGGTCCGCGTCGTCACATAGGGTTCGGTCAGCCGGTCGCGCTCCGCCGTGGGCAGGCCGCGGCCATTGTCGCGGATCTCGATCACGATCATGCCGTCTGTGGCGGTGAGCGTGGTCTCGACCAGCCCCCTTGGCAGGCCGCCGTCCTGCGCGGGCCGTGCCTCGATCGCCTCGACGGCGTTCTTCAGGACATTGGACAGGGCCTGGCCGATCTGCCGCGTGTCGAACAAGGCGGTCACCGGCGCCTCCGGCAACTTGGTTTCGAACACCACGCTGGAGGCCGCGACATGGCGGAGGAACACCGCTTGGCGCACCTGTTCCGAGAGATCGTCGGTCTTGAACACGGCGGTCGGCATCCGGGCGAAGGCCGAGAATTCATCGACCATGCGGCCGATGTCGCCGACCTGACGGATGATCGTGTCGGTGCACTGGGCGAACACTTCGGGATCGGTCGCGATCTCCCGCCCGTACTTGCGTTTCAGCCGCTCGGCCGAGAGCTGGATCGGGGTCAGCGGATTCTTGATCTCATGGGCGATCCGGCGCGCGATGTCGGCCCAGGCGGCGGTGCGCTGGGCGGAGACGAGGTCGGTCACGTCGTCGAAAGTGACGACGAAGCCGCGAACGGCGAGCCCGGTCCGCTCACCCACCACGCGGACGGAGAAATGCCGCCCCGCCCCGCTGCGCGCCAGATTGACCTGGCCCTGCACCTCGCGGTCGGGCCGGGCGCGGGCCTCGGCCATCAGCGGGGCCAATTCCGGCATCACTTCGGCAATCGGCTCGCCCACGATCGCGTCGGCCGTGGTGCCGAGCAGTTCGAGGGCGGAACGGTTCGGCAGGGTGATGCGGCCTTCGGTATCGACGCCCAGCACACCGGCCGAAACCCCGGCCAGCACCGCCTCGGTGAAGCGGCGACGCTCGTCGAGCTGGTGGTTGGCGTCGCGGAGCGCCCCGTGCTGGGCCTCGATCTGGCCTGCCATCCGGTTGAAGGCGCGGCCGAGCGACGCCAGTTCGTCGTCTGCCGTGCCGGTATCGACGCGCGCCGCCAGGTCGCCGGCGCGCAGCCGCTCGGTCGCGCCGAACAGCTTGGCCACCGGCTCGACCAGTTTGGTCGCGACCCAGAGGCCGGCCAGGATGGCGGTCAGCAAAATGAGCAGGCCGACGAGGACGAAGACGAAGGCGAAAGTGACCTGGATACCGAGGCGGCGCTTCTGCAACTCGTTGTATTCGGCGACCGCGGCCTGGGTCCGCTCGACATAGGAAATCACCCGCGGATCGACGAAACGGCCGACATAGAGATAGGCGTCGAGGAAGGCGTCGAGGCGGATCAGGGCCCGCACGCGGTCGTCCTCGGTATTGATGACCACCACCTCGCCGTCCGAGGCGCGCTGCATGGCGCCGCTCGGCAGACGGTCGAACTCCATGCCGAAACTGAGCGCCGTGCGCGCCAGCACCTGGCCGGTCGAATTGATCACGATCGCCTCGGCCAGGCCGCGCACCCCGGCCTGGTTCTCCAGCATCAGGCTGAACAGGTCGGGATTGCTGTCGACGGCCGAGGCGCGGCGGTTGATGTCGTTCGCCATCGCGCGGATATCGGCCTCGATCGTCTTGGCGTGTTCCTCGACATAGGCTTTGGCGATGGTCACGGAATCACCGACCGCGCCCTGCACCCGCTCGCTGAACCAGGTGTCGATGATCAGGTTGAAGAACAGGGCCGAGGCGACGCCGAGGAAGATCGTCGGCACCGCCGCGATGGCGCCGAACAGGGCGACGATGCGGACATGCAGCTTGGCCCCGGCGAGGCCGGAACGCCGCGCCCACCAGAGCCGGACCAGACGGGTCGCGACCAGACTGGCCAGCGCCAGCACGAGGACGAGATCGAGCAGCAGAAGCGGGATGATGAGGGCGGTGTTACCCTCCTGCAGGGTCGGATCACGCAGGGCGACATAGGTCGCGGTGCCCGAGGCCGCCGCCAGAAGGACGAGAAAAACCACCAACCGCCGGCTGATGTGGCCGCTGCTGATCCAGGCTTCCAGGCGTGCGGCGCGGCTCGTCCGGGGATTCTCCACGATCTCGTTGTTTTGCACGATCTCGCTTTTCAAAGGCAGACCTCCGGCCGGCACTGCGATGCCGCCCGTCAGACTCGCTTCGCTGTTGTCAGAATATCACAGCGTGACGCCGGCGCATCACTTGATACTGCGCAGGACCTGAATGTCGAGGTCGCGGATCTTCTTGCGGAGCGTGTTCCGGTTGAGCCCCAGGAGTTCGGCGGCCCGGATCTGGTTGCCCCGCGTTGCCGACAGGCTGATCTCGATCAGCGGCCGTTCGACCTCGCGCAGGATGCGGTCATAGAGCCCGGCGGGCGGCAGGCCTTCGTCATGGGCGGCGAAATAGCGGGCCAGATGGCGCTCGACCGCGACCGACAGGCTGACCGGCTCGTCCCCTCCGGCGCTGCGGAACTGCACCTCGGGCTCGATCAGCTCGGTCTTCACCACGTCGAGACCGATCACTTCCTCGGCATAGAGGGCGGCCAAGCGGCGGATCAGGTTCTCCAGTTCGCGCACGTTGCCGGGCCAGCGGTAGCGCTTCAGGAATTCCATCGCCTCGCCGTCGATCAGCTTGGCGGGCAAGCCCTGGGCGGTCGCCTGATTGAGGAAATGGCGCACCAGGTCCGGGATGTCCTCGCTCCGCTCGCGGAGCGGCGGCAGGCGCAGGGGCACGACGTTCAGACGATAGAACAGGTCTTCGCGGAACAGGCCCTGGTGGACGAGCTGGCGGAGATCGCGGTGGGTGGCCGAGACGATGCGGACATCGGTCTTGATCGGGTTGCGACCGCCCACCGTGGTATATTCGCCCTGCTGAAGGACGCGGAGCAGGCGCGTCTGCGCTTCGAGCGGCATGTCGCCGATCTCGTCCAGGAACAGGGTGCCGCCCTCGGCCTGCTGGAAGCGGCCGACGGAACGGGTGTTGGCGCCGGTGAAGGCGCCCTTTTCATGGCCAAACAGCTCGCTCTCGATCAACTCGCGCGGGATCGCCGCCATGTTGATGGCGACGAAGGGGCCGTTCCGCCGCTTGCCGTAATGATGCAGGGCATGGGCGACCAATTCCTTGCCGGTACCGGATTCGCCCGTGATCATCACGGTGAGGTCGGTGCCCATCAGGCGTGCCAGCACCCGATAGATTTCCTGCATGGCGGGCGAACGGCCGATCAGCGGTACCTTGTCGTCGCCGTCGCCGAGCGGATTTTCCTCGGACGCGGTCGAGCGCGGCAGGGTCAGGGCGCGCTGGACGACGGTGGTCAGTTCCTTCAGGTCGAAGGGCTTGGGCAGATACTCATAAGCCCCCCGCTCCGCCGCCTTGACCGCGGTCATCAGCGTGTTGTGGGCCGACATCACGATGATCGGCAGCTCGGGCCGCAGGCGCTTGATGCGCGGCAGCAGGTCGAGGCCGTTCTCGTCCGGCATCATCACGTCGGTGATGACGAGATCACCCTCCCCGCCCGAGATCCAGCGCCACAGGGTGGCGGCATTGCCGGTCGAGCGCACGTGATAGCCAAGGCGGCCGATCGCACGGTCCAGCACCTCCCGGATCGCGCGGTCGTCGTCGGCGATCAGGATGGTCGGGGTATTGCCGTCGGTTACGCCGGGCACGGGCATGGATCGGGACTCTCTCGTTACTCTGGAGACGTTACTCGGTGGCGACCGGCAGCAGGACGCGGAACACGGTGCGCCGGGGTTCGGATTCGCATTCCACCATGCCGCCGTGGTCGCCCACGATCTTGGCCACCAGCGCAAGGCCGAGGCCGGTGCCGGTCGACTTGGTGGTGACGAAGGGCTCGAAGAGATGGGGCTTCAGGTCGGGCGGCACGCCTTCGCCATTGTCCCGCACGGTGACTTCGAGCGGCAGGCGCAAGCGCCGGCGGGTGCCCGGCACCGCCATGCGGACGCCGTGGCGATAGGCCGTGGTCAGGGTGATCTCGCCGCCCTTGGCGGGCACCGCTTCGGCCGCGTTCTTGACCAGGTTGAGGAAGACCTGGATCAACTGGTCCCGGTCGCCCGAGACGGAGGGCAGCGAGGGGTCGTAGCTCTCGATGAAGCGGATGCCTTTGGCAAAGCCGTTCAGGGCGATCTTCTTCACGTGTTCCAGCACCTGGTGGATGTTCACGGACTCCCGGCTGGCGGGGCGGCGCTCGTTGAAGGCTTCCATGCGGTCGACCAGACTGCAGATGCGATCGGTCTCGTCGCAGATCAGGCGGGTCAGGTCGCGGTCGCCTTCGGCGATGCCCTGCTCGATGAGCTGGGCGGCGCCGCGGATGCCGGAGAGCGGGTTCTTGATCTCATGGGCCAGGATCGCCGCCATGCCGGTGACCGAACGGGCGGCGCCGCGGTGGGTGAGCTGGCGGTCGATCCGCTGGGCGATGGCGCGTTCCTGGAGGGCGACCAGGATCAGGCCGGACTGATCGGCGAGCGGCGTCACCTGCATGTCGACCGGGCGATAGCCGATCTTGGGCGAGCCGAAATCGACCTCGTATTCGAAGACCGAAATGCCACCCTGGCGCACCTGCTCGACCACCGCCAGCAAGGGATGGGCGAAGGGCGTCACCTGGTCGAGGCGAAGCCGGGTCAGCACCGTGGCCCCGGTGGCGAAGAACTGTTCCGCAGCCGCATTGGCGTAGCGGATCAAGCCCTGGCCGTCGACCAGCAGGATCGACTTGCCGAGGGCGTTCAGCACCGCTTCCAAGTCAATGGGCGGCAGGGCCGGAATCGGGTCCGCACCCGTCGCAACGATCGAAGACTTGGCCATCAGGCAGCAATCCGTTCCATGACCGGGGTGTAGAAGCTCCGGATCCGTTCCTTCACCGCCTCGGGGTCCTCGAGGCGGTTGATTTCGGCCCGGAAGGCCGCCGAATCCGGCAGGCCGGCCGAATACCAGGCAACATGTTTCCGCGCCATGCGCATCCCGGCGACGGCGCCGTAATGTTCCAGCATCGCCTCGTAATGCTCCATCAGAAGGGCGTAGCGGGTGGCCAGCGGCGGGTCCGGCAGGCGTTCGCCCGTCTTCAGGAAATGCATCACCTGGTTGATGAACCAGGGCCTGCCATAGGCGCCGCGCCCGATCATCACGCCGTCGGCACCGGAATCGGTCAGGATCTGCTTCGCGTCGTCGAGCGTGTTGACGTCGCCATTGGCGATCACCGGGATCTTCACCACGGATTTCACGCGGGAAATGAAGCTCCAGTCGGCATGACCGTTATAGAGCTGGCAGCGCGTCCGCCCGTGCACCGTCACCATCTGCACGCCGCAGTCTTCGGCGATGCGGGCGAGTTCGGGGGCGTTCCGGCTGTCGTGATCCCAGCCGGTGCGCATCTTCAGAGTAACGGGCAGGTGCACCGCCTTCACCGTCGCCTCGATCAGCGTGCGGGCATGGGCGAGGTCGCGCATCAGGGCGGAGCCGGCATGGCCGTTCACCGCCACCTTCTTCACCGGGCAGCCCATGTTGATGTCGATGATCGCGGCGCCGCGGTCCTCGTTCAGCTTGGCCGCCTCGGCCAGCGGCTTCGCCTCGCAGCCGGCGAGCTGGACCGACATGGGGAATTCTTCCGCGCAGTTGCTCGCCATCTTCATCGACTGGCGCGTCTGCCGGATCATGGCCTCCGACGCGATCATCTCCGAGACCACGAGCCCCGCCCCCTGTTTCTTGACAAGGCGGCGGAAGGGCATATCGGTGACGCCAGACATCGGCGCGAGAATCACGGGCTCGTCGATCTGCACGGGCCCGATCTTGATCGGGCCGATGGAGTTGGTCATTCCTTGAGCACTTTTCAAAGCTGCACGATAAACAGGCAGTCTAGGCCCATTGCTTGTGCACTGCAATGGGGAGTCCGCCGTCCCGGCATTGTTTCTGTCTTGTGGCCGTGGCGACACTAGGCCCTGGCGCCGCCCGAGGCTAGTGTCTCGGCATGAACGAATCGTCACCAGCAGCGGAAGTAGGCGTGGTCCTCGCCGCCGCGGGCAGCGGCAGCCGCGCCGGCCCCGGCGGGCCCAAGCAATATCGCTGCCTGGCCGGCAAGCCGTTGCTGCGCTGGACGGTCGAAGCCCTGCGGCGCCATGCCGCCGTCGGCCCGATCGCGATCGCCACCGATTCGCCCGCCGCCGTGGCGGAGATTCTGGCCGGGATCGAAGTCGGCCCCGTCGTCCCCGGCGGCACGGACCGCCAAGCGAGCGTGCTCGCCGGCCTCGAAGCCCTGGCCGCCCTGCCCCGGCCGCCCCGCCTCGTCCTGATCCACGACGCCGCCCGGCCTTTCGCCGCCCCCGATCTGATCGACCGCGTGCTGGCCGCTCTCGCCGCCCATGCCGGCGCCATTCCGGCCCAGCCCGTGGTCGACACGCTGAAGCGCGGCGCGGGCGGCCTGATCGGCGAGACAGTCCAGCGCGACGGGCTCTTTCGGGCGCAGACGCCCCAGGGCTTCGATTTTGCTGCGATCCTTGCGGCCCACCGTCGCCAAAGGGACGCGAAAATGACCGATGATGCCGCGGTGGCGACGGCCGAAGGGCTTGACGTCGCCCTGGTACCGGGGGACGAGGACAACGTGAAACTGACCACCGCCGAGGACATCGAACGCGCCGAGAAGCGCCTGTTCGCGGCCCTGCCGGACGTCAGAACCGGCATGGGCTTCGATGTTCACGCCCTCGGCCCCGGCGACGGTGTCTGGCTCGGCGGCGTGAAACTCGCCCACGACCGTGCCCTGATCGGCCATTCCGACGCCGACGTCGCCCTGCACGCCCTGACCGACGCCGTGCTCGGCGCGATCGGTGCCGGCGACATCGGCCAGCATTTCCCGCCCAGCGACCCGCAGTGGCGCGGCGTTTCCTCCGACCGCTTCCTGGCCCATGCGGCGAGCCTGGTGGCCGCCCGGGGCGGCGCGATCGCCCATGTCGACCTGACCGTGATCTGCGAACGGCCCAAGGTCGGCCCGCAGCGGGAAGTGATCCGGGCGCGCATCGCCGAAATCCTCGGCATCGCGGCCGATCGGGTCAGCGTGAAGGCCACAACCACCGAAAAACTCGGCTTCACCGGGCGCGGCGAAGGCATTGCCGCCCAGGCGGTGGCCACCGTGAGGCTTCCCTGATGCTGCCTGCCTGGCACCCTGCCCGCATTCTCTCCACCGGCTGTTGGGTCGGCCATCTGCCGGGACCGGCCGGGACCTGGGGCTCCCTCGCCGCCCTGCTGCCGGCCTGGTTCATCCGCCAGGCGGGCGGCCCCTGGGGCCTCGCCGCGGCCGGCCTCTTGGTCACCGTGATCGGGATCTGGGCCTCCGGCGTCTACGCCCGGGCGATGGACGTGAAGGACCCGGGCAGCGTGGTGATCGACGAATTCGCCGGCCAGTGGTTCACCCTGGTGCTGGTGCCGAACGATCTCCTGCTTTTCGCGATCGGTTTCGCGCTCTTTCGTTTGCTCGACATCCTGAAACCCTGGCCCGCGAGTTGGGCCGACCGCAACCTGCCGGGCGGCTTCGGCATCGTCGTCGACGATGTCATCGCCGGGCTGATGGGCCTCGTCCTGATGGGAGGATTGGTGGAAATATGGTGACGAGCTTGTTCCCCGACGCTCTGGAAACCCGCGCCGCTGCCTTGGTCAAGGCCGCCACCGAACGGGGCCTGCGCATCGCCACGGCCGAGAGCTGCACCGGCGGCCTGATCGCCGGCCTGCTGACCGAGATCGCCGGCTCCAGCGCCGTTCTCGAACGCGGCTTCATCACCTATTCGAACCATGCCAAAGCCGAACTTCTCGGGGTGCCCAAGGACCTGCTGTTGGCCCATGGCGCGGTCTCGGAGCCGGTCGTCCGCGCCATGGCAGAAGGGGCGCTGGCCCGCAGCCGCGGCCATATCGCCGTCGCCGTCACCGGGATCGCCGGGCCGGGCGGCGGCAGTGCCGAAAAGCCGGTCGGCCTTGTCCATTTCGCATTGGCGCGGGAGGGCGGAATCGTCCTCCATGTCGAGCGCCGCTTCGGCGACATCGGCCGCTCGGCCGTTCGCCTGGCCACCCTCGACCAGGCGTTGAAACTCCTCGAACAGGCCGTCGCCGCACCGCTCCTCGCATGACCGCTTCCCCTGCCCGCCTGCCGATCGGGATCTTCGATTCCGGTGTCGGCGGTCTTTCCGTCCTCGATGCGATCGCTGATCGCCTGCCGGCGGAAAATCTCCTCTACCTCGGCGACACCGCCCGCCTGCCCTATGGCACCAAGAGCCCGGAGACGGTCGCGCGCTATGCCGTGCAGGCCGCCGGCCACCTGGTCGAGCGGGGCGTGAAGATGCTGGTGATCGCCTGCAACACCGCCTCCGCCCACGCCATGCCGGCGCTGCGCGCGGCCTTTCCGGCGATCCCGGTGATCGGCGTGATCGAGCCGGGTGCCGCCGCCGCGGTCGCGGCAGCGCCCCGCGGTCTGATCGGCGTGCTGGCCACGGAATCGACCGTCGGTTCAGGCGCCTACCTCAAAGCGATCAAGGACTTGCGGCCAGATGCTGAAGTCCGGCAGCAGGCCTGCACGGTCTTCGTCGCGATGGCGGAGGAAGGCTGGACCGAGGGCGAGGCGGTCGAAGCCGCAGCTCGGCGCTATATCGAGCCGATCCTGAACCACGGCCGTCCGCGGCCCGAAGTCCTGGTGCTCGGCTGCACCCACTTCCCCCTGCTCGCGCAGGCGATCGCCGCCGTGGCCGGCCCCGGCGTAGCCCTGGTCGACAGTGCCTCGACCGCGGCCGAGGCGGTCGAAGCCGCCCTCGCCGCCGGTGACTTGGCGGCGCCGGTGGGGCGCGGAACCGTGCATTTCATGGCGACCGATTCCGCCTCCCGCTTCGGCCGCGTCGCCACCATCTTCCTGGGCCGCCCGGTGGCGCCCTCGGACGTCGAGATCGTCGATCTCTAGACCTGCAACACCGGATTGGTGCGCAGACGATCGACCATGAAGTCGACGAAGGCGCGAATCCGGGCCGCCGCCCGCCGCCCGTCGAGATGGACGACCTGGACGGGGACCGGCGGCGGCTCGAAATCCTCCAGCAGGTGGACCAGGCGGCCGGCCGCGACATCGGCCGCCGCCTGATAGGACAGCACGCGGACGACACCATGGCCGGCGACCGCGGCAGCCACGGCCGCGTCGGCGGTATTGACCAGCATCTGATGGGCCGGCAGCACGGGATCGAGCCCGCCGCCCGCCGCCGGAAAGAGCCAGGGACCGGGCTGCGAAGCGCTCGAAAAGGCGATGGCGTCATGCTCTGTGAGGTCCTCCGGCCGGCGCGGCGGGCCCCGCCGCTCCAGATAGGCGGGGGCGGCGCAAACGACCCGGCGCACTTGGCCGCAGCGGATCGCGGTCAACGCCGAATCCGGCAGCTGGGCGATGCGGACGGCGACATGCAGCCCCTCTTCCATCAAGTCCACCACCCGGTCGAGCAGCAGCAGGCGGCCGTTCACCGCCCTGTGCTCGGCCAGGAAATCGAAAAAGGCCGGCGCCACATGAAGGCGCCCGAACATCACCGGCGCCGTGACGCCCAGCGTACCCGCCGGCCTGCCGTGGCTGCCCGTCGCCGAAGCCTCCGCCTCCGCCACCTCGGCCAGGATACGACGGGCGTCGGCCAGGAAGCGCAGCCCCGCCTCGGTCGGGCGGACGGCGCGCGTCGTCCGCTCCAGCAGGCGGGCGCCCAAGCGGGTTTCCAAGGCAGCGATCGCCCTCGTCACCGCTGGCGGCGACAGGTTCAGGTCGCGCGCCGCGGCCGCGAAACCCTGGCGATCGGCGACCGAGACGAAGATCCGCATGGTGTCCAACCGGTCCATAGATTGTTCCGATTTCTGGAATTTAGACTTGCCGATTGTGACTATTCAGACCGGCTGCTGCAACGATCACCCTGGCATGACCGCTGAACCACCGGATCGACGCCATGACCCAGCTCCGTCTTTACGATTTCGCCTATTCCGGCCATTGCCACCGGGTGGCGCTGTTCCTTTCGCTGCTCGGCCTCCCGTTCGAGACGGTCCCGGTCAATTTGGCCAAGGGCGAACAGCGCAAGCCCCCCTTCCTGGCGGTCAATCCGGCCGGCCAGGTGCCGGTGCTGGACGACGGCGGCCTCCTGCTCGCCGAAAGCAATGCGATCCTGGTCTATCTCGCGCGGAAATATGCACCCGGCAGCGCATGGCTGCCGAACGATGCGGAAGGCGGCGCCGAGGTGGAGCGCTGGCTGTCGATCGCGGCGGGGCCGCTGTTCCGGGGCCCGGCCACGGCCCGCCTCGCCCTCAGCTTCCGGGCACCGCTCGACCTCGGCACCGCGCAGACGACGGCGGAACGGCTCTTCGCCCTGATGGAGCGCCATCTGGCGACGCGCGATTTCCTGGCCGGGCCGGGGCCGACCATCGCCGACGTCGCCCTTTATTCCTATACCGCGGCGGCACCGGAAGGCGGCATCCCGCTCGAACCCTATCCGGCGATCCGCGCCTGGCTCGGCCGGGTGGAAGCGCTGCCGGGCTTCCGCGCCATGCCGCCCTTGCCGGCGGCGGCCTGAGACCCGCCATGGGCCCGCTCTTCCACACCGGCGAACAGGAAGTCCAGCGCCGCGCCGGTACCCGCGACCAGTGCGAGCAGATCGGCCCGCATATGATCCGGGACCATATGCCGGACCAACACCGGGCCTTTTTCGCCAGCCTGCCCCTGCTCCTTGTCGGCAGCGTGGACGGCGACGGAAGGGTCTGGGCCTCCGCCCTCGCCGGCGCGCCCGGCTTTATGGAAAGCCCGGACCCGAGCGCCCTGGTGGTGCGCGCCCTGCCGCCGCCGGGCAGCCCGCTGGCGGCGACGCTGGCCCTCGGTGCCCCCCTCGGCCTGCTGGGCATCGAGCCGGAGACGCAGCGGCGCAACCGCATGAACGGCACGGTGGTCGGCCTGACCGCGCGGGGCTTCGCCGTCCGCGTGCGGCAGAGCTTCGGCAATTGCCCGCAATATATCCAGCGCCGCCGACCGACCCTGGTGGTGGCGCCGAAGACGGTCGAGATCCGCACCCTCGGCCGCCGCCTGAACCCCGGCGTGGTCGAGACGATCCGCCTGGCCGATACCTTCTACCTGGCAACCGCCTCGGCCACCGCAGGCGGGCCTGGCCTGGGCGACGGGGCCGACATGTCCCACCGGGGCGGCCGGCCCGGCTTCGTCCGGATCGAGGCCGGCGAGACGGCGGACGAATTGCTGGTACCGGATTTCCGGGGCAACGGGCTGTTCAACAGTTTCGGCAATATCGCCGCCAACCCGAAGGCCGGGCTCCTGTTCATCGACTATGCCGACGGCACCCAGATCTCTCTGACCGGCGAGGCGGAGGTGATCTGGGAGGGTCCCATGCTGGCCGCATTCGCCGGGGCGGAGCGCCTGCTCCGCTTCCGCCTGACGGCCGGCGTGATTATGCCCGGCGCCCTGCCGCTGCGCTGGAGCGATCCCGTCCCGGCGCGCCAGCTCGTGCCGACCGGCACCTGGGACGAAACGGGCTTCTAGGCGGCGAGACGGGCCAGCAGGGCCAGCATCACCCCGGCTTCGGGCATGGGCGCGATGGCGTCCAGCCGCTCCGGGATCAGGGCCGCGACATCGGGGTGGGCCGAGGCACCCGGCGTACCCAGAGGGCCGCGGAAACCATGATCAGACCAGGCGATGGCCTGCAGGTCCGGGCTGGTCAGGGCGTCGATCAGCCCGTCTGCCGGGGCGGCGAGGCTCAGCAGCGGATGGGCGGAGTAGACCGTCGGCACCGGATAGAGCGCGACCGGCTTGGCCGAGCCTTTCATCACCCGGCCCCAACGCGGCGGATCTGCGATGATCCATTCGACGAGTTGGTTCTCATAGCCGACGATCATGGGATAGGCGCCCGGCCCGCCCGCCAGGTAATCCTCGAACAGGCCGCCGGACGAATGGGATTTGTAGCCCATGCGGCGGAACAGCGTCTCGACGTCGCCCTCCACCTTGGTCAGCGTATCGGCCGTCGCCACATCGCCCGCCAGCAGGTTGGCGACCAGCCCGGCGAACATGAAGCCGGAATTCGACAGGTTGGGGTCGGTCGACACGATCCTGGCCTTGCCGAAGAGTTCGGCGACGCCGAGATCGGCCCAGGTCTTTTCCGCCAACAAGGCCTTCAGAAAGGCCAGGAGATCGATGGTCATGTGACCGGCGGCATCCGGCTTGACGATGCCGGCCTTGGCCAGCCCGTCGATCACATTGGACCAGGAATAGACCACGATCGGTGAATTCAGGATCACCTGCGCCTTGCGGACCGGGAGGTTGCTCGCCTTGGCGATCTCGACCATGACGGAAGACGACGGCCAGAGGAATTGCGGCAATTGGGCCAGGATCTCGGGCGCGCGCACCATTTCGACCGAGCCGGCGGTCCGCGCGTCGAGTTCGAAACCGGCCGAGGCCAGGGCGTCGCGCGTCTTCGGATTGGCCAGGAAGCTCTTCTTCTCGCCCCCGACAAAGCCCGCGAGCCGGGTCGGCGGGCGCAGGAAGGGCGTGTCGCGGAAATAGAGGAAGCCGCCGGTGGCCGCCACGCTGGCGCCGAGCAACCCGAGGCCGAGAGCACGCCGTGTCACCGCCATCAGCGTTTCCCCATGTCGTCACGGATTGCAGTCTCGATCAGGCGAAGCTCGACGTCGAGGTCCGCGAGGTCGCTGTCGAGCAGCGAATCCTTGTAATGGCCGAAGGCGTCCTCGAGCTTGGCGATCACGCCTTCGGTCTGGGTGACCAGGGCCGCGTCCGGCCGGCTCATCTGTTCGAGCACAGGGTAGCGCGCCGCGATCTCACCCGCCTGGGGCAGATAATAGGTGAGGAAGCGCTGCACGGCGGCGAGCCGGTTGGCGTCCTGCTCGACCCCGGCCAGGATGCCCCGCGCCACCACGGCGAGCCGTGCGACCCTGGCCTTGACGTCGGGTTTGCGGATTTCCTTCGCCACCTGATCCAGCCGGTCCACCTGGGGCAGCGCGTCGCCCAGCACTTTTCGCGCGAGGTCGAGCCGGCTCCGTCCGATCGCCGAAACGTCGATCCCCTCGAAGACCCGGCGCGGTGCGAGCAGGAACAGGAGGCCGGCGAAGACGGCGACGCCGATGCCCGCCGACACCACGAAAGGAAGCCCCGCGCCGAAGGTCAGGCCCGGCACCGTGACAGCACCGAGGAACCCTGCAATCAGCCAGTTCCGATCTTCGCTCAAGCCGCCCTCGTCAGTTGTAGCCGCGGGCCGAGCGGAAGGCGCCGGTCAGATCCTTGGCGCCGTCGAAGACGCGCGCCCCGGTGGCCCCGGCCAGGGTTTCCAATTGGCTGCGATCGGCACTGCCGAAGGTGATGCCGAAGATCGGGATCCGCTGTTCGGCGGCGCTGCGGGTGGCGAGGAAGGCCTCCGGGTCGCCCTCGCTCCGCCCGTCGGTCATGATCACGATGGCGGGCAGGAAGTCGTCGGCCGCGATCAGGGGCGCCATGCGGGCATAGGCTTCGCGGATGCAGGCATACATGTCCGTGCCGCCGTCGGCGTGCTGGCGCGAGACCTGGGACAGCAGCCGGGCCTGGTCGGCGGGCGATCCCGTGCCGTCCCAGACCCCGGCGACCCGGCCGCTGAAGGGGATCAAGAAGACCCGGTCCTTGGGCGACCATTGGACCAGGAGTTCGGCCGCCCGTTCCGGCGTGAAGAGGAAGGAGACCGCCTGGCGCAGCGCGCTCTCCCCCTCGCCCTGCATGCTGCCCGAGAAATCGAGGCAGAGCGCGGTGAGCGACGGCCGGCGCAGCGCCTCCTGATAGAGCGTCAGGGCTTTGCGGATGACCGCCGCCTCGGGCATCTGCACCGCCGTCACCAAGCGCGAGGGATCGAAGTTCCAGGCCGGTTCCGCCTTGGCCGGTGCCGCCCGGCCGAGGGCGACGCGCCGGCCGGTGGCGGCGACCCGGGCCTGCACCTCGGGCGCCAGCAGATGGGCCTGGAGCGCTTCGAAGAAATCCTCCACCTCCTTCGGCCGGCCGTGGCCGAGGAAGCCGAGGGGCGAATCCGAAATAGCGACACCGTCAGTCGGATAGATCGCCCACAGGGGCTCGATCCCCTTGGCGGCCAAGCGGTCGTTGGTTTCCTTCAGGACCGCTTCGTAATTCCACATGGCGTCATAGCTGGCGCCCTTGCTCGCCCCGTCGACATAGAGATCGCCGAGCCAGCCGCTCGAGCCCGAGGAGCGCTCGACACCGCGCAGCAGCCGCGTCACCTGGTCCAGGGTGGCGGGATCGTCGAGATCGGCCGCTTCCAACACGGCCTTGCCGCGCGCCGCCGCCAGCATGGCGAGATAGGCGGCAGCGCCCGAATTGGATTGGGTCGCCGAGGTCATGAGGAAGCGGAGATCGCCGGCCTCGACCGCCTTCAGGACGTCGGCGCTCGAAACCGGCCCCTTGGTCCAGCCCAGCGCCTCAGCCTTCGATTTCCGGACGCCGAGCACCACCGGATTCTGCGAAATGGACTGGAGATGGCTGACCCGTCGCTCCGTGTCGAAGAGGTCGATCCAGATGCTCGACGCCGGCCAGACGGCATCGACCGTCGTCTCCTGCCCACTGCGCAGCGAAAGACCGATGTCGAGCGAGCCGAGATAGGCCATCCGGCAGGTGACATGCTCTTCGGCGCAGAATTCCTGAACGATCGGCTCAAGGACCTGGTTCTCGGAGCCGGCGACGATGGTGAAATCGAACTTGGGGCCGCTGTCGCAGCCGGCCGCGGTCAGCACTGCGGCGCCGACGAGGCACGACCGCAGCAGCTTCGCGACCATGGCGCTCACCCTTTTGCGGCGGTCAGGCTGCGCTGAAGATCGCTCGTCATCGCCTCCATCCGCTGTTCGGCGACGACGCGCTTCTGTCGGCCTTCCTGTTGCACGCGCAGCACGCTGGAGATCGTGTCGATCAGGTCGCGGTTGGTCTGTTCCAGGGTTTCGATGTCGACGATGCCCCGCTGCGACTGCTGCTCGATCGCGACCGCCTGTTCCTTCATCATCTGCGACGCCTGCTTCATCATCTCGTTGGTGGCGTCGGTCACGGTCTTCTGGAGATCCAGGGCCTGTTGCTGGCGGGTGAGGCCGAGAAGCAGGATCATCTTCTGCTTCCAGACCGGGATGGTGAGCTGGGACGTCGCCTGGAGATTCTCGATCAGGGTCTCGTCACCGGATTGCACGATCCGGATCTGCGGCAGTTGCTGGATGCCGATCTGGCGCGCCTGCTGGAGGTAGAAGACGCGCTTTTCCAGCCGGTCCAGGGCCTGGACCGCATCCTGATAGCTCTGCGCTGCCAGCATGGCGTCGCCCCCGGCCGCGGCACCGTCGGCCGCCGCCTTCAGACGCTGGAGTTCGCCGGCCCGATAGGTCTCGGCGAAGGCCTTGCCGGCGGCGATGAAGGCATCGAGCTCGCCGATCGCCCGCTTGGTCTCTTCATGCAGGTCGTCGAGCACGGCGATGTCGCGCTTGAGGCGGTCCTTGTGGCGATCGAGTTCGAGCATGATGCCGTCGACCTGGCCGGCGACATCCTCGAACTGGGCCGCGAAGCGCCGCACGCGGGCTTCGAGGGAGGAGAACATACGCTCGAAGAAGCCGCCGGATTTCAGGCTGGCGGGGTCCAGCCCCCTGGCCTTTTCGATGATGTCGACCAGCAGCTTGCCGGTATCGCCCAATTCCTTGTTGCGGGTCTGGGCCAGAATCTTGTCGGCATAGGCGGTGACCGAGCGTTGCGCCCCGTCGCCGAAGGAGGAAAGCTCCGCCCGGTTGCCCAGGTCGATGCCGCCAGCGATCACCGCGACCCGGTTGGGATCGGTCGCCAGCGCCGGCACTGCGGCGCCCCCGGTCGTGAATTCCGCATCGGCCGTGGTCATGATCCGTGCCCCCTCGTCGCCGGCAATGATTGAAGCGCGATTCTATGACAGTTCGGCGACAATCGACAGCATGACCCGGAAGCCCCCACCGACACCGCCGATCCGGGGACGATTGCCGGCGGTTGTCATAGGCCGGCCACCGTACTGAAAAGATTGTCGGTAACCATCCCCTGGATTCGTTGCACAGGGGGCTTAGATGACGGGTGAGAACAGGCGTGATTTCCTGAAGAAGGCGGGCCTGCTGGCCGGCGGCGGGGCCGCGGCGGCGGCCTTTCCGGCGGCGATCCGCAATGCACTGGCGATCGATGCCAACAATGCCACCAAGTCGATCAAGGACGTGCAGCACATCGTCGTGCTGATGCAGGAAAACCGCGCCTTCGATCACTATTTCGGCACCTTCCCCGGCGTGCGCGGCTTCGCCGACCGCTTCACCGTGCCGCATCCGGCGGATCGGACGGTGTTCCAGCAGTGGAATGGTTCACGTTACATCATGCCCTATCACCTGGACCAATCCAAGGGCAACGCCCAGCGCGTCACCGGCACGCCGCACGGATGGAGCGACACCCATTCGACCTGGGACCAGGGCCGTATCTCGAACTGGACCCTCTACAAGGAGGACCAGTCGATGGGCTATTACACCGAGGCCGAGATCCCCTTCCAGCGGGCGCTCGCCAGCGCTTTCACGCTCTGCGACAACTATCATTGCTCGGTGCTGTCGGGCACCAACCCGAACCGCCTGTTCCATATGACCGGAACCAACGGCCCGACCGGCAACGGCAGCGCCCTGGTCCTGAACGACCTCTATACGACGCTGATGGGGCCTTCCTCGCAGGGCTACGACTGGACGACCTACCCGGAGCGCCTGCAAGCGGCCGGCGTTTCCTGGAAGGTCTACCAGAACATGCCGGACAACGGCGGCCTCAACGTCCTCGTGGGCTTCCGCCAGTATCGCAAGGCCAGTGAAGGGGTCGGCAATTCGCCGCTCGACGGCCTGCCCTGGTGGCCCTGGATCGAGGCGATGGACAAGAAGCAGCCGCTCTACAAGGGCGCCGGCAACACCATGCCGGACGGCGGCATGTTGACCGCCCTCAAGCGGGACGTGAAGAACGGCAAGCTGCCCCAGGTTTCCTGGATCATCCCCGAGTCCTTCTATTGCGAGCATCCCTCGTCCTCGAGCCCGATCCAGGGCGGCTGGTACATGCAGCGGGTCCTGGAAATCCTGACCTCGGACCCGGATACCTGGAGCAAGACCGTCTTCATCGTCAATTTCGACGAGAACGACGGCTTCTTCGACCATGTGCCGCCGCCGGTGGTGCCGTCGCGGAATGCCGATGGTTCATTGGCCGGGGCGACGACGATGAAAGAAGCCGATCTCTCGGCCGAATATTTCACCCACCCCGCCCCCGCGGACTATCACAGCCAGCCAGCCCCCGACGGCCAGCCCTATGGTCCCGGTCCGCGCGTGCCCTGCCTCGTCATCTCGCCGTGGAGCCGGGGTGGCTGGGTCGCCTCGGAGACTTTCGACCACACCTCGGTGCTGCGCTTCATCGAGGCACGCTTTGGCGTGCACGAGCCCAATATCGCGCCCTACCGCCGGACCGTGTGCGGCGACCTCACGTCCTGCTTCGATTTCGTGACGCCCAATACGGCGGTGCCGGACCTGCCGACCCGGACCAAGATCGCCGTCGACGCGCTTCGTATGTCGCAGGCGCTGCGTTCGCAGGTGGCGATCCCCGACGAGGCGGCCCAGGCGATGCCCGAGGTCGAAGCCCGCATCCGCCCGTCCCGTCCCCTGCCCTACGAGCTTCACGTCGACTCGAGGCCGACCGTGACAGGTATGCAGCTGGTCTTCCGCAACACAGGGCGTGCCGCCGCCGTCTTCCATGTCTTCGACCAGCTGCACCTCGACCGGGTGCCGCGCCGCTACATGGTCGAGGCGGGCAAGAGCCTCAGCGCGACCTGGGATGCCGTGGCCGACCATATGGCCTATGACCTCTGGATCCTGGGGCCCAACAGCTACCATCGCCGGGTCTCGGGCAGTATCGCGGTCGCGGGGCTCAAGGGCCGGACCAACCCGAAGGCGATCCTGACCTATGACCGGGCGGGCCGTAACGTCGTGCTCACGCTCACCAATACCGGCATCACCGCCTGCAGGTTGAGCGTGACCGCCAACGCCTACGAGAGCTTCTCGACCACGGTCGATCTCGCGGCCGGCGGCCGCCAGGCCCTGACCCGCGCGGTCGGAATCCAGGGCAATTGGTACGATTACACCGTCGCCCTCAAGGGCGAGGAGACGGGTTTCGCCCGCCGCTTCGCCGGCCGCATGGAAACCGGGCAGAACGGGATTTCCGATCCGGCCGCGGTACTGGCTCAGATCGCCGCGGTCGACTGAGCCGCGGCGGGATCGCCGTAGAGGGCATGGGCGCGGGTCTCGAAGGCCGCGACCATGCGCCTCGCGGCGTCTTCGAAGACGCCACCGATCACCTGCTGGTAGACCTTGTTGCGGAATTCGAAGTCGACCAGGAAGTCGACCACGCAACCAGGGCTACCGTCCGGCGTGGCCAGGAAGCGCCAGTGGTTCTTCAGGTAGGAGAACGGGCCTTCGGTGAAGGTGACGTCGATATTGTCCGGCGGGTTCATCGCCACCGCCGAGGTGAAGCGCTCGCGGAACGCCTTATAGCCGATCATCAGGTCCGCGATGATCAGCTTCTCGGAGCGCGCACGCACCCGGGCGCCGACGCACCAGGGCAGGAACTCCGGATATTTGGCGATGTCGGCGACGAGATCGAACAGTTGGGCCGCGCTATAGGGCAGCGATTTCACTTCGGTATAGCGCGGCATCAACTCCGTCCGGTGATCAACCCTGGGCGCGCGACTTTGCTTCGCGCGCCGCCTTCAGCTTCTGGAAATCCTCGCCCGCATGGTGGGACGAGCGTGTCAGCGGCGAGGCGGAGACCATGAGGAAGCCCTTCGCGCGCGCCATCTGAGCATAGTCGGCGAATTCCTCGGGCGTGACAAATCGATCCACCGCCACATGCTTGGGCGTCGGCTGGAGATATTGCCCGATGGTGATGAAATCGACCTCGGCCGAGCGGAGATCGTCCATCACCTGATAGACCTCGGCCTTGGTCTCGCCCAGGCCGACCATGATGCCGGACTTGGTGAAAATGGTCGGGTCCTGCTCCTTCACCTGGTTGAGCAGGCGGAGGGAATGGAAATAGCGCGCCCCCGGCCGGATGGTGGGATAGAGCCGCGGCACGGTTTCCAGATTGTGGTTGTAGACGTCGGGCTTGGCCGCCACCACGCTCGCCAGGGCGCCGTCCTTCCGCATGAAGTCCGGCGTCAGGATCTCGATCGTGGTCTTGGGCGCCGTCTCGCGGAGGCGGCGGATCACCTTGACGAACTGCTCCGCCCCGCCGTCGGCGAGGTCGTCGCGATCGACCGAGGTGATGACGACATGTTCGAGCGCCATCTCGCCCACGGCGATCGCGACATTGTTCGGCTCGTCGGGATCGACATGGGGCGGCATGCCGGTCTTGATGTTGCAGAAGGCGCAAGCCCTGGTGCAGGTGTCGCCCAGGATCATCACCGTCGCATGCTTCTTCTTCCAGCACTCGCCGATGTTCGGGCAGGCCGCCTCCTCGCACACCGTGTTCAGCTTGAGACGACGCATCATCGCGTGCGTCTCGCCGTATTCGGGGCTGGTCGGCGCCTTGACGCGCAGCCAATCGGGCTTGGGCGTGCGGATGCGCGCCTTCACCTGCTCGGTGGCGTCCTTGACGGCTGAAAGATCGTTCATGGTCATGCCCTAGATGTGAATGGCCCGGCCGTAGGCGTCAAGCACCGCTTCATGCATCATTTCGGAGAGGGTGGGATGCGGGAATACCGTGTGCATCAGTTCCTCCTCCGTGGTCTCCAGGCCCATGGCGACGACGAAGCCCTGGATCAGCTCGGTCACCTCGGCGCCGACCATATGGGCGCCCAGCAATTGCCCGGTCTTGGCGTCGAACACCGTCTTCACCAGGCCCTGGTCTTCGCCGAGCGCGATGGCCTTGCCGTTGCCGGTGAAGGGGAAGCGGCCGACCTTGACGTCGTAACCCGCCTCTTTCGCCTTCTTTTCCGTCAGGCCGACCGAGGCGACCTGCGGGTTGCAATAGGTGCAGCCCGGGATCTGTTCCTTCTTCATCGGATGCGGGTGCAGCCCTTTGATCGCCTCGACGCAGATGACGCCTTCGTGCTCGGCCTTATGCGCCAGCATGGGCGGGCCGGCAACATCGCCAATAGCATAAAGCCCCGGCACATTGGTGCGGCCGTAGCCGTCGATCTTGATGCAGCCCTTCTCGGTCGCGACGCCGAGGGCTTCGAGCCCCAGGTTCTCGATATTGCCGACCACGCCGACTGCCGAAATGACGCGGTCGACCGTGAGTTCGCTCTTGGCGCCCTTGGCGTCCTCGATCGTCGCGGTGACGCTGTCCGAACCCTTCTTCAGGCCCAGGACCTTGGCCCCGGTCAGGATCTTCAGGCCCTGTTTTTCTAGGCGCTTGCGGGCGAAGGTGGCGATTTCCTCGTCCTCGACCGGCAGGATCTGCGGCAGCACTTCGACCACCGTCACGTCGACGCCGAGCGTCCGGTAGAAGCTGGCGAATTCGATGCCGATGGCGCCCGAGCCGACCACCAGGAGCGACTTCGGCGCCGCCTCCGGCACCATGGCCTCGAAATAGGTCCAGACCAGCTTGCCGTCCGGCTCCAGCCCCGGCAGGGCGCGCGGGCGTGCGCCGGTCGCCAGGATCACATGCTTGGCGGCATAGTCGCCCACCTTGGCACCGTCCTTGGTGACCGAGACCGAGGTGGCGCCGGTCAGGGTGGCGGTGCCGTCGATCACCGTGACCTTGTTCTTCTTCATGAGGAAGGCGACGCCGCCGTTGAGCCGCTTGGAGACGGCGCGCGAGCGTTCGACGATCTTCTTCACGTCGAAGGAGATGCCGGTGGCCGACAGGCCGTAATCACCGGCGTGCTCCATGTAGTGATAGATCTCGGCCGAGCGGAGCAGCGCCTTCGTGGGGATGCAGCCCCAGTTCAGGCAGATACCGCCGAGGTGCTTCTTCTCGACGACCGCCGTCTTGAAGCCCAGTTGCGCCGCCCGGATCGCCGCGACATAGCCACCCGGCCCGCCGCCCACGACGATGACGTCGAATGTCTCTGTCATTTTATTGACCCTTCAGCATTTCCGTGAAGCAGATAGGCACCCTCAAAATCTACATAACGGTATTGGAGGAATTCCGTGTCGTCAGAGAACCTCAATTTCGCCAGAACAAGAACAGGACCATACGCTGAAATTCTTATTGCAAATCCATTGTGTCTATTATTTGCAATAATTATTTTATTCTTCCATTGAGACCCCAAAAAATATGAAACATCTTTTACAATAGACAACGTTCCATTTTTATGAGTGATGCAATATATATCGATGTCATATAATTGATTATCACTTTTAGAAATCGATATTCTATGACAAACAAAAATATTTCTCGATTCATTATAAATAACGCCTCTTTCATCACCCATTTCTGAATTCTCATCATTCTTAAATTCTACAAATTTATTACCACTTATACTTGAGTTAGAATTCATTATTGGCACAGCGCCGATTTCAAAATTTCCGAATTTTATAACACTGCCATACTTCAATCGCCTGATCAGAACATCTAAAATTCCAACAATCCTCTTTCGCAAAATAATTATTGAAAATAATACAATAATCGACCAAGAAATATTTAATTCGAGAAGCGATTTAAAAAAGGAACCTACATCAGCTACGGACGCGATCACCAATTGGCAAGACTGCAAGATCGCGTCCATCGCCTTTTCCTCACAGCATCATGGTCATCGGGTCTTCGATCAGACCCTTGAAGGCGGCCAGGAATTCGGCACCCACGGCACCGTCCACCACCCGGTGGTCGCAGGACAGGGTCACCGTCATCACGGTGGCGACCGAGAGCGCGCCGTCCTTCACCACCGGACGCTTCTCGCCGGCACCGATCGCCAGGATGGCGCCATGCGGCGGGTTGATCACGGCAGCGAATTCCTTGATCCCGAACATGCCGAGGTTGGAGATCGAGAAGGTGCCGCCCTGATACTCCACGGGTTTCAGCTTGCGGGCGCGGGCGCGTTCCGCCAGGTCCTTGGTCTCGGCCGCGATGGTGGCGAGGCCCTTGGCTTCGGCGTTGAACACGATCGGGGTGATCAGCCCGCCGTCGATCGCCACCGCGACCGCCACATCGGCGTGCTTGTGACGCAGGATCGCCTCGTCGGTCCAGGTCGCATTGGCCGCCGGGACCTTCTTCAGCGCCAGCGCAGACGCCCGCAGGATGAAGTCGTTGACCGAAATCTTGGCCGGCGACTTGGCGTTGAGCTGGGTGCGCAGCGCCAGCAGCGCGTCCAACTCGCAATCGATGGTCAGGTAGAAATGCGGGATGGTGGACTTCGCCTCGGTCAGGCGCTTGGCCACGGTCTTGCGCATGCCGTCGTTCGGGATCGAGGTGAAGGACCCCTCGGGGAACGGGAAGACGGCGGGCTTCGGTGCCAGCGGCGCGGCGACGGGGGCCGCGACCGGGGCCGGCGCGGGCGCCGCTTTGGGCGCCTTGGCCGCCGCTTCGACATCCGCCTTCACGATCCGCCCGTGGGGGCCGGAGCCCTTCACCGCGCCGAGGTCGACGCCGGCATCCTTCGCTATTCTCTTCGCGAGCGGGCTCGCGAAGACGCGGGCACCGGTCGCGGCCGGTACGGGTGCCGCCGCCGGGGCCGCGGCGGGCTTCGGCGCTTCGGCGACCGGGGCCGCGGCGGCTACGGGTGCCGCCTTGGGTGCCGGCGCTACCGCGGCCGAAACGTCCTCGCCTTCGGCGGCGATCAGGGCGATCGGCGTGTTGACGGCGACATTCTCCGATCCGGCAGGCACCAGGATCTTGGCGAGCGTGCCTTCGTCGACCGCTTCGACCTCCATCGTGGCCTTGTCGGTCTCGATCTCGGCGATCACGTCGCCGGACTTGATGGTGTCGCCTTCCTTGACCAGCCATTTGGCCAGCTTGCCCTCGGTCATCGTGGGCGAGAGCGCGGGCATCAGGATTTCCACGGCCATGATTCCCTCCCTCAGGCGCGGTAGGTGACGGCTTTGGCCGCCGCCACGATGTCGGCCGCATGGGGCAGCGCGAGCTTTTCGAGGTTCGCCGCATAGGGCATGGGCACATCCTTGCCGGCGACGCGGGCGACCGGCGCATCCAGCCAGTCGAAGGCGTTTTCCATGATCAGGGCGGCGATTTCGGCACCGATGCCGCAGGCGGCCCAGCCCTCCTCGACCGTGACCAGGCGGTTGGTCTTCTGGACCGAGCGCACGATGGTCTCGACATCGATCGGCCGGACCGAGCGGAGGTCGATCACCTCGGCGTCGATCCCCTCGCCCGCCAGGATCTCGGCCGCGGCCAGGGCGTGCATGACGCTGATCGAGAAGGCGACCAGGGTGACGTCCTTGCCGGGCCGGGCGATGCGCGCCTTGCCGATCGGCAGCACGTAATCCGCCGTCGGCACCTCGAAGCTCTTGCCGTAGAGGATCTCGTTCTCCAGGAAGACCACCGGGTTCGGATCGCGGATCGCCGCCTTCAGCAGGCCCTTGGCATCCGCCGCCGAATAGGGCGAAACCACCTTCATGCCCGGACAATGGGCGTACCAGGAGGCATAGCACTGGCTGTGCTGGGCGCCGACGCGCGACGCGGCGCCGTTCGGCCCGCGGAAGACGATGGGCGAGGACTGCTGCCCGCCCGACATATAGAGCGTCTTGGCGGCCGAATTGATGATGTGGTCGATCGCCTGCATGGCGAAGTTGAAGGTCATGAATTCGACGATCGGCTTCAGGCCGGCGAAGGCGGCACCGACGCCGAGGCCGGCGAAGCCATATTCGGTGATCGGCGTATCGATCACCCGCTCCGGCCCGAATTCGTCCAGGAGACCCTGGGTCACCTTGTAGGCGCCCTGGTACTGCGCCACTTCCTCGCCCATCACGAAGACGGCGGCATCGGCGCGCATCTCTTCCGCCATGGCATCGCGCAGCGCTTCGCGCACGGTCATGGTCACGGTCGGGCCGTCCGGCAGGTCGGACACCGGGGCCGAAGCCGGGGCGGCGTAGACCCTGGGGGCTTCCGCCACGGGGGCCGGTGCGGGCGCCGGGGCCGGGGCCGCAACGGCGGCGACCGGCGCCGGCTTCGGTGCCTCGGCACTCTCGCCCGCTTCGCCGACGACGGCGATCACCGTATTTACGGCGACATTCTCGGTGCCGGCGGGCACCGCGATCTTCAGGATGGTGCCCTCGTCGACCGCTTCCACCTCCATGGTGGCCTTGTCGGTCTCGATTTCGGCGATGACGTCGCCGGATTTGATGGTGTCGCCTTCTTTCACCAGCCATTTGGCCAGTTTGCCCTCGGTCATCGTGGGCGAGAGGGCGGGCATGAGGATGTCGGTTGCCATTGTCTTTGTCCCGTCGCTCTCAGAGAAGAATGTCCGTCATCAACTCGCTCGGATCCGGCTCCGGGCTCGTCTGCGCGAAGTCCGCGGCCTCGGCCACGATCTTCTTCACCTCGGCGTCGATCGCCTTCAGCCCCGCCTCGTCGATCAGGCCGGACGACAGCAGCAGGTCGCGGGCATGGTCGATCGGATCGTGCTCGGTCCGCATCTTCTGGACTTCTTCCTTGGAGCGGTATTTCGCCGGGTCGGACATGGAATGGCCGCGGTAGCGATAGGTCTTCATTTCGAGGAGATAGGGGCCGTTGCCCTCGCGGGCCCATTTCACCGCTTCCATGCCGGCTTCGCGGACGGCCAGCACGTCCATGCCGTCGACTTCCTTGCCCGGGATGTTGAAGCTGTCGCCGCGGCGGTGCAGCTTGGTCTGGGCCGAGGCGCGGGCCACGGCGGTGCCCATGGCATATTGGTTGTTCTCGACCACATAGATGACCGGCAGGCGCCACAGCTCGGCCATGTTGAAGCTCTCGTAGACCTGGCCCTGGTTGGCGGCACCGTCGCCGAAATAGGCGAGGCAGACATTGTCGGTCTTGCGGTACTTCATAGCGAAGGCGACGCCGGTACCGAGCGGCACCTGGGCGCCGACGATGCCGTGGCCGCCGTAGAACTGCTTCTCTTTCGAGAACATGTGCATCGAGCCGCCCTTGCCCTTGGAATAGCCGCCGATGCGCCCGGTGAGTTCGGCCATCACGCCCTTGGCGTCCATGCCGGCGGCCAGCATGTGGCCGTGGTCGCGGTAGCCGGTGATCACGGCATCGCCCTGCTTCAGCGCCGCCTGCATGCCGACCACCACGGCCTCCTGGCCGATGTAGAGGTGGCAGAAGCCGCCGATCAGGCCCATGCCATACATCTGGCCGGCCTTCTCCTCGAAGCGGCGGATCAGCAGCATCTCGCGGTAATAGGTGACCAACTCGGGTCCGGGCCCAGCCTTTACCGGCTCTTCCGATTTCTTCTGCCCTGCCTTTGCCATCGAATCCTCCGTGAATGGCGGTGCCGCCCGGCAACCATTGGCGGTGACAATAGACGGCTTCGCATGGCCGGCAACTTGCCTAAAGGCTAATTTATGCAGAAATGCATGATCCGCTGCGCCGCAACAGGCAGCTTCATGCGGGATGAAGAAAGAAATCGTCAGAATCGGCCGCTGGGCGGCAGTGGCCTATTCGGTCCAGGCTTCGGCGGGCAAGAGATTGATGATGATCTCTCGGTACACCTGCCCCTCCCCATAGGGCGCCTTGGACGAGAGGCCGGCGTCGTCTTCCGTCAGATAGACATGGGCGTGGTCGCCCCCGGCCAGGAGCTCCTTCAGCCTCGCGATCAGGAGCCCGGCGCCTCTTTCATCCAGGTGGACCTCGATCGCGTCCTGCACCTGGTTGTGGACCACGGTGATCATTGGGAGTCTCCGATCATGAAACCGATCGTCACCAGATCATCACCTCGAGCGCATCTCGAACAGGCCCAAAGGCGACGTACATCCTGGCCGCCCAGAGCCGAGGATGAAAGCGTCAGCGCGACGGATCAGGGCGTCGGACTGATGACGACGGCGTCGTTCTGATGGGCGAAGCCCAGGGTGACGCGGGCGCGTTCCTCGATCATGTCGCGGTCGAGGCTTTCGGGGCGCAGCAGGGAGACGCGGCGCTCCAGGGCCTCGCGTTCGCCCGAGACCTGGTCGAGTTCGGCCTTGGTCTCTTCGATCTCATGGCTGAGCTTCAGCCATGAGACGAGACCATAGTCGCCCTGGACCAGGTGATAGCCGAAATAGCCGGTCACGCAAGTCGCCACCGCAGGCACGATGGCCTGACGGGCGCGACGGCGTATTTCCTGGGCGAATGTCATGGGAACGAATGAATCACGAGGGGATTCCGCGGTCAAGCGATTCCGCCGGGATCCCTGGCGTTGCACAACCGGTTCACCAGGCCGGGGCGGCGGCCCTCACCCGCGGCCGGGCAGCAGGCCCTTGAACTTGGCAATGATGCCGATCATCACCTCGTCGGCGCCGCCGCCGATCGAGGTCAGCCGGCCGTCGCGGAAGCGGCGCGACACCATGGTTTCGTTCATGTAACCCATGCCGCCCCAGAACTGCAGGCAACTGTCGTTCACCTCGCGGGTCAGGCGGGCCGCCTTCAGCTTGGCCATGGAGGCGAGCACGGTGCAGTCGCCGCCCTTCACATGGGTCTCGACCGCGCCCCAGGTGAGCGCGCGCAGCGCCTCGACCTCGGTCATCAGCTCGACCAGGCGGTAGTGCACCACCTGGTTGTCGAGGATCGACTTGCCGAAGGCCTTGCGGTTCCGCGTGTAGTCGATCGTCTCCTCGATGGTCAGATCACAGCCGCCGATCGAGGACAGCGCGCCATAGAGCCGTTCCTCCTGGAATTGCAGCATCTGGTAGACGAAGCCCATGCCCGGCTCGCCGATCACGTTCCGCTTGGGCACGCGCACGTCGTCGAAGAAGAGTTCGGCCGTATCGGACGAATGCATCCCCATCTTCTTCAATTTGCGGGCGACGGTGACACCCTTGGTGCGCTTCCCCGAGTCGTCCTTCAGCGGCACCATGACGAGCGACTTGTTGCGGTGGCGGTCGCCCTCTGCCGTGTTCACCAGCATGCACATCCAATCCGCCTGGGTGCCGTTGGTGATGAAGATCTTGGAGCCGTTGATGACCAGGTCGTCGCCGTCAGCGACCGCCTTCGAGCGGATCGCAGCGACGTCGGAGCCGGCGTGGGACTCGGTCACGCCGATGCAGGCGACCTTCTCGCCCGCGATGGCCGGAGCCAGGAACTCGGCCCTGAGCTCGTCCGAGCCGAAACGGGCGAGCGCCGGGGTCGCCATGTCGGTCTGCACGCCGATCGCCATGGAGACACCACCCGAGCGGATCCGCGAGAATTCCTCCGCCGCCACCGCGGCATAGGAATAATCGAGGCCGAGGCCGCCGTAGGCCTCCGGCTTGTTGATGCCGAGCAGGCCGAGGGCGCCCATCTTGGTGAACAGCTCCTTGGCCGGGAAGATTTCCGCCTCCTCCCAGGCGTCGCACTGGGGATTGATCTCCTCGGCCACGAAGCGGCGGATGGTGCGGCGCAATTCCTCGTGCTGGGCGGTCAGTTCCATGGCTCTCCCCGTTTATAGTTCGTGAGGCGAACTATTCGGCGGAGGGCGCCACGCTGTCAAGCGACCAGATTCAGGCGATGAGATCGCCGACCGCTTCGAGGGACGCCTGATCGCGCCTTGCGTCCAGGCGATAGGCGAGAGTCACGCCCGCCTCCAGGATCGCCTCGATGTCGGCGGGGCCGATCAGGTCGGTCAGGCGGCCCGCCAAGGCGGCCTCGAAGGCGGCATGGCGGGCGAGGCCGAGTTCGGTCAGGCGGAGCTGGATGCTGCGCCCATCCGCCGGATCGGCCTCGCGGGTGATCAAGCCACGCCGCTCCATCTCGACGATCAGCGCCGAGGCTGTGGGCTTGCCGATGGCGGCTTCGAGGGCCAGTTCGCCGGCCCGCCGGGGTCCGCGCTTCAGGAACAGCAGGAAACGGTATTGCGGCACGGTCAGGTCGAATTCCCGGGCGACCAGTTCGAAATCGCGGAACAGCACCACCACTGCCCGCGCCAGCAATATGGCCCGCCGATCCGTCTCGCCCTGCATCACCCCTCCGCCAAAAAAGAACCCTCCCCCAGGCTGGGAGAGGGTTAGACCATAAAGTCAGTTCAGGGAGGAGGAAACCAAGAGACCAGATGAGAGGATCTTGCCCGCCAACCATGAAGAATTCGTAATCGGAATGATTTGACCTCGCTCAAACTCGTTGCCACTTTTGGACCAACGACGACCGAAACAGAAAACAATGGGTCGCGAAGGGGAGGCATGGGTATGAGCAGCATCGAATCGACGGCCGGCGTGGCAGCAGTGGCGGCCGACGCGCCGCATCCGCGCGTTCAGGCGGTCAAGCGCGGCATTCTCCTCGCCTATTCGGGCCCGGCCCTCGGCCTTTATGCGATCGGGCTTCCGGTCGCCGTCTATCTGCCGCCCTTCTATGCCGACGACCTCGGCCTCGGCCTCACCCTGGTCGGGCAGATCTTCATGCTGTGCCGCTTCTTCGACCTGGCCGCGGATCTGACCCTCGGCACGATCTCGGACCGCGTGCGCTCCAGCTTCGGGCGGCGCCGGCCGATGATGGCGCTCGCCGTACCGCTGATGTGCCTCGGCGCCTATCACATGTTCATGCCTTCGCCCGGGGTCGGCGTGCTCTATGTCGTCGGCTGGATGCTGGTCATGTATGCGGGCTATGCCCTCGGCGTGATCAGCCACATGTCCTGGGGCGCCGAACTCTCGCCCGATTATCACCAGCGGAGCCGCGTCCAGGGCTGGCGCGAGATGGCGGGCTCGATCGGCATGGTCGCCGTGCTCGCCCTGCCCGCGGTGCTCGAGCAGTTCGGCGACGGGTCGAAGGCCGACCGGATCGCCGCCATGGGCTGGTTCGTCATCGCGATCTTCCCCGTCGGCGTGCTGATCGCGGTCCTGCGGGTGCCGGATCCGGCCCGGGCGCATGAGAATGTCGCCCATCTCTCGATCCGCCAAGCCATGGGCACGCTGGCGAAGAACCGCCTCGTGCAGCGCGTGCTGGTGGCGGATCTCTTCGCCGGCATCGCACCGGCGGTGGCCAGCGCCCTCTATATCTTCCTGGTCGAGGCCGTGGTGCGTGAGCCGGGGATCACCGCCTCCCTCCTGCTCGGCTATTTCATTTCAGGCATCCTGGGGGTGCCGCTCTGGCTCTCGATCTCCTACCGGCTCGGCAAGCATTGGGCCTTCGCCATCGGCGCCGTGTGGAACTGCGTGATCGGGGCCTGCTTCCTCTTCGTCGGCCAGGGCGACGTGGCGCTGCTGACCGCCCTCACCCTGCTCTTCGGCCTCGGCTACAGCTCGGGCACCTTCCTCTTGCGCGCGGTGATGGCGGACGTCGCCGATGTCGACGAACTGCGCACCGGGCGGAACCGCACCGGCCTGTTCTATGGCCTGCTGACCATGACCAACAAGATCGGCTATGCGCTCGCCGTCGGCGTCACCTATCCGATCCTGGCCGCCTTCGGCTTCTCGCCCCAGGCAGCGGCCGCGGCGGTCAAGACGGGGGCGGAAATCCCCGGTGCCAACGCCCTGCTGGCCATGTATGTCTTCGTGCCCATGGCCATGAATCTGGCCGGCGCCTTCGTCATGAGCCGCTTTCCGCTCGACGCGAAAGCCCTGGCCGAGGTGCACCGGCAGCTCGCCCTGCAGCGCGATAACGCCTGAGCGCAAAACCCGCGACCTCGACGGCGAGGACGATCAGGCCGGCCACCGGCGCCGGCCTGGGGCCGAAGGAAAAGTCGAGGTCGGTCGCCAGCACGCGCAGCGGATCGATTCCCCGCAGCGCCAGGAACAGCGCCGCCTCGGCCAGCGCCGCGCCGATCGCGGCGAGCAGCGGCATGACGGCGAGCCAGGCGATGCCGCCGCCGCTCCAACGCCGCCGCGCCATGGCCCAGAAATAGATCCCGGCCGCCATCGTCGCCTCGCCCGGATCGGCCTTGGCCTGCAGGAAGAAATGCACCAGGGCCAGCACCGAGATGCCATAGACGAGACGGTGCAGCCGGCGCCAGCGTGTGGCGCCGAGACGCTTCACCATGCCGTCGGTCGAGGTCGCGGCCAGCGCCGCGAGGCCCAGCAGGGCGACGAAGCCGATGGTCAGATAGAAGCGGAGCACGATCTCCCGCCCGACCGCGAAGAGATCGAAGCCCTGGTCGCCGACATAGAGCAGGAAATGCGCCGCGACATAGGCGAAGGCGCCGACCCCGACCATGCGCCGGATCAGCACGAGGCCGGCATAGCCGAAGCCCTGACGAAGCGGCGTCAGGGCCAGCGAAAGGAGGAGGAAGCGCACGGCCCAGAGCCCGGTGCCATGGATCACGGCATTGAGCGGCCGGGGCATCAGCGCCCCGCTCGCCCATTGCACCGCGAGTACGACGCCGGGCGCCACCAGTGCCGCCAGCACCATGGCCTTGAGCGCGGAGAATCGGCCCCGCCGGTCGAGCCAGGGCCAAGCGATGGAGGACAGGCGGGAAGCCACGATGGTCGTCATGCCCTTGGGTTCGCTGCGATCGGCCGCAGGGTTACATCATTGCCTTTTCGTGCGGCGGGGGCTATCGACGCGGCATGACCGACAATGCCTCGCCCCGCCCTCTCCGCGTCGCCGTCATCGGCTGCGGCCAGATGGGCCGAAACCACCTGCGCTGCTATGCCCGCCTGCCGGGTGTCCAGATCGTCGGCGCCGTCGACCCGGCGGAGGTCCACCGGGCGGAGGCGGCCAAGGCCTTCGGCGTGCCGACCTTCGCCACGATCGACGAATTGCCGCCGGTCGATGCCGTCTCGATCGTCACCCCCTCGGTCACCCATGTCGAACTGGCGGAGCGCTTCATCGCGGCCGGTGTCCACTGCATGGTCGAAAAGCCCCTGGCGATCACCGCCCAGGACGGCCAGCGCATCGCTGACCTCGCCAAGGCGGCCGGCGTCACCGTGGCGGTCGGCCATCTCGAACGCTTCAATCCCGCCGTGGTAGCCCTGAAGGCCGCCCTGCCCAAGCTCGGCCCGATCCATGCCGTGGCGGCGCGGCGCCTGGCGCGGGCGGCCCGCATCACCGACGTCGACGTGGTCGACGACCTGATGGTGCATGACATCGACGTGGTGCTGGACCTCTTGGGCCGGCCGGAAGCGACCACGGCCCAGGTCGACGGCCTGCGCGGCCGCGACGTGCCCGGCTTCGACTTCGCCACCGCCCTGGTCGGCTTTCCCGGCGGCGTGCTCGCCTCGATCAGCGCCAGCCGGATGACGCCGACCCGCATCCGCACCCTCGAGGTCCTGGGCCAGGACGCCACCGCCCATGCCGACTATATCCACCAGACCCTGGTCATCCGCCACCCGGGCGAAGCGGGCAATTCCGCCGATACTGTGGTGCCGGTCGAGCGGCGCGAGCCCCTGCTGGACGAATTGGCCGATTTCCTGGATGCCATCCGCAGCGGCCGGCCGCCCCGCGTGACGCCGGACCAGGCGGTCAGCACCATCGCGCTGGCGGAAAAGATCAAGGCCGCGCGCCGCCTGTGACCGCCGTCACCGACCGGGTCTGGCCCCTGTCATAATGTCGTCGTCATTCCGCCATCAGGGCGGTCAACGATGACGACATGCGCTTCGCCCTTCTCCTTCTGCCCGCCTTGCTGGCGGGTCAACCGGCCTACGCCAAGGTCGACCTGATCCGGGTCGACAAATCGGAACGCAAGCTCTGGCTCTACGAGTCCGGTGCCGTCGTCCGCGAATACGACATCCGCCTGGGCAGCCAGCCCGAAGGCCCGAAACAGCGCGAAGGCGACGGCCGCACGCCCGAGGGCCGCTACCGGATCGCCGGCAAGAACCCGAATTCGGCCTATACCTTGTCGCTGCGAATCTCCTACCCGGAGGCGGCGGAGCGCGCCCGCGCCAAGGCCGTGGGGGTCGATCCCGGGGGCGACATCATGGTGCACGGCCAGCCCGACTGGCTGCCCGACTTCCTGTCGCTGCCGGGCGATTGGACGCTCGGCTGCGTCGCCGTGACGAACGAGGCGATCCGCGAGATCTACGCCATGGTCGACGTCGGCACCCCGATCGAGATCCTGCCGTGACCCCTGCCCCGGCGCTGGAAACCGAACGCCTGACCTTGCGCGGTTTCGGTGCCGGGGACACCGCCGTGCTGGGCCGCCTCGCCAGCGATCCGCAGATCACCCGTCACCTGACCACGGCACCGATGAGCCCGGCCGAAGCGACGGCGCGCGCCGAAGCCCATTGGGCGGAGAGCCATGACGGCACCTTCGGCCTCTGGGCGATCGAGGCTCGGGGCAAAATCGCCGGCTGCGCCAGCCTGAAGCCGGGCAGTGTCCCCGGCGAGGCCGAAATCGCCTATCGCCTGCTGCCCGAAACCTGGGGCCATGGCATCGCCACCGAAGCCGCCGCCTGCCTGATCCGCCACGGTTTCGAGACCCTGGGCCTCTTGCGCGTCGCCGCCGTCACGGCGCCGGACAATTTCGCCTCCCAGCGCGTGCTGGAAAAGCTCGGCCTGCAATACATGGGCCTCTGCGCCGCCTATGGCTTCATGTTCGCCCGCCTGTTCCGGCGCGGGCGCGACGATCAGTCCTGAGGCTTCGGCGGCTTCGGGTTGGGCTCGCCGCGCTGGAAGCGGCGGGTGAGCGCCCGCACGATACCGCGGAAGGTGCGGACGTCCTGCGAGGTCGGCTCGGCGCGCTGGATGAAGCTCACGATGTTGCGGATCATCGAGGGGCGCTTCTCGATCGGCTTCAGGAAATTGGCTTCGTCCAGTTCGGCCACCAGATGGTCCACGAGGCCCTGCACTTCCGCCTGGGTCGCCGGCTCGGTCTGGCCGATGCGGAGGAATTTCTCCGGCACATCGACCCCCAGCATGTGCCATTCGTAGGCGACCAGAAGCACCGCCTGAGCGAGGTTCAGCGACCAGAAGCGGGGCGAGGTCGGCACGCTGAGAATCGTGTGGGCAAGGGCGATGTCGTCGTTCTCGAGCCCCGTCCGCTCCCGCCCGAACAGGATGCCGGGCTTCATCCCCTCGTCCAGGAAGGCGCGGAATTCCAGGGCGGCACGGCGCGGCGTGACCACCGGCTTCACCATGTCGCGGTCGCGCGCCGTGGTGGCATAGAGATGCGTGAGGTCGGCGACCGCGGCGGCCGTGGTGTCGAAGACCTTGGCTTCCTGAAGGATCCAGTCGGCACCCGAAGCGGCACTGAAGGCGCGTTCGTTCGGCCAGCCGTCGCGCGGCGCGACCAGGCGCAGTTCGGACAGGCCGAAATTGGCCATGGCGCGGGCGGTGGTGCCGATATTCTCGCCCATCTGGGGCGTCACCAGGATGACGACCGGCCCCGGCGCCTCTTTGGGCCCGACGCCGATCCCCTTGGGCTTGGGCCGCGCCCCGATGCCGACGCCGAAGGGGGCGGAACCGGGCGCGCGCAGCAGTTCGTCGTCGCTCATTCGGCGGGGCCGGTGCCGGCGGGGGCGCCGTCGCGATAGAGCTTGTAGACGATGGCGTCGGTCAGGGCCTGGAACGAGGCATCGACGATATTGGGAGAAACGCCGAGGGTGGACCAGCGGTTGCCCGCGCCGTCCGCACTCTCGATCAGCACGCGCGTAACCGCACCGGTACCGGCCTGCCAGCGGTCGACATTGTTCAGGGTGCCTTCCGCCGCGGCATTGCCGAGCTGGAGGATGCGCACCTTGAAGTCCACCAGTTCGAGGTCTTCGATATAGCGCTGATATTTGCCGAGATCCTGGCGCAAGGCGGCGTCGAGCGCATTGACGGGGCCGTTGCCCTCGCCGACCGAGAGCATCTTCTGGCCGTCGACCTGCACGCGGACGATCGCCTCGGACACCGTGACCAGTTCGCGCCGCGCGTTGTAACGCCGCTCGACCAGGACCTTGAAGGAATCCACGAAGAAATAGTCCGGCACCTGGCCCAGCACACGCCTGGCCATCAGCTCGAAGGAAGCATCGGCGCCGTCGTAGGAGTAACCGAGGAATTCCCGCTCCTTCACTTCTTCGAGCAGGCGGTCGACCCGGGTGTCCTTGGGCGGCAGTTCGATGCCGACATCGCGCAGGCGCGCCAGGATGTTCGACTTGCCGGCCTGGTCCGAGACCAGGACCTGGCGCTCGTTGCCCACCGCTTCCGGCGGGACATGCTCGTAGGTCGCCGGATTCTTCAAGACGGCCGAGACATGGAGCCCGCCCTTGTGGGCGAAGGCCGCCTGGCCGACATAGGGCGCGTTCCGGTTCGGGCTGCGGTTCAGCACCTCGTCCAGCATCCGCGAGGTCTGGGTCAGCAGACGCAGACCCTCGGGCGAGACGCCGGTCTCGAAGCGCTCGGCAAAATCGGGCTTCAGGCAGAGCGTGCCGATCAGCGAGACGAGATTGGCATTGCCGCAACGCTCGCCCAGACCGTTCAGCGTGCCTTGGATCTGGCGCACCCCGGCGCGCACGGCGGCGAGCGAATTGGCCACCGCATTGTCGGTATCGTTATGGCAATGGATGCCGAGGTTGATGCCCGGCACCGCCGCGACGACGTCGGCGACGATCCGCTCGATCTCATGGGGCAGCGTGCCACCGTTGGTGTCGCACAGCACGACCCAGCGGGCGCCGGCGGCGTGGGCGGCCTTCACGCAATCGAGGGCATAGGACGGATTGGCCTTGTAGCCGTCGAAGAAATGTTCGGCGTCCAGCATCGCCTCGTGGCCCTTGCCGGCCAGATGGGCGATCGAATCCGCGATGATCTCGATATTCTCGGGCCGCGGGATCTCCAGCGCCACGTCGACCTGGAAATCCCAGGTCTTGCCGACGATGCAAATCACTTTGGCCCGGCTGTCGGTCAGCGCGGCGAGGCCCGGGTCGTTGTCGGCGCTGCGACCCGGCCGGCGGGTCATGCCGAAGGCGGTGAAGCGGGCGCGCTTCAGGGCCGGCGGCGCCGCGAAGAAGGCGCTGTCGGTCGGATTGGCGCCGGGCCAACCGCCCTCGATATAGTCGATGCCGAGGCGGTCGAGGGCTTGCGCAATGTTCCGCTTGTCCTCGACCGAGAAGTCGACGCCGCGGGTCTGCGCCCCGTCGCGCAGCGTGGTGTCATAGAGGTAGAGGCGTTCCTTGCTCATGCTCATGCCCGCTTCCACTTGGTGCCGGCGGGCGTGTCTTCCAGGATCACGCCGCGGGCCGCCAGATCGTCGCGGATGCGATCCGCTTCGGCGAAATTGCGCGCCTTGCGCGCCTGTTTGCGCGCTTCGATCTGGGCTTCGATTTCTGTCTCGTCAGGGCCTGCCGCCGCCCCTTCCGGCTGCCAGCGGAACCACTGGTGGGGCTCGCCGGCGAGCAGGCCGAGGGCGGCGCCCCCCGCCTTCAGCGTAGCGGCGGCGGCGACCAGGGCGTCGCCCGTGCCGCATTGATAGCCCTGGTTGGCGATGGCATGGAGTTCGGCGATCGCCTGGGGCGTGTTCAGATCGTCGTCCAGCGCGGCCTCGATCGCCGCCGGCACCCGGGTATCGGGCGCCACCACGCGGCCGAGATGGGCTTCCGCCTTCTCGATCAGCCCGTACCAGCGGTCGAGCGCCTGGCGGGCGCGGGCGATGCCCTCGTCGTTCCAATCCATCGGCGCCCGGTAATGGGTCGACAGCATGGCGAGACGCAGCGCCTCGCCCGGTGCCTTGGCCAAGGCATCGCGCACGACGACGAAATTGCCCAGGCTCTTCGACATCTTCTCGCCGTTCACGGTGAGGAAGCCGTTGTGCACCCAATAGCGGACGAAGGGCGCGCCATTGGCGGCTTCGGACTGCGCCACTTCGTTCTCGTGGTGGGGGAAGACCAGGTCGCGGCCGCCGCCGTGGATGTCGAAGGTCTTGCCCAGCTCCGCCAGGCTCATGGCGCTGCATTCGATGTGCCAGCCGGGTCGGCCGCGGCCCCAGGGACTGTCCCAGCCCGGAATATCCGGGGGCGACGGCTTCCACAGGGTGAAATCGGCCGGGTCGCGCTTGTAGGGGGCGACGTCGACCCGGGCACCGGCGATCATCTCGTCCCGGCTGCGGTGGGAGAGCTTGCCGTAGTCCGCCTTGGCCGGCACGCTGAACAGCACATGGCCTTCCGCCTCGTAAGCATATCCGCGCTCGATCAGACGGGCGATCATGGCGATCATATTGCCGATATGGGCGGTCGCCCGCGGTTCGGCGTCGGGCGGCAGGGCGCCGAGCGCCGCCATGTCCTCGTGAAAGGCCGCGGTGGTGCGGGCGGTGATCACGCCGATCGGCTCGCCCGAGTCCTTGGACCGCGCGTTGATCTTGTCGTCGATGTCGGTGATGTTGCGGACGTAGTGCACGCGCGCGTAGCGGCGCTTCAGCAGGCGGTAGAGCACGTCGAAGACGATGACGGGCCTGGC
>Ga0265297_10001520_pt1 | contig 53742 bp, 47 predicted proteins | sample Munlanlwell13791_FD_192502 | JGI IMG/M metagenome (GOLD analysis project Ga0265297, IMG submission 192502) | Leachate microbial communities from a municipal landfill in Southern Ontario, Canada - Leachate well 137-91 | ecosystem: Engineered > Solid waste > Landfill > Unclassified | place...
AATTACTCATGCCAATACTATTTAGCACCAAAAAACTCGCCGCCCGCAACAATTCACTCGGTAATTTACTGAAAAACACTCGTCTTAGACACAAACTAAAACTATCTCACATCGAGAAATACACCAATATCCGTCAAAGCTACATTGTTGCAATCGAAAATAACCAATGGGACACCCTTCCCACTCTAGAATATGCCAAAAAATTTATCTTAACCTACGCCAAATTTCTCGAACTCGATGAAACCAAAATTAAAAATCGTTTTACCATTGAAGCCAAACATTTTTTTCCCGTCTCGGAAAAAAATAATTCGACCCCGTTCTTCCTCCCCAAAATTATTATTACCCCCCGCACTATTACCGCCATTTCCGTCATCACTATTTTTTCTATCATTAGCTTATTTGCCTATTACCAAATCAATCATTTCATTGAAACACCCAAGTTGAATATCAGCCAACCTGCCGACTACACCGAAGTCAGCGTCAATAAAGTCGAAATTACCGGCCAAACCGACCCAGACAATATCATCTACATCAACAACCAACCACTCACCACTGATAAAAATGGAAATTTTTCCACTCCAGTTCAACTTAAACATGGCTACAACATTGTCAAAGTCACCGCTGAAAATAAAATCGGTCGCACCACTTCCTCTACCAAAGTCATTGTCGCCAATTTACTTGACCAAAATCCCCACCTCAATCAAATCAATCTCCTCATCAACGCCAAAAGCAACATCTGGGTCAGAATCATGACCAATGATCAGGAGATAATCTACGACGGCACCATTACCACCAATACCAGCCAATCTTTTTCTTCCGACAAAACCCTCTTTTTGTCCACCTCCAACGCCGGCGCCACCACCATCAACATTAACAACCAAGACCTGGGCACCCTGGGAGAAGACAATGAAATTATTGAAAACCTGCAAATTTCCAATCAGCCAGACAATCAAGTCTCCTAAATAATTACAAATGACAAATGACGAATTATGAAATTGATTAGTCATATATCATTTATTTTAATTATATGGCTAGCCGCAAAAAAATTACTGATATTTAGAAATAACCATCACCGAGGCCAAACTTTCGCTGCCATTAATTAAAATAAATGATATATGACTAATCAATTTCATAATTCGTCATTTGTCATTTGTAATTATTTCATCTTTTTTTCATTTCTTCTTTACCTCCCCTTAAAAATAACTGTGCTATAATAAATTTATGATTAATAATTAACAAATTTGTTATGACCAAAACCGAAGAAAACTCACCCAAGAAACAAGCTTTGAATCTAGCCGTTTCCCAAATTGAAAAACAATTTGGCAAAGGTGCAATCATGACTCTAGGCGCCAGCAGAAAAGTTAATGTCGATGTTATTCCCACTGGTTCCATCTCACTCGATCTCGCCCTGGGAGTCGGTGGCATTCCCCGCGGCCGAATTGTGGAAATATACGGACCAGAATCAAGCGGTAAAACTACCCTGGCTCTACACATCGTCGCCGAAGCGCAAAAAAAAGGTGGCTTAGTCGCCTTCATTGACGCCGAGCACGCTCTCGATCCCGAATACGCCAAAGCCATTGGCGTCAAACTAGATGATCTACTTATCTCTCAACCCGACACCGGTGAACAAGCTCTAGAAATTACCGAAACCCTAGTTCGCTCCAATGCCTGTGACGTCATTGTGATTGATTCAGTAGCCGCCTTGGTCCCCAAAGCCGAAATTGAAGGTGAAATGGGTGATAGCCACATGGGCCTGCAAGCTCGCCTGATGTCACAAGCCCTGCGAAAACTCACCGGCGCCATCAACAAATCCAACACTGTTCTCATCTTCATCAATCAAATCCGCATGAAAATCGGCGTTATGTTTGGTAATCCCGAAACCACCACCGGCGGCAACGCCCTCAAATTTTACTCATCAATTCGTCTGGAAGTCCGCCGTGCCACCCAAATCAAAGAGGGCGAGAAAGTCATTGGCAATCGCACCACCGTCAAAGTAGTCAAAAACAAAGTCGCTCCACCTTTCAAAAAATGCGAATTTGACCTCATGTATGGCACCGGTATTTCCTATGAAAGCGATCTATTGGACATCGCCAGCGATATGAACATCGTCCAAAAAAGCGGCGCCTGGTATAATTACGGCGATGAAAAACTAGGTCAAGGCCGGGAAACCGCCAAGGATTTTCTCAAAGCTAATCCTAAAATTGCCGCCGAAATCGCCAAAAAAATCAAACAGCCAGCCCCAATTACTGACAAAAAATAATCATCACTTGACACCCCCACCATAATTAATCTACGATTAAAAATGAATTTACATATATTCGTTCTTATTCATCATTTATTTTTTATGAAAGGAGTCCGCAAACATGGCTGAGAAAAAGGAAGAAGTTAAAAAAGAGGCTGTTGACCTCAAATTCGACCAAAAAGACATCGATGAAAACAAAATCTATGGCGCCGTTGGCTACCTAGGAATTTTGTTTCTTATCCCCCTATTGGCTAAAAAAGAGTCAAAATTTGCAATGGCCTGTGCTAAACAAGGTATGATATTAACAATCTGTCAAATAATTTCCGGATTTTTGGTCCCCGTATTTGGTCTAGGTGTAATATTAAACCTGGTAATTGTTGTCATCATGATCATTGGTTTTATCATGGGATTAAGTGGTAAATACCTGCGTATCCCCTTAGTCGGCCAAATCGGTGAAAGTTTCAAAATATAATCCGCACTATCAAACCACCCGTCAAATAAACATTTTCACGGGTGGTTTTTTAATACCCAAAAAATGGGTATGATAATAATATAAATAATGAGTTTGCTAATTAACCATCTCTCTCATGTCATCCCTGACCGGAAGCGGAGCATAGCGGAGCGCTCCGGTTATCGGGGATCTCATCAATAAGGCGTTTATAATAAACTTTATGATGAGATCCCCGCTCAAGGCGGGGATGACAGGGAAATAATTAATTAGCACTACTCATAAATTAATTACAAATTTAAAATTTTAAATTATTAAATGCGTAAAACCAAAATTGTCTGCACCATTGGTCCTGCTTCTGAATCCAAAACCAAGATCAATCTGTTGATCAAAAATGGCATGAATGTCGCCCGACTCAACTTTTCTCATGGTACCCAGGCTTGGTTTGCCAAAACCATCAACCACATCCGCGCCGAAGCCAAAAAACTAAACCGCCCCATCGCCATTTTGCAAGATCTCTCAGGACCCAAAATTCGCTTGGGATCCGAACCCAAAGCCGGTCTATTTGTCAAAATCGGCGACTCGGTAATTATTGCCTATCGACCCGATCAAAAAACCCTCAGTAAAAAAAATGTCCTTACCTGTAACAAACTAAACCTCACCAAATACCTAAAAAAAGGCCAAATTATCTTAATTGACGACGGTAAGGTCCAACTGGAAGTCACTACCATAAGCAAAACCAACCATTATGCTACCTTTAAATCCCTGTCAACTTACCTAATCAAACCCAATAAAGGCATCAATCTCCCCAACATCCCGGTTGATATTTCGTCTATCACCAACAAAGACATCCAAGATTTGATTTTCGGCATCAACTTCAAACCAGAATACATCGCCCTTTCTTTCGTCAAAAGCAGCCAAGATATTATCAAATTAAAAAATATCCTCAAAAAGTATAAAATTGATTCCAAAATTATTGCCAAAATTGAAACCCCCCAAGCCTTGGAAAAAATTGATCAGATCATTGCTACCGCCGATGCTATCATGGTCGCCCGCGGCGATTTGGGACTGGAAACTCCCATCGAATATCTCCCCTTGGTACAAAAAACCATTATCCAAAAATGCCTGCGCACCCACAAACCAGTTATTGTCGCCACCCAAATGTTGGCCTCCATGACCAACAATTCCATCCCCACTCGCGCCGAAGCCAATGATGTAGCCAACGCTGTTTTTGACAATGCCAGCGCCGTCATGCTCTCGGAAGAATCAGCTGTTGGTAGTTTCCCCATCAAATCCGTGGCCACCATGGCTAAAATCTGTCAGATCACCGACAATACAGTTTATAGCCAAGATAACGGCTTCCTCCCCCTTTCTCCCCACAAAAACCAAATTGAATCCCTGGCCTATTCCGCCTGCCAACTAGCCATTGATAACCAAGCCAAATACATCATTGTTCCCACTATTACCGGTCAAACCGCCCGGGTCATCGCCAGTCACCGCCCCTCCACGCCCATTATCGCCGTCACTAACGACCAGACCATGTTTAACCAACTGGCTCTCATCTGGGGAGTTATTCCCTACCAAATCAGCTACCAAAACACTGATCAACTAATCAGCCGCACCATTGAACGTTTACTCAAATCCCGCCGACTCAAAAGAGGTGACCGAATCGTCATCGTCACCAGTTCCAACCTCCAAACCCACACCGCCGACCAATTACTCATCAAAACTATCTAACCACCCAATATCCATCAAACTAAATAATTTTATTCTTGCAATCTTCGGACAACTATTTTATTATCAAAACAATATGAAATCAGCCCCCACCCAACTCAAGTTAAACTGCATTCAACCAATCACTTTGGCTGGTATTATTACGATTAAACGCTACATGCTCCCACTGGGAGGTAATTGACCGAATTTTTAGCTCGCAAACTGATTAAATTACCAAATACCTCCCTTAAAAAAGGGAGTTTTTTTATTTATTAACCCAAAAAAATGCGCACCCTTGATCAAGAGTTTTTACACCAACACTATCCCAAGCCAAGTCCCAAACAAACAAAACTCATCACAAATACTCCTGAAAAAAATACACCTCGCCATATAAACCCTGAACCCTCCGACAATCTCAAACTCATCAAAGACGAAATTACCGGAATTATCATCCAGGAAAACAGATACAAAATACTTAATACAGAATTAATCGAAGACAAAAGTGCGTCTCGCCTCATTCTGAAAGGTACATACGGAAAAAAAGGAGAAAGCAAAGACTACCAAATCAATTTTGCTTACCTCCCCATATTTGAAACCGCTATCATATCTATAAACAATGGAAAAAACTTTTACGAGCAATTAAATAACGCAAGTTTAGAAGAAGCTATCATACACTGCACAGACATGATAGAAAAAAATTTATTTGAAAAAATATAACATAGTTCCAGACAAAATTATATGTAATATCCATACTCAATCCTATTAATATGCAACTCGATAAATTTTTTCATAAATCTTAATCATAGCCACCAACAATTCAACAAACATCATGAGAATGATACAATATAGCCATATCAAAGGAGGTCTAAATAATAATTTATTCGTTATTTAATAGGCCGGCAAATGAAACAAGCCCCAGATTATCCCCCAAAGGATAATGTCATCGATTTAAAACAATACAAATTTGAAAAAGAAAAACGCGCTAAAAAACAAATATTAGAAATCCTTTTTGAACAAATCCAAACCGCCACTAAATTCTATCAAGAAATAAACAACTATAATCAAACCGCTCAACTTTGTGCGGCCAATAAATATTTCGAGCAAATATCACACAATGAAGAAATGTTTTCTTTCTTAACCAAAAAAATCACCAATAATATTCAGGAAGAACGCGATATACCAATCAGAAACATCTTGAACACCCTGGATTCACTACAAAAATATGATTGTCACCCCATCGACTATCTTATCATCAAAGAACTACTATCCAATATCAAACCAATATTTAACGAAAGCACCTACCATCAAAAATTTTCAGAATCAATCAAAAATCTCCAATCCAAATGCTCCTCCCAATCATTCTACTCCGGTCAAAATCAATAATTATCCATCAATATCATCGCCGCCATCATTCACAATTCCTATTCATAATTCGTAACTAATATGCCCGCCTGCCCCCAGTGCCAACAAAATTTTAACGTCACCAACTCCGATCTTGCCTATTACCAAAAAATCTCCGTTCCCCCGCCCACTTTTTGCCCCCAGTGCCGAGCCATCCGCCGCATGCAATGGCGCAATGAGCGTAGCCTCTATCACAACCAATGCGCCGCCACCGGCCAAAAAGTTGTTTCCTGTTTTTCGCCCGATAAACCAGTCAAAGTCTATGAACAAAAATACTGGTGGAGTGATGCTTGGAATCCCCTCGACTATGGCCAAGAATATGATTTCTCCAAACCTTTTTTCCAGCAATGGCAAGAATTATTCTATCGTACACCACAACTAAATGTTTCCAACGCCAATGCTGATAATTCCGAATTCTGCAATGTTAACAGCCACAGCAAAGATTGTTACCTCATCTCCGCCTCCTTTGAAAACGAAAGGGTGATGTATTCCAATCGGGTGGTCAGTAATCAAGACTGTCTGGATTGTTATATTGTCAACCAAAGTCAATATAGCTACGAAGACATTGCCTGCAAAAAATGCTATCAAGTCTACTTTAGTCAAGACTGTGAAAACTGCACCGAATCATATTTTCTCTACAATTGCCGGCAATGTCAAAATTGTCTTGGATCAACCAATCTAAACAACAAACAGTATTATATTTTCAATCAACCGCACACTCGCGAAGAATACCAGAAAAAATTAATCTTGCTCCAACTTGATACCCATCACGGAATCGAATCCATTCAACAAAGATTTATAGCCATCAAAGCCCAAACCATACGCCAATATGCAAATATTGTTAATTGCGAAAACGTCACCGGCGACAACTTAAATAACTGTCAAAACTGCCATGATTGTTACGACTTAGTCGATGGCGTTCAGGACTGCCGTTACACTGTTTGGGGTGGCTACAATTTAACCAATGCTTTTGATACCGGTCCCGGTGTCGGCGGCAATTCCAGCCATATTTACGAAGGGTACGACAGTGGTATTAATTCCAATCGCCTGCATTTTACCGGCGTCGTTTATGACTCCAGCGATATTTGGTATTCTATCTTTTGTTTCAACTCCCAAAACCTTTTCGGCTGTATTGGACTGCGACATAAAAAATATTGCATTTTAAACAAACAATATTCTGAAACCGAATACAAACAGCTGGTACCCAAAATTATCGAACACATGAACACTGTGCCATACACCGATCAACAAGGAATTAGTTATAAATTCGGTGAATTTTTCCCCGCCGCCATTGCCCCATTTGCCTACAACGAAACCGTTGCCCAGGAATACTATCCCACGACTAAAGATAAAGCTATTAACCAAGGCTACAAATGGAAAGACCCTGAAACCAAACAATTCCAACCCACCATTTTACACCAAAATATACCTGACAATATTAATGAAGTTGACGAAAGCATTCTTGACCAAATCATTGAATGCGCTCATCAAGGCAATTGCCATGAACAATGCAATGTCGCCTTCAAAATCCTCCCCGCCGAACTTGCTTTTTATATCAAGCAAAAACTCCCCCTGCCTCACCTCTGCCCCAATTGCCGCCATTACCAAAAAGTTAAACAAAGAAACCCCCTCCAGCTTTGGAATCGACAATGTCAGTGTACCAACGTCAATCATAATCACCCCCACCCCTGCCCCCAGAAATTTCAAACTTCCTATCCCCCAGATCGTCCCGAAACTGTATACTGCCAAGATTGCTATCAGAAAGAGATATTTTAAATAGTTACCGATGATAAATTACATATGACATAAATATTAAAAGTATGAGTATATTTTAAAATTATTATCATTTGTAATATAAGAATTCTCCTAAAAAAGGAGAATTCTTAAAAAAAATAGCGGGGGCTGGATTTGAACCAGCGGCCTCCGGGTTATGAGCCCGACGAGCTACCAGGCTGCTCTACCCCGCATCAATCAGTTAGATGAACTTACCAAACTATAACAAACAAAACTTACTCCTGTCAAACCACCACAACTAATAAACCAAATCAAAATTCAAAAAAATGGGGCCCCCGCAAATTGTGACAAGCGATAGCGAAGAAATGCCAGGAGGTGGAATCGAACCACCGACCTTGGGCTTATGAGTCCCACGCTCTAACCAACTGAGCTATCCTGGCCCAACCACTGTAACATATATAATATATGTCTTTTTCTTGATTCAATCAACCAAACAACTGATAATTAAATTAATTATTAATTCTCTCCATGCACCCCCTCCCCTCCAACTCAAAATTATTACTCGCCCTGTCCGGCGGACCCGATTCCGTCTATTTACTATATCAATTATTAGAAATTAAAGAAAAAAAAAATATTCAGCTTCATCTCGCCCATCTCAATCATAACGTTCGTCACCAACAATCCGACCAAGATGAAAAATTTGTCACCACCCTCGCCCAAAAATTAAACTTACCCCTATCCAAAAAAAAATTAACCAAACGAGCCACCGGCCAAAATCCATCCGAACAAAAATTACGTCAATTACGCTATAATTTCCTAGAAAAAATTCGTGCCCAAACAAATTGTGCCTATATTTTAACCGCCCACCACCTCGATGACCAAATTGAAACTATTATCTTCAATTTTATTCGTGGTACCGGCCCAACCGGCCTAACCGGTATGCACTTTCAACAAAGAAAAATCCTTCGTCCTATCTTAGATATCAGTAAAACCGAAATTCTCGCCTACCTCAGCCATCACCACCTCAAATACCGCACCGATCGTACCAATCAAGACATTAAATATTCCCGTAATTACATTCGCCAAGAACTCATTCCAGCCATGCAGAAACTAAATCCCCATCTCAGTCAATCTATTTCCCAACTATCTCAAATCATCGCCAACCAACAGAATTATATCAACCAAGAAACGCTTAAATCATTAAATAAAATCACAGTTGATTGTGAAGGTACGGGCACGCTGCGGCGTGCCCGTACAATATTATCCCTTACCAAATATAAAAAACTCCATCCTACTCTCCAAACCGAAATCATTAAAACCATCATCACCCCACTCGTTCCCCCAGGCAAACAACTCACTCATAAAATTATTACTGAAGTTCAAAACATCCTCCTACATTCCCAAGGCGGCAGTCAAAAAATTCTCTTTGACAAATTGTCAATCAGGAAGAAAAATGATAAAATTTACTTACGTTTAATCTAAACAATTAGTAATTAGTGATTGAGCAAAAAAACACTAACCAGCCTATTCCTAATTTCTAATTCCTAATTCCTAATTTTTTTATGAAGAACTCCCCCCTAAAAAACATCATCATATTATTAGTAATTACCGCCATTATTGCCGGTATTTACAGCATTTGGTCAACTAATCAAACCACCATCACCAACATTACTATTTCCGAATTAGTCACTGAAGTCAAAAACAACCAAGTCCAAAAAATCACTGTTAAAAACAATCAACTCGATATTGACCTCAATGATGGTACCAAACAAAGAACCTACAAAGAACCCAGCGTATCTTTGACCGAATATGGCATTGCCACCGATCAAGTGGCTATCAATATCACCGATACCACTTCGAGCGAAATTTGGATCAATCTCATTTCCAGCTTTCTACCCTTTCTCCTAATTATTGGCTTTTTATGGTTTATGCTCCGCCAGGCCCAAAACGGTTCCAATCAAGCACTATCATTTGGCAAAAGCCAAGCCCGTATTGCCAATATGCAAAAGAAAAAAATAACTTTTGTTGACGTGGCCGGTGCCGAAGAAGCCAAAGAAGAACTACAAGAAATTATCGACTTTCTCAAAAATCCCAGCAAATTTATTAAACTCGGCGCCGAAATTCCCAAAGGTGTTATGCTCTATGGCCCCCCCGGCTCCGGTAAAACCCTGATCGCCAAAGCCGTCGCCGGCGAAGCCAAGGTACCATTTTTTAGTATTTCCGGTTCCGAATTTGTGGAAATGTTTGTTGGCGTCGGCGCCAGTCGCGTCCGTGATCTTTTCGCCAAAGCCAAAAAAAATGCCCCCTGCATAATTTTTATTGATGAAATCGACGCCGTTGGCCGCCAACGTGGCGCCGGACTCGGCGGTAGTCACGATGAAAGAGAACAAACCCTTAATCAAATATTAGTCGAAATGGACGGTTTTGAAACCGACACCAACGTCATTGTCATGGCTGCCACCAACCGACCCGATGTCCTTGACCCCGCCCTATTACGCCCGGGCCGTTTCGACCGCCGCATCTATATTGGCCTACCCGACATCAAAGACCGAGAAGCCATCCTTCGAGTACATGCCAAAAATAAACCATTGGCCAAAAATGTCGATCTAAACATTATTGCCAAAAAAACACCGGGCTTTTCCGGCGCCGATATCCGTAACCTGCTCAATGAAGCAGCTCTACTCACCGCCCGCGAAAACAAAACCGAAGTTACTCAAGAACACATCAACCTCGCCTTGGAAAAAGTGACCCTCGGCCCCGCCAAAAAACATAAAATACTCTCCTCGCACGAAAAAGAAATTACTGCTTATCATGAAGCTGGCCACGCCATTGTCGCCCATTTGCTGCCCAACTGCGATCCCGTTCATAAAGTATCCATCATCGCCCGTGGCATGGCCTTGGGTGTCACCTGGTTCCTGCCCGAAGAAGACCGTCACCTCTACTCCAAAGAAAAATTCATCGACGATATGGCCTCAGCCTTGGGTGGCCGCGTAGCCGAAGAAGTTGTCTTTAAAGACATTACCACCGGGGCCGAAAATGACCTCCAAAAAGTCAGTGAAATCGCCCGTCGCATGGTCAAACAATATGGCATGAGTACCAATCTTGGCCCAGTCGCCTATGGTCAAAACTCGGAAACAGTTTTCCTGGGTCGGGACTTTTCGGAAAGAAAAAATTATTCCGAAGCCACCGCCAGCCAAATCGATCAGGAAGTCAGCCGCTTCATCGAAATTTCCTATAAAAAAGCCAAAAACGTTATTATCAACAACAAAAAAACCCTCGAAAAAATATCCAAAAAATTACTCGACGTTGAAACCATTGAAGCGAACGAATTTGTCAAATTTTTCCCCAAAACCACCAGTAAGTAATTACGAATTACAAATGACGAATTTAATTAGTCATATATCATTTATTTTAATTATATGGCTAGCCGCAAAAAAAATTACTGATAATTCGAAATAACCATCACCGAGGCCAAACTTTCGCTGCCATTAATTAAAATAAATGATATATGACTAATTAAATTCGTCATTTGTAATTTGTAATTCGTAATTATTTACTAAAATATGAACTACAATCAACTCATCAACAAAGCTTTAGATATCACCAAAAAATACCGCTACCTATGGTGGTTAAGTCTCTTAGCCATTATTGGCGGAGTAGCTCAAGATGGGGGTGGCAACAGCGCCAACTTTAACTTCAACACTTCCAGTTATCAGCTGGATCAATTCCCACCTGAACTCACCAAATTTTTTGATAATTTTATTGATAAAATTTACCTCTATCTGCCAATAATTATTACCGTTATCCTAATATTGGCTGTCATAAAAATTGCCCTCTATGTCATCGGGCTAATAGCCAAAAGTGGACTAATCGCTAGCATTGTCCTGATTGATAATAAGAAATCGTCTTCTTTCTCACACAGCCTCTCCCTTGGCAAAAACCACGCCTGGCGCTATTTTCTGGTTCGCTTAATAGGTGGACTGGCCGGTCTAGCCATCACCATTGTTTCCATCCCCATCTTTATCCTATTATTTTTATTTTTCTTCCTCACCATCCCGACCTTCATTGTGATAATGATCATCGTTGGCCTTGTCTTCCACATCGCCCAGATCCTGATTGTCATCAACAATCAACCCATCTTCACTACTATCAGCTCAGCATGGAAAATAATTACACAAAACTGGAAAAAAGTAGCGATGCTCTGGCTGATTAACCTTGGCTTAGGTCTCGCCGTCGGTATAGTATCAATCGGCATTATGCTTATTCTTGGTCTCATTGGCGGTCTAATTGCCTTTTTGCTCTATCTCCTCAAATTGCAGATTGCCACTATCGCCCTCATCTGCAGTCCAATTATCCTTATCATCATAATTACCATGCTGCTTATTGGCAGCATCAGCACCACTTTTTTTACCACCTATTGGACATTGGGAATTAAAGAACTACTAAAAAAATAACTATCAATATTGTTCTCCTTCATTAAACGTAACTATACCCAGTCACTCGCCTCTGCTTCCATTATTATTTCCCTCACCTCCCTCATTAGCCGAATCATCGGCCTTTTTCGTGATCGACTACTAGCCGGCACCTTCGACGCCGGCGACACCCTGGATATGTACTATGCTTCTTTCCGCATACCTGATTTAATATTTAACTTACTCATATTGGGCGCGCTCCATAGTGCTTTTATCCCGGTATTCAAACAACTATTATCCAAAAATCAAAACCAAGATGCCTACCAAACCGCCAATATTTTGATCAACGTCATCATCATCTTCACACTACTGGCTTCGATAATTGTGCTAATATTTGCCAAACCGATCACCGAAATAATTGCTCCGGGCTTTACCCCGGAAAAAATAAATACTACCGCCAATCTCACTCGTATTATGATGCTTTCACCCCTCTTTTTTGGCCTAAGTGCTATTGTCGGTGGGATTCTCAACAGCTTCAAACGATTTTTCTCCTATTCCCTGGCCCCAATATTCTACAACTTAGGCATCATCGCCGGCATAGTATTTCTGGTCCCTCACTATGGCATCTATGGCCTGGCCTATGGTGTTATTATTGGCGCCGCTCTCAATCTTCTGGTTCAAATCCCCGAAATAATCCTGACCGGATACCGTTATTTCCCCCAGCTTGATATAAATAATCCCGAATTTAAAAAAATATTTTTTCTCATGATACCCACCACTCTTAGTCTGGCCATCACGCAAATCAACCTGACCGTTGATAATATTATTGGTTCAACTCTAACCAGTGGCAGTATTGCAGTTTTTAATTTGGCCACCAATATTCAATCCTTACCCATTGGTATATTTTCCATCTCCATCTGCACCGCCGTTTTCCCAACTTTAGTTGAACACGTTAATCACGGTCAATTTAAACAATTTTTTGATCAAATTAATCGCTCCGCCAAACAAATATTATTCGTCTTAATTCCCACCGCCATTTTTCTCTATATCTTTCGGGCTCAAACCGTCCGCATAATATATGGTACTGGTGCCTTCAGCTGGCAGGCCACCACCGAAACTTTAACCACCCTAGGTTTCTTTGCTATCGGTTTACCCTTCCAAGCCCTATTGCCCCTTTTTACCCGCAGTTTTTATGCCACCCAAAACACCTCTAAACCACTCATCTCCGGCCTGGTTGCTATGTTCGTCAATATCATCCTGAGCCTGGTTTTATCACCCATCATGGGCGTAGCCGGTCTGTCACTCTCCTTTTCCATCGCCACCATTGCCAACCTGATCGTCCTCAACCTCCTTTTCTATCGCGAATTCCCCCAATATCGCCTCGATCTTAACTCAACCATCATCAAAATAATCGTTAGCAGCGTCCTCGCCGGTTTGGCCGCCTATCTATCACTTTACCTATTTGAAAACACTTTTAACAACACCACTTTAATCGGATTATTTCTTCAAACCGCCTCATCTTCTATAATAGGAATTGGCAGCTACTTTCTTCTGGCCTACCTACTTAAAATTAATGAACTACACACTTTATTTAAAATATTTAAAATAAAAATTGGCTCATCATAATTACAAATTAATGAGTTATGCTAATTAGTCATTCCCCTGTCATCCCCGACCGGAAGCGGAGCGCTCCGGTTATCGGGGATCTCATCAATAAGACGTTTAACAAAACTTAATGATGAGATCCCCGCTCAAGGCGGGGATGACATGAGGGAGATGGTTAATTAGCACAACTCATTAATTATCAAAAAAGGAGGGCCACATGGCCGATGAATTAAATAACCCCAACTCAGTTCCCATAAATCCAGCTCCCAAAATTGACGAAATCGAAAAACTAAAGACCAATATCGCTTCTGCCAATCAAAATAATAACTCAAACAATCTGCCGGCCGCCATGTCTGGCCCGATCAAACCCAGCTGGACTGATCAAATATTTATTTACCTCAAAAACCCCAAACTTATCATTGGTCTAATCATTGCCATTATTGTAATTGTCATCGTCGTCACCATTTACAACTCCACCATTAAAAATGTCGGGCATCTGTCCGTCGCCCTTGACCAAACCCCCGATTCCCTCACCATCAATGACCAAAACTATGATGCCGCTAGTGAGCTTGATCTCGATCTTAAACCAGGCACCTACACTGTCAAAGCCAGTAAAAATAATTTTTTTCCGGTCCAATCAACCATTAGTGTTAACCCTCAGGAAACCACCAGTCTAAGCCTGGCTTTTTCGCCCTATCCCACCCCAACGAAAGTCATTGATTTTCCCACCTCCCACGCTCACCTGGCCGCCAGCCAGCAGGAAATCAGTTATCTATCCAATTTTGGTACCACTTTCTATCGCGTCAGTCTATCCGATCTGACCAAAGACGTTATTTCCCCCAATACTTTCAACGATATCGAAGCTATCAATTGGGCACCTAGCGCCCGTCAAGCCTGCATTATCACCTCCGTCAACAACAATACCCAAACTGACTTTCAAACCAAAAACATCCTTTACCAAACCAGTCGTCCTCCCAAAAGTACAATTTATCATCTTTATGATTTCTCTAAATATGATTTAACTTCCCAAACTCTGATCACTTATCCCGATAAAATCAAAAATCCCAGCTGGCATCCCAACAAAGAAGAAATTATTTACCATTACATTGATCCGGAAACTGGCGAGAACTCGCTTTCCAAATCCAAACCTAATCTTGATAATAAAGAACTGATCTATGACCTCACCGGTTTTAACCATGCCATTGTCAAATATTCACCCAGTACTGAACTAATTGCTGTTGTCGATACCAAACCCACCGACCAAAGCGTCAGTAATATCTATATTTTTGACACCATCTCCCGCCAATTTAGCAAAATACCCACCAAAGATGTTTACGTTGACTTTCTTTGGTCACCAGATAGCCAATACCTCGTCGGTATCAAAAAAAACCAGGCCACCACCTTACTTGATGTGCAGACACAAGCCACCACTGATCTACCTTTCTTTGCCAACATCAATCATCTGGCCTGGCTCCACAACAGCACTCAAATTATTGCTTCAATTTCCTCCCCCAATTCTTCCGATCAACTAATCCTCTACGATTTAGTTTCCACTGAACCCACCAATTTAGTCTACAACTCCTCCACTCCCTTTGACACCATCACCAATCTTATCGTTAGTAACGACGACACCACCCTCTACTTTATAGCCAATAGTAACCAGCACCTCTTTTCTCTCCCCATCGCCACCATGCCCACCACCGATACGGAAATAATTGGGCAATAAAAAAATTAATAATTGATAATGAATAATTAATGAATTGAATATATTAATTTCAATATCATATTAATTTTTGGTTTATAACCTGTATGAGCGTGCTTAAATAATACTGACCAAGCCTGAGCGAGTTTTATAAACCAAAAATTAATATGATATTGAAATTAATATATTCAATTCATTAATTATTCATTATCAATTATTAATTTTTTTATTGCCCAATTATTTTCCCACTCGAAAATAAACTACATCCCCATCCACCATCACATAATCTTTACCCTCCATTCGCACTAAACCCTTCTGCCGACAACCTTCCCAGCCTTTCAAATCAACAAAATTCTGCCAATCCACCACATCGGCTTTAATAAAATTTTTCTCGAAATCGGTATGAATCACCCCCGCTGCTTCCGGCGCCTTCATTCCCTGTGTAATCGTCCACGCCTTAACCTCCATTGGCCCCGCCGTAAAATAAGAAATTAGACCTAATAAGCTATAACTAACCCGCACCAATCGATTCAAACCACTGTCACCCAAATTCATCACCTGCAAATATTCTCCGGCTTCTGCTTCACTCAAATCCGCCAATTCCGCCTCAATTTTAGCCGACAACACCACCGTCTCCCCTGGCAATCCCAATTCCGCTCCCAAATCCACCCGACTTGCCTCTGTCTCCGCCACATTCAAAATGTTAATCATTGGTTTACTGGTCAAAAGACAAAGTGGCTTAATTAATTGTCGCTCCTCCTCATTTAAACCCAAGGCCGTTACCAACTTTTCTGCTTCCAATCCCGCCTTAACTTTGAGTATCACCTCCAAATTCCTTTGATCATCTTTGTCGCCCGATTTAGCCGCGTTGGCAAATCGGTCCACCGCTTTGTTGAGCGTCTGTAAATCCGCCAAAATCAACTCCAGCCAAATAACTTCCAAATCCTCTTTCGGATCCACTCGCCCCGCCACATGTACCACCTCTCCATCTTGAAAATGACGCAACACGTTGGCAATTGCATCCACTTCCCGAATATGCGCTAAGAATTTATTACCCAAACCCTCCCCCTGGCTCGCTCCCGCCACCAAACCCGCAATATCCACAAATTCCACCGTCGCCTCCACCACTTTGTCCGGCTTTTCAATCAGGGCAATTTGCGCCAATCTTTCATCTTTCACCGGTACAATCCCCACGTTGGGCAAAATTGTACAAAAAGGATAGTTGGCAATATCCACCTGTTTTTTTGTTAATGCTTTAAACAATGTCGACTTACCCACATTGGGCAACCCCACCAAACCAATCTTCATAAGAATAATTTAAAATATATATTAACTGTCAAATTTACCACTATTTAATTCTATTTCCAAACCGACCCATATTGCAAATTTAGCCTAAGCACCATACAATACACTTAAAATATCGATCATCATATGACTATTTCCAGCCCCGACAACCCTCAGATTAAACTCATCCAAAAGTTAAACAAAAAAAAGTCCGAGCGCGACTCTCGTCAACTATTTATTGTCGAAGGTATCCGAGAAATCAAACGTGCCATGACTTGTCATATCCACATCGACAGTCTCTATTTCTCCGGCCAGCCCCAATTAACTACTCTAAAAAAAATTATTCCCCAAGAAATTTCCACCTCACTATTCCAAAAAATATCCTACCGTCAAAACTCCAGTGGCTGCCTGGCAATTTTTAGACAACCAAGCACCAATCTAAAAAATATTAAATTTAGCCCCCAACCATTTATTCTCGTTATTGAATCACCCGAAAAACCTGGCAACGTGGGCGCCCTATTGCGCACCGCCGACGCCGCCCTGGTTGACGCCATTATTATCACCAACCCCCAAGTCGATTTATTTAACCCCAATGTCATTCGCTCGGCCTGTGGCACCTTTTTCTCCCGACCCGTCTACCTGGCCTCCACCGACCAAACCATTCAACTTCTCCAGCGCCATTCCATCAAAATCATTGCCACCACCCCCGCCGCTCCCCAGCTGTATTATGATATCAACTACCAACAACCCATCGCCATCATCGCCGGCCGCGAAGATACCGGCCTGTCACCAGCTTGGTTAGCCGCCGCCGACCATCAAATCAAATTACCCATGCAAGGCATCGCCGACTCCCTCAATCTCTCCGTCGCCACCGGCATCATTCTCTATGAAGCCCTCAAACAAAGAAACAACAAATGATAAATTACGAATTAAAATGACAAATGACGAATTAAATTAGTCATATATCATTTATTTTAATTATATGGCTAGCCATAAAACTTACCATTATTAGACAGATCCACCATAACACTTCTGGCAATACATTTACTGCCATTAATTAAAATAAATGATATATGACTAATTTAATTCGTCATTTGTCATTTTAATTCGTAATTTATCATTTGTAGCTATCCACAAACTCTTCCACAGCACTCGCCTCACTAATCGCCAACCGGGCCGCCCCATCCAATTTATCCAGTCGTTTAAAATAAAAATTTGTATCACCCACCACCTTCACTCGCCCAATCAATCGGCGAGCTTTTTTAGTTTTATGCAAAATAATTTTAGTCACTTTATGGATCGTACCCTGCCAGAAAATCAATCGCAACTTATCAATATCTCGCACATAAACAAAATATCGCCGGCGGGTTTGCCTAAAAAAATCACCCAAAGCCATCTCTCCCACCGCGTTAATTTGCCCTCGCCTCAAATCCACCTCCCAATCATGAGCATCATCGTTCAACTGCCGGGCGATCAAATAATTAATAAAAAAATCATACATATTTTGCTTATCCCGACTAGTACCACCCGCCAACTCGATCACATTAATCGCTCCCAAAGCATGACCAATCGACTTTTCCGCAATCATCTTGTAATCAACAAAATCCGGTAAATTTTTACTATCAACTCGCCGTTTATCGGATAAACGAGCGTTATTTACCTCCCAACTATTCGCCTCTTCCATAATCCTCAATAATTTTTCCATCCGATCCACCATTTTCGGATTACCCATATCGGCATAAATCTTATTCAAACGCTGCCAACATACATTGGCCACCGGCAACATCCACGGTTCACCCTCCCCGTCCAGAAAATTATCATAGAGAGTATAGGCCATCCAACCATACAAGCTAGCTTGGCAAAACTTCTGCACCATCTTCTTATCAATCACAGTCGATAATGATAAAGCTACCACCCAAGGCAACAAAACAATTTCACCATCTTCATCTTTTTTCACCATCTTATCCAGAAAATTAAGACTATCCGCCCGCAAATCACCAGCCAATTTACCAAAATCAGTCCGCGCCAAATTCACAATATTATCATATACAACCTGGTGTTTTGCTACTACTACTGACTTGACTGGCTGATTTTTTTTAACTTTAATCAGAAACTTATCAGCATATTTAGCTAAAGCCGCCAGACAATAGACGGTGGAAAGAGACTGGCAACCGGAATAATATTTTTCCCGACCCAGCATGGGATCCAGACAAAAACCGGCCGCCGGCCAGCCACCATTTTTTTGCTCGGCCAATATTTTATCAACCATCTTTTCTAGCTGGTTATTTTCCATACCTAAATTAATGGTCGCCAAAACATATAGCGCCAAATTCAATATATTGGCCGTCATCACTTCATTTTTCCTTTTGCCCAACCAATCCACCAGCCGATTTTTATACCTGCCTTGATAGAATCGGGATAGATAATATATGGTCGAATATTCATCCGGATAATACCTGGATTGTAATTTGTCCTGCAAAATCATTTTATCCAAGTAGCTATCCAAATTAGGCAAATGTATAGCATTCAAATGTAAAAAATAGGCAATATTGGCGTTAACCACCACATCAACATCACGCCATTTGGCGTCAAAATCATCCGGCACCCACCAGGTACGGTATGGACCACCCTCCATTTCCTCCTGACTCGTCAATACATTGGTAATCGCCGCGAAGTCTTTTGGACGCAAATATTCACTATCGTGACCATACAAAGCCGCCAACACCACAAACGTATCATCCAGATCATCCGGCACCCGATATCGCTTATACTCCCGACTATTTATTACCCAATAATTATACCGCCAATTTTCACCCTTTTGGCGGCGCAAAAAATTAAACAACTTGGTTTTAAGTTTATCTAAACCATCTATTTGACATATATTTAAACCATGCAAAATCAGACCATTGGCAAAAACCGTCCGATATTTTTTCGCCCCTGAAAAATTATCAATCACCGGTGAGCTCCAACTATCAAACGAACCGTCCGCTCGCTGTTGTTGATTCAAAAACTCCACCCCCGCTTTAATATTTTTTATAATATTCATATAGAATAGCCAATGACAAATTACAAATTACAAATAATGAATTGGATTAGTCATATATCATTTATTTTAATTATATGGCTAGCCGCAAAAAAAATTACTGATATTTAGAAATAACCATCACCGAGGCCAAACTTTCGCTGCCATTAATTAAAATAAATGATATATGACTAATCCAATTCATTATTTGTAATTTGTAATTCATCATTGGTGATTCATCATTATTCTCCCGGAATCGAAACATAAAACACCGTGCCCTCCCCCCACTTACTATCCACACTAATCTTGCCATTAAAATCATTGACCACAATATCTTTCGTCACCGCTAAACCAATCCCAATCCCCTTATCAGCCGATTTAGTTGTAAAAAACGGCTCAAATATCTTCTTTAAATTTTCCTTCTTAATGCCACCAGCGTTATCTTCCACTACCAACTGCACCAGATTATCAAAGCGAAAAACATTAACCGCTATTTTTTTGTCTCCAGTTGACCGTTGATTTACTTCAAAAGCGTCAATAGCATTGGAAACAAGATTGCTGACAATTTGACCAAATTTACTTTGCTCACCCACAACATATAAACCATTTTCAATATTTAAATCCAAACTTATCCCGCTTCGTTTGGCCTTATAATTAAACAATAACAAAACATCATTGATCTCATCCGCCACTGAAAAGCGTGCTTGATTCTGCTTGGTCTTTATCTTTTCTTTGCTTGAAAGAACATATTTTTCCATCTTTTTAGCCGCCAACAAAGCCCGATGCACATAGGCCTGCATTTCCTTGATCTTATTCTTGTCTTGCCCCATCTTTTCAATAAAAGATAGATTCAACGATATGGCCGTCACCGGATTGACCAAATCATGCATCAATCCCACCATACTTCGCCCATACTCCACGAACTTAGATAATTGCCCAATCTGCTGTATTTGTGACTGTTTCAACTCTTTAGTTCGCTGTTCCACCCTTACTTCCAAGAGATCCCTCTCTTCTTTTAGCTCTTCTTCCGAAAGTAAAGCCCGCCGCAAAGATCGATGAATCTCCCAATTATACAAACCAGACACCACTGAGATAATAAAAAACATGGCAATATAGGAAATCGTATCCGACCACAATAAATCAAAATTCTTCCACTGTAAATATGGATCATTTATACCCGTTATCTGAAAATAAGACAAAATAACATAAATCGTCGCGATAAATATTACCACATATAAAAAATACTTCAATTCAACTAAAATACCAGTCAAAGCAATCAGAAAGGCAAAAAACAATAAACCAAACTGATTTTCCACTCCCGATTTCCACATCAAAACCGTCGTAATCATTATAAAAACCGACAACAACAGATAAGATGATAATCTAACATAATTTTCTCGAAACAAACGATATATCACCACCACCAGCAATAAAACTCCCGCCGGATACAGAGGAGACTCTCCAGTATATTCATCCCTTAATTGAATTTTATGCACCAATAAAACCAAAAAAGCCACCAAAGAAACAACTATTAAACCCAATATCAATATATTTACAATATGCTTCTTTGATATCTCTCTTTCTGTCTGACTAATATATTTACTTATTTCCACAAAACCTCACGTTCTTAACAAAAAAGGTGACACGATAAATGCCACCTTTAATGAAATTAGTTAATCCAGTATGTATATTCCTCACCAACACTCTTGGCTGCAGCTTTGGCTAAATTACCAGATTTTCGATACTTCTTGCTGGCCAAAGCTTTTTTCATTAACTTCTTCATGTTAATCTCTCCTTATATTATTTTTTCATTGATCTCGACCAAAATCAATGCTCGATAAAAAACCGCGCCGATAAAAATCAAGCACTTCTAAAATTGTTAATGTTATTACCCCTAATATCAACATAACAATAAACTCATTAAATATAGCTTAAGATTTTATTAATTTGACATTAATTCTAGTTTATAACCACGATTAGCAATGGTTTGTATCACGTCCTGATGCATCTTGTCCCGAATTTTCTTACGTAAATTAAAAATATGAACTTCAATCGAATTAGAAAATAAATCGGCGTTCATATCCCACACATGCTCAATAATCTTCGATCGTGATAAAACCACCCCCGGATTTTTGGCCAGCAATTCCAATAACGAAAACTCTTTATTGGTCAAACTTATTATTTCATCCTTCACCGTAACCAAATGTCTTTTCGAATCAATCGATAAATCACCCAATTTAATCACGTCATCCCGCATCGCTTTAGGACGTCTTAATAAAGCGTGGGCTCGAGCCATAAACTCTTCCAAAGAAAAAGGCTTGGCCAAAAAATCGTCCGCTCCCAAATTTAATAGACTAACTTTATCACCCACATCCGACTCAACTGACAATATCAATATCGGCACATTATTTCCCTCTTCTCTGATCATTTGACATAGTTTATCCCCATTCAAGCCCGGCAACATCAGATCAAGCACAATCAAATCATATTCATTGTCTCTAATCATTTTCGGAGCATTGTTACCGTTGACCACCACATCGGCCTCAATACATTCCGACTTCAAAGCTGATCGTAAAAATTCACTGATTTCATTGTCATCTTCCACAATAAGAATTTTCATAATACCAAAATTAATACTAAAATATTTAAATTAAAATTGTCTGGCCATTAATTATTATGGCCAGACACCGCCCCCCGCAAATACAAGGGGATCGCCAAATTGTTTTTATTTACCCTCAGTTGAGAAAAATGTTGTTCCATCGCCCCCGCCCGACCTTTTTTCACATCACTGGTTAAACGAAATATATTACCCACTCCATTACTTTTCAACCAATTATCAACCTGATCGTTAATCTCTCCCACCACCAAAATATCATCATCCTGAGCATCACCGCTAATCAGCTGATCAATACTGCCAATAGAATAATCACCGGCCGGCGACAATTCATCATCATCCCGGCGATAAATACGCGCGTACACTCGATTGGCACCGGCGGAAATTAAACTATAAATCAATTTTATTTTATCATTAACTGAATAAATATCATTGGCCAACCACGCTTGCGCGCGCAAACCATCAACAAATTTAACCGGCAAATTGGTCACCATACCCATCGCGTTTACCACGCTCACCCCAATCCTAATTCCAGTATAAGAACCAGGCCCCACCACCACCGCTAAACCATCTAATTGGCTAAAATCTATTTCTCTTTTTTTCATCAAACCCTCAATATTTAGCAATAACTGTTGGGACTGATTTCGATTACCAAACCAAACCAAACTTTCGGTAGCCAAACAAATACTGGAAATATCCGTCGTAGTATCCACCGCCAAAATCCTTTTTTTATGATCAATACTCATATCAAATCAACTTTTATTTTCCTAATGGAGTTACCTAGAATTATATTTTGCCCTCATATAATTTTATAGCGGACAACCTGTCTCTAAGCGTTAATCATGATCCCGGTCCGACAGCTTTTCCTATTGCATCACCCCGGCCAAAATCCCCGCAAAACAAATTCGTCGCCTAGTTTGAGCCAAATGGGTAAAAGAAATATTAATATTATTAGCCGGTAACAAACCAACGATATTTTCCGCCCATTCAATCAACACATTAGCCTGACCCCAATAATCCTCCAAGCCAATATCCTCAAAATTACTTGGTAAGCGATAAGCATCGACATGAATCAATCGCCCCCCATTATAATTATATTCTTTTAACATGACAAAAGTCGGACTCTTGACCGGTTCTTTTATGCCCAAACCAATCGCCACGCCTTGAACAAATGTAGTTTTTCCCGCCCCCAAATCGCCAATTAGACTCAACACCTCGTGACGATTTTTTAGCCATTGCCCACATTTTACCCCCCAAGATTTAGTCTCTTGATCGTTATTAGTTTCAACACAAAATAATTGACTATCTTGGACCATATTTTTTGATAATCAAAACCCACACTTGGTAATAATTGTCCAGACTGCTTACTCGTCAATAAAATATCAGTTGAGGAACGGGGCAAAATCCGCCAACCAGATTTTATTTCATTTACTAAACCCGTTACTTCAATCACGTCACCCTTTTTCACTTCCAATCCGTTCAAATCCATTCCGTCTTTAAGATATACTCGCCATTGCGTCCCGTCATTATCAATATACCAACTCGAACCATCCACCTTTGAAATCCTTCCCGACACTTTTACCAACCGATCTTCATATTCACTCATCTCTTGCCCATCGATTGTCGCCACTACCACTGAATCCGCACCCAGATAATGAATATTATCAACTTCAAACACCCGATGGTAAGTTAATTCCCTTACATATCCCTGTATCAAAACTCGATCTCCCACCACCACATCAGGATCATAACTAATTTTACATCCCAACCCACCCGTATCATCACCAATCCATAAATAATCTGCTGCCAATCTATTATAATCCACACTCACCACTCCCTCCAACTCCACCTTGGTCATCAATGGCCAATCATCGACTTCCGCGATATTATTTAATAATTGATATTCATTATCCGCCTCTTCTATTACTTCTTCCTCCTCCACGGGTTCATCCAAAATTTTCGGCTCCTCCAAAGACTCGTCCAATCTTACTAAACCAAACGAATGACCCATCTCGCGATCACTAACTACCCATTTTCCACCCACATTTTCCCAAGACAACCCGTTGCCAACGTCACTATCCCACACATATTGGGCCTTAACCTCCCCAGCCGCATTGATTAATTTGATTGTATCACCCGCATTATTCATCCCATTACCAATATTACCGTCAATTGTCGTCAACATCACCACTCGTGACAAATCAACTTCATCTACCAACCACTGGTTATAAAAACCCGCATAATCAGCATCCACTACCAGCAAAACATTACCCTTTTCTATTTTTGTGCCTAAACGTCCATCATTACCGCTTCCCGTAAAGTCAATCAAACCGTCACCTTCCGCACCATCAGCCATACTCCATCCTTCCAAATCCACCTCTGTTTCGCCGTCATAATAGAACTCCACAAATTCATCCGACTTCTCATCAATTGGATTAGCCATTACTTCACTGACCGACCATTCACTTTCTGTCCCCTGTGCCATCGATACCAAGAAACCCAATCTAATGATAGCCACAATCAACCCCCAAACCCAGATTTTTTTAGCCACTTTACACATACAAATAATTATTAACCAACATAATATAAAAATAACCTAAACAACATTAGGTTAATTTAAATAAAAGATTAACTAGAGATTAATAAATATACATCGCGTCACCAAAACTGTAAAAACGCATTTTTTCTTTTATGGCCACCTGATACGACTTTAATAAAAATTCCACCGCTTCCATTTCAGTTTGATAAACGCCGCCGGCATAAATAAAACCCGCTACCAACATCAATAACGTTGATTGTGACAAATGAAAATTAGTGATCATTTCATCTACAAATTTATATTTATAACCTGGATAAATAAATATATCCGTTTGTCCCACCCCCGGATTGGACGTCAATAATCCGTTCGTTCCTACCAAAGACTCCAAATACCGCACACTAGTTGTCCCCACCGCCACTATTCGCTTTTTGTCCAGTTTATACTTATTTAATCGATGCAACTTGTCCAAATCACACAAAATTTGTTCCTGGTGCATCTGATGATTTCTAATATCCGTCGTTCGCACCGGTAAAAAAGTTCCCAAACCAACGTGCAAAGTTATCTCTTCCCATATCACTCCCTTGGCTTTCAAATTGGAAATCAACTCCGGCGTGAAATGAAAACCGGCTGTTGGCGCCGCTACTGACCCTGTTTGCTTGGCAAAAACCGTCTGATAATCATCCCGATAATTATAATTATCATCTTTTTTGATATACGGCGGCAACGGCACCTGCCCCGCTACTGATAATATCTGCTCCCACGCCCCACAATCCATGCCCACATCCACCAATCGCCTCGCCCCATCCAATACTTTTTTTATCGGGAGTGGCCATTCTTTATCACCCACCACCAACCAATAAACATCTCCTGGCTGCATTTTGCTCGCCCGTCGCCCCACCACCTCCCAAATTTGACCTTCAATACAACGGACAAATAACATCTCCCCCCTCCCCCCTGTTTCCCTCTTTTCCACCACCACCCGGGCCGGAAAAACCCTCGTGTTATTAGTTACCAAAACACAATTATCATCCAAGTAATCAATGATAGATTTAAATTCATCCCGAATCGAATAACTCCCGCGACACCGATCCATCACCATCAATCGTGACGTATCCCGTGGCTGCTTCAATTTGCTGGCAATAAATTTCTCCGGCAAATCATAACTATATGTCGATAAATTAAATATATCCATACAAAATTACGAATGACGAATGACGAATTGGATTGGTCATTTATCATTTATTTTAATTATATGGCTAGCCATAAAACCAACTAATTTTAGACAGTTCCACCATTACACCACCGGCCAAACATTTGCTGCCATTAATTAAAATAAATGATAAATGACCAATCCAATTCGTCATTCGTCATTCATCATCATTCCACCTTCACCGCGTCATCAACCGAAATTCTTCTTTCCATCAGCGCCTCCTGCAAATCAACAATCTTTCTGGCCACCCCATAGCTATCGGACACATGATCAATCACAAAATTATTCTTCCCACCCGCCGTTTGAATAATCACATCACCATAGTGAAAAAGATTCTGTAAAAAACCCTTCTGATTACCTGACACATCTTGAATCTGAGTCAAATACAATTCCGACACCACTCGATTGAACAACCCAATTTGTGAAATATCAATAATTCTTTCGTTAGTAACAATGGTAATATCAAAATAATAATCCAGCCACAGCACCAGAAAATAACTGGCCACAAAAAAATAATAAGCCGAATACATAAACACCAACATTTGTTTGGCCCGCAAACCAGGATCAATACTATCAAACCCTTGAAATATATTCACCAGCACACTCTCCATATCAAAAGTCAGATAACGCAGAAATACAGTCATTATTATGGGTAACAAGACCATCACCATCACAATCAATACCGGCCCCACAAAAGAAATCCAATGTCGCCGTAAAAACAAAAATACTCTCTCATCTGTCTGCTGACCGGGAAAACGAATAGCATCTAAATCAACTGGGCTCATACCCCACCTCCTATAAAACTACTCACACCCAAAGCCATCAATGAAAAAGTCGTCACCAAAACCAAAACCGCGATGACTAAAACATAACCCAACAATACTCCCATGGAAACGTCCCCTTTAAACCGATAACGCAAAATATGGCGAATCGCCATTACATTAAACACCAGCAGAACCAACATCAACAAGGCATATACTATCAACGTAATTGCAAACAATAGATCCATATTTTCGCTGTTTATTCCTTATCTATATTATATAACGAATTACCAAGCCTACAAAGTCATAACAATTGAATAAAAAAATCATGCTATAAAATTTCAAATTATTATTCACGAGTGGTATGAATTGCCTTTCGCACTCATATAATTTTTTGCGGACAACCTGTCTGAGCGTTAATCATAGTCCCGGTCCGACAGTAGCGAGTTTTGGAAGCAAAAAATTATATGAGTGCGAAAGGCAATTCATACCACTCGTGAATAATAAAACAGGCATCAATGATCCAATAAATATTTTTTTCCCGCTCGGGTAATCTTTCTACCTCGGTGAGTCTTTTCAATCAAACCCAATCGCAACAAATAAGGCTCACACACCTCTTCAATCGTCTCTCGATCTTCACTAGTTGAAGCCGCTAAAGTATCCAACCCCACCGGCCCGCCACCAAATTTACTGCTCATTACTTTTAGTAAGTAACGATCAAAATAATCTAAACCACAATCATCGACCCCTAAAGCCTGCAAGCCCTCTCGCACCACTGGTAACGTGATCACGCCATCAGCTTTAACTAAAGCAAAATCTCGCAGTCGCTTTAATAAACGATTGGCTACTCGCGGGGTACCCCGGCTCGAATCGGCAATCAATTGCAAAGCATCAATTTGATAATCAACCGCCAATTTTTCCGCCGATTTTTTCAAAATGCCCTGCAACTCCTGGCTGGTATAAAAATCCAATCTTTCCACCACCCCAAATCGGTCCCGCAGCGGCGAAGACACACTACCAATCTTGGTTGTCGCCCCCACTAAAGTAAAATGCTCCAGATTCAATCGCACCGTTTTAGCCGCCGGCCCTTTACCAATCAATATATCCACCGCGAAATCTTCCATGGCCGCGTATAAAACTTCTTCGACCATTTTTGACAAACGATGAATTTCATCAATAAACAAAACATCGCCAGCCTGTAAATTAGTTAAAATCGAAGCTAACTCACCCGTTCTGGCAATGGCCGGACCAGAAGTAATCCGCATATTACCGCCCATCTCCACTGCCAAAACTCCGGCCAGAGTCGTTTTTCCCAAACCCGGCGGTCCATATATCAGCACATGATCCAAAACATCCTGTCGCTTCTTGGCGGCCTGAACATAAACCAGTAGATTGTCTTTCACCCGTTTTTGCCCCAGATAATCAGTAAATGTCTTGGGCCGCAAACTCAATTCAAAATCATCATCTTGAATATGTTTGGGATCTAATATTTTTTTTGTCGATTCAACTGACATAAATAATAATTACCAATGACAAATTACAAATTACAAATAATGAATTGGATTAGTCATATATCATTTATTTTAATTATATGGCTAGCCGCAAAAAAAATTACTGATATTTAGAAATAACCATCACCGAGGCCAAACATTCGCTGCCATTAATTAAAATAAATGATATATGACTAATCCAATTCATTATTTGTAATTTGCAATTTGTCATTGGTGATTTATTAGCAAAATTCTAAAATTTATCTTCCCAATTTTTTCAACAACCAACTAACTTTTTCCTCAACTGTCTTAATCTCTTCAGGCAATAAGGCAACTAAATCTTGATATTCACTTTTTTTAAAACCTAAAGTCCGCAGCGCTTCAATTACCTCCTTATCCAAACTAACCTCATCTTCCATCACCAATTTACCTTTCAATTCAACAATTATCCGTTGGGCCGTTTTTTTGCCAATGCCCACCGCTTTGGTAATAAAATCAACCCGAGCCTGATCAATGGCCTCACTTACCATCTCCATTTCTCCTAAATCCATCACGCTCAACGCCGATCTTGGTCCCACGCCCGACACACTGATCAATTGACAAAAAAAACCCACCTCGGCCTGACTAGTAAAACCAAACAAAATCATTTCATCATCAGTCAATTTTAAAAAAGTCCACAACTTTACCGGTTGATCAATCCTATTAGCATAACTATTGATTATTCTCTTACTCACCACCACCCCCAAACCAACTCCACCCACATCGATAACCAATCGATTCAAATCAACTGCCACCAATTTTCCTTGCACAAAATTAATCATTTATAAGTTGTGTAAATTAATATTAGTATCATAACGAGTGGTGTGAATTATTTTAATATCATATCAATTATTGGTTTACCGAACTCGTTCATTTCTCTTTCGGATTAATTAAAAAATTCTGTAAATCACGTCGACCAATAATTACATCATATTTCAAATTACGCCGATCGGCTACAAACACCTGAGTGGTAATTTTCTTTTTACCCAACACCATCTTAACTTCATAAATTTCCCTTTCTTCCCGACCCAAAGCTGATTTTACCAGTTTCTTTTGAATCGGTTTTTTTAATTTCAATCGATCAGCTAAAGTTCGACAGATTGCAGTTCGCCAGGCACCAGTGTCAATTTTGGCCATCACTGGCAACTTTTTTTTATCTAATCCAATAAATTCCACCGGCTGCACCCAGTCCAAAACACTTTTACCATAATCTTTCTTGGCCCCAATATTAACTTCACCACCAAATAACTCCTGTGCAATTCGCACCCCCTTTTCCACACTGTTAACATGCAAATCTTCTACTCGCAATAAACGCGAACGCAAGGGCAAAAAATTAGCATTTTGGATATCGAGCCCTGGCCGGGCATTGATTTCCAACACCATCGGACCCTTTTTTTCATCTAACACAATATCTACCCCCAAGTAACCCAAACCAGAAATTTGCTGACACTTCACACTCATTTCCAACACTTCTTTCCAAAAAGGTATTTTAATACCATGCAATTTTTTCTCCGTACCCGGATAACGAGTAATCATTTGGTCCCAAAGTTTGACAAACGCCTTAGTAGTAATGCCGGAAGCAATTTCTACCCCCACACCAATTCCCCCCTGATGTAAATTGGCCTTACCCCGAGACATCTCCGTCGGTAAACGTAACATTGCCATCACTGGGATCATGTTATAAACAATCACCCGCACATCCGGAATACCACCACCATAAGTTAATTTTTTAAAACGAGAATGCAAACTTATTTTTTCCTCAATATAGGCCGTATCAAAAACATTTCCCAAGCTATAATTACCATCAAAAATGTTGTAAATATGATTCTTTATCGCCTCAATATCAACTTCCATTCCATCACTGCGCTTCCACCCATTCCTGGTCATTCCCTTGATTACCCATATCCCCTCCCCGCCAAAACCTCGGTTAGGCTTAATCACAAAATTACTCGGTAGACTAGTCCAATCAAATTCTTCCACATCCGAAAACACATCAAACGAAGCCATCACTTTACCCACCGGAATCTTATTCCGTCGCAATAATCGCTTCGTCGCCAACTTATCATCAGCCAATCGAATCGTCGACCGAGAATTATTCGGCCGAATAAACAACAAATTCCGTGCGTTCATCCCCAATAATTTTTTCGCCCGCGCCCAAAACATATTTATTTATTAATCACTCGTCTAAACCGCCAATACTCCAACACCCGTAATCCCGTCCAACGACCCAATAAAATCAAGATTGGAATGACCAACAACAACCACTCCGGGTAAGACACAATAAATACTTTCAGGCTTTCCCAACCCACCAACAAATAACATACCGCTGACAAAACAAATGTCTCCCAAGTTAATTTCAGCGCCGGACCAAAACCATAACGAATTTGGGCCGAAACGAATTTTTCCGTCAAAATAACCATGGTCAAGAGAGGCACAATCGATAAAGTTTTCAATCCACTAACATTAAAATATGAGGCCACTCCCATCATCAGCAATAATCCCAAAGCTACCGCTGTCAAAATCAATGCCATCCGCGGCAAATACAATATCCGCAGTTTTTTCAAAACCAATCTCGCTATAGTTCCCACCGCCAAAACCACTAAAAAAACTACCGTCCCATATCGCAATCCACTCTCCAAAAAAGCCAAAGTAATCAAAGAAGGCACATAAATACCAAAAGCTTTGATACCCACCACCTGTCTGGCCAGAGCAATCAATAAAGCAATGATTGGAATAGTCAGAATCAAAGCAATAGTTGATAGCGGTACCCCCTTAAACAAAATATAACTAATCAATCTCGTCATCAACATCCAACTCGCCACCGGCTCCAAACGAAAACGATCTTTGATACCAATCAGTTCATAAGCCAAAGCTTCTTCTTCCAAACTAGATACAAAACCATCCGTATCTGACAAATTGACAATATTCTTTAACGCGTTATCACCAATCAAAATCAATGACTGAGGATTAACTAAATTAAAAGATGAATATGCCGTTTTAGTTAAGCTACTTAACCGACCCGCCGTCACAATGGCGACATTCAGATCACCAAAATCAATCTCACTTCGTTGAGATAGTTTGACCAATAAATCCAGGCCAAAATTACCCGCCCCCCACACCACCATTCCGCTAGCTTTATTGACAATCTCACTATTGGAAATAACTTCATCAACAATCTCATCCACTGTCACATTTTTATCCACCCCCCCGATAATCCAAAACAATGCTCCCCGCTCAAAAACATAGTTCTCCACCGAAGACACATAGTCACGGTCAATACTATTATCAATCACTCCCACAAACAAACTGTTATAAATATAAACATCAATATAATAATTATCCCCAAGATCCTCCTTCGTCGTCGCCAGTTTCACTTCATAATAACCCGGCTGCATATAACTATGCAGCACACCTTTTCCCTCCGCGCTCCCACCATCACCAAAACTCCAGTGATACTCATCATAATTGATATTTTCCTTAACCATCTCACCAGCGTCAAAAACAATCTGTTTTCCCACCGGTGATAAAATCCGCGTCCGTATTTCTTCTTTTAAAATATTTTCCTCCTGCGCGACTGCTGGAGCAATATTTAATAACAACACTAAAATCGCCCATAATATTTTTTTCATAACCACTCATTTTTAATCATAAATTACCGATTACCAATGACAAATTGCAAATTACCAATTGTAAATTACAAATAATGAATTGAATTAGTCATATATCATTTATTTTAATTATATGGCTAGCCATAAAACTAACTATTATTAGACAGATCCACTATAACACCACCAGCCAAACTTTTGCTGCCATTAATTAAAATAAATGATATATAACTAATTCAATTCATTATTTGTAATTTACAATTGGTAATTTGCAATTTGTCATTGGTAATTGGTAATTTCCTCACCCCCGCGGGAAGTTTATCAAACATCGGCCACTTTTTCCAGAGCCTTTTTATATATTTTCTCGTACTCATCCACCGACTTTTCCCAAGAAAACCGGTCCTGCATGATACTTCTGACCAACGGTTCCCACACATCCTTATTTTTATAATGTTCCAACGCCCTAATAATCGCGCCGTAAAAATTCAACTCATGATAATTATCAAAAACAAAACCATTGCCCCGCCGAGACACCACGTCAAAATCAACAATTGTGTCCGATAAACCGCCCACCTCATGCACAATTGGCACCGTTCCATATCGCAAAGAGATTAATTGCGTCAATCCGCAAGGCTCAAACTTGGACGGCATCAGAAACATATCACTACCCGCAAATATCCAACTAGCTACTTCTTCACTAAACTCCAAATGAGCCGCTAACTTTTGGGGATATTTTTTGGCTAAATTTTCAAACAATTTCATATACTGCCGTTCACCGCTCCCAACAATAACCATCTGCATCGGCATTTTTAAAAGAACTTTTACCACCCGACTCATCAAATCAAAACCCTTATGCCCCACCAAACGACTCACCACTCCAAACAAAGGCAAATCTTTTTCTTGAGGTAAACCAAATTTCTTCTGTAAAAATAGTTTATCTTCATATTTACCAGCCAAATTATGCTCATCATAATTTACTGCCAAACACTGATCACTAGCGGGATCAAACTTAAAATAATCTATCCCGTTCAAAATACCCCACAGGCTTTTTTGGCGTCGCTGCAATATTTTCTCCAAACCCATGCCAAATTCTTCGGTCAATATCTCCTGTGCATATTGCTCACTCACTGCATTGATCATATCGGCATACATAATCCCCCGTTTGGCAAAATTAGCCTGACGAATTGAAGCCAGTTTTGGCTCAATATACCCCTCACCATCATCCTGACCGTAACGCTGATCATATTCTGACACACTGGCTTTCTGATACGATAAATTATGGATGGTGAACAAAGTGGCCATTTTTCCTAAACCACTAAAATCATCATCATAATGCAAAAAATATGGAATCAAACCGGTATGCCAATCGTTGCAATGAATCACCTCCGGCTGCCAATCACTATTTTTAATAAACTGCAATATCGCCCGACTAAACATATAAAACCGCAAGTTATCATCTTTATAACCATAGATATCCTTACGCGAACCAAACAACTTATGATTATGAATAAAATATACCTCCACTCCTTCATAAGAAATGGTTCGATAAACATCAAACTTGTATTCCTTGTATCCCACCTGATCCACCAATCCTTCGGCTACCCTTTCTAAATCAATATTCTCCCGATCAATCAAGCCATACAATGGCATACAGATTCGAATATCGTAACCTCTTTTTTTTAACACTGCCGGCAAAGCCCCCGCCACATCAGCAATACCACCTGCCTTGGCAAAAGGCACGCATTCACTCACCGCATACAAAATATTATTTACTTTTCTCGCCATATGATTAATCAATAACAAATCATCCAATTAATTATTTTGTACGGGCACGCTGCTGCGTGCCCCTATCTGCATGCCATGACAATAACAAACCGCCAAAGCATCCGCCGCGTCATCCGGCCTAGGAATATCCTCCAAGCAAAATATATTCTTTACCATAAATTGTACCTGATTTTTTTTAGCCACCCCATATCCCACCACCGCCTGTTTCACCTGCTTGGGTGTATAATCGTAAATCTCCAAACCAGCCTGATTACCAGCCAATAAGACCACTCCCCGTGCCTGTCCAACCATCATGGCCGTCTTCTGGTTGTTATAAAAAAATAAACTTTCCACCGCCATTACTTGGGGCTGATACTTATCAATCAACTCCCTCACCCCTTCATAAATCTCCTGCAAACGATCACCATTGCCTTGTGATGGTTTTGTCGATATAACACCGTAATCCAAAACATTATTTTCTGTGCCAGGGTTAAAACGCATATCCATACTATGCAAATGCACTACTGCATAACCGGTCGTTGCCATTCCCGGATCGATACCCAAAATGATCATATATTATAAATTATTATCCAAAATCCACATTCGTTTCCACTCGATCCACATCATCCAGATCCTCCAAAGCTGACAAAAAATTAATCAATTTTTCCTTCTTATCTTGATCATTCACCTGAATTAAATCCTTGGGTAAATTAACCAACGCCGCCGATTCCACTGGTAAACTCTTACCCTCCAACCAATCTTTCAACTTCTGCAAATCAGCCACCTCGGCATAAAAATCAACCGTCTCATCATCTTCGGTAAAATCTATCGCCCCGTTATCAATCGACTCTAATTTTATTTCCTCCCAATCAGCATTCCCGTTTTTTTTCACCACCACCTGTCCCCGCTTAATAAACATCCACCCCACCGATCCCAACGCTCCGCCCAATTTGGAAAAAACGCCCTTAATCTCGCTCAAAGCCCGATTCTTATTATCGGTCAAACACGTTACCAGCACCGCCGACCCCTCCGGTCCGAATACCTCGTACACCAGCTCTTCAATCTGTTCCCCTTCTTTCCCTTGACCGCTACCCCGCTCTATCGCCCGCTTGATATTGTCCGCCGGCATGTTGGCTTCCCGGGCCTTGTCCATCGCCAATTTCAACCGAAAATTCATATCCGGATCGGCCCCTCCCTCTCGCGCCGCCAGCGCCACCATTTTGGCCAGTTTTGTAAAAATCTGCCCCTTCTTGGCGTCAATCGCCCCTTTTTTTCTCTTAATAGTTGACCACTTGCTATGTCCCGACATACAAATTTACTTATTTGTTAATTCTCTTTTCTAATCCTCATTATAAATCATCAATCAATGTTAATAAAATAAATCCCCCATAGTATATTTTTATTCACCATAATTAACCTTGATATTTCCACTCGAATATCCCATAATAACGATGTTTTGAACCTTACAAATTTGGTTTTATATTTTTTTAAAATAAAATAAATTTTAAAAAGAAAGGAGTGATCGTAATGATCACTAGAATTGCATCTGTATTAATTTTTTTAGCAGTCCTCTTCGGAGGAATTTTTCTTTTCAGCCCGGAAGCAGTCGGCCGCACCGCTCAGGACAAAAATGAGATAATAATTGCTGTTTATTCCACAGACCAATTTTGCCGAGATGAAATGAAGCGTATCCTGAGCGAAATGGGATATACGGTTATCACATTTGAGATGGACAGTTTGGATCAAATGGATCAGATATTGGAAATGTTCCATGATCCAAACTATAATTTGGCAACAGCATTCAAGATCGGGAACAGGCTTATCCCCTCTTATCTGGTGATGATTCGCCCAAATTATTATCAGACAAATAAAAATTACAATGCGAATTTCTCGGGCTTTGGAATCAACGTTCCCACCACCACCGTTCATGTGGACATGAATATAGACTTCATCATTGTTCCCAATGGTGAAAGCTATTCATGGACCACTTCCGGAGAAGACACTGAAGCATCCTTAGGTGGTGTAAATACCCAATATGGGAATGTAAACGGCACTCAGCCAAAATACAATACTACTGGTGCCGTCAAGGATGCTCTGAGCCAAGATGATATCAAGGAAAAAATTAATCAGATTCCTGATATCATCGAAAGTAATTACTATCCGGGCCACATTCCTCACCCGGAACAGGCCTACCCGGCCAACCCGTGGCCGGAGGATAGTAATTACAATGGTAATTATAGTTATACAAATAATAACTATAATTACCAAACTCCTCAAACCACTCAACCTATCCCCCTTTCCCAAGAGACAAAAAAATATGTCTCCCCAGGCTTTATAGATTTTTCCTCCTTAGAAGGGGAGACTATTTTTTACATAAAAAAAGACCAAAAAGTCACAATAAAAATAAATTCTGGGTCAAACTTATTGTTTGAGTCCAGTTTACCAATTAAGTCAATTGGTGGTAATTCTGTCTTATTAGAAGACATAACTCTACCTTTTGACTTAAATCTTAAATCCTCCCTCTTTTATGAGGCAGGATCGGCCGAAGTTAAATTCAGAATTACAGTCGACAACACTGCCAAAGTTGTCAAATGTATTCTGATCGAATAAACTTTGACCCACATAATCCCCCGCGACAAAACGCTGGGGATTATTTTTTTACCCATTTTTCCTGTACTTCCCCCTCCCTATACCATATAATTCAGGTGAAATATGATTTGGATATGATTGTTTTACGCGTAAATGTTAACGCAAACATTAGTACGATTGCCACGTGTAGAGACGTAGCATGCTACGTCTCTACCGAAGGCAACCAACACTATTCAATAATCTTTTATACCAACTGATCAAATATCAATGGAACCCTCCCATCCCAAAAAACAACGCCTGGACCTCGAACTCACCACTAGAAAATTAGTCGAATCCCGCTCTCAGGGCCAAACATTGATCCGCGCCGGCGAAATCTTTGTCAATGAACAACGCGCCATCACCCCCTCCCAACCCGTCAAAAGCACCGACAAAATCATCATCAAGGAACCATTAAAATACGTCAGTCGGGGCGGATTGAAACTCGAGCATGCCTTAAAAGAATTCAAAATCATTCCTCAAGACATGGTTTGTATGGATATCGGCGCCTCCACTGGAGGTTTCACCGACTGTCTGTTGCAAAACGGGGCCCAAAAAGTCTATGCCATCGATGTCGGTCACGGCCAGTTAGCCGACAAATTAAAAAAAGACCCCCGCGTTATCTCCACCGAAAAACAAAACTTCCGCCTTCTGGAAAAACTACCAGACAAAATCGATCTTTTCACCATCGATGTTTCCTTTATTTCCCTAACCATCATCCTCGACCACCTCAAAAAACTCCTTCCATCTCACCACCCCTCCAAAAATGTAACTATCATCTGCCTCCTAAAACCACAATTTGAAGCCAGTAAAAAAAATCTCAAAAAAGGCGTGGTCCGCGACCCCAAAATCCACCAGGGAATAATCAATCTCTTCAAAAACTTCTGTCAAAGTAATAATTTCCAGATCAAAGCCCAGACCACCTCGCCCATCAAAGGCCCAAAAGGAAATATAGAATTCCTTTTTCATCTCACCTTATCCCCCCACAAACCTTGACATATCAAACAAATCATGATAGAGTAAAGACATCTTAAAATAATAAAAAATGACTATGAAGTCTCAATTTGATAATCAAGGAAGAAAAATTCTTACCGCCGAAGGGAAAAAAGGAGAAAAGATATATTCCACCCTTAACCCTCTAGCCAATCCAGACGATATACCAACCCTAAATAAAGAAGAATGCCAGAAAATTACCAACGGACAACTGCTTGCCCTACAAAAACAACCATCTAATCAAGAAAATATCCCAGATTTATCAGACAAAAAAGACGATAATGATAATATAGAAGAAATACTCAACCTGAAAAGCTTCATCCTTAATCACAAATCGGCGAAACCAGAAAATACACTTCCTGACATAACCAAGACCGAGAAATTTAACACATTCGATACCAATGATACCCCACTTGATCCAACCATAAAAAAGATCATCGAAGAACTCAACGCCCCTCTTTGGAAACAAATGATTAACTCCTTCGCCAGAAAACTTTCCAGATATTTCGCCAAAAAAGTCAAACTAGAACAAAATAATGATAATTACGCCCCCACGATTCCCAAATCTTCCCAACCATCCTACGTCAATCGACTATTACAAAAATAATTTACTAAAAAATCTTCCCCTTACCGGGAAGATTTTTTTATATCGTTGACAGTCAGCCATCATTCGCCATATTATATAAATGTATTACATTTCTTACTTAAATTAGCCATTAGTCATTAAAAATAAATCATCGTGCACAAAAACATCAAATGTTTCGGCACTACCACCATTGGCCCCAAAGGCCAAATTGTTATTCCCTCCAAACTCCGCCAGGAGCTAAAAATCAAAACCGGCGATCAATTTATTGTCTTCAATAATTCCCAACTGGAAAGTATAGTAATCTTGAAAGCCAAAAACATTTCCAAAATGTTAAAACGCATCACCGAAGAATTAGCCGAGATAGAAAAGAAAATTATTAATTAATTTCTCCCTTGTTTAAAAACGAAACTAAAGAACCAGAAAACAACGAACAACTGATCAAGCCCCGCCAACGCTCATATTGGTGGGTTTGGGTTATTACTATCATTATTCTGATTGGTGGCGGTATCGCCTATAGTTATTTTACTAAACCACCCACCAATCCCTACATTACTGAAGCCGCTTCCATTCAAGACATCGTCCAAAGTGTAGAAGTAACCGGCTCAATTGAACCAGCCCAAGAATTCAATCTTAATTTCAAATCAGCCGGCACCATCGACTCGGTCAATGTCAAAGTTGGCGATGACGTCAAACAAGGCCAAGTGCTCGCCAGTCTCGACACTTCTGAATTAAACAGCCAATTAGCCCAATCGCAAGCCAGCGTCAATGTCGCCCAAGCTCAACTACAACAAGCCCAAGAAGGCAGCCGTCCTGAAGAAATTGCTGTCCAAGAAACCAATGTCAATAATGCTCAAACCGCCCTAACTTCCGCCCAGATCAACTACCAACTCACCCAGGACTCCATTGACAACGAACTCCAGACCGCCCAAACCAGTTTAACCAACACCCAAAAATTACTCAAAGAAGCCCAAACCAATTTAAATAATATCGAAAACCAGTCTGACCAAAACATTAAAAATACCATCGACACCAATCTTAACCAGATTAACCTGATTATGATCAGTGAACAATCGGTCAATGCCAATATTGAAGAAATATATCGCAATCAAAGCTGGCACGACACCTTTGAAAAAATAAGTTTCTCTCTCACCCGAGCCACTGACAATCTACGCGATAAAACCAATTCACTAAAGAGCAAAGCCGCCAGCAGTTACAACTTGGCATCGATCAGTAAATCTGAAACCGACACTCAAACCGCTATCAACGACACCCTGGACTATCTCAACAACACCACCCAAATTCTGACCAATACCGGCAATTTAATCTATGAAGACAGCGCCGTGGCTTTTTTTGGCACCAGTGATCTGGCCAATCTAACCAGCCGCCAAGCGTCCAATCAGTCCAGCCACAACAATAACCTCAACAACGCCCTTAGCTTGCAAAACTCCATTGATACCACCAAAATATCCAACCAGATATCCATCGACAACGCCAATAACCAAATTATTACTTACCAGAATCAAATTCAAACCGCCGAAGAAAATATTGAATCTATCAAAATCACCAGCCACACCAAATTACAACAAGCCGAGGACCAGATTGACAATGCCGCCAATCAGTTAAAAATTCAACAAAAACAATTAGAATTAACCAAAGCCGGCCCCACGGCGGCAACTATTGCCGTGGCCAACGCGCAAGTTAGCCAAGCCCAGGCCGCGGTAAAAATTATTCAAACTCAAATAGCCAACCAACAAATTATTGCTCCAATTGACGGCAAAATTATCCAAGTTAACGCCGACGCGGGCGAACAAAGTAACTCAACCAACCCCATCATCCAAATGCATTCCCATGCCCAATATGAGATCAACGCTGACATCGCCGAAACCGATATTGATAAAATAAAATTGGGCCATAAAGCCATTATCGATTTCGACGCCCTGACCAAAAACGAAAAATTCACTGGCACCGTTGTTGAAACTGACCCATCGGCCACCATTATTCAAGGTGTAGTCTACTACAATACCAAAATTATTCTTGATAATTCCGATCCCCGGATCAAACCCGGCATGACCGCCAATATTGAAATCATTACCGCCGAAGCAAAACAAATTATCACCGTTCCCAACCAAGCGGTCAAAAATGAAAATGATCAAAGTTACGTCGAAATCCTCACCGACACCACCACCCTTACTATCGAAAAAATTAACGTTACCACCGGATTAAGAGGTAATACTTTGACTGAAATCAAAAGTGGCCTGGGGGGTGGTGAAAACGTAATCATATTAAAAAATGAATAATTAATAATGACCCCTCTCATCCAACTCGAAAACATTGTCAAAGACTATTACCTGGGCAAAATCACTATCAATGTTCTTAGAGGAATAAATTTAAATATCTACCAAGGTGAATACCTGGCTATCATGGGCCCTTCCGGTTCCGGCAAATCAACTCTCATGAATATTATTGGTTTCCTTGACCGTCCCACCGGTGGTAGCTACAAATTCTTGGGACACGACACTACTAAATTTAACGATAACGATTTAGCTTCCATCCGAAACCAAAAAATTGGTTTCATTTTTCAATCATACAATCTACTCGCCCGTACCACCGCCCTCGATAACGTTGAATTACCCTTGATATACGCTGGCTTGCCCGCCAAAGAGCGCCGAGAAAAAGCCTATCGCGCCCTGAAAACAGTTGGTTTATCCGATCGGATCGACCACCTGCCCAACGAACTTTCCGGCGGGCAACAACAACGAGTGGCCATTGCCCGGGCCATAGTCAACAACCCGGACATTATTTTTGCCGATGAACCCACCGGCAACCTCGATTCCAAAACCGAAGTCGAAATCATTGAATTGTTTGAAAAAATAAACCAGGCCGGCAATACCATTATTATGGTCACTCACGAAGAAGACATTGCCAACTGTGCCAAAAGAATTATTCGTCTCCGCGATGGCCAGATCCAGCGCGATGAGGTTGTCCCCCACGTCAGAAACAGCAACCACCAAATGACAAATTAAGAATGATATTTTGGACAAGTCATGCATCATTTTATTATTTAATGAATTGCGCGAATTAATTTTATATCATATTAATTATTGGTTTATAACCTGTATGAGCGTGTTTAAATAGTACTGACCTAGCCTGAGCGAGTTTTATAAACCAATAATTAATATGATATAAAATTAATTCGCGCAATTCATTAAATAATAAAATGATGCATGACTTGTCCAAAATATCATTCTTAATTTGTCATTTTTCATTATCTTATGCCCCTCTCCATCACCATCAAACTTGCTTTCCGGGCCCTCATGGCCAATAAAACCCGTTCCTTATTAAGCATATTAGGGATAGTTATTGGCATATCCTCCGTTATTATACTCATGGCCGCCGGTGTTGGCGCCCAAAATTTTATCTTGGACACCGTCCAATCATTTGGCAGTAACTTAGTTCAAATTATGCCCGGCACTCCCGATGAAGACAGCCTCGGCTTCTCTCCCACTCTAGCCGGTATCACCATCACCACTTTAAAATATGAAGACTCAATCAAACTCAAAGATAATCCTCAAGCCCCCAATATTGCCGACACCACCGCCACTGTTTCCAGCCAAGCCTCAGTTACTTCCGCCTATAACGAAAAACTAACCCAATTTTTTGGCACCACCCCCTCATATTTTTCCATTCGCAACACCAAAATTACTACCGGCCGATTATTTGAAGCTAGAGAAATTGATTCCCTGGCTCGAGTGGCTATCCTCGGACCAGAAATAGTCGCCAAGCTTTTTCCCAACACCAATCCAATCAATGAAAATATTAAAATTAACAATCTTACTTTTAAAGTCATCGGCGTGACTGAAAGTAAAGGTATCGGCCAACTCGGTGTCAACTTTGACGATATTATCTATATTCCCATCACTACCGCCCAAAAACTACTACTTGGAATCGATTACGTGAACAATGTCATTATCGCCGCCGATTCTGACCAAAACACCGGTCTGGCCGCCGAGCAAGCCAAAATAATTCTACGCAACGAACATCACATCGAAGCCGGTGACAAAAGCGACTTTACCATCATGAATTCGAAAGATGCCCTGGAAACCATCAATGCCATTACCGATGCTTTAGCTGCCTTCTTAGCGGCCATCGCCGCCATTTCACTACTCGTCGGGGGGATCGGTATTATGAATATCATGCTTGTCTCCGTCACCGAACGTACCAAAGAAATCGGCCTCCGAAAAGCCATCGGCGCCAAAAGATCAGATATTCTCGCCCAATTTATTACCGAAGCGATTATCATCACCCTGATTGGTGGCATAATCGGTATCTTAATCGGCCTCGGGGTGTCAACTGCCATCACCCAACTAACCACCCTTCGCACCGCTGTTACTCCCAATGCCATTATCATGGCCACCGGCGTTTCCACTATTTTTGGTGTTGTCTTTGGTTTTTATCCTGCCAACCAAGCCTCCAAACTAAACCCCATCGAAGCCCTCCGCTTCCAATAATTATTTATGGATCTTCTTTCTCTCATAAAAATCGCTTTAATTGCCCTGGGCAAAAACAAAGTTCGTTCAACCTTGACCACTTTGGGAATTATTATTGGCATTTTTTCCGTCATTACCCTCATGGCTTTAGGCAAAGGCGTCGAAAACTACATTGTCGACCAAGTCGCCAACCTGGGCGGTACCAATCTGATCGCCATTTTACCGGGCAAGAGCGATAGTGAGTTCTCTGCTCCCCCCAGTCAACAAGGACAAACCATCACTTCTTTAACCTACGGCGACGCTCAGGCCATCACCAACTCACCAATTACTCAACATGTAAGAATAGTTTCCGCGGAAATCCGAGGTCAATTCAACGCCACTTCCCCATATTACGAAATTGAAGCCATTGTCATCGGTACCGACCCCAACTATTTTGATATTAGAAACACCAAAATCACCGCCGGCACAAATTTTACCGCCAACGATATTGACGGCGTAGCCGACGTAGCCATTATTGGCCCCAAAATTGCCACTCTTCTTTTTCCCAACCAAGACCCGCTTGGTCAAATCGTTAAAGTCAACCAAATGAATTTCCGCATAATTGGAGTCACCGAAGCCAAAGGCATTGAAGATGGTCAAGACAAAGATAAATTTATTTACCTGCCCGTTACCACCGCCCAAAAAAAACTACTTGGCGTCAATTATTTATTCACTGCCTACGCCAGTGCCATTGATAAACAAAGTATTCCTATTGCCAAAGAAGAAATCGCTTCCGTCCTCCGCGATCGTCACAATATCGATGACCCCAGCCAAGACGATTTTACCCTCTTTGACACCGAACAAGCTCTATCCATGCTCTCGGACATCACTGACATTTTATCCATTCTACTGGCGGCCATCGCCGCTATTTCCCTAATCGTGGGGGGAATAGGCATTATGAATATCATGCTCGTTTCCGTCAAAGAACGAACCAGAGAAATTGGCCTGCGCAAAGCCCTCGGCGCCACCCGTTTCGATATCTTATTACAATTTATCATTGAAGCCGTCATCCTCACTCTATTGGGAGGGATCATTGGCTTAATTATGGGCTATATTGTCACAATTTTAGTCGACCTATTTAGCACTTTCCGACCGGAAATCACCCTCAGTTCAGTTTTGCTCGCCCTCGGCGTTTCCTCAATTTTCGGGCTGGTTTTCGGTCTCTACCCCGCCAACCAAGCCTCCCAATTTGACCCCATCGAAGCCCTTCGCTATGAATAATTGTCACCAGCATCTTTGCCTAAAAAAGAAAATTATGAAAGAATATAAATAGAATTTTATTCACCTTTCATATGATCACCCTTACCTATATTCTTTCTTTTTTCGCCACTTTCTTAATTCTCATCCACCTTTCCGCCACCGTCTACACCATTTTTTACCAGAAATATCTTTATCCCCGTCAAATCAGAGCCAGGTATAACCATAATTATTTTCCTTCCGTCGGTGTTATCGTGGCCATCAAAAATATCCCGCCTGATTTTGACACCAATTTTTCCTCGCTACTAAAACAAGACTATCCCAATTATGAGATAATTTTTGCCGTGGAAAGCCAAACCGACCCAGCTTACCAGTATATCCAACCATATTTAACCCAACACCCCCATCTCAAACTTATTGTCTCCACGCTGGCCACCAGATGCTGCCAAAAAAATCAGAATCTGATCGCCGCCGTTGAGCAAAGTAATAAACCAGAAGTATATATCTTTGCCGATGACGACAGCGCCCTTAACAATCAATGGATTAGAGAACTTATCACTCCCTTATCTGATCCTCGTATCACCGCCACCTCCACCTATTTTTGGCCATATTCTTCCCGCGCTAATTTGACCGAATTAATTCATGTCTACATGAATATCTACACCTACACTCTTTACTGCTTCTGCTCATCATTTCTCAGTACTCCTCTCTTATGGGCCGGATCAATCGCCATTCGCCGCCAGGTTTTTGAAAAATTAGAAATAAAAAAATACTGGCAAACCAATATTTCCGATGACACCTACCTCTCCAAAATACTCTCCACTCACCGCCACAAAACTGTCTTCGTCACCACCGCCATCAGCCAAAACAATGCTCCCATCAATAAAATTTCCGACATTACCAACTGGTACACCCGTCAACTAATGTATTTCAAACTCCATCGTAAACGAATTTGGTACACGGCCACCGGCGCCATCTTTTGGTCTCTTTTTTCCATCTACGCCTGGGCCCTTTTTTCCATTCCGCTCTACCTTTTTTACCCTGACAGTAGCTACTTAGCTCTAGTGGCCATCCCGATTGCCTATTTTATCTTCGATTCACTCATTACCAGTCTTTTCCTTTCCTTGGGACCGATCAATCAACCCATGAAATTAATCGTCATGACGCCATTGATCCGCATTATTCAATTAATCGCCTACGCCCGCACCTTTTGGCGTACCAAATTTACCTGGAGCGGCATCCACTATCAATTTGATTCCCGCGGCCGCGTCATCAATATAAACCGGAAATAAAAAATATGGACCAAACTAAATACAAAATCGCCTATTTCACCATGGAAATCGGCATCAGAAACTCCATCCCCACCTATTCCGGCGGACTGGGAGTCTTGGCCGGCGACACTATCAAATCTTGCGCCGACCTGGAAATTCCCCTCATTGCCATTACCATGCTCAATGAACACGGCTATTTCTTTCAACAAATAACCAGAGATGGCAGTCAAACCGCTCAACCTACCAACTGGGCCATCAACGATTATCTCGAACTAACCCCCGCCCAAGCCACCATCAGCATTCAAGACCGCCAAATCCATATCCAAGTTTGGCAATATATTGTCAAAGGCGAAACTGGCTTTGAAATCCCGGTCTATTTCCTCGATACCAATATTGCCTCCAATAATGAATTTGATCGACACCTGACCAGCCACCTCTACAAAGGAGGCGATTTGGAATACCGCCTTAGTCAAGAAATGGTCCTGGGCATTGGCGGTTATGAAATCATCAAAAAACTTGGGTTTGCCAATATCAATAAATACCATATGAATGAAGGCCATTCCGCTTTATTGACCCTCAAGCTCAATCAGGATCTTAGTCACTCTTCCACCATGAATTGTGCTAACACCAAACCATATTGTATCTTCACCACCCACACTCCGGTCGCCGCCGGCCATGACCAGTTCCCGATCGATATGGCCAACCGCTTTCTATCTCACTACACCGACCATATTCCCGAAGAAGTGATCCAGAATAATATGTTTCAAATGACTCAATTGGCCCTCCATTCCTCCGGCTATACCAACGCCGTCAGCAAAAAACATAGTCAGGTGGCCAACAATATGTTCCCCGGATTCAATATTCATAGCATCACCAACGGTATTCATCCCAAGTCTTGGGTTTCCGCTCCCTTTGCCAAATTATTCGATAAATACGCTCCCGAGTGGCGCGTCAAACCCGCCACCCTAACCAATATTAGTCAAGCCACCGACAGCGAAATTAGCGACGCCCACTATATTAGTAAAAAGAAATTAATCGACTTTACCAACCAATTGAGCAATGTTGGTATGGACAATGATTTCTTCACTATTTGTTTTGGCCGCCGCATTACCGCCTACAAACGCCCCGACTTGATCCTCCAAAATCCGGAAAGAATCGCGCAAATCAACAACATCCGCCCTATTCAAATTATCTATGCCGGCAAAGCCCATCCCAGCGACATGGAAGGACAAGCCATTATCAAACGCATCAATCAAATTAAAAACGATTTTAAAAACGATATCAAAATTGCCTACCTGGAAAACTACAACATCAAAGTGGCAAAACTCATGACCCAAGGCGGGGACATTTGGCTCAATAATCCTATTCCTGGCCAAGAAGCCTCCGGCACTTCCGGCATGAAAGCCGCCATCAATGGGGTACCATCTTTAAGTACTCTCGATGGCTGGTGGGAAGAAGGCTGGCAAGAAGAAATTACCGGTTGGGCCATCAACAACCCGGAAGAAAAAATTGACCAATACACTCAGGACGAACTCAGACAAAGACACGCCGATACTATCTATGAAAAACTGGAAAAACACATCGTGCCCAATTTCTATAACAATCAGGCCCTTTGGCTAAGCGTCATGCGCAACGCCATCGTCAAAAATGGCACCTACTTTAACTCCCACCGTATGGTCCAAGAATACTGGGAACAAGCCTGGTCGAAATAGTTATTAATTATTCATTTAAAAAAGACACGAACCACATCGTGTCTTTTTATTAAACTATAGATCCAAGTATTAAATAACTCCCAATCCCAGTTCGGCATCAATATGTCCGCCACCGACTTTATCCCAAATTCGGGCTTTCCAGGTATACTGTTCACCACTTACCAGCGGATCGCCAATCAGTAAGCTGACAAACATGGCACTGGCTTCCTCCGGTGTAACGCCTGATTCCGAATATTGGGCAAATAAATCATCTTCACTAAACAATTCCTGGCCGTCCGCGTCATACACCACCATCGCCGCACCCGGGAAAACCTTGCCATCAACTTCTTCAAAATAATCCACCCCGTCAAAATTCATAAATACTTCTGTGCCCAAGTCAAAAACATTTTCCGTCGTCTCCTGATCATTAACCGTCAAATAAGCACTCTCATAAACCAAACCATCATTGGTCACCTGCAAGCCACTCAATAAATCTTTCTGTACTCCCTTACCAAAATTCCATTCACAACCCACCAAGACCAGCAGTAAAAACACCGTCAAACCCAAAGCCGCTTTTTTAAACATAATTCTCCTTAAAAAAATAATATACACACCTTAATTATACAATGAATATTGCCAACAATTAACTCACCCAGCAAACAATTATCTATCTTCCTCGTTCATGTCATTCATCATTTCATTTGTAAACGCCGCCTGAAAAATATCTGGATTATCAGTAATACCCGGATCATATTTCCCAAAAAACTTCTTCCTGAATTCACGCATTTTAAACTCTTCCGGATCCATTTGTTTACGGGTTATTTCAAACAATTTGGCCAACATATTTATTTCACTTTTAATAATACTCTCTTTATAATCCTTCCCATCTTTCACAATATTTACCGGATATGGAAGAGGAAGTGACCACCCGGGTAAATCCGACCGGGAAAAATACTTTTCAAATTCTTCTCCTCGATCACAAAATCAATCGCGTAGGTGGAAGTTAGCAGGCGATAAGAATTTGATTGGATAACTGCGATTAATTTTTCTAAAGTATCGCGATCCCGATCAATATCTTTTAAGTCCTTAATTACCTTGTTTATCGAGCTAACAACATAAGAATCTTTATCATCCTTATTTGTTAAGTATCCCGAAATAAATTTCTGTTTCGCCAATACTTGAAATTTTGCTAAACGCATGAAAGATTTATCAAACTCTCGACCGACATTAATATCTTTAGCTAAGTACAAAGTGGAAACATCAATATCGTAGTCAATTTCTTCCAAGCTCCATGAATCAATATCCATAATAGCCTGGCGCAAACCATCAAATTTATCCAGTTCAACCTTATTATCGGGTTGATTACTTTCTTCAATGCCCATAAATATTGTCTTTTATTAATTAATCTAACAATTATTACCCAACCGCTAAAATCTCCGGCCGTGAACCACAATTGGGCGCGCAGCAGCGCGCCCCTACAATAATGATTTCTGATAACAATCGGCGCAATAAACCTTCTCCGGTCGGTCGGGCGCGTAGGTCGTCTCAAACATATTGTTACACCTTCCCCCATGTGTACATTCCCCACTTAATCCTTGATCCTTGATACTTGAAACTTGATCCTTGCCACTTGATCCTTGCCCCTCACACATGCACTGCCTCTTCCATAATCGATATGGGTTCTTGTAGCTCATTCGCTCGACATGTCGTTGATCCGGGCTGCGGCGGGGAATGGGAATGTGGTATTTGATATAAAAAGCTAATTCCGGACTTGTTATTCGATATGGTTTACCCGTCACTTCGCATCGTAATACACCATTTAAAAGATCGTTGGCTTTATTTACATCCACATAAACACCAGTATCCTGTGGTTTATACCACGGACCATTATAACCACTCTCCGGATCATAATCACTCCATTTATAACCCTGGGCAATAGCCATTTCCTTCGACATGGGCATATTTTCACTGGCCAAAGTCTCGTTATAACCAAAAGGAGATAAAAACGACGGAAAAAACTGACCATATTCACCACGATTAATCATATCCAATTTAATCTGCGCCACCAACTCCTCATAATCTTCCTTAGAATACTGCTTGTTCAATATACAATATTTCTTATTCCGCAAACTTACACTACCAAATACATATTCACATCCCATACATACCAAAGAATATTCCACAAACTTACCATTGAATCCCGACAAAAATGAACATTTCAAATTGTAGCCAGTGATCGTCCCCAAACAGTTATAAAGCAAACTGGAATCAAATCCACACGTATGACAATCATATGAATCTTTTAAACTCATAGGCGCATCATAACAATATCGACACCCCTCCGACGCATTAACCGCAAAACAGTGTGTGCAATTCTTGGAACCAAATACCAAGTCACCGCTACAATCTTCACTCCCGCCAAAAAATCCAAAACGAACAATAATATTGTCTTTTAACCGTAAAAATTCCTGCTTCATCTGTTCCCATTGCCAATTTTTCTTAAACTCTTCAAACTCTTCCTTGCTTACTTGCTCATTTCTAATGTAATACTGCTTATTCCGCAAATTGGTACACAAAATACAATTTTGACAATTATCTAATTTAATTGAAAAATGACAATCGGAACATCCAGTCGCCCCCCACAAATATATACAATTATAATTTCCACCTCCCATACCAGTTTCATAGCATCCCTCGCATTTCTGCAGCTCCATACAATCCACACATTCCCGACAATCAGTCAGGTAGCGTCCAAAGTAACAATCTTCATTGTTAGTCGCGACTGAAATAAGATAACAATTTTTATTACCCGAACCATGGTTCAAATACTCGCTATTTTCATTGTTTACCGAATTTAAGCTCACCAGAGGGACTTTGTGTAATAAATCATGATACTGATCAAAAAAACTCCGATCTGGATCATATTCCTGCCCATAATCCAATGGATCCCAATTATCGCTATACCAATAATCCTTGTCATAAACCTTATATGGCTTATCAGGAGAATAAATTGAAATTATTTCTTTGCCAGTTACATCACACTTTCGCTTGTACAATTTACGTTCATTTCGCCAAGCCATCTTTCGACGCATACTACATTCCGGACACACCGTGGGTACCGGCACAATTAATTTTTTGAAAAATTCTAGATCAGCCTGCTCAATCGGCCATTTGTTATGACAAACACCACATTCTCGTTCATGGGGTGTTTGTTGATTTAATTGATCTAGGATCTTTTGGTCGGCCTGGTCCATTTTTTACCTCATATTATTTGCCTTACGGGCACGCAGCAGCGTGCCCCTACAATACAATTATTTTTTTATTACGTTCATCCCAAATTTGGTAAATACATCGCTGGCTCGGACTACATCCTTATCTTTAATTAAAAAATGATCGCGGGAATAGGCCGCTATTGGCATGATACTAATTTTTTCTTTGGTCAAAGCCGTGGCAATGGTGGCTGTCACCCCAAACACATTCATGGGAAAAACTACATCCAGGGTAAAAATTCGCCAGTCTTTCTCCGCTTCAATTACGTCAACATGGTCTAATTTATTTTGATCAATCATGACCGTAATTTCATCTTGATCGATTATGTTAACAAATGCTTCTTTAACCGTTTGTTTGGCTTTGATAATGGCAAATTTTTCCGGCCAGATGTAAACATGGGCACCCTGAAAATATTTTTGCAAATCATTCATATTTTATCATTTAATGGTTTTTTCAATACCTTGGGCGCGCAGCAGCGCGCCCCTACCCACGATTTTTATCGATTGGGCGGGTTTAAAACCCGCCCCTACAATATTATTTAATCGCCCCCACGATTATTAATTATTCATTATTAATTATTAATTTTCCTACGGATATATCCTGGAAATCATCCGCGGAAACGGAATGGTTTCCCGGATATGTTTGGTGCCGCACATCCAGCCCACCATGCGCTCCAAACCAATACCATAACCACTATGCGGCACACTGCCGTATTTACGTAAATCCAGATACCATTGGTAATCGGCAATCGGTAATTTCTCTTTTTCCATCCTGGAGAGCAACAAATCATAATCATCCTCCCTCTGGGACCCGCCAATAATCTCACCATATCCTTCCGGCGCGATCAGATCATTATTCAAAACCAATTCCGGATTTTCGGGATTGATCTTCATATAAAAAGCTTTGATATTTTTCGGCCAGCGGTCAACAAAAATCGGCACTTCACTATTAGATGTCAAAATAGTTTCATCATCCGCTCCCAAATCCTCGCCATATTTAATATCCGAACCATTTTTTTGCAAATGGGCGATCGTTTCTTCGTACGACATTACCTTGAAATCATTATCTGCCTTCCGAAGTGCCTCTTTATCCCTTTCCAGAATATCCAATTCCAATTCGCATTCAGCCAAAACCTTACGAATAATATAACGAATATTCCCTTCCTGAATTTTCATATTCTGTTCATGCTCCACATAGGCCGCTTCCGCATCCATCATCCAAAACTCGGTCAGATGCCGCCGGGTTTTACTTTTTTCCGCCCGAAATACCGGCCCAAAATCAAAACAGCGCCCCACACTAAAAATCGCCGCCTCAATATACAATTGCCCGGACTGAGTCAAATAGGCTTTACCCTGATCAAAATAATCCAACTCAAAAAGAGTAGTCGTGCCTTCACATGCATTTGGTGTCAAAATCGGCGCATCGATCTTGATAAAATTCTCACCATTCAAATACTCATAAATCGCATTAATCACCACATTACGCACCCGAGCAATCGCCCACTGCCGCGGACTTCGTAGCCACAAATGCCGGTTAGAAAGTAGAAAATCCGGTCCGTGTTCTTTTTTGCCAATCGGATACTCGGCGCTAATCTGCACAATAGTTAAACCGGTCAACTGCACTTCATATTCCTCTTTTTTCGGATGTTTAGTCACTCTACCCTTGATAATCACTGAACTTTCCAAGGTAATTTTTTGCGCCTTGCTCCAAACTTTTTCATCCACTTCATCCTGACTGACCACCACTTGCGTCACACTAGTACCATCGCGAAACTGCAAAAACATAATCTTCCCCGAAGAACGTAAATTATACACCCAGCCTTTCAATAAAACTTCCTGATCCAAATGATCTTTTAAATCCTGCACAAAAACTTGTTCCATAATAGTTTTCTCCAATATTTAACCAAACTCATAACGATCACTTATCCCGCAGCACCGCCCCGAATTGTTCACCCAAAGCCATCACAATCGAATTCATTTTATCCTCTACCCACTTATCACCCAGTGTCTCTGTATTGGATTGCCAACTAAACCTCAGCCCCAAACTCTTTAAATTATTAATATCGCTTCCCTCTTGTAATTTGTCATTGGTCCACCCGAGGCGGATACGCCTTGGGCGTATAATTTGTAATTGCGTTCCCATCGTCTCATCAAACACCTCAACACGACGTAAATTTTCCCCGCCGATTTGGCTCGCCGCCCCTATCAAATCCCCCGCCATTAGCTGGCGATCAACCAACAGTGCAATATCAAACTTGGAAACCGGAAATTTAGAAGGAGCCACAAATTTTTTGGTCGCCACAAAATTATCAATCAACTTGGCTAAATCAAAATCAATGTAGACCATTGGTCCCTTTATTTTCCACTCACTTGCTTTATTGGGATGGATCAAACCCCACAACCCAATTACTTGTTTACCCTTAAGTAAAACCAGACTATTAACAGGATGCAGATAATCAATATCCAAATCGACATCCTTAACTCGTTTAAGTTCAAAATCATTCCAGCCAAGATTACCCAAAGCCAATATCCCCTCTACCAATCCTTTCGCCCGTAAAAATAAATCCTTGGCCCTCGCCTCATCCGAATAGGCCAAGCCCAGATGTGGTTCTTCTTTATCCTTAATAGATTTACTAAACACCCGTCCCCATTCAAAAATTTTTACTTGCTCGTCCTCCCGTTTCCAACGTTGATAACGCTCCACCAAGCCGGGCAACATTGACTGACGCAAATATTTTAAACTTTTATCCACCGGGTTAATCAACTCAAATGAATCATTTAAATCAAATCCCCAGTCAACCGTCCCTGCCTCGGACACAAAATTATATGAATAAACTTCCGACCAACCTCGGCTAGCTAAATAATTAATAATCGCGTTACGATAGCGTCGCCATTTTTCCGGCCGTGGCAACACCACCGGCATGGAAAAAGACTGGCTATCAATTTTGTTGTAACCATGGATCCGCCCCACCTCCTCGATCAAATCATCCTCATTTTCAATATCAATCCGCACGGGCGGAATATTGACTAGTAAATCACTTTCACTGGCTTTTTTGATCTCAAAATCCAGCGATTTCAATATCTTTTTGATATCCAGTTTATTGATCTCCACTCCCAAAAAACTATTGATATTGGCATAACTTAATCGTAAATCTCGTTTCAAAATCCGCTTCGAACGGACATCGATCATATCTCTGGCCACTCGCGCTCCACACAACTTTTGAATCAGATATGTCGCCCGATCCAAAGCCTCGGTAGAGAGCGACAACGGCAAACCTTTGCCAAATCGAATTGAACTATCAGTTTGGATACCCAGATTTTTAGCACTATCATTGATCAACTTCCGGGCAAAATTAGCACTTTCCAACACAATTCGTCTGGATTTTGATGACACCCCGCTATCCAATCCTCCCATAATACCCGCAATCACCAACGGCCTTTTTTCATCAGCAATTATCAAATCCTTACTCGTCAAAACTTTCTTTTGTTCATCCAAAGTAATTATCCGTTCACCATTTTTGGCTCGCCTGACAATTAATTTGTGACCAATAATCAAATCATAGTCAAAAGCATGCAACGGCTGTCCATATTCCAACATCACATAATTAGTAATATCAACCACGGAATTAATCGGCCGCAAACCCGCCAGTATCAACCGCCTTTTCAACCAGAGTGGCGACTCACCAACTTTGACATCCAAAAGCACTCGCGCCGAGTAACGCCCACAGCCATCGATATCTTTGACTTGCACATCGAGCAAATCATCAATTTTTTGCCGATTGTCTTCTTTGACTTTATAACGGGGCTCAAAATATCGCAGTCGGCAGGCCGCCGCTATTTCTTTGGCCATTCCCTTCATGCTCATGGCGTCCGGTCGGTTAAATGGCACGATAAATTCCAATACTTCATCCGTAAAATCAATCACCTCACCCAAATTACTACCCACCCGCAAATTACGGGACAATTCCATAATCCCGGCCGACTCTTCTTCCAAACCCA
>Ga0265297_10001521_pt1 | contig 53720 bp, 67 predicted proteins | sample Munlanlwell13791_FD_192502 | JGI IMG/M metagenome (GOLD analysis project Ga0265297, IMG submission 192502) | Leachate microbial communities from a municipal landfill in Southern Ontario, Canada - Leachate well 137-91 | ecosystem: Engineered > Solid waste > Landfill > Unclassified | place...
TCTGGTAACTGGAGGTTAAGGTTTAACCCCCAAATATCAGACTTACTTTTAGGTAGAGATAATTCTACGGATTTTTAAAGTGCAGTGGAAAGTTTATTTCCAAAACGCAATGTTTTGGCTTTAAATAGTCCACTTTGTTAAAGTTTGATACTTTTTAAGTATCGAGGGGATTATAGCGCAAAAGAGTCAATTTGTCAAGATTATAGGATAGATTTCAAATATTTGTTTAGATCGGATTGATAGTCGGGATTTTGGAGAGCAAGGACGATATTGGCTTTGAGCCAACGAAGTGGATCCCCAGTGGTCATCCAGTCTTCTTCACCTTCAAAAGCTTGAGTGAGAACAACACCATTTTTGGCAAGAGTGTTGCTGGCGTCGGAAAACCACAACTCATTGTCTTTGGATAGGCTTTGATTTTCTAGAAGGAGAAATATTTTGTGGGTTACAATAAATCGGCCGCCCTGAGCAAAAGTAGAAGGGGCTTGGTCTGCTGGTAATTTTTCCAACATGGCAGATAAGCGATGAGGATATTTTGGATCGTCAATATATTGGGCCGAACCATAACGAGCAATCTCATTTTTACCAACATCTTTGACAGCAATAATTTCGTCGGGCTGATATTGATCAAAAGTATTGATCATCTTGGAAAGAAAAGCCCCTGGTTTTGGTTCGATGGTAAGGTCGTCGCCATACATATAAATGAATGGATCGGAGCCAACAAATTTTTTGGCAGCCAAAAGAGGAGAACCAGTGCCATAGGGAAGATTTAGAGGTTGTTCAATAAATGTTATTTTGGCCGAATCTTGGATTTTTTTTAGACTATCTAAATATTGAAGTTTATTGTTGTCGGTGAGATATTTTTCTAAATCTGGGTCAGGGGAAAAATAATTTTGAATACGAGTTTCACCAATGCGAATAATGATGGCAATATCTTTTATACCAGCACCAATAGCTTCTTCAATTAAATATTGAATATTGGGTTTGGACAAAATGGGAACGAGTTCTTTGGGATAGGACTTAACAACAGGAAGAAAACGAGTTCCTCGTCCAGCAGCAGCAATGACAGCTTTGATAATTGACATAATTTTTGAATAAAATTTAAATTTCTTGTCATCAATTTTTTCGCTCAGTCAATGTGGTTGCCCACGTTGAAGTTCGCTAAAAAATTATGACTTCAAAATTTAACCTTTATTTATATTTTTTATAAATTGCAATAAATCGTCTTTGAATTTTGGATCTTGGAGAGCCATAGCAATATTGGCTTCAAGCCAACGAAGAGGGTCTCCGGTGGTCATCCAATCTTCTTCACCTTCAAAAGCTTGAGTGAGGACAACATCATTTTTGGCCATATAATTTTGAGCATCGGCAAGCCAAAGTTCGTTGCCTTTGCCGGTTTCTTGATGTTCCAATATGTCGATAACTTTATTGGAGATGACGAATCGGCCGCCCTGAGCAAAAGTAGATGGGGCTTGGTCTGCTGGTAATTTTTCCAACATAGCAGAGATTCGATGAGGATATTTTGGATCGTCAATATATTGGGCTGAGCCATAACGTTCGATTTCTTCTTTACCCACGTCTTTGACGGCAATAACTGATGAAGGGTTGTATTGTTCAAAGGTAGCAATCATTTTAGTTAAAAAAGCTCCTGCAACAGGTTCGACAGTAAGATCATCACCGAACATATAAACAAAATCATCTTGACCAATAAATTCTTTGGCGGCAATGATAGGGGAACCGTTACCGTAAGGAAGATTGGCAGTTTGAGGGATAAAAGTAATTTTGGCTTTGGACCAAATATTTTTGAGACTGTCTAAATATTCAAGTTTGTTATTTTGGGTTAAATAGGCTTCCAAATCAGTATCGGGAGAAAAATATTTTTCAATTGAGTTTTCGCCTAGTCTATGAACAATAGCAATTTCGGTAATACCAGCACCGATAGCTTCCTCAATTAAATATTGGATATTGGGTTTGGAAAGAATGGGAACAAGTTCTTTGGGGTATGATTTAACGACTGGAAGAAAGCGAGTACCGCGGCCGGCCGCGGCGATGACGCATTTAGTTATTTTTGCCATATTAAGCTAATGGTAACACAAAAGAAATTTATTTTGAATTTTTTTAAATATGCGGTATTATTAGGCTTAATTTATGAACGAAAAACCAATTGCAATAATGACTCCTGGAATTGGTCCTTTGCCTTGGGCGTATAAAGGATTGGCTTCGACTTTTGAAATGAGTGGAGTGGAAATGGAATTTTTTCCAGTGGAATGGTGGTCTGATGAAAAAAACAAATTTATAGAAATCCAAAATAGATTTTTTGACAGAATAGATAAACTTTATAATGGAAGAGACAGAATTTCATTATTGGGAATTAGTGCTGGTGGACCATTTGCTTTGGAAGCTTTGGTTTCACTTGAAGGAATGATTAGAAATGTAGTAACAGTGGCCGGGTGCAATAGTCCGAAAAACAAAGATAATAATGAGGCTTACGAAAAGTTGTATGAAGGGAATAAGGTTTTTAGAGAAATGATTGAAGGATTTGGTGAGACGAGAGATCTATTGGATAATAGAAATGATTTGTCTAAAAAAGCGACAACATATGTAGTTGTTGGTGATGATGTTGTGCCATACAAATCACAATCATTTGATGGAGCAAAATTGATTGACCTTAAAACGGTTAAATTACCATTTTTGACTCGCCATGAATCATCGATTGTTAGAGGAATGATTTTAAAAAGAGGAGAAGTGGCTAGTTTTTTGAAAAAATAATAAACTAGCTTAGGGATTATTTTTTTGATAGAATAGTGAATCTTTTTAGGGCCCATAGCGTAGTTGGTAGCGCGTCCCCATGGCATGGGGAAGGTCAGGGGTTCGAGTCCCCTTGGGTCCACAAATTTGATTATGAATAAGAATAAAATAATAATTTTTGATTTTGATGGAGTGATTGTAGATAGCTGTCAGCTTTCTTTTGAAATAAATAAACAATCTATGGTGAATATGGAATATACTGATTTTCAAAGATGGTCTGAAGGAAATGTTTATAGTTTGATGGACAAAGGTAGTTTTGATAGCTCTCATGTTGAATTTTATTTTGAACAATACAGCCAAAAAATTAAAAGTTTAATTCCAGTCGAAGGAATGGATAAGGTAATAAAGAAATTTAAAAGGGATGGATATATTTTGGCAATAGTGTCATCCTCTGACGAGGATTCAATAAATGGATTTTTGAAAAAATATGAATTAACTGGTTACTTTGATGAGATTTTGGGAAGAAAAGCACATTTTTCAAAAGTAGAAAAATTTAAATCAATTTTTAAAAAATATAAAATAAAATCAAATGATGCAGTAATGATTACTGATAGTATCGGGGATGTGAAAGAAGCAGTAGAGGTAAAAATTAAGACAATTGGGGTAAGTTGGGGAATACATGAAGCTGATAGATTAAAAGAAAATGGAGCGGATTTTATAGCAGAAAAGTCAGAAGATATTTTAGTTGGGGTAAAAAAATTGCTGTCTTTGAATTAAAGTCGATTTTAGGATAAAATCTCTAAGTACTTAGGCCTGTGGTGAAATGGTATCACAATGGTCTCCAAAACCATTTTTCCCTGTTCGAATCGGGGCAGGCCTGCACGAAAAGGTGTGTTAATATTGGTTTATGACGAGAAAAGAAATAAATTTACAGAAATTAGATCATTTGGAAGGTTTTTTGAAAGCTGGAACATTGGAGGAAGCGGGAGGTAGATTATCTATGGATCAGATTGAACTTTTGGAAAATGCAAGGAGTTTATATAGAGATGAATTTGAAAGAAATAATAGAAGATATGGAAATTTGGAGAGAGATTTTTTGATGATGGGAATTACTGAGAGATATTCTGAATTGGGTTTGCTTTGTATATCGGCCGATGACCATCCGTTTGCTAATAGGGTAAGAGGGGAAGTTGCTGGATATTTTGTCAAAAAACGGGTTGATAACTTGCAAGAAGGATTGAACAAATTGATTTGAGAATAGAGTTGTGCTGAATTGATTTTAATGATAAATTGAATTCAAATGAATAAAATTGTTTGTATTTCGGGGATGTGTGGAGCAGGAAAGAGTGTAGTGTCGGATTTTTTTGTAAAAAATGGTTTTCAGTTTGTAAGATTTGGTCAAATTACTTTAGACGAAGTAAAGAAAAGAAATTTGGAAGTAAATGAAACTAATGAAAGAATGATTAGGGAAGAATTTAGAGCTAAACATGGGATGGCAGCTTATGCAATTTTGAATTTGCCTAAATTTGATGAATTAATAAATCTTGGAAATGTAATTGCTGACGGATTGTATAGTTGGGAAGAATATAAAGTTTTAAGGGATCATTTTGGAGAAGCAATGGTTCTGATTGCTGTGTGGGCGCCACCAGAATTGAGATATGAAAGGATTTCAAACAGAGTTTCTGGAACTGATGATAAGGATTTGAGAAATAGATCTTTTACAAAAAAAGAAGCAAAATCAAGAGATTATGCTGAATTAGAAAAATTGAATAAAGGGGGACCGATTGCCATGGCGGATTTTACAATTGTAAATAACAAAGATATTAATTTTTTAAATCAACAAATTGAGGAGATTTATGGCCAAATCAAATAAAAGACCGAGTTGGGATGAATATTTTATGGAAGTGATGGAAGCAATCTCCAAAAGGGCAACTTGTGATAGAGGAAAAAGTGGTTGTGTAATTGTTAGGGATAAACAAATTTTGGTTACAGGATATGTTGGTTCTCCAAAAGGATTGGATCATTGTGATGATGTTGGTCATCAATTAAAAAAAATGCTTAATGATGATGGAACCATTTCGGAACATTGTGTAAGAACAGTTCATGCTGAACAAAACGCAATTTGTCAGGCAGCTAAATTGGGAATATCAGTTGATGGGGCAACAGTTTATTGTCGAATGACTCCTTGTAGAACTTGTGCAATGCTTTTGATTAATTGTGGAATAGTAAGAGTTGTTTGTGAAAGAAAATATCACGCTGGAGGGGAAACAGAAGAAATGTTTAAAAAAGTAGGAATTAAACTTGAATTTGTTCATAACGAAATACAAGAATATAAATAAAATGATTAAAGATTAAAAAATTGATTGAGGTCAACTATAATTAGGTTATGACTAAATATTTAAAGAAGTATCTAGAAGAGATAAATAAAATTTTGGAAAGTGGCAAAAAAAATGATTGGAAAAAAATTTTAGAGAACCATCGAGTGCAAATTGGGATTTTACAACACGAAAGATTGATTCATTTGTTGGTTACATTGACTTTTGGTTTAGGTTTTTTGATGATGATGGGGGTAACTGTTTTGACTTTCAACTATATTTTAATATTGGTTGATTTGTTATTGCTGACATTACTAATCCCATATATTTTCCACTATTTCAATTTGGAAAATGTAGTGCAAAAGCTTTATAAGATAGATAAAGAAATTCAAAAGAAAATTTAGCGACGAGATCGGTTTATAGTTTGGAATCGGCCAGTAGGTCGAAAATTGGCAGGAGTTTTGTTCCCGGGAAAATTAGGAACGACAGTTGGTTTGACAAACCCCTTAATAATAGTAGATCGGTTGTCAACTGATTTTCTTTTGGTATCTGATCGGCTCATATGTAATTTAATTATATTATTTCTCTAAAAATTTTGAAGTTGGAAAGTATAAAACGTCTTCGATATGGGCAGTATCAGCAATAAGCATGGCGAGACGATCGACACCTAAACCAATACCGGCACAAGGAGGAAGTTGGCCACAGGCGTCAATAAATTCTTGATCATAAGGGTGAACGGGTAAATTATTTTCTTGTCTAAACTTGGTTTCAGCCTCAGCGTTGGCTTTTAAGATAGCGGAATCATTTAATTCGGTATAAGCATTACCAATTTCCATACCGCCGATATAAAATTCGAAGCGTTGACTAAACCCTTCGGTAGGCTCAGGGCAAATTTGACAGAGCGGAGAAGTTTGAGTTGGATAATCAAAGATTATAAATGGTTTGTCTTGGGGTATTTTTGATTCGATTTCATTGATAAAAATTTGGGTATAAAGAGGTTCCCAAGTAGTAACCCCATCAACGTTGTAGCCTTTGGAGGAGGCAGTGGCGATAATTTCTGAGGCAGTTAAATTTTTGGACAAATCAATGCCGGCATATTTTTGAAACAGTTCTTTGAGGGTAAATTGATACCAATCGCCACCAAGATCAATTTTGTTACCTTGATAAATAATAGTGTCGCTCACTGGTTGATTTAATTTTTTTTGGACTTGATGAACGACATCCAAAATTAAATTTTTAGTGGTGGTGGCAATGTCGTGATGAGTTTTGCCCATTTCGTACCATTCAAGCATAGAAAATTCTAGATTATGAGTCGGTCCAATGTCTTCTAGATCACGAAAAACCTTACTGATGGCAAAACAATTACCAATACCCTGAGCAATAAGTTTTTTGAGAGAACTTTCGGGGGAAGTAGGGAGATAAAAGGTAAAATCTTTTTGAGTCCAAATAGTTTTGAGGGGATAAAGATTTGGTTCAATAGGAATTTTAGCCAAAAGGGTGGGTGTATCGACTTCATGAAAATTTTGGTTGATGAAAAAATTTCGGATGGCTTGAATAGTCCATTCGTGAATAAAATGTGATTTGAAGTTCATGGCTTATTTTAACTTATAAATTCTCACTATCAATTTTTTGCCTCAGTCAATGTGGACGGAGCCACGTTGAAGTTCGTCAAAAAATTATAGTTTCGAATTTAAATTTAAAAAATTAGTAACTTTTTTACAAGTTGATAAGCCAAATTCTTTGGGATAGCCACATAAATAATTTCTGTCGGAACAGCCAAGACATTTTTGACAATCAAAACATGGGGATAAAGATTTTTTAAAATTGGAAATATATTTTTGGGGATCGTCAGTAATTTTTCCTAGGGAAATGGATGATTCGCAACACCCAGTAATATTGCCATTTGATTGAAGACAAAGTTGAAAACAACCAAAATCTTTGGTGGGGTAGGTAGAGTAATGTTGTTTTATATCTAAAACTTGTTTGGAAGTAAGTGATAATTTTCTGTCGGTAAGGTAAGTTTTTGGAAGACCAAGAACATCAAAGGAATCTTTGTAAGGGTAAGAATCTTTGGTAATCAAAAACATGATTTCAACAGGAAAACCGAGTTTTTGAGCGTGTTTGATATATTCAACAGATTTATCGAAATTACCTAGACCCCGGTTGGCATCGTGAATTTTTTTGGGGCCATCAAGAGAAACTAAAATTTGGCAATTTTGGGGATTTTTAATTTCTTCAAGTCGGTCAATAGTACCGTTGGTGATGATGGTAATAAAAATATTTTTTTCGATTAGTTGGTTGACTAGTTTGGGAAAATCGGGAAGGGTAAAAACTTCACCACCGCAAAGTAAAACAGATTTTAATCTGACCAATTTTTGATATTTTTCGATGAAGTTAAGAATTTGGGAATTTGACAGAACATTTTTGGTTTTGTTGGTATAGCAATATTTACAGTGTAAATTACACGTCTCGAGAGGAGCGATATTAATATTTTCCAGAGCGGCAATTATTTTAGCTTGGCTGATTCTTTGTGCTCGGTTCTTTTTTTGCACCATTTACAGTATTTGACAAATTTTAGTTTGTCAGGAGTATTAGTTTTGTTTTTTTCGGTTAAATAATTTTGAGCGCCACAGACAGAACAAACTAGGGCAATCAAAATACGTGGTGTTTTTTTGGATTTAGACATGTTGGCATTTTATCATATTAATCGGCGTGTTTGTATTTTTTGATTTGACGTTCTATAGCTTCGCGAAGATCAATAATGGCTGAGGTTAGATCGTGATGAGAAACTTCGGCATGGAAGGTATTTTTTTGACCAGGGAGAGTCATATCAAATTTGACGGTGTAATTTTGATATTTTTTATCTTTTTGAATATGAAGGAAAGCCATTTTGAGTTCATTATTGAGGTGGGGAAGGAGTTGGTCGAGCTTAATGACGAATTTGTCGTTAATCATTTTTCTAGCTTTAAACGAAACAATGAAATTGATACCATTAATTTGGATATTCATATTATGTTATTTTAACATTCAGGGTTTTGTTGAATCCAGTCCTCCCAAAGTGGTTTGATAGAAAGGAATTTTTGATAGTAGCTAGTGCAGGAATCTGGGCCGTAAGCTTCAAAATGACTTAGATCCATATTAAAAGCTTGAGTAATAATTTGTCGTTGTTGGTGAAGATATCTTTTGATTGGAAAATAAGTTTTGGAAAACTCAGTTAATTTGGGAATACTATTGATAAGAACATTGTTGGTGATTAATTTTAAATTGGCGGCTAGGGCAGGGTTAGAATTGTCATTATTTTTCCAAGCAATTAGAGCAGTTCTAATATAGCCGATATTTTCGATGGCATTGAAAGCATGACCTAATTTTGAATTTTTATCTTCGAGACATTTTTTAATTTCAGAAGCAATTTGTTGACGGTTACAGCTTTCGTCTAGAGCATTAACAATGGCTTTTTCAACTAAAGCTAACTCTTCTTGTTCATCTTGGTCGGTTTTAAATTCGAGAGAAACGTCGCCTTTGGCAGTCATTCCTTCTGGGATATCGTGGGAAAGAGCTGTTAATAAAAGTAAGTTTTTTTCTTGTTTATTAAATTTAATTGGCATGTCGGAATTGTTCTGTTGAGAAATAAACCAGTCAGTTATGCCATAAATTACCAGACAATGTCGGAGATTGTCGGCGTCAAGACCAATAATTTTGATCCAATTTTCATTGGTAGTATCTTGAGTTTTAAAACGATCCCAACGAGTACGTTGGCTCAGAATTTGACCAGCAGGACTCTGTTTATATTTTTCGTATATTTGTCCAAGTGTTTGATTTCCAATTAATTCTTTTGACATAAAAAAGCTTGTTTTTTGAAATTACCATGGGGGAGAACGATAATCTAGGGGGAATATTTATTCAGTTATAGTTTGAACAAGATCACAGGGTCCTTGCCATTCTTGAGCAAGATTAACGATGTCATTGAACTTTGGTTCTTTGGTTTGATAAGTTTGATTATTTTTATCACGGAGATTGACTTGAAGATTTCGTGATTGAAAAATCACTTTGATTTGACAATTTTCAATAAGTTTTGAGGCCTCTTCCCAACTAATATTTTTGGTTTCGGAGGGAGTGGGAGAAGTTGACGATGTTTGGAGGGAATGGTTTTTTTGGTTTAATTTAAAAATAGAAAAAACAACAGAGAATATTAAGACAATAAATATTGAAGAAATAATTATTATTTTGATTTTAGACACAAAATAATAATAACAGAATTATTGACTGGAAAAATTAAATTTATCAATTAGAACACCATCTAAGAAATTGGCGTTTTTGGCACCTTGAATATCATTTTTCAATTTGTCGCCGACCATAATTATTTGATTGGGATTGAGATTTAGTTTTTGAGCAGTTTGTTCAAAAATTTTGGGATCGGGTTTGCGTAGGCCGCAATCACAAGAGAAAGTAATAACATCAAAGAAATGATCTAAATTGAGATTATCAACAGCTTTTTTGTAGGGAGTGGCCAGATTGGAAATTAAACCAATTTTGAGATGTTTATTTTTTATAGTTTGGAGAATTTGGCGGGTTTTGGGAAAACAAACTATTGAAGCGACTTCGGCATTGACCATATCTTCATACACATCTAAATTCATCCTTAAATTTGGATTAATTGTTTTGACTAATTCTTCAAGACCGGAAAAGTTTTGAGTCAAAGCGTGGTGTTTTAGATTAGTATTCTCAACTTCGGAAAAACCAATGTTTTGAGACATTTTTAAATATGGATTTGTTGGTTGGGAAATATAAACAAGAGTTCCAAATAAATCGAAACAAATAGCCTCTGGTTGATGGTTCATGGCGGAGGGGATAGGAGTCGAACCTACATGCCCTTGCGGGCGCTTGTTTTCAAAACAAGTTCCTTACCATTCGGAGCACCCCTCCAGAAAAATTTTGAGCCCGGAAAGAAACTCGAATTCTTGACCTTCCCCTTACCAAGGGGATGCTCTACCAACTGAGCTATCCGGGCGTGATTGATACTTTGGTATTGTATCAAAAATATAATTTTTTTTTGAGCCTGAGGTCAGATTTGGACTGACGACCTGCTGTTTACAAAACAGCTGCTCTACCACTGAGCTACTCAGGCGATAGGCTTATTATATCAATTTGAAATAAGGTTTGAGGTAAAATAGAGGATATGAAAAAGATTGGAAAAAAAATTTTGGTGCTGACTGACGATAAACCTTGGGGACATAGGTCGATTGCTAGGGCAATATTTAATTATCTTAAGGAAAATGAAACTTCTTTTGAAGTAAAATTAGCCGAGATAAAGGCAGAAACGATGTTTTTGTCTGATCTTTATACTTTTGTCTATAGATATGCTCCAGCTTCAAATAGAGTTGTTCATAAAATTTCTAAAAATGAAATAGTTAGAGATTTAGTAAAAGAAACTTCGGGAATAAATTTGAGAAAAATAAAAAGTGAAGTGGAAAAATTCAATCCGGATTTAATAATTTCAGCATATTTTCTCCATAGTCAATCATTGGCAGTATGGCGAAAAAAGGAAAATAAAAATTTTAAATTGTGGACGATAGTGGCTGATCCTTGGTCAATTAATCCAATTAGCTTTATTAAAGATGCTGATTTGAGTTTGGTTTATGATGAAGTAGGGAAAAAAGAAGCAATCAAATATGGCATTGAAAAAGATAAAGTTTGGACGACAGGTTGGTGGACAAGGCAATCAATCTATCAAAAATATGACAGAGATGCGACAAGAAAAAAAATTGGTTTTGATGATGATAGACCAGTAATTTTTGTAGGAGGGGGAAGTTTAGGAACAAGCTCATTACCAAAATTACTACCATTAATTTTAATACTAAAAAAAAGGGTTGGTTTTGTGATTAATACAGGGACAGATAAGTTGGCCTTTAACTTGGTAGAACAATTTTTAAAAGTTTTTAGAAGACTACGGAAAGATAATTTGGTACAGATAAAACATTTGGGTTGGATTGACAACATGGCGGAGGTTTTGACAGCTTGCGATATAGTTTTTGGTAAGGCTGGGCCAAATTTTTTGTTCGATGTAGTAGCGGCAGAAAAACCATTTGTAGCCATGACTCATATTGGAGGGCAAGAAGATGGAAATATTGATTTAATTAGAAAGAAAAAATTGGGATGGGTGAGAGAAGGAAACGGTGGGATAGCTCATTTTTTGGATGAATATTTAGAAAGACCAAAATATTTTCAGGAAAAATATAAGAAAAATATTGTGGCAGAAGCCAAAAAAAATAAGGAAACTTTGGGTAAAATTTTGGATCGAGTCAAAAAAGAGTAGGGTTTATTGCCGACCACCCATTTGATATTCCTCTTTGAGAGGAGCGTGGTAGCCGTTTTGGAGAACATTAAGATTGAGGCGAAGTTGTTTGATGATTGATTGAAGTGTCCCTTTTGAACGATAACGGCGGAGAGAAAAAATATAACAAGGTTTTTTTAAGATGAGATATTTGTAATTGAACTTATAGAGTTTTTGAAAAAGTTGGCCGTCTTCACCAAATTTAGTTTTGGCATCGTAGCCACCGACATCGAAAAAAGCTCCTCGTTTGACTGCTTGCATAGAACCGTAGGCAAAAGGGGAGTTAATAAGTTTGCCAGTTTCAAAGATTAAATTACTAAGAGAGGCATACATTTTTTCTGACGGTTTGGTGGAATCAACAGTGAGATAAGTGGTAAGAAAATGAGGGTGTTTGGTTTCGAAAGTTTTGAATATTTGGTTTAAATAATTTTTGGGGATTTGAGTATCAGCATCGAAAAAAATAAAGACTTGGCCTTTGGCTTTTTGGGCACCGAGATTTCGTTGAAAAGAAACATTGCGAGTGGTAGTCTGAAATAAGTAGAGAGGATATTTAGATTTAAATTTTTTGGTAACATCGGCGGTTTTGTCATCTGAATGGCCATCGACAACAATAACTTCAAAATTCTTAAAGATTTGATGATTGAGATTTTGAAGAAGCTTGGGAAGGTAATGCTCTTCATTAAGACAGGGGATAATTACAGAAAAATATGGATTCATAAAAGTCGTCCCACCAAAAGTTTACTTCAATAGTGGCTTCTCCACGCTGAAAAAACGTGAGGGAAAATCGGCCTACTAAGACGAATCCGAATAGACACAAATTTTCCATTTAAGAAGTTTAGCTAGAAAAAACACCTTCTTAAAGATACGCTTTTGATAGGACAGTTAAGTCTAACATTTTTGGGTTATAATTGCCTTATGAAAAAAACAAAGATAACTAAAAATATTTTGATTGGGGAATTAGTGGACAATTTTCCTGATTTGGCAAAAGTTTTAGTGGAGGATTATGGTTTTCATTGTATTGGTTGTATGGCGGCAGGAATGGAAACATTAGAACAAGGGGCTGAAGTCCATGGGATGAGTAAAAAAGAAATAGAAAAATTAGTAGAGGATCTTAATACCCGGGTAGAAAAAGTCCAAAAATAAGTTTGGTGATGGGCGACATAATGGAAGTGATGATAGATTGCCCATTTATAGGAAGAAAAATAAGGACAATTATTAGAATAAATCCGTAGCGGTCAAAGGCCTCTTGCCATTTGAGACTGGATTCGGGAGAGAGAATATTGAGGATAATTTTGGATCCATCAAGAGGGGGAATAGGAATGAGGTTGAAAACAAAAAGAGAAATATTGATTAGAACTAGAAGATAAATAAAAATTGATTGAATGTGAAAAATGTTGGCAATTAGAGATAATATGAGAGCTAATGATAAATTGCTAAGCGGGCCAGCAATTGAAACAAGAATTTCGTCGCGTTTGGGATGACGAAAATTGAAGGGATCAATGACTACTGGTTTGGCCCAACCGATGGTAGGAATGCCAGTAAGAGCACTGACAAGAGGAAGAAAAATGGTTCCAATGGGATCAGCATGTCTGAGAGGATTTAGACTGAGGCGGCCCATAGATCGGGGGGTAGGATCGCCAAGTTTATCGGCTATCAAAGCATGGGAAAACTCATGAATAGTAATAGCGATGATTAGGCTTAAAAATGAAATAATCGAGATTAAGATTTCCATATTTCAAAAAAGGATTGATTTTGATATTATACCTTACTATGAGAACATGTAGTTTATGTAACAAGGGAACAAACATTGGTCGAAACCGATCACATGCCCAAAATCGAACTCCAAGAACATACAAGGCTAATATTCAAAAGGTTAGCTTGTCGATGGGGGATCAAAAAATCAGCGGATATTTTTGTACCAAGTGTTTGAAGAGACTCAAAAAAGAGACCAAGGAACAAAAAACGGCGCTTAATTAAGCACCGTCTTTGTTAAACGAATTTAAGATCGTTAGTTTACTTTCTCTTAGCTTTTTTAGCCTTTTTCTTAGTTGTTTTTTTCTTGGCTACTTTTTTAGCAGCTTTTTTCTTTTTTTTGACTGGCATATTTTTTCCTCCTTGATTTAATTAAAAAGATTTTAAAAATTTTGTCAAAAAATGAAAATCCTATCTTTAGGACAAATCTAATTTTTTAAAAGATAATTTTGGATATTTTTTTAGAAATTTTTTTGAGAAAAATGCCTATTTTGTGGTGTTATTTTAATTCTTAAAAAAATAAATTTTGAAAAAAAATATTTTTTGATTTTAAAAAAAAGGCGTAAGGTATCAGAAAAATGAATATTCATTAATGATGATATTTTCCAATAAATTTAAAAACACGGTTTAAATAACACCTTAAATTAGGCAAAAAATATTAATTAAATTTTTTTTAAAAAATGAAAACACTTAAAAATTTAATTCAGAAAAATCCTATCTTTAGGATTTATTTATGGTGTAATAGTTTGATATTTCTGACCAGGGAGTAATTTTTTTACCTTCGATTTGCACTTCGATTGGCTCAGTGTTGGAACTGAATATTTTCATTTTAAAAACTTTACCTTGTTGGTTGGTAACATAGGTCCAAGCAATAGGCCAAGGATTGAGAGCATTTATAAAACGATCAATTTTGGCTTGATCCCAAGACCAATTAATTTGGGCAGTGTTTTTGTCTAGTTTGGGAAAATATGTTTTTTGGGAATGATTTTGAACTTGGAGATCATTGGGGTTGGAAACATATTGTTTGAGAATTGATTCGAGATTGGTGGCGGCCAATTTGAAAGCTTTGTTATAGAAACTAACAGAAGTTTCGTTGGGAACAATTTCAAAAGGAATTTGAGTGATTATTGGGCCATGATCGGGAAGGATGTCAATTTGAAAAAAAGTAACCGCAGATTTGGTTTCACCATTTATTATTTGCCAGGGGCCGGGAGTGGCACCGCGGTATTTTGGTAAGGGTGAAGGATGAATGTTGATGATTTTGTGTTTGGGGATATCAATCATTTCTTGATCAAAATAAGGAGGACCAAAAGCAACACAGAGACCAATGTCTAATTTCAAATTTCTAATGTCTAATTTAAATTTAGAATCAAATTGTTCTATTTGATAAAGGGGTAGGTTGTTATCTTTGGCGAAGGCAGCAACTGGATTGGGAGTGATAATTTGATCGCGGCCAACTGGTTTATCAATTTTAGTTACAACGGCGGAGACATGAAAATCAGGGAGGGAAATTAATTTTTCTAAAATGATGAGGGAATATTCGGAAGAACCGAAAAAGACGATGTTTACCATAAGATCAATTTTAGCTTATAATAGCGTATGAGTAAAATTTTGATTTACCCAAATGAAATTTTGAGAAAGGAAGCGGCTGAAGTAACCAAAATAGACAAAAAATTATTAGATCAGATAGAAGAACTAAAAAATATTTTGTCAAAAGGGGAAAATGCAGCGGGTTTGGCGGCGCCTCAATTGGGAGTGTCAAAAAAAATTTTTGGAGTAAAAACGAAAGATGGAGTGATGGTTTTTATTAACCCAAAAATAAAAAGAATTTGGGGAGAAAGAATTTATCCGAAATTAGTGGGGGAAGATGGAAAAGAAGAGGATTTTTTGGAGGGGTGTTTATCATTTCCAAATTTTTTTGGGACAGTAAAAAGGTATTTGAAAATAGAAGTCGAGTGGGTGGAATTAATTGATAAAAAGTTTGTTTCAAAAACTAAAGAATTTGTGGGGTTTGAGGCAATTGTTTGGCAGCATGAATTTGACCATTTGATAGGAAAATTGTTTGTAGATTATGTAAAAGAAGAGGGTGGAAAGTTTTATAAAAATGTGGGAAAAGAAATGGTGAAGTGGAATATAGATAAGGTTATTTAATTTTTTTTAGTAAATCTTGGGCATCGGTATTGGTGGGGGCGTATTTCAAATTTAACAGTAAGTTTTCTTTGGCGAGATTATATTTTTTTTGATTGAAAAAGATTTGGCCGAGAGCAAAATAGGCGTGGTCATAATTGGGTTTTAATTCGATGGCCTTTTGATAATAAGGAATAGAATCATCGACTAATCCAGCCGATTTTAAAAATTGGGCGGTGGAAAAATAAAGTTTAGCGTCGGTGGGAGCGAGTTTGGTGGCTTGAATCATGGATTCGATGGTGGTTTGAAAATATTTAGTATCAAGAGTAGAAAGGTAATAATAGTTTTGGGCTCGTTGTTTCCAAAAATTAATATTGGCGGGGGAAATTTGAATTGATTTGTCAGAAAGAACAATGGCTTCGTTGATATATTTTTCCTCTTTAGTAATGACAGCCATTTTGGCAGCGAGAGAACCACCTTCAATTAGAAAGGTAGGTTCATTGGGTGATAAAGAAATACTTTGGGAAATTTGTTGATAAGCAGTTTCATATAAATCTTGGTTATTGTTTGACTGGGCTTTGGCATAGAAAATATCAGCAAAATAAGAAGAGAAAATATTTTTAGTAATTATGAGAGAAACAAAAATAATAAGAGGTATAAAAAAAGTTAGGATTTTACGGTTTTTTGGGTTTTTGTTTTGAGAAGTAGAAAGAAGAGCGGGAAGGAGAAAGAAAAACAAGGAAGTAATAACCACAGAAAAACCGGCGGCGTTGGTGATAAGAATAGTTAAAAAAGAAGTTAAAATGACGGGATTTTTTATTAAGTGAATTAGGACAACAATGATTAAAATTAGGTAGGTAACAAAACCAACTAATCCAGTAGTGGCAAGAAAATTTAAATATTCATTGTGAGCTTTATTGTAAAGAAAGTCCCATTCGGAGGTAAGATTGTGCTCAACGGGTCGGGTCCAATAATAAGAATAGGCAAAGGTTTCAACACCAGTTCCAAAGATAGGAAATTTTTTGAAAAGATCTAGAGATCCTTTCCAAACAATTTTTCGAATATCTTCGGAGGGAGTGATATTTAAATTGTTAGCTTCTAGTGTCGAATTTTTAATATCTAATTTTTTTGGAGAGATGATATCTTTGATGGGATTATTAATGAATAGAGAAAAAGTAATAAAAATTAAGAAGAGAGGGATGGTTTTTTTGAATTGATGAGATTGGAAAAAATAGATAACAAAAAATATAGCAATAGAGATAACAGCGGCGAGAATACCAGATTTTGATTTGGTGAATAATAAACATAAGTAAAAACTGGATGTAAGGAATAAAAAATATAATTTATGGGTGAGGCGTTTTGATTCCAAGAATTTTTTGAGAGAAAAAGGGAGAAGGATGGCAAGATAGGCGGCAAGCCAATTGGGTTGGCCAAGAGTGGAAAAAACCCGTGATTGGACGTCTTGAACCCAAATGTTTTTGTCGATGCCAAAATGTTCCAAAATACCAAAAGCTGAAATTAAAAATGCAGAAATTAAGGAAAAATTGATTATTTTTGATTTAAATTTATCGTCAAGATAGGGAATGAGTATCCAATAAAGGAGAAGATAAGAAAAGATAGAAAGTAAACCACCATTTAGACGAGAGTAATAACCAAAAATAGAAGTATGAATATCAATAGAACTGATAGTGCAAATAATTTGGGAAATTAAAAATAAAATTAAGGGGAGATCTAAAAAAGTTTTTTGGAAAAGATTTACTTTGCCTTTGATCCAATTAATAAGGTGAAGGGTAACTATAATAATAGTTAGAAGATAAACGAAATACATTTTGGGAAGCTCGAAAAGTTCAGAATTGAAAGAGGTAAAAAGGAGGGGAGTTATTAGAAATAGGGTAATATAAAAGAATTTGATCAATTTAGATATCATAGATGTAGTTTATCAAGTATAATTTTAGAAGATGAATTTAGTTGGAGTCAAAGAAAAAATAGTTGATTTGGTTAAATTATTTAGTTGGGATATTGGAGTGGATTTGGGAAGTAATAATACTTTGATTTATTTGAAAGAAAGGGGAGTAGTAATAGATGAACCAACTATGCTGGCTCGTCAAAAACGGAAAAGATGGACGGGTTTGTCAGCTCCAAAAACTAATGATAGAAGACCAGTAGCTTATGGGAGTAAAGCTAAATCAATGTGGAATAGAGAACCGAGACAAATTGAGGTAATCAGTCCGATTAAAAATGGGATTATTTCTGATTTGGAAGGCTTGGAGAGTTTGATGGCTTATTATTTAAAATTAGTTTATGAAATTCCATCAAAATATCCGAAAATTTTTAAACCAAGAGTGATTGTAGGAGTGCCGAGTTATATTAATCAGGTTCAAAAAAGAGCCGTAAAATCGGTATTTATGGCAGCAGGGGCAAAAAAAGTAATATTGGTAGAGGAAGTAATTTTGGCAGCAGTGGGATTAAATCTACCAATAGAAAATTCGAATGGTTTGGTAGTGGTGGATGTGGGTGGAGGTAAGACAGAAGTAAGTGTAGTGTCGATGGGTGGGGTGGTAGTAGGTAAAGGAATTAAAACCGCAGGGAGTGATCTGGATAATGCCATCATTAATTATGTAAAGATGAAATATGGAATACTAATAGGGCCAAATAGCGCGGAAAAAATAAAGATTGAGAACAATAATGAAGGTTTGGTTCGAGGAAGAGATCTGGAAACAGGATTACCTAAAAGTGTGAAATTAACTCAAAATGAAATTAGAGAAGCAATTAGTTTGGAAATTGGAAAAATCGTAAAATTAGTGTCGTTGGTATTAGATGAAACTCCACCAGAATTAATGGAAGATATTTTGAAAAAAGGGATAGTTTTGGTGGGTAATGGATCAAAAACAAAAGGATTGGCTCAAGCAATTGAGGCAGAAACAAAAATTTGTACTAGAGTAGCTGATGATGCTGGTTTGGCAGTGATTAAAGGTTGTGGCCAATTGATTGAAAATAAAAATTTATTGAAACAAATTAGATTAGTTTCAATTTTGAAATGAAATATTGGATATTGAAATTTGGTTTGGTTTTGAGTCTATCAATTTTGTTGGTAAATATTTTTGTCTTAAACGTTATAAAAGGGAAATATTACAAAGAAATTGCTAGAGAAAATAAGGTGGTAGAAAGTACGATTCCGGCACCTAGGGCACAAATTTTGGATAGAAAAGGGCGGGTGGTAGCAAAAAGTGTTTATCAATATTTTAAAATGGATGGAAACAATAAAATTTATCAAGATTCAGGAGATTTTAATGGTTATCGATTTGAAGGGAAAGATTTGGCTTATGAAGTAAAAAGACAATATATGTATGGAGAGTCGATGTCGATGGTAACGGGCTACGTTGGAAAAGTGAATGACAATGATAAAAAAGAAAGAAAGTGTGGAGTGAAATTGAGTAGTGATGAAGTTATTGGTCGAGGAGGGATAGAAAGTTTTTTGGATTGCGAAATTAGGGGAGTTGACGGGAGAAGATTGGTAGAAATAGATGCTTTGGGAAAATATATTCGAGAATTGGGTCGGGAAGAACCAAAAGTAAGCAAAGACATTAATTTATCAATAGATGCTTATTGGCAGGAAAAAATTTATAAACTTTTAAACGGGAAGAAAGCGGTAGTGATTATCAGCGAACCAAAAACTGGGAAAATAATAAATCTAGTTTCTAGTCCCGGTTTTGATCCAAATGTTTTTTCCTATAACCAGGACAATGAAAAAATCCAGAAATATTTGGATGACAAAGAAAATTTTCCATTGTTAAATAGGGTGATATCGGCGCGATATCATCCAGGGTCGGTATTTAAAATAGTAATGTCGACGGCGGGGCTGGAAAGCGGGGTAATTACTAAAGATACAGAAATTGAGGATACAGGAGTTTTGAAAGTTGGTGATTATACTTACAAAACTTGGAGTGGAGTATCGGATGGGATGGTAAATATAGTCAAAGCAATCAGGAGATCAAACGATATCTTTTTTTATAAATTAGGAGAAATGCTTGGTTTGGATCGAATAAAAACTTGGGCAAACAAATATGGATTTGGTAAAAAAACAGGAATAGAAATATCAGGAGAGGTTGAAGGATTAGTTCCAAACCAAGATTGGAAAAAACAGGCCAAGGGTGAGAGTTGGTATTTGGGGGATACATATCATTTATCCATAGGACAGGGATTTCTGGATGTAACACCGCTCCAGGTAAATCAGATGACAAATATTATTGCTAATAAAGGAGTTAAATGTAAAATGAGTATTTTGAAAGATAATAAAATTGAGTGTAATGATTTGGGAATTGAAAATGAGAATTGGGAGACAATAATTGAAGGGATGAAGGCGGCTTGTAAATCGGGGGGAACGGCATGGCCACTTTTTAATTTTAAAACGCAAATTGCTTGCAAAACAGGAACAGCAGAAGTGGGTGATGGAAGTAATGACACTCATGCGTGGTTAACGGCTTTTGCTCCGGCAGACGACCCACAAATTTCAATTACAGTGATGGTGGAGAGAGGAGGTGAGGGATCGGATGTGGCTGCACCAATTGTGGGAGATATATTAAAAGAATGGTTTAATGAACCAAACACTTTGGTCCCAAGATATAGTGAAAAAAAAGTGGTGTTGGAATAAATATAAAATTATTAATGGCTTGACAAGGAGTGATAATATAGAAGACAATGACTGGTATGCCCAAGACACTATTGATAGTAGAATCTCCCACAAAGGCCAGAACTATAGGTAAGTATTTAGGTAATACTTATAAAGTAGTGGCAACTGTGGGTCATTTGCGTGATTTGCCAAAAAATAAAATGGCAGTTGATTTTGATAATAATTTTGAAGTTGAATATGTAATTGACGAGAAAAAGAAAAAAGTGGTTGATGAATTGGTCAAAGAAAGTAAAACAGCTAGTAAAGTTTTGTTGGCATCCGATCCTGATAGAGAAGGAGAAGCAATTTCATGGCATGTAAAATGGATTTTGCAAAATAGTAAATCGAAAGTAAAATCAGACAAAATATCTCGAATAACTTTTCACGAAATTACCAAAGAAGCGGTAGAAGAAGCATTAGAAAAAGCTAGGGATATCGACATGAATTTGGTTAATGCCCAACAGGCTAGGCGAGTATTGGATAGAGTGGTAGGTTATAGTTTATCGCCAGTTTTATGGAAAAAAGTAAGACGAGGTTTGTCGGGGGGAAGAGTTCAATCGGTGGCAGTGAGATTGATTTGTGAAAGAGAAAAGGAAATAGAAGCTTTTAAAAAAGAAAATTTTTATTCGGTTTTAGTGGAATTTAAGAAACAGGGAAATTTTAATGCCGAATTAATAAAAGTTGATGGTAAAAGTGTTTATGAAAATACGAAATTGAAATTATTTGATGGTGATTATACTTATTCCAAATCAATATTTAAAACAGAAAAAGACGTTAAAAAATTTATTGACTCTTTAGACAAAGAATTTGTAGTGGAGAAGGTGTCGGGGAGAGAAACACATAGAACACCATTACCAGCTTTTACCACTTCGAAGTTGCAGCAGGCAGCGGCAAGAAGAATGGGTTGGTCAGGCAAACAAACTATGAGTGTGGCTCAAAAACTTTATGAAAAAGGGTTGATTAGTTATCATAGGACCGATTCGGTTTATTTGTCAGACAAGGCGATTGCTGATTTTAGAAAATTTATAGAAAAAGAGTATGGTCAAAATTATTTGTCTCAAAATGTGAGAGTTTATAAAAACAATAGTAAAAATGCCCAAGAGGCTCATGAGGCAATAAGACCAACAAATGTATCAATTAAAAACATAGAAGGGGCCGACTCGAGAGAAATGAAACTCTATGAAATGATCTGGAAAAGGGCAGTAGCGACTCAAGGAGCAGCCGCAAAACTACAAAATACTACTATAAACTTTTCCAATAAAACAGGGTTATTCCAATCAAAAGGAGTAAGAATGTTATTCGATGGATTTTTGAAAATTAGTGGAGACAAACATGAGGACCAAGTTTTGCCAGAATTGGTTGAAGGAGAGAAAATCAAAAGTCAAAAAGTAATAAGTGAAGAAGGAGAGACTAATCCACCACCAAGATATACTGACGCTAGTTTAGTGTCGAGTTTAGAAAAACAAGGAATCGGAAGACCAAGTACTTATGCCCCAATTATTTCAACAATTATATTTAGACAATATATTGAAAGAGATGAAGGTAAGTTTAAACCAACAGTTTTAGGTAATGCAGCTAATGAATTTTTGGTGGAAAATTTCGAAGATATTTTATCTTTACCCTTTACAGCTAAAATGGAAGAGGACTTGGATGAGATTGCTAGAGGAAAATGGGATTGGCGAGAGATGATGAAAGATTTTTGGAAAAAATTTGAAAAAGAGGTTAAAGAAGCAACTAAGAATGGAAAAAGAGTAAAAGTAGAGACTGAAAAATTGGGTAAAAAATGTCCGGAGTGTAAAACAGGGGATTTGGTTATAAGATTGGGTCGATTTGGAAAATTTGTGTCATGTAGTCGGTTCCCAGATTGTAAATATACAACTCCATATCAAGAAGATGCTGGATTTAAATGCCCAACATGTGGAAAAGAGGGAGTGGTACGACGAACCAAAACCGGTCGAAAATTTTATGGATGCAGCGACTATCCGAATTGCAAATGGGCTGGTTGGAAAAAACCTTAAACTTTTCTTTTTCCCCAATGTTCTTGAGAAATGCGAATGAGTTTGTCGCGTTGTTGATTTTTGCAAGAAAGTGGTGGAAGAGTAATGGCATAGAAAGGTTGAGTTGTTTCTGAATCAATAGAAAGCTTACAAATCACTTGATATTTACCAATCTTAACTAAATCTTCAGGAGGGAAAGTGGGGCCGAACTCTTTGGCTAAAACAAAAGCATCTTGATTGCCAACAACAAATGAGATGAGAGAACCGACGTTTCCCAAAATAGCATCCTGAATGGTTTTATCAAGCTGAGACATATATTGATTGGCGATGATTAAATTTAATTTAAATTTGCGAGCTTCGGAAAGAATCTTAATAAAGGCTTCGGTGGCAAAATTTTGAAACTCATCGACGTAAAGATAAAAATCAGCTCTGTCTTCAGCTGCTTGAAATACCCGATTCATGGCCGAAAGTTGAATTTGGGTGATTAACATGGCACCAAGTAGAGCAGAGTTATCTTCACCTAATCGTCCGGTGGATAGATCGGCAATTAAGATTTTTTTCTGATCCATAATCTCTTGGATATTTATTTTTGATTTGGCGTGAGCAACGGTATTTCTGATATTAGTTGAAGCAATAAATTGACCGACTTTATTTAAAATAGGTGAGACGGCTTCATTTTGGAACTTGGGATCCATTCGGTCAAATTCATTAACCCAGAAATTTTTGAGAGTTTGATTGGTAAGTCTACCAACAACTTGATTGCGATAATTTTTATTGGTTAAAATTTCGACAATGTGTGTAAGATCGCTGCCTGGGGTATTGACTAAGGTGAGGACAGCATTGCGTAAAATGTGTTCAAGACGTGGCCCCCAAGAAATGTTGCCATAGAGTTTTTTGAAAATTGATAAAACTCCAGAAGCAATTAATTCCTTTTGGGATTCATTTTGGGCTTCTAAAACATTTAGAGGATAAACGTATTCAGGATCAGCCGGATTGAAATAACAGACATCATTAACTCGGTTGGAAGGTACATAATCGAGGATGGTGTTGCATAAATCTCCGTGAGGGTCGATAACAGCGACTCCGCGGCCTTTACGGATGTCATCGATAGCCATATTGGAAATGAGAGTGGTTTTACCAGTACCGGATTTACCGATAATGTAGGTGTGGCGGCGGCGATCTTCACCTTCTTTGATACCAAAGATGGAATCTTTGTTTCTAAATTCAGTTTTGGCAAAGAAAGTAATTTGATTACGGCCTTCTTGGTCAACTCCATCGGCTATTGGTAAATTTTCGGGGGGATCAGAATATAATTTTTTACCCCAAGCAATGTTAGGGAGTTTGGTGAGTTTGTTGGGAAAATGCCAGATCATGGACAATTCTTCAGTGTTGAATATTTGTCCTTTAAGATTGGCAAAAATTTCTCGATCAAAAATTGATTTTAGTAATTTCTTTTTGGAGAAAAATTTTGGAGGATAAGTTTTGACGAAATTGCCGCGAGGGTTGGTATAGGCACCAAAAGAAGAGGAAACAGAAGCAATTAGACCAGGATTGTTAGATAAAAGATTGATTTGAGCAAAAATTCCAGGAAATTGAATTTTCTGTTCAAAAATCATTTTGTCGGGGTGGGCAGTGCGAATATTTTTTTCTCGATCGACTAAAATGCCGTTTTGAATAGTATCAATAATACCACTTTGCCAGTTTTTAGGGGCGGAGGCGAGGACAATTTGGAAGACAAAAAAATCTTTGATATTGTTTGATCTAGAGAGTGGAGCGAGAACAGAATTGAGAGGGTCGGTATCTTTGAAATCTTTGGTAGTTTTGAGAGGATAACTGTAGGATTTGGCAAGACCAAGTTGAGTAAAACTAATATTTTCAAGTTCAGGAGTAAGATATTCGGGAGTTTCTCGGAGGGCAGCAGTAGAGTATTGAGCCAGTATTTGAGATCGAAAGAATTCTACGTCAGCAGCAGGAACAATAACATAAAATCTGATTTGTCCTTCTTTTAGGACAATTTCTAGAGATGAAATAGTCTTTTTTTTGCCGGTTAGTTTGTCTAAAAAACTGGATTTAGAAAATTGAGTGAAATTAGCAAGAAGGGCGGACATAGACTCAAAGGTAAATTCATTTTCTTGAGGTAGTCGGACTTCGAGAATAGTTAGATTGCTATCGGGCATAGGAATATTTTATCAATAAAATACTTAAAATATCGAATAAATTAGGTAGATGTCCTATATTATAACTCATAATCATCTTATATTATAATAATATTGAAGTTTAGGTTGAAAAGAATGATATACTAAGGTATGGAAAATAAAAAATTTCGGTTTTCTGATGCTCCCGATGGAAAAGTTCCGGGTTTGAGGTGGAATCCAGAAATAATGGAATCAGAATATTATTGGATGGACGATCCTTTTGCTAAAAAAATGGCTAGTAATGTAGTTGATATTGATGAATTAAGACAAAGATTTAGAAAACCATCGCTAGGAAAGAATTTTGCAGGGGATTTTTGGGGAGTTATAGTTCCAATTGATAGGAAGAAAGACTAATGTAGGTGTGTTATAATTCTTAAATTAAAAATTCTTGAATTTCCGGCATAAATTTATCCTGGGTTAATTGACCCTTGATCGGAAATAAAAATAAGGACAAATATATGGCAAAAACAATTGCAAAAACCGTCAACCGAAGCGGAAAATCTTTGGTAAAAAAAGCTTTAGTAGTTAAAGCTAAAAGCGTAAGTAAAATTTCAGCTGAAAATATAAAAAAGCTGAATGAAAAGTTAAAACTGGAAAAAGAGCTTTTGGAAAAGAAAAAGAATGAAGAAGTGGCCGGTAAATCTGAAGAAAAGAAAGAAATTATTAAAGAAGATAAAAAATATAGTTTGACTATTGGACTTAAGGATTTATTGAATGCAGGAAGCCATTTGGGCCACAAAGTTTCAAAAACTCATCCTAAGGCTCGTGATTTTATCTATAGTCAAAAAGACGGAGTTGAAGTGATGGATTTGGTAAAAACTTTGGAATGTTTGGAAAAAGCTTGTAATTTTGTTTACAACCAAAAGAGAAATAATAAGCAAATAGTATTAGTAGGTACTAAAAGACAGGCTAGAGAAATAGTCCGTCGAGTAGCTATGGATGCTGGTGTTCCTTATGTAACTGATCGATGGTTGGGTGGAACTATTACTAATTGGGATCAAATCAAAAAAGACATCAAAAAATTGAATGATCTTAAAGAAGGAATGGAAAAAGGAAAATTCACTGAAAATACTAAAAAAGAATTATCGATGATGAATAAAGAAATTGCCAGATTGGAAAAAATTGTTGGTGGTTTAACTGGTTTAGATAAACTTTTTGATGTTTTGTTTGTGGTTGATGCTGGGTTTGAAAAAACAGCAGTAAAAGAAGCAAAATTGAGAAATATCAGAACTGTAGCTATCAGTGATACTGATAGTAATCCATTTAAGGTTGATTTTGCAATCCCTGCCAATGATGATTCAACAAAAAGTGTGGCTTTGATAGTTGAGGAAATTGGTCGAGCTATAAAAGCTGCTGGTACTAAATAAAAATTAAATAAAATAAAAATATGGATAATAAAAAAATAATTGAATTAGTCAAAAAAATTAGAATTGAAACTGGTTTGGGAATTATGGAAATCAAATCGGCTTTAGAAGAAGCTGATGGTGATGAGGCTAAAGCCAAAGAAATTTTAAAAGAAAAAGGGTTTAAAAAAGCAGAAACAAAAACCGAAAGAGAAACTCACCAGGGTAGGGTGGCTACTTATACCCATAATACGGGTAAAATTGGAGTAATGGTTGAATTGCAATGTGAAACAGATTTTGTGGCTAAACACGAGGATTTTGTTGGTTTAACCAAAGAAATCTGTCTTCAAGTAGCAGCAATGAATCCAGAAACAGTTGAAGATTTATTGAAGCAAGAATTTGTCAAAGATCCAAGTAAAACTATTGAAGATATGATCAAAACCTTGATAGCTAAATTTGGTGAAAACATGAAATTAACCAGATTTGCTAGATTCGAGATATAATTTTGACATATGATAAATTTTGCAGACGTTAGGGTCCGGATGGACAAGATTACGGCTTTGTTTGTTAATGATATTGCTTCAATTAGAACTGGTAGAGCAACTCCAGGACTGATTGAAAATATCGTAGTAACGGTTTATGGCAGCCAAAAAATGAGATTAATTGAATTAGGCTCGATTGGTGTGCCGGATGTACGAAGTCTGACTTTTCAACCATGGGATCAGGGATTAATTAGAGAAATTGCTAATGGAATAACGGCGGCAAATACCGGGTTAAGTCCAGTGGTTGATGGTCAAATAATTCGCATGAGTTTACCAATGATGACCATGGAACAAAGAGAAGATTATATAAAACTTTTGGGGAGAAAATTGGAAGCAGGTAGAGTAATGATTAGAGACGCAAGAGGGGATTTTAGAAATGGGTTACAAAAAGCGAAACAAGAAAAGACTGTATCGGAGGACGAATTTAAAAGAGATGAAATAGAGTTACAAAAAGTTACAGATGAATTTATTAAAAAGTTGGAAGATTTGGCTAAAAAGAAAGAATTGGAAATCAGAGGATAATTTTTGGGGAGATATTTTGTTAGAATGAGGACATGGATTTGATAATTTTTATTGTGGCTTTGTCGGTGTTAGTGATGGTTCATGAGTGGGGACACTTTATTGCGGCCAGAAAAACGGGAGTGAGAGTGGAGGAATTTGGTTTGGGTTTACCCCCAAGAATTATTGGAAAAAAAATAAAAGGGACTATATATAGCTTAAATTGGTTACCAATAGGTGGTTTCTGTAAGTTGTATGGGGAAGATGGGGATGGAAATGGAGGAGATGCTTTTAATCATAAAAAACCGTGGCAGAAACTAATAATAGTATTGGGGGGAGTAATAATGAATTTGGTTTTGGCAATAGCGATTTTTAGTGTGGTTTATACAATTTTGGGGGTACCAAGAGAAACGGATATGGTAAAAGTTTTGGAAGTGTCTCAGAATTCTCCGGCCCAAAAAGCTGGGTTGAAAGAAAATGACTGGATATTAAAAGTAGGTGATAAGGAAATAAAAACCCCGAATGAATTAATTGAGGAAGTAACAAAATATAAAGGAAAAAGTGTTGATTTGATGGTGGGTGAAGACAAAAAAATAGTAAAAGTAGAAGTGAGGGAAAATCCACCTGTGGGTGAGGGAGCGATTGGAGTGGCAATTTCCAATTCGGAAATGGAAAAAATACCTTGGTACAGAGTAGACAAGGGAATAATGGCAGGTTTTAAAGAAGCCTATTATTGGGGAAAAATTATTGCAGGCGGGGTTTTTAAAATGGTTGGAGGATTGTTTGTAGGGAATGTGCCAAAAGATGTAAGTGGTCCGATTGGAATGTACGAGGCGACTAGTGCCATCAATAAAAATCAGGGTTTATTGGCGGTGATTCATTTTTTTGGAATTGTGTCGGTAAATTTGGCAATTGTAAATGTTTTACCATTTCCAGCACTTGATGGAGGAAGAATAATTTTTGTACTTTATGAAATGATTACTCGAAAAAAAGCAAATCAAAAAGTAGAGACAGTGGTAAACAATATTGGGATGTTGATATTATTGGGTTTAATTTTGTTGATTACAATAGGTGATGTGGCCAGGCTTTTGGGTAAATGATGCTTTGATATATTGATTCATTTTTTAAAAGTGTTTTAATTTTTATATTAGAGACATTTTTTAAAATGAAAAACTTAAAATTAACTGAACAGAGAGGAATTGCTCAAATTTTTATAATGGTGGCTATGTTAATTTTGGCGGTGGCTTTGCCAGTGGCGACGAAATTAGTACAACAAAATCAAGAAACAAGAAGTAGAGCAGCAACTCCTACTTGTAGTTCCATGTCAGGAAGTCCTTTTTGCCATACGGACGGGAATAGATGGATTTGTATGTCTGGGGTTGCACAAAAAATAGAAACTTGTACTAATGGGTGTAATACAGCGACTAATAGTTGTAATGCTGTTCCTAAAAAATCAACTGGAGAGACTTGTTCTAGTGCAAGTGAATGTAGTTCTGGTACTTGTATAGCGGACACAGTTAAATATCCATCGGGAACAACTAAAGTGTGTGCTATTTCAGGTTATAGTGGATGTAGTGGTAAAGGTAATGATTATTTTTGCAATGGGACAACTTATAGAAGATGTTTAAATGGATCTTTGGTTTATGAATTGAGTAATGCAAATGCTTGTAAGGCTGTTAATGGTGGTTGGTCTGCTTGGGGTGCTTGTTCAAAAACTTGTGGGGGTGGAACTCAAACTAGGACTTGTACTAACCCTGCACCAGCCAATGGTGGGGCGAATTGTTCTGGATCATCAAGTCAAGATTGTAATACACAGGCCTGTACTACGGCTTGTACAGACGCAAATTGGACTTCGACTTTATCACCAACGACTTGCCCTTCGACTGGCCAACAGACTAGAACTTGGAGTAAAAATGGAACGTGTACTGGTGGAGTAACTCATAATCCAACTGAAACTGTTTCTTGTACATATGTGCCAACTGCTGTTTGTACTTCTGGTCAACAGAAATGCACTGGGACTAATACTTATGTTGTTTGTAACACTTCAGGTCAGTGGGGAACTACAAGTAATACTTGTACAAATAATGGTACTTGTACTAATGGAAATGTTGGATCTAATGTTTGTGTAGCGCCAATTTGTACTTCTTATACCACCACTGAGTGGAGTGCATGTGTGGATGGTTTTCAAACTAGAACGATTACTGGTGCAGTTCCGACTGGATGTAGTGGTGGGGCAGCCCAACCAACAACACGCCAGTCTTGTACTGTGGTAGTTACTCCGAAAATTAGTTTTAAATTTGCTTTTGCCGGTGTGAAACCAAATGCTGCTTGTATTAGTAGTTTGGGTAACTTAAAGATTGAAGTAGGGAACACTCCTGCAAACAAATATCAAGGTGATTTAGCAGGTAATTTTAGTGTGGTTGCTAATGCGGTTGATGCGGGTGGTAATCAGATTTTTGAAGTTAAAGATTTAGCCGTAGATAGCACTAAATTTGCTGATGTTAATACTAATAATTATCTTAAAATTAAAGGAATTTCACATTTGAAGAGGAGAATGTGTCAGGATGGACAGACAACTCGGTTAAATAGTGATACTTCTATTTGTACTCTTAATTTAAAGAGAACTGATGGTTATACTTACGACTTTACTAAGTATGTATATCTATCAGCAGGCGATTCAGTTTATGGATTGTTGGCTGGAGATGTCAATAATGATGGAGTGATTAATTCTGTTGATTTCTCTTATGTAAAAAACAGATTGAATGCCAGTGCTGATGTCTCATGTGGTAGGGAGGGTGATTTGAATGCAGATGGAGTAGTTAATAATTTGGATACTGGTTTAATTAAGGTGGCATTATCATCAAAGGATGATGAATAAAATTAATAATTTATATAGAATAATTTATGGAAAATAATAATTTATTAAAATTTTTAATACCAATCATAGCAGTAGTAGTGGTGTTTGAGAGCATTGTATTGGTAACTAATTTAGATAAAGGTTTAAAGACAAATACTGATACTAAAAATACAACTGAAGCGACCGATTCGGCAGCAGTTCAAAATTTAGTTAAAGAAGAATCAGTGGTTGAATTGGTTTTTGCTACGGCCAGTAAAGAAATGAAAGTGGGAAAAAATTACAAAGTTGAATTAAATATGATGGGAAAGCAAGATTTGATGGTGGATGGAATCGAGACTTATATAAAGTATGATCCAAGTTTGGTTACTGTTAGTGGTTTAGTATCGAACAACAAGCTACCTAAAGCGACTATTAGTAAAATTAATACTAAGGATGGAGTGGTTGAAAATGCAATTTTGATTGATGAAAAATCGGGATACAAAGTCGAACAAAATAAAACTAATTTGATTTTATCTTTTAATGTAACACCAAGGAAAGAAGGTGAAATTAGTTTTGAAATAAGTAGTGGTAATGGTAATAAAGAATTTGTTACCATGATTGTAGAAAACACTACAGGTAAACAATTAGTTTTTTCAAGTAATAAATTAGATATTAATGCAATTAAGTAACCAATGAAAAAAACTGCCTTATTTTTTAATTTTCTATTAATTGCTATTTTGTTTGGCACGGTTGGTGTAAAAGCGGCTGTGGCTGGGCCACATTTGATAATGAGTCCTTCTAGTGGAACATATTCGGTTGATGGAACTTTTAGTGTTACGGTGAAGGTTGATTCAGGAACGGAGACTGTTGGAGGAGTTGATGGAGTGGGAACTTACGATTCGACAAAGTTGGAATTAGTTTCGACAACCAAAGCTTCGCCAATGGTGTTTGAATCTACAGATAGTGGAGGTGGATGTTCGATAAGTACTACGGCTGGTGTGGGTAAATTTAGTTTCAGTTGTTATTCAAATGATGCTTTATCAGATAAGGTGGTTAATGGAGATTTGGTGGTTTTAAATTTTAAAGCGAAAGCAACGGGGACAGCAGTGGCTGGTTTTACTTGTGCTAGCGGGTCGACAACTGATTCAAATATAGTTAAATCTTCAACAGCCACTGATGTAATAGTGTGTGGTGAAAACGTGGGTGGTTCTTATACAATTAATTCGTCTGGATCGACAGATACTACAGCGACTAATACCCCAACACCAACTACAACTTCTTCGGCGACAACGACAGCTTCGGAATTACCTAAAACTGGTGGTGTGGGAGCAACTTTTGGTTTAATTATTTTTGGAATAGTTAGTTTTGCTTCTGTAGCATTGTTGAAGCTTTTATGAAGAAGAAATTTAGTGTAAAAACTTTAGTAATTATGGCAGTGGTTTTGGTGGTGGTGGTTTTGGGTGTAATCGCAGTAAATTCAATGAAAATTTTTATGACTGGGGCAACTGGTGCAGTTGAGCCAAAAGGAGTAATGGCGACTTCGGGAAGTGATGGAAAATCAGCGACAATTACTTGGACGTCTGATAAAGAATCGATTGCAAAGATAGAGTATGGGACAACGGCAGCTAGTTTGGTTTTAATGACAGCAGAAACTGATTCGACTGCAGATCATAGACTAACTTTAACTTCATTGAGACCGAGTACTACTTATTATTATCGAATTCGAGTAGGAGAAGAGGTTTTTGATAATGGGGGTATCCCTTATAATTTTAAGACTAAAGGTGAGGAAATAACACCGACCCCAACAATGGCTTCAACAATTACTCCTTCGGTGGCGGAATGTACAGGAGGAATTGATTATAATGGCGATGGAATAGTAAATTCTTTTGACATAATGAGTTGTCGAAAATCTAGTGGATCGGTCCAGGGAGCAAAAACATCGGTGTGTGATACTCCAGGAGATTTGAATAAGGATGGGGTAGTGAATAGTTTTGATGTAATTAAGTGTTTACAAGCGCAAAAAAAATAGGTAGAATAGACGAATATTAAACTTTAAGGAGGTGTTACTTTTTAATGCCAATTATAGTAGAAAAAAAGAAAGGTGAATCCAAAGACGATATCATTGGAAAATTTAGGCGTCTTTGTTTGGAAGAAGATATTACTGAAGAAGTTCGAAAACGAACTGCTTATGTAAAGCCTTCGGAAGAAAGATATGCCAAGAAAAAAATAATTGTTTGGCGCGATAAATGTCGTCGTCGAGCAAAAAATTCTAGGAGACATGATGTTAAAAGATAAATTAAAAAAAGAAAGCGTAGAAGCCTTAAAAGCGCACGATCAAAAGCGTGTTGATGTTTTGAGGTTTCTGATTTCTTTGATTGATAAAAAAGAAATGCAGCTGCCTGTTGGTAAAATGGGTGAAGCTGAAGAAACAAGTGTGTTGCGAAAAGAATTGAAAGATAAGGAAGAGTCGAGAGAAATGTTTGTTAAGGGAGGAAGAGTTGATTTAGTGGAACAGTTGGATTATGAAATAGAAATAGTTAAGAGTTATTTGCCTCAAGAAATTGGAGAGAATAAAGTAGCCCAAATGGTGGCAGAAGTAATAGTGGAAAAAGGAAATAATTTTGGATTAGTAATGAAGGAAGTTATGGCTAAATTGAATGGTGCAGTTGATGGAAGTGTAGTGTCAAGAATAGTAAAGGGAAAAATGTCTAATAACTAATTTCTAATGTCTAATATTATTCTAATAAATCATCCAAAAAATTGGGGGCTTGATGAGTTTTTAGTTGAAAAATTAGCAAAAGATGCTTTGAAAGAAAAAGGATTTAAAGATAATGTGGAATTGAGTGTTAATTTTGTAGGGAGAAAAAAAGCTAAGGAATTAAATGTTGGTTTTCGAAAAATGAGCTACATACCACAAGTATTGGGTTTTCCAATGTCAAAGGAAATTGATGTAGATGGGAAAATTAGGTTGGGAGATATCGTGATTTGCACCCAAAAATTAAAGTATGAAGTCAAATTTCAAAAATCGACTTTAGAGAGGGTTTTATATAGTTGGTTGGTTCACGGAGTAGAGAATTTGTTGAAGTGATATATTAGTGAATATTGTAAATTTGTAGCTATTTTGGTTTAATTTGACGATGTCGGTTTTTCACTTAAAATATAGACCAAATAAAATTTCTGAGTTGGATTTGGTAGACGTGGCAAAAAAGTTGAAGAGTTTTTTGGAGGCAAAGGATATTCCGCAATCATTTTTATTCTCAGGACCTAAAGGAGCAGGGAAGACTTCGGCGGCGAGAATTTTGGCTAGAGCTATCAATTGTACTGATCGAAAAGATGGTGAGCCCTGTGATGAATGTGATAACTGTAAAGAAATATTAAATGGCAGAGCAATGGATATTATTGAAATGGATGCAGCCTCGAATCGAGGAATAGAAGACGTGCGGAGTCTAAAGGAAAAAGCCTATTTGATGCCAAGTAAATTGAAATACAAGGTTTTTATTATTGATGAAGTTCATATGCTGACTAAAGATGCATTTAATGCATTGTTGAAATTGATTGAAGAACCTCCAAAACATACTATTTTCATTTTGTGTACGACTGATGCTGAAAAAATTCCGGATACAGTGATGTCAAGATTGGTACGAGTAGATTTTAGAAGGGGAGGAAAGGAAGAATTAAAAAAATCTCTAAAAAAAATTATTGAAGGGGAGAAAATGGAAATTGACGAGGAAGCGGTTGATTTTATTTTGGGCCGAAGTGATGGGAGTTTTAGAAATTTACAAAAGCATTTCAATGAGATGTTTTTGGCTTTGGGGAAAAAGATAACTTTGGAAATGGCCCAGAATTTTTATTTGGCTAAAAGTGGTGGTTATAATGAGGTTGATTTTGAACAAGATTTAAATGAAAAAGACGTCAAAAAAATTTTGGAAAAGTTTGAAAAAATGGCAGAAGAAGGCGCAGATTTTTCGAATTTTAGAGAGAAACTTTTGGAGTATTTTTCGAATAAAATTTTGTTAAATTTTGGAGTGGGAGAAGGGGAGAAATCAGTTTTTAGTTTGGCAGAGTTAGAAAAAATAATTGATTTGTTGATTAGAGCGGCAAAACAGGAGAAAGAAGTGGAAATTGATCAGTTGCCTTTGGAATTGGTGGTAGTGGATTTTATTGGAGATGAAGGTAAAAAAAAAGTCCTTCGGCAAGCTCAGGAGATTAAAGAGATTAAGGAAGAAGTTAAGTGTGAAGAACCGGTAACTGTGGATGTTACTGGGGTAAATTTGGAAAAGATTGAGCAATCTTGGGGAAATATCTTGTTAGCAATAAAACCATTTAATCATTCGGTGGAAGCATTTTTGAGAGCGGCTAGACCAGTGGGATTTAAAGGGAGGAGCTTAACTTTGGAAGTTTTTTATCCGTTTCACAAAGACAGATTGGAAGAACCTAAAAATAGAAAGTTGGTAGAAAATGGATTACTTAAAGTTTTGGGAGTAGAACTGGTTTTTGATTGTGTTTTAGGGAAAAGCAAAAAAGAGCCATTGGTTATAAAAAATGATACCCCGGTAGAAAATATTAGTGAACAATTGATGGAAAACAAGAAGGAATCACAGGATTTGTATGATGTGGCCAAGGATATATTTGGGTAAAAATGATAAAATGATCAGGCTTATTATTTTTTAATAAATTAAATTATGTTTGATAAAGCCAAAATGTTAGCTCAAGCTTATAAATTAAAGAAAGCGGTTGAGGCAGAGATAGTCGAGGTTGAGGAAAATGGAATCAAAATCAGCGTGAGTGGGGATCAAAAAATCAAATTTTTGTCGATAAATGGAATGGAAAATAAAATTTTAGTAGATACTATTAACAAGGCAATGAAAAAATCACAGGAGACGGCAGCTAAAAGAATGAAAGATATGGGCGGACTTGAAGGGTTATTTTAATATGGCAGAGTTTCCAAAGGGAATTAAAAACTTAATTGCGGCTTTTGAAAGACTGCCAGGAATTGGACCTAAAGGAGCGACTCGATTAGCTTTTTATTTACTTAACACACCAAAGTCATATGTAGCTGATTTGGCAAGTTGCTTGGTAAAGATGAAAGAGGAAATAAAAATTTGTAGAACATGTTTTTCAGTAAGTGAACAAGAAATTTGTTCAATATGTCAAGATTCTAAGCGTGATACACGCCAAATTTGTGTGGTGGAAAAAGCTATAGATGTGATGGCAATTGAGAATATGGGAGGTTTTAAGGGGGTTTATCATGTGTTGGGAGGAGTAGTAAATCCGTTGGAACACGTAAGTCCAGATGATTTAAAAATTGATGAGTTGGTGGAGAGAGTAAAAACTAAATTGGGGGAAAGTGGTGATGAAGTGGAGGTGATATTGGCAACAAATCCAACTATGGAAGGGGAAGCGACAGCGCTTTATATAAAAAAGAAATTAGATGGATTAAAAATTAAATTATCACGAATTGGGAGCGGTTTACCAATTGGGGCAGATTTGGAATATGCGGATCAGGCAACTTTGAGTCGAGCCTTGGATGGGAGGAGGGATATATAATAGTTTTATGAATAACCAGATAGTTAAAGGTTTTGGACAGGGATTGAAAAAATTAGGTGAAGAGACGATTGAAAAAATAGGAGAAGAAGGGCAGAAAATATTAGAAAGTACAATTACTGGGAAAGAGTTGTTGGGTTTGGATGGGGGAATAAGTGAAGAGGAAATTGCCAAAAGGAAACAAGAAGATGAAATCAAAAAACAAAAAGAAATTGATGAAGTTAAATCTCAAATATCAGGACGAGACATTGAAGGAGAAATGGGACAAATAAGAGAGCAAAGAGAAAATGAAGAAAAACAGAAGGAACAAGCCTTTTTGGAAAATTTAAAAAGACAAAGAGAAGAGGAAAGACAGCAAGAAATGGCAAATAATGATTTAATGATGGAATCAAGCAACCCGGCTAAACAAAAAAAGTCTCGAGGAAGTGCCTTTGCTCATAAGAAAAAACAACAACCAGATCAATCTCAAATGTCGCAAACTAGCGAATTTAAGGGTAAAATTGATTAACAAAATGAAACTTTATAATACATTAACTAGAACCAAGGAAGAATTTGTTCCGATCAAGGGAAAAGAGGTGGGGATTTATTCTTGTGGCCCGACGGTTTATTCTAGCCCACATATAGGCAACATGTATGCTTATGTGTGTTGGGATGTGTTGGTGCGAACTCTAAAATATCTAGGCTACGATACCCGACAAGTGGTGAATATTACGGATGTGGGACATTTGACGAGTGATGCTGATAGTGGCGAAGATAAAATGGAAAAAGGATCGAAAAAAGAAGGTTTGACTGTTTGGGAAATTGCCAAAAAGTATGAAGAAGAATTTTTGGAAAATTTGAAAGATTTAAATATAAAATTACCTTGGAAGATGCCCAGAGCAACGGAACATATTCAAGAACAGATTGAACTAATTAAAAAAATTGAAGAAAAGGGATTTACTTACAAAACGAGTGATGGAATATATTTTGATACTTCAAAATTTGAAGATTATGGAAAATTTGCTAATTTGAATTTAGAAAAGATAAGAGAGGGGGCAAGGGTGGAAATTAATGAAGAAAAGAAAAATCCCAGTGATTTTGCTTTGTGGAAATTTAGCCCGACTAACGAAAAACGACAAATGGAATGGGAATCTCCTTGGGGAGTGGGTTTTCCTGGGTGGCATATTGAGTGTACGGCTATGTCAACAGAATATTTGGGAGAGACTTTTGATATTCATACTGGTGGTGAGGACCATATTAATGTTCATCATACTAATGAAATTGCCCAATCTTTTGGTGCTTTTGGACATAATCCAGCCAGAGTGTGGATGCATAATGCTTTTATCACTTTTGGGGGATCAAAAATTAGTAAATCGAGTGGGGGTTTGTATACAGTGAAAGATTTAATGGAAATGGGTTTTGATCCAATGGCTTATAGATATTTGGTTTTAGGCTCGCATTATCGAAAAGGAATGGAATTTTCACTGGACAACTTAAAGGCGGCAGAAAATGCTTTAAAAAGATTAAGAAGTTATTGGGTAAATGGTTCAGGAGAAATTAATCAAGAATTTAAAAAAGAGTTTGTTGGGGCGATTTCTAATGATTTGACAATGCCAGAGGCTTTGGCAGTGGTTTGGAAACTGATGAAGTCTGATATAGATCCACAAGAAAAGTGGGCAACTTTGTTAGATTTTGATAGAGTGTTAGGACTAAATTTGGATAAAAAAATAGAGGAAGAGAAAATACCAGAGGAGATCAAAAAAATGGCGAATGAAAGACAAGAAGCAAGAAATGACAAGAATTGGGCGGAGTCGGACAGACTGAGAGATTTAATTAAAGAAAAGGGTTATATGGTTGAAGATTTGGAAAAAAGTTGTAAAATTATAAAAATTAAATAATTGTAATATAGAGCTTGCCATGGTAAGCTATTGAGTTCATGAAAGGAAAAAAATATCAATATCAACTAATTGTTGTTTTGAATCCAAAAACCGAAGAAAAAGAAAAGGTTTTGAAGAAAGCAACTGATTGGTTAGAAAACAACAAAATCGAAGTTAGTCAGGACCATATGGGTCTTAAGGATCTTGCTTATGAAATTGGCAAGGAATCTAAGGGAGATTTTTGGGTTATGGATTTGACTTCAGAATCACCTTTAAAAATGAAAGATCTTAATCTTTTATTAAATCGAGAATCTAATATTATTAGATATTTAATATTGAAAAAGGAGTAAAGAATATGCCTAGTCGATGTCTTAATAGGGTAATGTTAATTGGTAATTTGACTCGCGACCCAGAGTTGAGATACACCCCAGGTGGTATGGCAGTAGCCTCTTTTGGTTTGGCTACTAATCGTGTTTGGGTAACTAAACAAGGGGAAAGAAAAGAAGATGCTCAATTCCACCGAATTGTAGCTTGGAATAAATTAGCTGAACTTTGTTCACAACTTTTGTCTAAAGGACGAAGAGTCTATGTTGATGGACGAATTCAATACCGAGAATTTACTGATGCTGAAAATAACAAAAAACAAATTTCAGAAATCGTAATTGACGATATGATTATTTTAGATAACAAAGGTAATAGTGGTGATCATATGTCAACTGCTAATGAACCTGATTTGGCAGCTGCTCCAACAGAGGAAACTGCTGCAACTGAAGGTGGTAATATTGAAGATATTGTCATTCCTGATGATATCGGTGAACCTGAGGATGCTAAAAAAGAAGAAATGCCATTTTAATAAAAATTTATGATTAAAAAATCTAAAAAAGACAGTTTGTTAATAGCAAAAAGAAAAGGCCGAGAAAAAGGTTGCTCTTTTTGTAAATCAAAAACTGATCCAAAGTGGCAAGATTATGAAAAATTTGGTGAATTTTTATCACCAAGAAGCCGAATTTTGGGAGCTCAATTTAGCGGTGTTTGTGCAAAACATCAGAGAAAATTGGTAAAAGCAATCAAACAAGCTCGACATTTGGCTTTGATCCCATTTGTAACACAATAAGTTTTCTTAAAATTAAAAAATAAAATCCTCCGAATATTTTTTCGGAGGGTTTTTGGTTATAATTGAATGATGAGGTCGAAGATAAAAGCAAAATGGGTTATAAAATTGCCCAGTGGTGCCAAAATTTTGGTAAAAGTAGGGGATGTTGTTGGGATAATGGAAAAGTTGGCTGAAGTTGAAGAAAAGAAAATTGAATCGTTTAATTTCTCCCAGTTTTTAGGTAAATTAGATGCTGAAAAGCTGGCAGAACTTAATCAAAAATTTAGGAATAATTGGGTGAATAGTGGAGAATTGATGTGTTTGGTAGGGGGAATATTCCCAAATAAGATTTGTTTTCCAATGAGTGGAAATTTTTTAGAAATAGATGAATTTGGAAATTTGAAAATTGAGAAAACAGACCAAGGGAAAAAGGATGTTTTATCACCAGTAGAAGCGAAGGTTATAAAAATTGAAGATGGCAAAATAACTTTGGAATTTGGGGCTAAGGAATTTAAAGGAATAGGTTTGATAGAGGGTAAGGCTTGGGGAGAGGGTGAAATCAAAATAACTAACGAAATTAAAGAATTAAATTCACAACTGAAAGGAAATATTTTATTTACAAATAATTTAGATAAAACTTTTTTGCTTAAGGCTGAAGTAGTTGGAATAACGGCGATTGTAGTCAATGTTGACGGAGAAGTAGATACAGAACTACCAATATTAAAATTGGAAGAAAATGAATGGGAAGAACTGATGAGTGGTCTTAAGAATAAGAGAGAAAAGATGTTAATAAATTCTCGTTTGGGAAGATTATTGTTGGTGGTAGAATAAATGATGCGTTTGAGAAATATTCGAAATTTGTCTTTAGGATTAGCTTTATTGGCAGTGGTGGCATTGATAAGTTTTAGGATAGGTCAGGGGAATAAGATTAATTTAATAGGTAAATCAAGTGGAATTGATAATACTTTAATGGATCAAGTAAAAACTAAATTGAAAGGGAGTTTTTTGGATAAAGATAAAATGGACGAAAAAACTATGAGTTATGGGGCAATTGAGGGAATGGTAGCAGCATTGGGTGATCCGTATACAGTGTTTTTGCCACCAGAAGACAATAAAAGCACTAATGAAGATTTGGCGGGAGAATTTGGAGGGGTGGGAATATCTTTGGGGTATAAAGACAAAACTTTGGCAGTAATGTCTCCAGTGGCAAAAAGTCCAGCAGAAAAGGCAGGAGTAAAAGCGGGGGATTTGATTTTGAAAATTACAGACAAAGGGAAAAATATTGATAGAGATACAACAGGGATTACTTTAAATGAAGCAGTAACTCTGATTAGAGGGAAAATTGGGACAGAAGTAACATTAAAAATGTATCGTGAAGGGAAGTCGGATACTTATGATGTAGTTTTGAGACGAGAGAATATTGTAGTTCCAAGTATTGAATTGGAGTGGAAATTGGTTAATGGTAAGAATGTAGCTTGGATAAAACTTTATAAATTTACTGAGCAATTATTCACTCAATGGCCGAAAATTGTTGATGAAATTGTGATTAAACAAAATCAAGTTGGAAAAAACAATTATGGAGGAATTGTATTAGATTTGAGAAATAACCCAGGTGGATATTTACAGGCAAGTGTATTGGTGGCTTCAGACTTTGTCAAAAATGGAATAATTGTAGAACAACAATCTAGCGATGGCAGTGTGGAAAAATATGAGGTGGATAAAACTAGAGGAAATTTGTTGAACGATAAATTGGTAATTTTAGTAAACGGAGGAAGTGCTTCAGCTTCTGAGATTTTGGCAGGAGCTTTGAAAGATTATAGTAGAGGAAAATTAATGGGAGAAAAAACTTTTGGGAAAGGGACAGTACAGCAGCCAGAAGATTTTACTGATGGCAGCGGACTTCATATAACTGTGGCAAAATGGTTGTTACCAAATGGTGCAAATATTCATAAGGTTGGAATAACACCTGATATTGAGGTAAAAAGTGGTGATGACATCCAAAAAGATTTACAACTAGATAAGGCAATTGAAGAATTATTAAAATAATGAAAGATAAAAAAGGAGTTTTGATAGGTTTGTTTTTGGGAATGATAGTGATGGGTTTGGTTTATCAGACACAGTTTTTTTTGAAAAAGGAAAAAGTAGTTGAGACTAAAAAAGAAATTATTGTGGATGAGGAATCGATAGCGACTGAGGTGGTTGAGAAAGCAACTCCAAGTGTAGTAACGGTATCAATGGCTAAAAATATTAGTGATACTTTTAATTCGAATCCGGCAAATGTAGAACAAGATATTGGAACTGGTTTTATTATTAGTAGCGATGGATTGATTGTAACCAATAAACATGTAGTGGTTGATTTACAGGCGGAATATAAAGTAATCATTGGTAAGGATGAAACAGCTGAAGTGGTAAATATTTATCGTGATCCAATAAATGATCTGGCTATTTTGAAAGTTAATAAAAATAATTTAACTCCAGTAGTATTGGGTGATTCAGATAAATTAAAAGCTGGTCAAACAGTGATTGCAATTGGGACAGCTTTAGGTGAATTTAGATCGACAGTAACTAAAGGGGTAATTTCTGGTTTGGGAAGGGGAATTACGGCTGGAAATGTGGGTGGAGCAGAAAAACTTGACGATGTGATTCAAGTAGATGCAGCTATAAATTTGGGAAATTCCGGTGGTCCGTTGTTTAATTCAAATGGCGAGGTAATTGGGGTAAATGTGGCAGTAAGTTCAAATGGTCAGAGTATTGGATTTGCTTTGCCAATAAATATTGTGAAACAATCAGTGGACAATTTTAGAAATACTGGTGAATTTGACAGGTCTTATTTGGGAGTGGCTTATAAAGTAGTTACAAAACAATTGGCTGAAGCCAATAAAATTCCAATGGGAAATTATGTTCAAATGGTGATGAGTGAAAGTCCAGCAGAAAAAGCAGGAATAAAGACAGGAGATATAATTATTGAAATTGATGGGCAAAAAATTAGTGATGATAATAAAGTTTCTCTGGCTAAAATAGTGAATCAAAAGAAAATAGGGGATGAATTAAAGATAAAATATGTGAGAGAGGGAAAAGAATTTGAAATAAAAGTAAAATTAGAAAAGAAAATTTAGTTTTCTTTTGGTTCGTCGAGGACGGTGAGCTCTAACAAAAGATCGTCGAGATAGCCGGCCATGATTTGATCAAGATTGTTGAAAGATTTTTCAATACGATGGTCTTTGACTTGATTGCGAGGATAGTTGTAAGTGCGGATTTTGTCGGCGCGGGTGGATTGGCTAATATTGGATCGGCCGCCAGCGATTTGAACAGCTCTTTTTTCCTCTTCTATTTGCCACAATTTGTTTTGAAGTAATCTTAGGGCAATTTCTCGATTTTGTTGTTGATAACGTTCAGTACGAACATCAAACATAAGTCCAGTGGGTTTGTGAACCAAGTGAACGGCAGTAGAAACTTTGTTAACATTTTGACCACCATTGCCGCCAGCGCGTGAGGCGGTGATAACCACATCATCCATACTAAAATTGACTTCTTTAGACTCGATTTGAGGCATGACAGCGATAGAGGCGGTAGATGTTTGCAAACGACCTCGTTTTTCAGTAACTGGAATTCGTTGAACACGATGAGTTCCGGCTTCGTGTTTGAGTTGATTATAGGCATCAAATCCAGATATTTGAATAATATTGTCATCAATTTGAGATACTTTCCAGCCAACTTTGTTGGCGTATCGAACATACATATTCATCAAATCATTAGCCCAAATAGTAGCCTCTTGACCACCTGGACCCGGATAAAATTCCATAATAGCAATGTTAGGATTTATCATTGGCATGGTTTACCTCCCGTGAGCTAATTTGATTTTTTGGCTGCCTTTTTAGTGGCTTTAGCTTCGGCATTTGCCTTACCTTTGGCCATTTTTTCATTGAATTTGTCGATTCTTCCTTTGATGTCAACGAATTTTTGTTGACCAGTGAAGAAAGGATGACATTTAGAACAAACGTCAACGTCAATTTTTTCAACAGTTGAACCAGTGGTAAATTTGTTGCCACAGGCACAAGTTACCTGACATTTATCGAAATATTGTGGATGAATTCCTTGTTTCATAGGGTCTATTATAGCAGATAGAATTGATCTTTTAAAATTTTAATTGGTGATTTGTTTTGATCTATTTAGAAAAACCATTAATTTGATGATTGAAGAAGTTAAAAAAAAGATCTATTGATTTGTTCATTTAAATAAAAATTATCCTGTTTATACGTACAATATAATGTGTAATAAAATGAGTATAAGTTAAATAGTGTAAAATAATATTTATGGATATAATTAAAATTAATAATGCTGACTGGGGATTAGAAGTTGATTTGACGGGAGGAAGAATAGTTGGGTTGGAAAATATCAATCAAAAGATATTGGGAACGTTTGGAAGAATGGATGGGAAGTCGGGAAACACCCATGTTTGTGTTCCAAATTTTGCAGCCGAGGGAGTAGAAAAATATGGATATGTATTCCATGGGCCGTTTAGGAATAATGAATGGGTTTTGGTTGATAAAACAAACGAAAGTATAGAAATAGTTTGTGAAATTGATGGATTAAATGTAAATCAAAAATTTAAAATTGGGAAAAAATTTGAACAGGAAATAAAAGTTAAAAATGTAAGTATGGAACCGAAACGGGTAAATGTGGCAATACATAATTATTGGGATACAGAACTTGGATGGAAGGGAGTTAAATTAAACGGAAAAGATATTACAAATGGGATAAAAGAAAGTATTGATTTGAAGGTAGGAAAAGAAAATGTGGTGGAGATACCAAATAAAATGCCGATAAATTGGCAATTAAGTGGTTTTAATTATGTAAAATTGTGGACGGGGTTTAAAGAAGAGAGTGGTCGAAAAATTTATGATCAAAAGTATATTTGCATTGAGCCGGTGATGGAAAGAGAAGGGTTTGTAGAGACGGAAAAAAGTTGGTTGAAACCAGAAGAGGAAATTGTTTTGAGACAAGAAATTTTCTAAACAAGGAGTGGGGAAAGGGGCAGTGTTTTGTGGCACAACCCCTTTCCTGTTGGTTATTTTGTATTTTCGGCAGAAGCAGCTAAAGCTTCACTGATAGTTCCGAGTTTGAATTTAGCTTTTAACTTTTTAATATAAAGATTGACTGATGGGGCATCCATCCCATTAAAATGTTGAAGTGATATAGAACCAACTTTTGTTTGGCGAATTATGAATTTGGCAATTCCTTTTGGACTATGGTCTTTGGTCCCAGTAAGAGAGTCGCTGCTCCAATGGATTAGGGTGTAACCTAGGCTATGGAAAAGTCTTCTAACTCGTTCATTGGCGTGTCCAGCTTTGGCCCGAGCTATTTTAGGGATAACGTAGTCGTTACCTAGAACTTCTTTGGCAGTTTTATTCCACGCTGCAATATCAGCAAGAATTTTTTTGTTAGTCAGAGTATTGAGGTCGGTGTGTCGCATTGTGTGATATGCAATTTCGTGTCCGTCCTTTATGGCTTGAATCCAAAGATCTTTATACTTCTTAAGGTACCCTCCGACAATAAAAAAAGTGCATTGGACTTTATTTTCGCGAAGACACTTAAGTATTTTGACAATTGCTTCTTTATTAAAGCCATCGTCAAAAGTTAAACAGGCCATGTTGGATTTTGGAATGGTTTTGGTTTGAGGAAAGATCGGTGGTGGTGCGGCGAGGGCAGTTGAGAAAAGAGAGGTGGTGATGATCAAAAACGAGGTAATGAAAACCAAGAATTTTTTCATAACGAAAAACCTCCTTGTTTAGAATTTTAAGGAACGAGAATATTATACAGCTTTTTTATGGTTTTACCGTAGGAGTGGGAGAAACAGTGTTTGTTGACTCGAGACTAATTATTTTAGTGGCATAAAAGGTTTTGGAAATTTTTGGGTCTGGTTGAATAATGACGACTACTTTCTTACCAGAGGCAAGTGAATCGGAAGTAATTTTTTTACCACTTAAATTTACTATTTCAGTTTTGGTATCAGTTTTGATTTGATATTGATTATTTTTGTCTTTGAGGGGGATGATAACCATGATAGGAGAACTTTTGGAAATATCGACAATTTGTCCAGTAACAATTTGATTAGTATTTTCGGCTGATTTGGGATCTATAATCACAATTCTTTTGGCGTCTAATCCATTTGATTCATTGAGATAACCCATGGATAAAATTGTTTGGCCAACTTTGAGACTAGTAAATTTAGTTTTATTTTTTTTGGTGTCAACATAAATAGTACTTTCGCCAACGCTTATTACCTGAGTTTTATTTTGAAAAGTAGTGGTAATTTGATTCTGATCTATTTGAGTGATGTTGCCAATGAAAGCTTTTGGTTGGGAACTAGGAGTGGTGATTAAATTGAGTTTTTCTTTGACTTTTTGTTGGACTAAATCAACAATATCCTGAGTGGTTTCGGCGCTGGGGGTAGCAGTAACGGCAAACGTTTGATGAACAGAAAAGTTAAAAATAATAAAAAGGAATATTAAAAATGACATTATATTTTTGCGGTAGAATAGGTAATATTTGTAGAAGTATCGAATTGATTGTTGGACTGATCGATGGCACTTATTTTTACTGAATTAATTCCACTGTCTAACTTTATGGCAACAGAAAAATTGCCTTTGGCATCACTTTTGTCAGAAAAAGTTTGTGAAGCAGTGGTGATAATAATTAGACTATTTGGAGAGGTAGTTCCTTTGATAGTAATTTGATCGGTGGAAACTAAAGCGTCGCTTTCGGGAGAGGAAATAGATATGGGACTTGTTTGTTTAGGAGTTTCAGAAATTGTGGTAGCGGGGGTATTGGTAGGAGTAGTGATTTCTATTTGTTTTGAGGGGTTATTTTTTATATCTTTTTTGTGAAGAGCAAGATATCCACCGGTAACTCCAAGCCCCAAAAGTGAGCCCAAAATAATAGCTAAAATTAATTCTTTAATCATGGAATTAACATAAATGATACCACAAATTGGGACTAATTGGTGATAGAATGGATACATATGGAAATTAGAATGCTTAGCGATTATGCTGCCTTTTTTAAAGGCAAAAAAGAAAATATTTTGATTAATCCAAGTAAAGAAATATTGGGTGATTTAAAGTTTAATTCAAGAATAGTTTTGTATACATCAGATATTTTTAGTAATGGTAATTTTTTAAATGGGGAAAGGGTTTTGATAAAGGGACCAGGAGAGTATGAAGTTGGTGGGGTGGAAATAAACGGATTTAATGGTGAAGATGGAAATACAGTATATAGTGTGGTTATTGAGGGAATTAGTATAGTAATATTGGGGAAAATTGCTCAAGAACTCAGTTCGAAGCGAATTGAAAGAATTGATTCGGCTGACGTACTTTTGGCACCAGTAACTATTGGAGGAGATGGTAGTTTTAAATTGGTAAAAGAGTGGTCTAAAAAATGGGGAGTGAACTATTTAATTCCTATGTTTGAAAAAGATGATGAATTAAAAAAATTTTTAGATGCAGCAGACGAGGAAGGATTAGAAACTATAGATTCTCTAAAAGTGGAGAAAGATGATCTACCTGATGGTCTGGAAGTCAAATTATTAAAGAAGGTATAATTTAATTTATGGAAGAAGTGGTTAGATTACCGCCCAGTTCAGAAGAGGCGGAGTTGTGTGTATTAGGATCAATCTTGATTGATAATGATGCGGTTTTGGCGGTGTCAGAATTTTTGAGACCGGAACATTTTTACAACTCCAACTATTCAAAGATTTATGAATCGATGATGGATTTGTATGAGGACAGGATGCCGATTGATATTGTAACGGTGGCGGAAAAATTAAAAGAGGAAAAGATTCTAAAAAGAATTGGAGGAAAAACATTTTTAACAAAATTAGCTGGGGAAGTACCGACGGCGGCAAATGTGGAAAGTTATGGGAGAATTATCAAGGCTTTGGCAGCCAAACGAGAATTAATTTCGGCAGCAGGAAGAATTACAGAAAAAGCTTTTGATTCGACCTTACCTTCGGATCAATTGTTAGACATGGCAGAGCAAGAAATTTTTACTTTATCTCAAAAACATTTGAAATCAGTGCCAACTTCTCTTAAAGAAGTATTGACAGCGAGTTTTGATAGATTGGATGAATTACAGAAATTAGGGACAGGATTGAGAGGAGTGCCAACTGGTTTTAAGGGTTTGGATGCAGTGTTGGCAGGGATGCAGGATAGCAACTTAATTATTTTGGCAGCTCGACCAGGTATAGGTAAAACTGCTTTTGCGCTTAATATTGCCAGATCAGTAGCAGTAGATAAAAAATTACCAGTTTTGTATTTTTCTTTAGAAATGAGTAAGGAAGAGTTAGTCGATCGTTTGTTAGTTAGACAGGGTTTAATTGATGCTTGGAAATTAAAAACAGGACAATTGTCATCAGCAGATTTTGATTCTTTGTCTGAAGCTATGGGAATATTGGCAGAAGCGCCGCTTTATATCGATGATACTCCAGGACTAACAGTAACTGAATTAAGAACAAAAGCGAGACGTTTGCAGGTAGATAAGGGAATAAAATTTATTATAGTTGATTATTTGCAGTTGATGCATGGATCGACTCGGGACAATCGGGTACAAGAAGTATCAGAAATTTCACAAGGGTTGAAAAATTTAGCAAGAGAATTGAAGGTACCAATTGTGGCTTTGGCACAATTGTCGCGAGCAATGGAAACTAGGGGAGGAAGACCACGTTTGTCGGACTTGAGAGAATCAGGAAGTATTGAACAAGATGCTGACGTAGTTATGTTTTTGTATAGGGAAGATGAGGAAGTGAGGGAAATGGTAACTTGCAGTATTGAGAAACATAGAAACGGTCCAACAGCCAGCTTTAATTTGTATTTCAATGGTAAACAAGTAAGTTTCTTTGATATTGAGAAAAAAGCATAAAAATCGGATATAATAGAGATTACTTTTAGCCGGAGTGGCGGAACTGGCAGACGCGCACGACTCAAAATCGTGTGGTGGCAACATCATGGGGGTTCGACTCCCTCCTTCGGTACAAATTTTGATAAAATGAATTTATGACTTTAGGAATACTAAGAGTAATTGGAATAATCATTTTTTTGTATTTGTTTTGGCGAAGTTTGAAGGATGATTATGAATCTGCAAAGATAATTAATCTTTCTTGGTTAGTTTTGTTGGGGTCTTTAGTTTTGGGGAGAGTAGGGTATGGTTTAATCCATTTTGGAGTTTGGAAAAATTTTTCTGAGTGGATATCGGTTTGGAATATGCCAGGTATGAGTTATATTGGAGCTTGTTTGGGTTTATTTTTGACTAGTTTAATTTATGTTAAAAAACAGGGTTGGAAGTTTTTTGCTTTTATGGAAGATAGTTTGAGTGCTTTTTTGGTATTAATTGGGTTTTTGTTAGCCGATGAGTTAGTAAGAACTAAGTTTGAGTGGATTAATTTAGTTTATTTGGGGGTGGTGGTGCTGGCTTATGGTTTGTATAAATTTTTTAAAGGAAGATATAGGTCATTTGTTTGGTATAAGAGTGGGAAGAAAGGTTTTGCTTTTTTGATAACCACTTTTTTGGTTTTTTTGGGGTTGATAGGAGTGTTTTTAATATTTAGAGATAAGATAATAAATATAGTTTTAGCTTCAATTATTAGTTTGCTTTCTTTGGTGGGATTGTTTATCCTAGGGGATATAAAAAAGAAAATATGAACGAAGATATAAAAAATAAAATAAAAAGATTTTTGGAGTTTAAGTTAGTTAAGCTTAAAAAAGCGGAGAGGACTTTAAAGAAGTCAGATCCTTTTAGGGATGAGGCTCGGGTTTCAGAAAACTCTTTGGAGGAAGATGTTGATGAACAAATCGGCCATTTTGACACTGAGGTTAAGGTAAAGTTTTTGAGAAAACAGATTGTTCAAATGAGAAAGGCTTTGACTCGAATGAAAATTGGCAAATATGGAATTTGTGAGGTTTGTGGCAAGATGATTGATACTAATAGATTAGCGATTAATCCAGAAGCGACTACTTGTGTTAAATGTAAAAAAGAAAGCGAATCTTAAAATATTTTGTCTAATAATAGCGATTATTTTAGGATGGCTGGGACATGATTTTTTGGCCGATAAATTGGAAATTGTTAAAAATTATGGGATCAGTTTTGGTTTGGAAATAAATTGGTTATTTTTGGTGGGTATAGTGTTATTTTTATCCTTTTTTTGGGTTAAAAATAAGAGATTGGATGTGGGAATAATATTAGTTGGAGGAATAATCAATTTGATTGACAGATTATATTTTGGATATGTAAGAGATTATTGGCAGTTTTTTTTGGTTTATAATAATCTGGCCGATTGGCTAATTGGAGTAGGAATCGGATTATTTTTTATAAAGTTTTTATGGAAAGAAAGCCGCAAATAATTTTTGAAAACGAGGACTTTTTGGTAATGGATAAACCAACAGGGATGACAACAACTAAGGAGAAAAAGGAAGAAGAAGGAACTTTGGAAGATTATTTAAGAGAAATCAGGCCAAATGATTTGCCAAGAAATGGGATAGTTCACAGGTTAGATAAAGGAACTTCGGGGATGGTAGTAGTAGTCAAAAATGAGTTGGCTTTGATAAATTTGAAAGATCAGTTTAAAAAAAGAAAAGTTTCCAAAAAATATTATTGTTTGGTGGGGGGAGAGACATCTAGGGATGGAACAATTAATTGGCCGATTGAACGATCAAAATATAGTTTTGGAAAATTTGGAGTTGGGGTTGATGGAAAGTATGCGATTACCGAATTTAAATTAATATCAAAATATCGAAGGCAAGGAAAAATTTATAGTTTATTGGAAATTAATTTGAAGACCGGGAGGACACATCAAATCAGAGTCCATTTGAGTCATTTGAGATGGCCATTGGTGGGGGATAAATTGTATGGTGGAGAAATTAAAGATTTAAATAGACCATTTCTGCACGCTTTTGAATTGGAAATTAATGATCCTAAGACAGGCAAGAGGTTAAAATTTAATTCTGGATTAGCACCCGATTTGCAAGAACATCTAAAGCTTTATGAAAAAGAAGAGTAAATTAATTGGTTTAATTTTTTTGGGATTAGTTTTGTTATTAATTGGAACAGGAGTTATTTCTTTACTAATTAATAAAAACAAAGAGAAGGGAAGCGACCAAAAAATAGCCGTGTTGGCTGATAATGGGATAGCAATAGTGTCGATATCTTCAGAAAGAAAAATGATTAATACTTTAGTAATAAATCCAGATGTTCAAGTTTGGATTCCTGGAGGTTTGGGTTGGTATAGAAGTAGTGCTGTTAAAAAGATTTTACAACAAGAAAAAAAAACGGATTTGTTTGACAAAATTTTGTTTTATAATTTGGGATTTATAGCTGATAAGACGCTGGTTCTAAAAAATATAAATGATTGGAAAGGTAATTTTTGGTGGCAATATTTTTGGAATAGCGGCAAAATGATTTTGAAAGAAGAAGTGATCAAAAAAGACATTCGTGAAGAACGAGATTTGCTTGATGAAGTGATGGTTCGGGATTTTTCAGAATCTAAATTGGCAAATGAAGATATTAGATTGTCGGTAATTAATACCACAAATATTGATGGGTTGGCCGATTTTATGGCAAGCAGTCTTGAACGATTAGGATTTTCAGTAATTTCAGTTGGTGGGGGAACTAATAGTGATGGTTGTCAGATGGTTTATGGTAATAAAGTTAAAGAAACTTTTTCATGGAAGATGTTAAAAGAAGTGATCGATTGTCCAGAAAAAGAAGATTTGTCGTTAAATGAGGGTGAAGTGGAACTTTATTTTGATGAAAAATTTGCATCAGTGATAAAATATCCTAGTTATAAATAAATGATTTTATGTCAGGACATTCTAAATGGGCCAATATAAAAAACCGCAAAGGTGCCCAAGATAAAAAACGAAGTGAAACTTTTACTAAGGTGTCAAAAAATATTTTGACGGCAATTAGGTTGGGTGGGGGTAGTAGTAATCCAGAAGTAAATGGGCAATTGAAAGTGGCAATTGATAAGGCTAGAGAAGTGAATATGCCCAAGGAAAATATTGAAAGATTAATTACGAGGTTTGAAGAAAGAAAAGCAAATTTGGTGGCAATGATTTTGGAGGGTTATGGTCCTTTTGGGGTGCCAGTAATGATTGAGGCAGAAACCGATAATAAAAATAGAACTCTAAGTGAAATAAAATTGATTTTTAGAAATTATGAAGGAACTTTGGGAGAAAGTAACTCTGTTAGTTTTCAATTTAAAAGAGTAGGGGAAGTAGAATTCGAAGAAATAAATGAAGAAAAACAATTAGAACTGATTGATATTGGAGCTCAAGATTTTGATGAAAATATAGCTTTGGTGGAAGTGGAAGGATTGAATAATTTTGTTAAAAAATCAGAAGAACTTGGTTTGAAAGTGGTGAGATCGGAAGTTGTTTATCGAGCTATAAATCCAACAATGCTTAAAAATGAAGAGGAGCTAAATAAAATGATGGATTTTATTGAAGAATTAGAGGCTAATGATGATGTACTTGGGGTTTTTGCTGGATTTGATTATAATTAATTATGCCGAAAAGACTTAAATATTTGATTTCGTCGATTTTGTCGGCTGTGGGGTTTTATCTTTTTATAAGTTTGCCGTATAACTCTCATTACTATGGATTGTTGGTAGGTATAGTTTTGATTGCTTTTTGTTTTTGGTTTGGATTGGGAATTGTTTTTAACCAGAGTGTATATATCAGATTAATGTCGATTGTCTTGCCAGTGGGTTTTTTTGTGGGGTTTGGATTGTTCGCGGCTTTATTGCCGCAAACTTTTTTAGTAAATTTTTTGTCGAGTTTATTTTTTGGAGTAGTGGCATATGTGATTTTTTTGGTAGAGAATGTGTTTTTGGTATCGATTGGGAATAGAACTCCACTGTTGTATCGAGCAGCATATACAGTTGGATTGATAATTTTGTTATTAACTGTATTTTTTCTATTCGATAGTTTATTTTCTTTCAAATTTACCTATTGGCTAAATGCAATACTGATAGCGGTAATTTCGGCAATTAGTTTTATGTATCATTTTTATAGTGTAACGATTGAATTGCCTGATGATGGTAAGAGTAAGGGAATTAGGTCTTATATTTTGATTCCATCATTGTTGGTGGCTGAATTAGGGCTGGTCTTGTCTTTTTGGCCGGTGGGGATTTTTAAAGGGTCAGTTTATTTGGTAATGGTGGTGTATATAATATCGAGTTTGATTCAGTTAGATTTGAGAGGGAGATTGTTTAGAAAATCGTGGATAACATTTGTGGGAATCTCAATAGCGGTGTTTTTGGGAATGATTTTGACTACCAGTTGGCGTTGAGTTGGGCTTGAACGCTGGTAATGGCAACAGTAGTAACAATGTCTTGGACACTACAACCTCGAGAAAGATCATTGATAGGTTTTTTGATGCCTTGAGTGAGAGGACCATAAGCCTTGGCATTGGCTAATCTTTCTACTAGTTTATAAGAAATATTACCGGAATTTAGATCGGGGAAAATAAGAATATTGGATTGGCCTTTGATAAGGCTTTGAGGATTTTTTCGAAGAGAGACGGATTCAACCAAAGCAGCATCGGCTTGAATTTCTCCTTCAATAATAAGAGACGACTCTATGGATTTGACCAAATTGGTGGCATTTTTTACTTTATCGACGGATTCACCGTTACTGCTACCATTGGTGGAGTAGGAGAGCATGGCGATTTTGGGTACATCACCTATTAGTTGTTTGAATGATTTGGCTGATTGGATGGCGATTTGGGAAAGTTCTTCGGGTGATGGGTCGATGTTTAATCCACAATCAGCGAAAATAAAAACTCCAGATTCGCCGAGTTTCTTGTGAGAAGTTTCCATAATAAAAAAACTAGAAATGATTTTTTCCTCTGGTTTAGTTTTGATAATTTGAAGGGCTGGGCGAAAAGTGTCTTGAGTAGTATTTTTGGCTCCGGCAACCATACCATCGGCTAGGTCAAAATAAACCATCATAGTCCCGAAGTATAAGGGGTTTTTGACTATTTCTAAGGCTTGATCTAAAGTAACTCCTTTGCTTTGACGGAGTTCAAAAAATTTTTGACTAAACTTTTCAATAAGCTCGGGATGAGAGTCAATATAATTTTGATCAATGATAATTATGTCGGCAATCTTTTCTTGATTAATAATTTTGGCGGCATCGTCGACTCGTTGGTCTCCACTTTCGACTAAAACGATTTTTTTTAGATTGGATTTGGCTTGGGAATATATTTTTTCAATTATAGTATTCATTGAGAGTAAATCTATTGTAACATATATATATTGTACCTAAAGATAGGTAAAAACTATCATTTATTTCTTTTGAGAGTAGAGGAGAGGCGGGGAGTTTATAAAGGTTAGAGTCTTTAGTAGGTTGGGTTTTTTAAAAAAATATAATCCGGTTGAAGTTAAAAAAACAGGTTCAAATATTAAATATTTTTAATAATTTTTTAATATTTTAGGTAGGAGACCAGGAGCAGGGAAGAGGAGTGTCCTATAATATACAGCCTATAATAGTTTTCACGATATATCCTATAATTTTCACGGGTAGAGTAGTGATATAGTGTGATATAGTCTCTGTGGATAAGTACAGATATGACGACTGCATCAAAGTGAATATACGGGGAAGGAGGAGAGCAGGGCTTAGTAATGGTAGATAATTAAAAGAGAATAGGAGTAAAGAATAGGAAATAAAAGAATATATTGAACAAATAATTTAACCCTTACTCCCTGGCAGTAGGTGGGTTCAAATGCTATGTCGCACAATGTATCTTTTGCGACTCTATTTAAATTCTGAACCGAGGGGAGTAGCGTTTTTTAAAAAAATAAAAAAGTTTTATTTTCCCCTTTTTTATTCCATTAAGTTATTTATTGATTAAATTAAACTTGAAATTTTAGTAATTATTCTCCGAGCTTGGATCGGCCTTATTTTTCTTGGGTCAGCTTTATTTTTTGGGGGTTGACTCCCCTTTATTGGTCCGACTCCCCTGTTAAAACCATAAAAATATGAAATATGCCTAAAAATAGGTATAAATTTGATTAGACGTCGCCAAAGCCTCTAAAACAAACGTTTATAAATTTAACGATAATTGTATCGTTTGATTTGAACTCAAGATTTAAAATCTGATCGTGGTAATATGGATTTATGGAAAAAGATCTAACACTTTTGGTAAGACGATTTTTGGAACATTTGGAAATTGAAAAAAATTGCTCAAAACTGACAATCAGAAATTATGAACATTATTTAAATGTTTTAATTGATTTTTTGATTGATGAAGGAAAACAAAAACCAACTGTTGATGATATTACAAATGATGAAGTGAGAAAATTTAGATTGTATTTGTCGAGAATGCCGGGAACTAACAAAGGAGAAATGAAATTGGTAACTCAAGGGTATTATGTAATAGCTTTGAGATCATTTTTGAAATGGTTGGTTAAAAACGATATGAAGGTGCTTCAGCCGGAAAAGTTGGATGTGCCAAAAGTTAAGGATCACTCCCTTAAGTTTTTGGATAATTTGCAAATCAATAGATTACTAACACAACCACTTAATTCAAGTAAAAATGGACTAAGAGATAGGGCTATTTTAGAATTATTATTTTCGACGGGGTTACGGGTATCAGAATTAGTTTCTCTTAATAGGGAACAGGTAAATTTGAACACACGCGAATTTGGGGTGATTGGAAAAGGCGGACGATCAAGAGTGGTGTTTATATCTAAACAAGCAGCTGAATGGATTGATAAATATTTGAAATCACGGGTAGATAAATATAAACCACTGTTTATTCGAAATTTGAGGCCAAAAGAAATTGCACTTGAAGATAATAAGACAAGACTAACGGCAAGGTCAGTTCA
>Ga0265297_10001522_pt1 | contig 53665 bp, 49 predicted proteins | sample Munlanlwell13791_FD_192502 | JGI IMG/M metagenome (GOLD analysis project Ga0265297, IMG submission 192502) | Leachate microbial communities from a municipal landfill in Southern Ontario, Canada - Leachate well 137-91 | ecosystem: Engineered > Solid waste > Landfill > Unclassified | place...
TTCTTTTCTCTAATTTTTGTTCTGTTCAAGGTTCTAATCTTGCATTTTCATCTTCGCATTTGTTTTGTTTGTCAGCCGTGCGCAGTGGAAAACTACCCTCTCCGCCCCTTTAAATACCTCCAAAACTCTTTTTTCCAATATGATAATAGAAGACGAGATAATTCATTGGTGGAAGGATGACAAGGGCGAAAAGCATCGCACCCAATTAAGAATAGAGCGCGAAGACGCGCAAGATGTAAATGGCTTTCCACGAGATGGCGTAGTAGCAGTGCGGATAGCAAACACAACCGGGCAAGCCGCAATCAAGCTCTCGCCCGACGAAGCCTTGCGCCTTTCCACACAGCTTTTAGCCGTGTCAAAGGAGCTGTTAAATCAAAAAAGGCGCCTGTGGCAGGTGCATGAAGGCTAATTATGATTTGCAAAATATGGCGAATTAACAAATGAAAAAGAAGTTTTCTATTTCACAATAAACCGATTCTCCTCCTCAATTTTCATTTTCGGGTCCTTGCCATAAATCGCATTCTTAAGCACGCCAAGCCTTTGCTCAAAATGCCCGTTGCACACATGCACTTCCGACATCTCAACCGCGTTCACTCCCGCAACAATTAGCGAGCGCACATCCTGTGCATTATTTATCCCGTGCGCCGAAATCACCGGTCTTCCGGTTTTGTTGCGAGTAAGTGCTTTTATTGTAATTGAAATGTCCGCACCCGTGTCAGTCCGATTATTTATCATTATTACATCCGCTTCGCTCCTTTTTGCCTCGCAGAATTCTTCCTCATTTCGAACTTCAAGCACAACCTCGCAATCCAAATCATGTGCCACTTCAATAAGCTCGTGCGGGTCGGATTGTGCCGCATTCATAAGCTCCAAATTCAGCAATATCGCGTCCCCGCCGACAATCTGCTTTGAATCAATAACCCAATCCCGCGAAATAATCGGAATAGGCAATTCTTTTGCCAGCCATCTCAAATCCCCTGCGTGATGTCTTGGCTCCACCCAAACATCAATCGCGCTAATGTCATGCTCAACGCAAAGTTTCTCAATGAGCCTTCCCGCAACTTTTCTATTCGCAAGCAAAAGCCCGATATCCGGCATCGCGGTTGCAACCCCCGCGACAACTGGCAGGATGCCTTCTTCCTGCGCCTTTTCAATATATTCGCACAAAGATTTTCTTTCGGTTCGTGCCGGTGCGAGTCTTTCATAATATCCCGAATTTATTGTTTCGCGGGTGCCGTTGATGATTTGGTCTAAGTTCATCATGTTCTCATGTCCTCTTTGCTCGCCTAATCGCATGTATTTGGGCTGTGTTCAAATTGTGAGCATAACCAATTTTTTATCTCCTGTTTGCTTTTCATTCCAAGCAGGCTTGATTCCCCTTTTTCCCCGTTTGCAACTATTGTGGGGAAGCCGCCAAAAAGTCCCTTTCTCTTGTACTCCAAATAAATCGCCGCAGTTTTCACGCTTGTGTTTCTGTCCTTTTCATTCCACAAATTTAATTTTACATTTGGCGAAAGCTCGGATGCAATCGCAACCATTTGCGGCTTTGCCTGTGTGCAATATTCGCACCAGTCCGCATACAAGAAATCAACTTGCAAAACTTCTGTAGTTGTTTTCGCAGTTGCATTTTGCACTTTGATATTTTCGGTCGGAACAAATGCCTGCAAAGACGGGCTTTGCGCGGGAGCCTGTTTTTGCGCCTCTCCAAAAATAACGCTTACGCCCACGACTGCAATGAGAATAATTGTGAAAGCAGATAAAAGCGCAATATCGGTTCTCATTCTCCACACACCCTTGTTATTGATTCTGCCCAATTTTTTAAACATTGGCAATTTTCGCTCTATTCATCCGTTTGGTTTTGCCGCTCTCAACATCTTTTCTTTCTTTTGCCGCCCGCTCAAGCAAAATCTCCGCTCGCAGGCATTCTGCAACGCTCCATGCCTGTGCCGGGCATCCGCCGGCAGAAAGAGTTTTTGGGTCATATACTTCGGGCACGGACAAAATCGCCCCAGCTTTTATCATATTCAAATCCCTTGAAATGTCCATTTTCGTTTTCCCTATTTTTTCCGGGCACACATTCGCAACCGCTTGTGCGTAAGCCCCAAACATCCAGGGCCAAATCGTTCCCTGATGATATGCCAAATCCCGCTTTCTCATGCTCCCGCTATATGTATCAACATATTTTTCATCATCCATCGCAAGCGTGCGCAGTCCATATCCGGGCACCAACAGCTTTTGCTCAATTTTCTCAATCGCCTTTTTTTGGCTCTGTTTTCCAATCAGGCAGGCATCCAATGCAAGCGCCCAAATTTGGTTTGGCCTAAACGAATCATCATCCTTTTCCACGCCGTCAAAGAAATAGCCTTTCTTTGCGCTATAAAATTTTGCCATTGACCTTTTCGCTTTTTTGTGCAAGCGTGCAATCTCGTCATCTTTTTGCTTTCCAAGCAAATTGCCCCAGTGCAAATAGCTTGAGAGCGCATGCACCCAAAGCGCGTTTATTTCAATTCGCTTTCCTGCACGGGGAGTAACCGCTCTATTATCCACCTGTGCATCCATCCATGTAAGCCTTTCACCTTTGAGGCTTGCAAGTGCATCATCATCTACAAATACAAATTCATTTCCTTCAATCCAGTTTGCAATTCCTTTGCGCACAATCTTCATCCACTTCTCAAGCACATCCATCTCCACTCCTTTATTTTCCTGCATTTGTGAAATCGCCCAAACCATCCAAAGAAAAGCGTCGGCAGATTCATACGCCGCCCTCCTGCTTTCATCAAACCGATTCGGCAATATTCCGTTTTTCAAATGCGCCATCCATCTGTCAATTATTTGAATCCCAAGCGCATGCCTTCCCGTGCAAGTGCAAATTCCGGGGATAGAAATCATCGTGTCTCGTCCCCACTCTCCAAAATAGGGAAAGCCCGCGTCAATTCCATATTGCCCGTTCTTTGCAAGCACGAATGCGTCCGAGGCGCGAACCAACCCTTGAGCAAAATTTAATTCAAGCCCCTCATTTTGACGAATAAACATCTCAAGCAGTGCATCCGCTCTTTTAGTCGCAATCTCCGGCTCGGCATATTGCAAACGATTGTTCTTGTCATTCATGCCCGAAGCCTCGCCCATTCTAATTGTTATATGTCCGCCTTCGTGCAAAAGCGCTCCAAACTTTGCGGGCATAAACAAGTCTTCAATATAATTTTCCTCCCTCTCGCGCTCAAGCAAATACTCAAAATTGTGATAAATGTCCGGTGCCGGCGCGCAAATTCCCTTGTCGGTTGAAATTTCAAATGCAAAGGGTGTTTGAAATCTTATTCCCTGCTCAAAAAATCTGATGTTGCCCGCCTGCGCGACAGATTCATTTAGCCCAATCGCATTTACGTCTCTTGCATTTACAAACGGCAATATTTCAATTCCCGCCTGTCTTCCCTCAAGCAATGTGTATCTTGCATAAGAAATATTTTTTCCTTTCTCGCACCAGACCTCTTTTGAAATGCGCGTCCCAAGCGCGTCAAACGCCCATCTTGCGACCGCCCCATCAAAAGAAAAATCAATAATATTTTTGTACCCGTCCGGATGCACGGCGTTCGGATAAAAATTGGTTGAGAGCGCAATTCTTCTTTGCGCGACAATTGCAAACTCCTCAAGCTTTGGCACCAAAAGTGTGCGATGCAACGAATTATCTGATGCTATTAGCATTCCATGGTATTTTCTTGTATTCGCACCGCAGATTGTGCCGCTTGCCCATCCGCCCACTCCGTTTGAAATCCACCATTCGCCATCCGCCATTGTGTTTGGCATCTGCAGGTTTTTGCTAAATGAGCTCACGCATTCAGAACAGACGCACCGAATATAAATTTATTGGGCTCGCACGTCCAAAAATAAAGCAATCAAATTGCATTGCATCGGATGATTTGGCATTTATAGAAAAAGAGGCGCAAAATCGCTTTTTTGTGAGTTGTATATACTATAACTAATTACAAACTCCATTACCTTCGGGCTCACTTCAACAAATTGTTGGGCAACCGGCATGCCAAATTCATCAAATTGCGTGAGTACAAGCGCGCTTAAGTCTGGGGAAATATCCAAACGGTCATTTTTGCAGGCCGTCTTGGGAATAAGATATGACATATCCTTAAGCGGTTTGCACTTTGTGAAAAAATCTTTTTTCACCAAGCCGTTTTCTTTTGCATAATCGCATATACTATGAATTTTATTTCTTCTGCCGGTTTGCGCATTGCCTGTCTGTGCATTACCAGCTTGCGCATTGCCCGCCTGCCCAATAACCGTTCCCTTATTTGCCGGAGTTGTCTGATTTGCTGGAGGTATCTGTACCGTGCTCATAATAACGCCAGTCCGCCGGTAACTCTGTCAATTGCCTCTGCTTTTGCGGGCCCGATTCCAACGCAAGTTTTGCTTCCGGGCTCTATTTGTGTCTTTCCTGCATCCGTAATAATTGAGCATGGAATTTCTCTGTCCGCGCACTCCATAAAAATGCGAACAAGGTCGGATTCGGAATCCACTTTTAGCACAGTCTTTGGCATTCCGTGGTTCATCCACGATTCCACTATTTGTGAATTTTTGGATTTTGCCTTTATGTAAGAATCAATTGATGCGTGCGCTGCCTGTGCGGCAATTTTTCCTTTGCCCATTTTCAAATCTGTCCTTACAACAATTACCTGTTTTATATCTTGTGGGTCTGAACTTGAAGCCATAATTAAATTAGGTTCAAACACCTATTTAATCCGAATGCCTGGTGTCTATGCCCTGTTTTTCCCTTCACATCAGCCTTTTAAACCACGCTACATATAAGAATACTTATACCCACTATTAAATGTGATATTATGAAATATGTTCATTCAAAGGAATTTTTCTCTAAACAAGAGCGTGCGGCACAAAAAAATAACTGCAAGTTCACAAACGGTGATGACAAGTCCGCAATAACCAATCGCCCCCTGTTTAAATTCGAATCAAATGCACTGCAATTTTTCAAAGACGGTTTAAACCGCCTTCCGCTTCGCATTGAAGATCCTACCCTTCTTATCAATTATCTAAGCGATTTTCGAAACGATTCTTTTAGCAATCATGTCGCACTAAGCAAGGCAAGGCGTCTTCTGCAATCGCTCGAAAATTTTTGCAACTCAACACTCAAGTACGCAGATGAGCCAAAGCCGACTTCAATTAAGCTTGGAGATACGGCGAGTCTGCTGATTCGCAAAGCCGAATGTTTGGTTAATACTGATGATTATTTGGAAAACAACGACACGTTCAACCGAAGCAAATCCCTGAGCGAAAAAAACGCAACCAAATATCCTTTCCCCTACGCCCTAGGTGATCAAGCAGGAGATAACCTGTTTCGCTATGATACTCTCCCATCGCTTGCAAGAAAGAAAAAACCAAAAACCACGAATAATGCAAATAGCGAATAATTTTGGTTCCGCTAAATATCTACATCTTTTACTATTTTTTTTATCTGCGAACATCGGCACTCTTCAATTTTTTAGTGGAAAACTCCTCTCCCAATTCTCTTAAACATTAAGTCGCATTGTTCTCTCATGCCTCTCAAAGATTCCATTCTCACTCTTGCGCGCTCATGGCTTGAGAGGCAGGGCAATTGGAAAAACAGCGCCCTTGAGCTTAGAAAAAACAATTCTCCAAAAATAACCGATTCCCTTGAGCCAAATCTGATTTATCCGGTTGTACCATCCCAACCAGACGGCTCATATACCGCAATTGACGGCGGAATAATAGTTGAGGAATTTCACGGTTTGGACGTTGTAGTTTATCGCTCGCTCGCGGCAAACTTCTGCTATGAAAAAGCAAAGCTCCACTCTCATGGCTATTTTCCATCCGCACATCCCGAATTTGAAATAGGCGCAAAAAGCGGGCTTGAACAATACGACCGTTTGCAATATACTTCTCTCATTCGCCTGGGAAGCGAGCTTTCCTGCGCAATAGGCTCATTGGAAAAATTCAGCCCAAAATGCCTTTTTCTTGACGGCTCAATCGCCCCTCTTTTGGCGGACAAGCCGCCTTCGGATTCCGAGCTCATGCCCGAATACGAAAACGTGGTGAATCTCTATTCTTCCCTGTACAAAAAATGCTCTGAAAAAAACACAAACCTAATCGGCATAATGAAGGACTCGCGCGCAAGGCGCTTTTTGCAAATTCTCTCATCTGCAAAACTTGCGTCCGGGCTTGAGCATTCATCAGACACTCTTTTTCTTGATTATATGCTAAAGCAAAATGAGCGCACCTTCACATTCAGATACAGCGCCTCGCCAGCAAAAAACCAAGTGCTAAAAGATTTGGGGGATTGGGCATCCAAAATTCTTTCCTTCTACATAAAGCCGGTTGAGGGCGACCGCCCATTAAGAATAGAATTTTTATCAAACAGCGGTGCATCATACGATGAAGTCGCATCAATTGTCTGTGGCTTATGCTCATTAAACAAAAATTATGCATATCCTGCGGTTTTAATAGAAGCCGATTTGCGCGCCGCAATATCGCCGCAGGAAGCAGAGCATGAAATAGCCGAGCTTCGCGCAAGGCTTGGGAAAAACAATCCGCTCATGCCTTTACGAAGAAATTCGCGCCCATTTAGATAAATCCTTAGTTTTCCTGCCCGATAAAATAAATAAAAAGTCTCGCCCGCCAAACTAATCTGTGGTGTCTATGAAATTTGCATTTTCGTTCGTTCTAATTCTGTCAGTATTAACAATTTCCCTGCTTTTGTCGGGATGCACGTCAAATTCCTGCAAAACAGACAAGAATTGCAAGGACTGGCAATATTGCAACCTGAAATTAAGCAAGTGCGAAATGCGCGAAAATGCCTGCAACTCCGATATGGAATGCAATGACTCATTAAAATATTGCAATTCACAGACACATTATTGCACATTCAAAACAGACAAATGCTATGAAGATGGCGACTGCGCAGGCTGGCAACTTTGTGCAAGTTCGGAAAATAATTGCAAGCCAAAAGCAGGCTTTTGCGATTCGGACTCTTTGTGCGACCAGACAAAAGAGCGCTGTGATGAGCGCACCCATGTCTGCAAGCCAAAATCAGGTTTATGCATTGATTCATTTGACTGTGAAGCCCATCAAACATGCGACATTCAATCCGGCAAATGCATCGCCCTCTCGGGCAGATGCGACACCGAGCTTGATTGCCCGCCCTACATGAGCTGCAACACCACATCAAACGACTGCTATGTACGCGCAGGCTTTTGCGCAAACGACCTTGATTGCAAAAATTACCAATCCTGCGACCCGCAACTAAAACGATGCACGACTGCCGCAGGCTATTGCGACGAGGAAACAGACTGCAACTCTTGGGAGCTTTGCAATAGGCAAAAACATATTTGCACCGCCAAAACCAGCTATTGCGGTGCGACAACTGATTGCGCCGCACACCAAATGTGCGATGCGTCTTCAAACAAATGTGTTTCACGCCCCGGCTTCTGCTCATCTGATTCAGAGTGCGGACCCTGGCAGGCATGCGATATCAAATCCCACAAATGCGCAACAAAAGCCGGCTTCTGCCAAACATCCGCCGAGTGCAAACTCAATGAGCGCTGTGACAACAACCCGTCATCCGCAAGCGCATATCGGTGCGTGAGCGTTCTTTGCAGAAGCAACGCAGACTGCCCCGGCTCCTCGTGCGACCCGGAAATACAACGATGCCGAGGGGACAAATAAAATATTGCAAAACAATTTCAAATCCGGGCGGGTTCTTTTTGTCCGGATTTTTTCGTATTTTTTGTTAATGTCCGCATGCGTGCCTTTTTATTTTTTTAACACTCTATTTCTCTATTAGTCATTAATTCTTAGAAGGTGAACTAAATGCATGCATTTGATGACGAGTGGGGACCGCAGAGAATATTGGAAGTCTATGACCCCAAGACAAAATTGCACGGCGTGGTCGTAATTGACAACACCGCGCGAGGTCCCGGAAAAGGCGGAATGAGAATGGTGCCGGACTTAACCGTCGGCGAAGTCGTCGGCCTTGCCCGCGCAATGACTTGGAAAAATGCATTAGCAGACCTCCCGTTCGGAGGCGCAAAAGCGGGAATTCGCGCCGACCCCAAAAAAATAAACAAAGAGGAGGCAATCCGCACATTTGCCCGCCTTCTTGCCCCTGTAATTCCAAAGCAGTATATCGCAGGACCGGACATGAACACGGCGGAAGCCGAAATGGGCTGGTTTGCGGACGAGCTAAACGAAAAGAACGCATGCACCGGAAAGCCCGCCTCAATGGGCGGTTTGCCGCACGAGCTTGGCTCCACCGGATTTGGCGTGGTGCAGGCGGCAAAAGTTGCAATGGAATTTGGCAAAAAGCCGCTTTCGGGCGCAAGCGTTGCAATTGAAGGCTACGGAAACGTCGGCACATTCACACACAAATTCATAGAAGGGCTCGGAGCAAAAGTCGTTGCAATTTCAGATTCAAAAGGAACCGCATATTTGGAATCCGGCTTTAAGCATGAAAAGGCGCTTGAGGTAAAATCATCCAAAGGCACAATCACGCAATATCCCGGGGCGCAGAAAAAAGATGCAAAAGACCTTTTCGGTCTAAAAGTTGACATCCTCATTCCGGGCGCAAGGCCAAATGTAATCACTTCCGCAAATGTGGATGATGTAAAGGCAAAGCTTGTGGTTGAGGCCGCAAACCTTCCGGTGTCGCACGACATAGAGCTTGCGCTTGCAAAGAAATCAATTTTAGTGGTTCCCGATTTTGTTGCAAACGCGGGCGGTGTAATTTCCTCATACGTTGAATATATCGGCGGAACCGAGTCTGATATGTTCAAGATGGTGGAGGCAAAAATAAAACGCAACACCGCAGAAGTTCTTGGCAATGCAAAAGATATGAATACAAGAAGCTCTGCATTGCAAATCGCGCAATCGCGCGTAAGAGATGCGATGCAATACCGAAGATAAAAATTTCAATTTTGCCCGGAGTCGTTATATCCGGGCGATTTGTTATTTTTATACTCTGTTGTTATTTTCATATTCTGATTTTTTTATTTTTTTATATCCGATTTTTTCCAAACATATTCTTTTAAGCCTAAATCTCATATCTATTTTTTACTAATTAACTTTCGGTGTAAAAATGCCAGAAACAGTATATGACCCAAACGTTCATGATATCGCAATTATCGGTGCAGGTCCGGCAGGTCTTAGTGCCGCATACACTGCCGCCAAAGCCGGACTTGAAACAATAGTTTTGGAAGAGCACAAAACAGTCGGCGAGCCGGTTCATTGCGGAGAAGGGCTTTCCCAATTTGCAATAGAGCGTATGAAACTTGACGTTCCAAAAGAGGCATTGGGCCTGAAAGTAAAAGGAATAAGAATTGTTTTTCCGGACGGCACTTCAACAATTTTCAAAGAAGAAGGCTATGACTTAAACAAAAATCTTTTTGAGCAATTTCTGGCGGTTCGTGCACAGGGAGAAGGCGCAAATTTGCGCACCCAAACCCGCGTGATGGGCATGGAAAGAAAAAACGGCGTCTGGTCGCTCAACTCTCCAAATTGCGCGATAAAAGCAAGGGCAATAATTGATGCGACCGGCTATCAAAGCATATCAAACAGCCTGCTAAAAATAAATCCGGAGCCGGCTCGGCTTGTGAGCGGCGTCCAATATTATATGCAGGATGTTCCAACCGACGGCTTTATCGAATTTCACATTCAGCCAAGGCTCGCGCCGCACGGCTATTTGTGGATAATGCCAAAAGAAGCCGGATTTGCAAATGTGGGCCTCGTGTCAAACGACCCGAAAAATTTGCACAAAAATCTCAAACAATTTATTTCCGAAAAAGGGCTTGAAAAATGCAAATTAATCCGCCCGTTTGGCGGAATGATTCCCGAATCCGGACCATTTGAGCGCACATATTCCGATGGTCTTTTGATGGCAGGAGATGCTGCGGGCTTTACCTCTCCAATGTTTGAGGGCGGAACCCAACTAAGCCTCAAAAGCGGAGAGCTGGCGGCGCTCACTCTTATAGATGCCGCAAAAAATTCTGCAGGAACTGCAGACCTATTCAGCGAGCAGGCATTAAGCAAATACCAGTCCGCATGGAAAAAGGAATTCCCTCCCTACGGCAAATTGCTTGATGGCAAAAAGCATTTTTACGGATTCAGCGAATCGGATTTCAACAAGCTCGGGCGCATTTTGCCTGAAGACATAAGCAAACTCACAACCAGCGACAAGCTCAAAATCGGAATCAGACTGCTTTCCATAAGCCCGAATTTGCTTTTGAAAAACTTTATGTCCGCGATGAACACGTTTTCCTATTCTACCGGAGAGCATTATGGCTGGTAGAAGCAAAATGTCGCTTAAATAAAAAACACAAAATAAGAATTCAAAGCCGTTTGGCTTTGTGAACACATTTCTTTACTCACTCTTTTTCTTCTTCCTTATTTTTCACATTTTTCCCCCGAGTAGTTCTTTTCGGTGGTCCATACGCAATTGCCAGTGCAATAGGAGCAAAAAGTGCAAGCTCAATAGAAAAAAGCAGTATAATATTCACTACCTGCAAATAAAATATTGTTTCCGAAACATTAGACCTGCTTTTTCTAACAGATGCCGCAGTTTTGTCAAGCTCATCCGCAGTCAAATAAAGAGATGAAAATCCGCTTGCTACATCTGTTTTTGCTTTTGCCATTGCATTTGATGCCCCCCGCACCTGCTCTGAAGACTGCTTTAGCTTTGCGGACGCCTCAAGTGTTCCTGGAATTGCAATTCCTATCACCTGTATAGAGCCCACTCCTGTTGAAAGTTGCTCCAGCCCGTCCGCAAGAGAACCATAAGAGTCGGAAACATTTTGCAACGACGCCTCAATATTTCCCGCCGAACCCGCAAACGCGCGAGTGGATTCCGCCGCTTGAGAAATGGATGTTACCGCATTATCCATCGGCATTAGCGCCGCATCCGACACTCCTAAGAGTGCAAGCCAGATTAACACTGCGCAAACAAACACTCCAAGCATTGAAATTGCCGGAAGGCAGACTGCGCAAACCCAAAGCATATACCTAAAGGCGTATGTAAAGGAAATATTATCCTCAATCGCCTTTTTGTACTCTTTTTCAAAGAGCAGTTTCTCCACCACCCATTACCTCTTTCTTCCCTTGTTTGCATCTGAGGACGCCTGCGGTATTTCCACATCTTTCTCATCCTTTCTATGCGAGTGTGCAGGATTTGCAGGACCTCTTTTTCTTATCATCATATACGCAACTCCCGCAAGCACAATCACTGCCAAAAATAGCGCTCCGACAACCGCAATTGCAAGTGCATACTGGTCTGTCTGCGCTTTTTGGATTTTTGCATATTCAAGTGCTGCCTGTGCGGTTTTAATTGCCTGCTCTGGGTTTTGATAAACGAGCGCGTCTGCTTTTGCCATCTCGGTCATCGCTGGGGAATTCTTGTCTGCATTTTTTCCAAGCAACAGCTCAATTTGCACTCGATATATGGTAATATTTTGTATTGCCGCCTGGGTTATTTTTTGCTTTCCGTCAAGCTCAACATTTGTATCTTGCAAATTCTGCTTTGCTTTTGCCAATGTGTCAAGCGCGGAATCATACTCTCCCAAAGTCGCCAACTCGTCAGATGTAGTTATTAGTGTTTTAGCAAGCTCAAAGCTTACACTAATATTCATCTCATTTGCTTTTTTCTGCAAGTTTGCAAGGTCTATTTCAATTTCAGCTGCCCTTGCCTTCACTAAAAGTTTTTTTGCATCTGCCTGCTCCTGTGCCTGGTTTGTTTGCTGATTTTCCTGCTCTTGCGCGCTTTGAACATTTCCGGTTATTGTATTGAGCACTTCAGTTGATTTGTTTATGTTCAAAAAGCATTGCTGATAATCTTTTCCCGCAAGAGCGGTTCTTGCATTCGCGACATATGCAGATGCATTGTTTAGTTGTATTTTTCCCGCATTATCAAGCCCAATCGAGGCGAGAATCCCTATTTTTTCTTTTTGAGAATCTATTTTTTGCTGCAATGTAGCCTCAATAAGCTGGGTGTCAATATTTTTTCTTGCATCAATTTTTGTGAGTGCAACTGCGGCACTGTCCTTTGCCTTGGCAGTTTCGCCTTCATCATAGTATCTATACGCATTTGCAATATCTGCATCCGCGTCAAATGGTTTGTATTCCACTCCAAGTGCGTTCAAAAATGCTATCGTGCCTGTCTTATAATCCGAAACTGCCGCGTTTGCAGAATCAATATCGGCTCTTACTCCCTGCTCGTTCGCACTCCAATTTATGCTATATGCAACTACTCTTCTATTCCCGTTGTCCACTACGTATAAAATGTCCCCATCCACAAATATTCCCGACGGGTTTGTGAAATTATATTTTCCATAGCCCTTGCCGCCAAATGTATCAAGAACATTTCCATCCATGTCAAACGCAACAACTCGGTTGTTTCCCCAGTCGCTCGCATATATTATTTTTCCATCGGTGAAAACTCCCTTGGGGCTTGTCAGGCTAATTCCGCCCTTTCCGGTTCCAACCGTTCCGACATATGTGAAATCCTTTTCAAAAATTTGAACTCGGTTGTTGATTGTGTCTGCAATGTAAAATCGCCCACCATAAAATTTCATATCTTCAGCGCCGGATATTTTTCCAGAACCTGTCCCTGCCTGAAGATACTGGTTCGTAATCTCTCTCTTTTGCATATCATAAACAAGAACAAAATTTTTCTGCCTGTCAAGTATGTACATTGTGCCATTTTCAACATACACTGCCGCTGGTTCGCCCATCAATGCCTTTAGCGGTCCGGCTGAAAATAGGCTGTATTGATAATAATCATAAATTTCCTTTCTTGTCCTGTCTGCGATGTAAAGCCTGCCGTTCACAAATTGCATACCGACCGGAGTAGAAAGTTTATCTTCGCCCAAATCCCCGATTCTTTTGACTGCCTTGTCAGTTGTGGTATTTATCGCGTACACTCCGCCCCGTCCGATGTCGGAAACATAAAGCAGTTTATCATCCCCCATAACTACTGCCGTTGGCTGGGTGAAATTAAATACTGTGCCCGCAAGCCCTCCTGAAATATTGTAATCTCTTATATATGTAAAAGTGTCACTGCAAAACGCTGGCAGTACAAGCGCCATTAAAACAAATCCAAAGAACAATGCTTTTTTCATAGTCATTACCTCAGTCTGATTCAACTCATGCGCTGTTTAAAACTTTGCCGAAAGGTTTGGCAACAAAATTTGGCATCGAAACAAGGATTTTTAACCATTTATCGTCATATATCTTTTAGTAAATTTGTGTGGGATTAGAATGGATACTAAACAGGTTCAGAAGTATTACTCTAAACAGGATGAGGAAAAAGAATCCTCTTCACTCAATGCGCCCAATGAGCAAGAGCAATATTCAAGTGCGCAAAATGCACGCAGCAAAAACGCACGCTCTCAAAATGCAAGTGCGCAAAATGCTCATGAGCATAATGTGCAATTGAAAAACTCGCAAGTGCAAGGCACGAGTGCAAACGGCGAACACTCACAATCTAGTACATCGGTCTCGCAAGAATTTTGCGAGTCAAAAGTTCCGTTTGCAATAACCGACGAATCTTACCGCATCGGTCTTGAACACGAAATTCTTATCAACAGCAATCTGTCATCTGAAAATTTGATACAAATAATCCCTGCAAGCGAGCGCGAGCTTGCTCTAAAAACAGTCATTTCACAGATGCAAAATATCGGCAGACGCACCGATTTTACCTTTAGGGGCGAGCATTTCCATCTTGCCCGCGCCTCGTGCGATATGGGTGCGCAAGCGGTGCTTGAGCTTTATTCAAACGCCTCGCTTCCATCCTGCGTGCGCCGCTTCAACAAGCCTGTTGTGATAATCAAATCCTCAAGAACCGACCTTTTCACTCCAATTCAGCGCACATACATAATGAGTCATTGCAAAAAAGGCGAGGTTCCGCTCCAATGTGCAAACATTTCAAAAAAAGAGCGCAAACGCGCGGTCACAATAATTGGAAAATTGCTTTTTGATATTGCACATCTTCATTCAATGGGCATCTTGGCAGGCGACCTTTCCATCTCAAATATCGGAGTAAGAAAAGAAGACGAGCCGACATTGCGCTCTCCGGCGCATTTGCGCTCAATGAGCAAAATGGGCGAAGGCGTTGCCGAGGCTCTTTTGCTTATCTGCGATTTTGTCTATCAGGGTTATATTCATCTAAAGCAGGTGCCCTCGCTCATAAACCATTATCTTGCATCCGAGAAAACCGCTTATTTGCATGCAAAATATTTCCTGCACCGGGAAAAAAAGAAATTGCCCGAAACCGTGCAAAAAATGCCCGTGGAAAACCAGCTGATGGAAGTATTCAAACTCTACTATGCAAAATTCTATTGCTAAGTTGGTCAGTGCAAGAATGCGTTCAAAAAAGCCTTCTTCTTCTCATCCATTCTGCCCGTCTATTTGCACGTTTGTGTCTTCTCCCTTTAGTTTGTCCCTTGAAAACTTGAACACGCGCGAAGGAGTGCTTTCCACGAGCCGGGGCTCATGGGTTATCACGATTACTTGCGGTATAATTTGCGGCAATTTTTCACTTATTGCAAGCCCAAGCAAATTCACTGCCTGCGAATCCAGATTATGCGTTGGCTCATCCAGTATGAGCCATCCAAGTTGCGGAGTGAGCAAAATTGACAATGCCGCCCTCATGCAAAGACCAAGGCACGCCCTCTCCCCCCCGGACGCATGGGACTCAAGACTCTTCCATTCTCCCTGAAATATTTTGAGTTCATAATCATTTTGCCCTGCCTCAATTTTCACCTTACTCCAATCGGAATACGGGTAAATAATGGGCCAAAGCCTTTGCATTGCCGAATTTATTTCCCCAATCAAATTCTCGCGCAATTGTGCCTGTGTCGCAATCACCACTTCTCTAAAAGTGCCAAGTTCGTCAGCCTGCATTCGCAATGCGGTCGCATCCTCTTTTTTCTTCTCCATCTCCCGCAAATTTTTCTCAAGCAATGAAAAAGTCTGTTCAATGCTTTCAAGCAATCTGCAAACACCCTCATATTTTTCTTGCGTTTTGCTTTTTTTCGCGCTTGCATCCTGCATTCTCGTCATAAAAAGCGCATAAATCTTCTCATCAAACCCGCATTTTTGCATCTTTTCCATGCATAAAGAAAGCTGGTTTGCGCACTCCACAAGCTCTTTGCGCCAGATTTGCACCTGCTCATGCAACTTGAGCATACTGCGTATCTCTTCCTGTTTGTGCGCAATTTTCTCAATCTCGCCCCGCGCAATTTTTTCCTGCCCGACAATATTTTCAAGCGAGTTCTTATGCAAACCAAGCTCTTGCTCAATTGCCGTCTTATCCTCCACTTCTTCAATCGCCTTTATTTGAGCCTCAAGTCTTGCGCACTCAACATCAACCCTTTCCAAACTCTCGCGTATTTTTCTTTCTCTTCCAAGTTCTTGCCCGCTTTTTTCTACTTCCTGCGCAAGCATGGCAATTTTCTTCTTTGCCTCGTTTTCAATTTCGCCCCTTCTTTTTTCATCAAGCTCCTGTTTGCAAACTGGGCACGAGCCAACTTTTCCATCATGCCCGCTTAAATGCACCCCAAGCGCCTGCAAAACCTTTTTCTCATCCGAGCTTTCAGACTCCATTTTCGCAATTGCTATAATCAGCCCTTCAATTTTTTTCTTAAGTTCGTCAAGCTCCCCTCTTGCCTCCTGCACGCTTTTTCCCGCAAGCAGTTTTTGCATCTTTTCAAAAAGCTCCTTTTTCTTTTTCTCCCTCTCATCAATATTACGTAATTTCATCTGTGCCTTTGCAATAAGCGCGGAAATTTCCCTTCCATTCTCTTGCGCTTTGACTGCCTGCGCCTCAATCTCCCATCTTTTTTTCGCAAGCTCTTGCGCCTGTTCTGCAAGCGCAATTGCATCAACATCTTTTTGCCCCTGCACATTTTTCTCAAGGCTTTGTTTTCTTCCCAAAAGCATATTTATTTTTTTAGAAATTTCGTCTGCCTCTTTTTTTTGCATTTCAATTTTTGCATATTCAGCCTGCGCCGTCTCAAGTTCTTTTTTAGCCAGCTCTTTTTCTTTTAGCACCTGTGCAATTTCCTCTTTTCTTTGTTCAATTTCCTGTTTTTTCGCCGCAAGCTCTTTTCTTGCAAGCGCAAGCTTTTCCTCATTTACTTCTTTCTCCGCTTCAGCCGCCTTTTCCTTTAGCCGATTTATCTCACTTGTCGCGGCAGAGCGCGCGGTTTCAAATTTGTCCAATCCCAATATCCTGTCAAGCTCTGCTTTTCTCGCGCCCGCGCTTAACGTGAGCCAATAATCAAGCCTGTTTTGCTCTGCATAAACCGCTCTTGAGAAAAGTTCGTACGGAATTTGCAAAATTTTCTCCACTTCCTCGCTCACTGCCTTTGCGCCCTTGCACAAAAGCTTTCCGTCGCAATAAAGCCATGCGGAAGCGGAATCAACTTCGCGTCTTATGCGATAATTTCTGCCCAAATTGGTGCCTGTTTCATCCCCCGCATTCTGTTGCACCCATTCAAGTTCAACCGCTGTTTCATCTTTTGGGTACCTGAAATTTTTCACATCGGAAAGCACAACGTCCCGGCGAGAAAGTTTTGGATAAGTGCCATATAATGCAAAACAAAGCGCATCCATTACGGAGGATTTGCCGCTTCCCATCATGCCCAAAAACATATTTGAGCCCTGCCTGAATTCAAGCTGTGTGTGCTTATGCGACCTCCAGCAAAAAAGAGAAATTTTCTTGAGCATGAATATATTTACAAAAGAAAGTATAAAATAGAAACTAAAAAAACAAAATTAGAAATTGTTTTGTATTGAAAAATGTCTGGACAGGTTGTTCTTACAACCTATCCATCCCTTCCATTTCGCAGGAAGATACGTTCTCAACTTCACTTATTTTCTTTTCAACAAGGTCTGCTCCGCCTTCTGCGTCGGGCATTATTATTGTAAGCATAAGTGCTTTCATTCCAAATGCAATATCCTGCTCTGAAATATGACATTTCTTCACAAGCCCGCCAGTTCCATCTTTCATGGCGTTCATAATATCCTGCTTAAGCTTGTCAAAACCGTCCATATCAGAGGGCATCACTTTGAGGCTAAGTTGTACTTCTCCCATTTTCTCACCAATTTATGGTCCTTGCGTCTTGCTTGGCGCATTGTATGGGACAGACAATTGCCTGCAATGTTTGCACCTTATCACAGAACCATCCGATTCTGCGTCCGGTATGCTTGAGTAGTTTTTGGTCTGCATTCCGCATGATGTACAATTTTTTAGCATTATATCACCTAAAGATTTCTCTCGTTAAAAGATACTATATTTACGTATCTCAATGTTTAAAACCCCTATCTCTGCCTTCCGTTATATTGTCCTCCTCCTCTTGTATGCACCTGTCTTGGGCCCTCAGATGAGTGTCGGTCCCGCCCCCCACGCCTGTTTCCAAAACGGCCCCCGGACTGTGAACGCCCGCCCTCTCTTGAGCCGCCATAAGAGGAGTGTCCGCCCTCGCGGTGCCCGCCTTCTCTGCCACCGTGCCTGTCGCCGCCGCGTCTTTCTCCGCCGCCGTGTCGGTCTCTTGAGCCTTCACGTCCAAACCCGCGTCTTTCTCCGCCGCCGTGTCGGTCTCTTGAGCCTTCACGTCCAAACCCGCGTCTTTCTCCGCCAAAATGTCCTTGTCCTCCACCATGCCCAAAAGCGGGTCTGGGAAGTTCAACCGGAGTAATATTTATCTGCTCAACCGGTATTTTCGTAAACTTTACAAGGTCGCGCATCCAGTCCATCTGGTCTTCAAATACAAACGAAATCGCAATTCCTGTTTCGCCCATTCGCCCGGTTCTTCCGATTCGATGAATATATGTTTCAAAATCCATTGGCAAATCGTAATTTATCACGTGCGATACATTGAACACGTCAAGCCCTCGTGCCGCCAAATCGGTTGCAACAAGCACTTTCAAATGCCCCTCTTTGAATTTTTTAATCGCCCTGTCTCTTGCCCCCTGTCTCATGTCTCCATGAAGACAGTCTGTCTCAATTCCGCGTCTGCTCAATATATCTGCAAGCTTTTCCGCGCTCATTTTTGTCCTTGCAAACACGAGTGCCAATGCCGGTTTTTCCGTAGTGAGAAATCCGTACAAATAGCCCATTCGGTTGCGCCCGTCCACGACAACAAATTTCTGCGCGATTTTATCAACAGTCAATTTGTCTTCTGAAACTTTCACCGATTCGGGGTTTTTCATATAGTCATAAGCAATATTCTCAATTTCCCTCGGCATTGTTGCCGAAAAGAGCATCATCTGCTTTTGCGGGTTTGTCTTTTGCAATATCTGTACAATATCGTCAATAAAGCCCATGTCCAGCATTCTGTCCGCCTCATCCAGCACGACAAATTGCACACCTGAGAGATTCAAGCTTCCTCTTTCAATATGATCCAAAAGCCTCCCCGGAGTTCCTACAACAATATCTACTCTTTGCTCAAATGCGCGCAGCTGCCTCTCAATATCCTGCCCACCGTAAACACAAACTGTCCTGATCGGGGTGAACTCGCCCATTCTGTCCATCTCGGCGGCAATTTGCACCGCCAACTCTCGTGTCGGAGCAAGCATAAGCACATGCGGAGACGCAACGCCTCTGTGATGTGTTATCGCCCCTCTCTTTATGCAATAAACAAGTGCCGGCAATCCAAAGGAGGCGGTTTTTCCCGTCCCAGTCTGCGCCTGTCCTATAATGTCTTTTCCTTCAAGCAAGGCAGGTATTGTCTGCTCCTGTATCGGGGTTGGGCTTTCAAAACCCATTTTTATTAATGCCCGAAGCAGCGGCTCAGGCAGATTCATCTGGTCAAATTTCATTTTAATTCCTCTTACGTCTAGTGGGCAAAACAAATTGTCCTCTAGTGATTTCTTTCAAATCCAGCCTGTCTCGCTCGCACATGCAACTTTTGATTACAAAATGAGCGTTACACGAATGAATTCTAACTATATATTTCATTTCTTTGTATATAAACTAATGCTTTACCTCGTTTGTGTTTTTGCCTGATATTAAAAAATTAAAAAAATAAATTTTGTTTAAGGGCTCATTTTCGGGCCCAAGTCCTCTCCGGCACCAATCCATTTTCCGCCGGAGTTTGCCTGGTTGTATGGGTATGCGCTTCCCGAATCCCCATATCCGTCCGAGTTTGAATCAACTATTGCAAGCGTGTCGATGTTTGCGTAATAGTTGCCTATCGCCAAACTGCCCGGCACTCCAAACAGATTGTCGCTGCCCTCATTGTAAATGTACACTGCATTCCCATTAAACCAGTTTTCAAAGACGCTGTTTGCGTCCGAATACATTGCCAAATACAAATCGTATGCACCTGCGCCGGCTTGGATCTGATTGTCATAAATTTGGTTGTTCATGCTCTGGTCAAGATAAATCGCGGTTGAACCTGCGGATGCACTTATGTTATTGCCCTGAATCGTGTTCTCATTGCAGTCAATGTCAAACAACACCGTGGGCTGAATATCGGACGAGCCAATGCGGTTCTCCACTATGCCTGTGTGCGTTGATACTGTCATATATAATCCGCTTCCATCAGCACCCGATGCAACGCTTGCATCGTTAAAGTAAATGCTCGTGTAATTGCTCTCATATATATAGATAGCAGAGCGATTTAATGCATAAAATACATTTGATTCAAGCTTGTTGTCGTTGCCATATTTGACAACTGCGGCGCTCATTGTGCCGTTTATTCTGTTTCCAATAACGTTATTTTCGTCCGCCTCTTGAATATATACTCCGTATAATCCGCTGATATTATTGTTCTCAAGCGTGTTCTTGTTTGCATCATATCTGACAAGCAATGCTTCAGCGTTTTGTGAGTAAATCGCATTGTCATAAACAGTGTTGCCCGAGCTTTGCTCAATTGAAACTGCCGGGCTGTCTGCGTAGCCAAAGATTTTGTTTTCATTCACAGTATTCTCATCAGAGCCCGTGTCCAAAAAGAGCGCCGGGTTCTGCAAAGTCTGTGATGAGTGCAGGTGGTTTCCGTATATGTCCGATTCACTGCTTCCGGTCGAGTACAATGCACTGCCGTCTGCGCCAAATGCAACCGATGCGTTGTTGAAATATACGCTTGTGTAATTGCTCTCATATACATAGATAGCAGAGCGCTCGGATGAGTAGAGCACGTTTGACTCCACCTTGTTGTCTGTTCCGTATTTGAGTGATACTGCGCTTAGTCTGGTTGCGACGTTTGAATTCATTACATTTGCATTGTTTGTGCCATTAAGATATACTCCATAATCATATCCACGAATTGAAATATTTTTCACATTCGGCTTGGAAACAGAACCAGAATATACTGCAATGGAGTATGTGTTTGGGTTGTTTCCCTGTACTTCAAACCCGTTTCCTTCCAACGTAACATTGTTTGCCCTGATATCAAAGCAAACATATGCGTTAGTTGAAATGTTCTGCACAAGGTGGTATGTCATATTCGTCTGGTTTAGCACCGCACAATCGCTCAAATTCACATACGTTGGTGTCGGGGGAACAACCTGTGCAATCGCATATGGGTGCCAATCTGCGCCATTTCCAATCCATCTGCCTGCAACATTTATCGCATTAAATGGTCTGTCCGCGCCCGTGTCTGCCCAGTTATCTGTGCCCGAGTCATAAATTTCATAAACGCTCCACGAAGAGGTTGTGTTTGCAAAATAGTAAATGTTTCCCGCGCCAGTTGTGTTGAATTCATTGTTCGTGCCGGAATCATTTACCCAAATGTTTGCACTTATATTATTGTAATATATTTTGTTTGAATTGCAGTCTGCCGAATCAATTGATATTGCGGTTGTGTTTGCTCCGCCGATTATGGTGTTATTTCTAAAGATGTTTGAATCAACATCTCCCACCATGTTAATTCCAACCAAGCCTGCGTTGATTTTGTTTTTCTCAAAAGTATTTGCATTTGAGCCCGTGACGATATAAACTCCCAGAATGTCTGCGCTGATATTGTTTGCAAAAATATAGTTTGCGCCTGCGGTTCCAAGCATAAGTGCCGCTGTTTGCGCACTAATAACATTTTCATAAACTTCGTTGTTTATTGCGTTATCAAGATAAAGCGCGGTGTTGCTTGTGGCGCTTATTATGTTATCGTAAATCTCATTGTTTTGTCCAAAGCCCCAAATTTTCAATGCAGTATTAGTCGGCGCAAAGAAATTGTTTGCATTAATCCTGTTGTCATTGCCCGCATATATAGAGACTGCAGAATATTCGGCGTTTATGACATTGCCTTCAATTGTTCCTGCGTCCGAGTGGAATGTGCTTAGGGCAAAACCATTTGCATTGAGTACATTGTTTGAAACATTTGCAATATCCGCATTTCTAATATATACTGCATGGCAGTTGTTTGAATTGTAAGCGCAGGATGTCTGATATGTTATGTCAACATTGTTGCCGGTTATTTGTGCATAATCTGCCGAATCCGTATCAATGTAAATGCCGGTTGCAAAATTTCTTATCCTGCAATTTTTCACGGTCGTATTTGCGCCCGCGCTGTAAACTGCATAAGTTGAGCTTGCATTGCTTCCGTTCAATAATGCATTTTTGCAGTCAATAGAATTGTTATTTGAGCCCTGCTCAATGTAATATGCAACTCCGCTTCCTATCGTGCTGATGCTTGTGTTCACAAAGCGGTTGTTGTTTGAGTTGCCCAAAATCCAGACTCCTTTGTTTGTTATGTTCACAAATGTGTCGTTTTCAAAGTAAGAATTATTTGTGTTGTTAACAACAACTCCGTATTCGGGGTCCAGTATCAGGTTTTTCACACTAATTCCGCTTACTCCAGAAAGGTCCAAATATCCGAAAATCTCGTGTCCGTTTCCGTCAATTGTAATGTCATTTGCAGTTACCTTCAAAGCCGAGCCGTCCGTATTCGTACCTGCAATATCGCCTGAAAGTCTGTATGTTTTTCCTGCCTGCGTAAGCTCGGAAGCCGAGCCAATTGAAATAATGCCGTCCGTGGTTGTTGAGCTTGAGCCCGAGGAGCCAGAGCTTGAAGAGCCGGATGAGCCCGAAGCGCCGGTTGAGCCCGAATAGCTCGAGCCGGAAGATGATCCGCCGCCCGATTTAGAACTGCCTGAATTTGTTTTTGTAGTTGAAGTAGTTGTTTCCTTTGTATTTGACGGCTGTGTTTGCAAAGTGGTGGTGGTTTTTGCAACATCTTTTTTCTCGGCAAGCGCAGATTCTTGTTTGCCTAAACTGTTTTCATCCGCCAATTGAATATTTTTCTGCTCAATTTGTATATTCGTAGATTTTGTTTCCTGCAATGTGAGTGCAGTTGCATCCACTTCATACGCTGACTTATTTGCAGAAAGTGCCAATACACCTGCCCCAATAACAGCAATGGATGCGAACACGAGCATCATCGCCAGCAAAATAGCCAGTACAATATTTTTCCTAGTAATGCTTTCCATTTATAACCACCTTGGCATATGCTAAAAGCAGTGCCAGTTTTGAATATGAACTTTTTCAAAGCAACAAGGAAACAATTAATCTAAAGTTATTTCTCCTATAAGAAGAAAACTTCTTTTTCTTGTTGCAATGTCTATCTATATATGGTTTATATGATTGGGTATGTTTATAACTGTTTTTACCCTAAGAAAAAGGAAAAAAATAAAAAAAACTAGTTTGCAGGCAGGCTGTTTGCATACCATGCCACGGCAATCAAAAGCATGCCGTATATCATGACAAACAAGCCTATCACTCCAACCACTGCAAGCGTTGCCGCAAGCGGGTTGAGCAACATAAGCAATCCAAGCAGGATGTAAAATATCCCGATAAGCATGGGCACCGCTTTCTTCTTTTTCCTCATCGCAATTATCACTTGCGAAATTCCGGACACCAATGCAAGGAACGCAAGCATTATTGCAAGCACTCCAAATGTCAAGAGCACACCACCGGTAACCGAGAATGGTTGCAAAACCAATATCATGCCTATAAACATTTCAACAATGCTTACGACGATGATAAAATCCAGGGAGTCATTCCCTTTTGCCAAAAGCGCTCCATCCACAAGCTTAATCAGCCCGAGTGCAAAGAGCACAAAACCCAGGAAAAAAACCGTTTGCTCAAGTGTTCTTGCCGGGCTTAGAAATAGCATAAGACCGAACAGGAAAAATACAAATCCGACAATGCCCAGCACCCAACTTAGCGTGCCTACAACTTTTTTCAAAGACGATTCATTTTTACTCCCCACTTCAACCCCTCCTGAAAGGAGTAATACTATATTGTTTATAAATTTTGATCCGGAACCAAAAAGAAGAATCCTATAATAAAAATAAAAACGCCCTCGCCAAGATTTGAACTCGGATCTCAAGCTCCGCAAGCTCGCATACTATCCAGGTTATACTACGAGGGCATAAAGAGATAATCTATTATTCGCACTTAAATAAAAAGACTTCCTAAACTATTTGTCCTGCACCCAGGCACTCCTCTTCATCATAAATCGCGCAAAACTGCCCGCTCATAGGCGCATATTGCGCCTTTTCAAAAACAATTTTTGCCCTGCCGTTTTCAAGCCCTTCAAATTTTGCCCTCTCTATTGTTGGTGCATGTCTTATTTTTGCAAAAACTTCTTGCTCTTTTATTTCCTCCCCGCTCAAATAATTCATATTCTGCAGAAAAATTTCCTTGCACATCAAATCCTCTTTTTTATCAGTTGCAATAATAATATTTTTTTCAATGTCAAATTTATTTGCATAGTAAATTTTTCCGCCGGCAATGCCGCACTTTTGTCCCTTGGTGTAAAAGTGCAATCCATTATGTTTTCCAATAGCCTTTTTCTGCATATCAACTATTTCCCCGTTTTTCTTCCCAATTTTCTCCTCGATAAATTTATGCAGTGCATTTGAGGATACAAAGCACAAATCCTGGCTTTGTTTTCTTTTCAAAAAGAATTCAAACCCCTCTTTTTTTGCCATGGAATAAATTTGCTCTTTAGTATAATCACAAAGCGGCAAAACAATTCTTGCAAGCTGTTCTTGCTTTAGCATACACAATCCATAAGTCTGGTCTTTGCCATTATCCACCGCCTTAAATAAGCCAAATTTTCCGTTTTTCTTTTTGCAGATTTTTGCATAATGCCCAGTCGCAACATTTTCAATCCCATGCTTGTCCGCCCACTCAATCAATTTTGCAAATTTCAAATTCCTATTGCACATTAAGCAAGGATTCGGAGTTCTCCCCTCTTTCAATTCAAAAGAAAAATAATTTATCACTTCATTTTCAAATTCTTTTTGCACGTCGTAAATATGATGTTGTGCCCCGATTTTTTCGCAAATATTTTTCGCAATGGAAAAAGACTCCTCTGTACAGCAAACATTTTGCTCAAGGCAATTTCCTTCTCCTTCCCATTTGGCAAGTTTTAGAGATACTCCAATCGGCTCCCATCCCTGTTTTTTTAGAAGCAGCATTGACATTGAGGAATCCACGCCGCCCGACATCCCAACTACTATTTTTTTGCCTTTCATCAACTGCCTCTTTTGGTTATTTATAATGATATTATATGTTTTTAAACTCCGGCATTCAAATATTATCGTGGCTATATGTCCCTAATCCCTCATAAACCCAATCACAATTTAGACAAATGCGTCATCGTCAGCCCACACCGTAAATATTCCGGCCGCAACAATTTGCTAAAGAACATAAAACCTCTGGGCGAAGAATGCGTTTTTTGCAGTGATCATTTCAAAAAAGAGGAATTTATCTCACAATGGCCAAGCGAAGGGCATTGGGGAGTCGTGCGCCTGAAAAATATCTTTCCAATAATAAACAAGCGAGGCGCCACAAACGAAATCATAGTGCCAACTCCAATTCATTCTGCGACGTTCGGCTCTCTTTCCATTGAAAATACAATGCAATACTTTTTCATGATGGCCCGCTCAGTTGCCCGGTCATCAAAAAAGATGTCTTACACTTCCGTGTTTACAAACGAGGGTCCCGGAGGAGGCGCAAGCAAATCCCATTTGCACACTCAAATAGTAGGCATGGATTTTGTGCCAAACATAATCTCCGAATTATCCAACCTAAGCAAGGCTAATTGCCATTTTTGCAGTTTCACGTCTGGGAATTACGGATACAAAATAGCCGAGCAAGGCTTTTTTGCGGCGTTTGTTCCAAACGATGCCAAAAACTATTACCAAATAAAAATAATCGGACCGCACGTGCAGGGAATTCAGCACTTGAACCTAAGCCAATTTGAGGACCTCGCCAAAATTTTTATCAAATGCCAAAAAGCTCTGGAATCCTGTGTTGAATATCCCTCAATGAACATTTTGTATCGTTCTGGTCCGCACGACGGGCGGGATTATCATTTCCACATCGACATCATCCCCCGACTTAATTTTGCCGGAGGCTTTGAATACGACACGGGCGTAGTGGTGCTTTCAAGTTATCCGAGAGCATGGGCAAGGGACCTAAAAGCCGCGATAAAAAAACAGAAATGAAAAATACTATAGAAAATAAAATTTCAAAAGTCAGAATTCAGTTTTTGGTTCTCGCACTAGTTAGTTTTCTTTTGGGGGTGAAACCCTCAGCCCCTTTTCTTTTTCTAAAAGAAAAGGGGATATGGGAATGCGCTCGCCGGGATGGACAGCCGAAGGCTGTACAGCTTTTTTTGCCGAAGGCAAAAAATAGGCGGCACGAGTGAAACGAGTGCGCTCGCCGGGATTTGAACCCGGATCCTGAGATTGGCAACCTCATGTCCTACCAGGTTAGACTACAAGCGCAAGTAGAATTATTATTCATCATTAGTCTTAAAAAGCCTTAATGCCCGCTCCTGCAGAAGATAAAAGAATCAATTTGAAATCTCCTGCGAAGCTGATTTAAATTCTCGCCATTTTCTTATAACATGCCAAGCCTGCGAGAAAATTCATCACAACTCTTAGAATTTCAGAATCAGGCACTCGTGAGTCAAACCACCAAAAATCAACCCTCCAAATTTCAGGCAACTAAAAATCAAATCCCCTATTGTGATTTTCTAATAAAGCTCTCTTCAGACGCTTCAAAACTTTCTCCCCCACGGACTCTTTCTTCCTATTCCACTCAAAATTGGAATTTTCCAATCAACAACTATACAATAAACCTAAGCAAAGACGAATATTTTCAGCTTGCAAGGGAAATGTTTCAAATAGTAATTTCCGGCTTTTACTCAAATATGAACAACCTTTCAAAAGACATGATAGCCCAAAATCCAAAAGCAAAAAAAATTCTTGAGGATGTAATCGAGCGCACAGTACAAGGTCATGTTTTTTATATCGGGCCATATACCGATTTTGAAATCCTAAAAGACCGGATAAAATACGGCACCTCATTTGACTCGGACGTCATCTCTGGGCTCAAGCCCCCAAAAGAGGGCGAAAAAGTATTTTTCCAAAACAAGGAAAAAGAATGGTTTTACATCAAAAAAATAGAAGATGACTTTTTGGTTTTTCGCTATCAGGTAAAGCCGTTGAGCTTAAATTTTTATGACAAAAATCAGTGGTATACTGCAGCGTATGTTTCATCTACAAATTCAGTTGAAATCCCAAGCTTTTGGAACGATTCCAACATAACTGTCTCCACCCTTTTCTCAATCTTTTTGCACGAACTATATCATGCTTTCTCAAATTACTCCGTGCCCGCATACAGAAAATCGTCATTTTCGGGGCTTGAAAATCCGGCAGCACTCTTTGCCCAGTCTGTCATAGGCAATTACACTAATGGCATAGAAAAAGTCAATTATTGTGACGGTTATACTGGTTTTGCAACCCTATTCATTTTCAACGAAGCGTCCGGCGGGCTGGCATTCGCATCCGATTTTGTAGATTTCGGAGTCAACATAAAGGAAAAAATAACAAAATCTCTGGGCATCCCGGCGGAATTTTATGATGCCTTCGTCACAATAAGTGCAAAATACCCCGAAGGCGCAGACTATCCTTTCATGAAATTAATGAACCAACTTTTTTTCCTCTCAATGGATAACCAAACGCGCAATCATTATTCCAATCTTTTTGAATCAACATGTGCATACTACAAAATGGCCCCGTTCGCATTTGATGAAAAAGTATTCTCGGATCTAAATTCAGGCATATCAAATATGCAATCCTCGCAAGACGAATTCACCAGAAGCCTCGCATCCGCAGTCTTGCTCTATCTTGCATTTGCCATAAAAGCGTATCCACAGCGCGTCCTGCAAAAAGGCAACAACGTTTCAAATTGCTATTTTCCGCAACAGGCATCCGGTCTTTTCACAAGCGCAAGCGGGCTTGAGGCATTGGGCGAGGCAGGCTCGCTTCTGTATTATTCACTTTCAAATTCAAATTCTGATTATGCCAAGCAGGTAGGTTCAGCCCTTCTTGAAATAATGGCGGGATTTGATTTATCAATAAAAGATGGTCCGTCAATAAAAAATATCTACCTTGAAGATTCCAAAAAATGGCTGTCCGACCCTTCAACATACGGCGGCTTGCCGGCTTTTTCAAGCATTCACGATGCACTAAACAACGCCGGCAATTCATCAATTTCATTTGATGCCAACAATTCAATATCAAACGAAGTCAAGGTGCTTGTGGGTATTCCAAACATAAACTATATTCCCTCCGAGCAACTTTCAGTATCCGACACCAAATTTTTCCAGGAGCAATTTTTCGCATTTCCAAATCCTGTGCACGCGGGAAGCCCAATATCGTTTTCGTTTGAAACAAAAAGGCAATCGGACGTGCATATTTCCCTCTACGACCTATTCGGGCGCGAATCTGCATCCGCAAATTTGCCTGCTCTCCCCGGCGGATCGCATCAGGCGCAAATTCCCACTTTTGACATTGCTTTTGGCATATACACTTGCGTGCTTTATGAAAACGGGCAAAAGACTTCCGTATGCAAAATCAGCGTAATTCGTTAGTGCTTTCCTTCATCTTTTTTAGCCTTCACTTTCAAATAAGCCAAGTTTATGGGGTGTTAATATGTCTGGAATGAAAACTCGCCTTTCAAGAATTATGAGAAATGGTAAAGTGCTTCTGCTTGCAATGGACCAGGGTCTTGAGCATGGGCCCTCCGATTTTAACGAGAAAAACATCGACCCCGAATTCGTCTTTGACTTGGCAGCAAAGGGCGGCTTTAGCGGGTTTGCAGTTCAGAAGGGAATCGCCTACAAATACATGGAAAATTACGCCGGAAAAGTTCCGCTCGTGCTAAAGCTGAATGGTCGCACAAGCATCAACCCAAAAGACGAAATCTATTCTTCTCCAATCGCAACCGTGAAAGAGGCAGTCCACCTTGGTGCCGATGCGGTCGGCTACACATTATATGTGGGTTCTCCAATGGAGGCAAAAATGTTCAAAGAATTCGGGGCAATCCGTGCCGAGTGCGAGGACTACGGAATGCCCACAATAGTCTGGGCATACCCTCGGGGCAAATATGTAAAAGATGAAAAAAATGCAGAAACAATCGCATACGCCGCAAGATGCGCGCTTGAATTGGGCGCTGACATAGTAAAGGTAAATTACACCGGCACAACCGACTCTTTCAAGCAAGTGGTAAGCGCCGCGCAAAGATGCCATGTCATTTCCTCCGGCGGTTCAAAGCTTGATGATGACGCATTCATACAAAAAGCAAAAGAGGTAATGGACGCCGGCGCGGCAGGGTTTGCCATTGGCAGAAATGTCTGGCAATCCGAGCATCCGCTTGAAATCACAAAACGGCTTCGCGAAGTGGTGTTCAATCATTAAGGTGTGTAAATGAATTCTTTCTCCGGGGCAAAAACGCTGAAGCAGCATTTAACCACTCTTGAGCCGTCTCTTGCCTTGGTATTGCACACGTTTGCAATGCATTCAATGAAAATGCAGGACCAGTTCCCAAAATATTTGCACGGAATTGAAAACGACAAAAACAAATACGGGGAAGCGGTCGCAAAATTGGACAAATGGGCAAACGATTCTCTTGTGGATTGCCTTCTAAAAACCGGATTGGTGCGAAAAATATATTCCGAAGAGCTGAAAGAGCCGATAATCGGCAAAAAGGGTGCCCCATTTGTAGCAACTTTTGACCCGCTGGACGGTTCCTCCAACATCGCCACCAACAACATATTCGGAATAATTCTGGGTTTATACAAAGAAGATTTGCCCCAGCCCGGAAAAAATTTGGCGGCATCCGCAATTAAAGTGTACGGACCTGTGAACACATTCATCTATAGTGCCGGCAAAGGCACGCACGAGTTTGTGAAACATTACAATGAAAAAGACGAGGCAACATTTTTCCTTCTCCATGAAAATTTGAAATTTCCGCGCAATCCCGAAGTATTCGGAATCGGGGGCGACCCGCTTGATTGGGATGCAAAATTCATGCGATTCGCAAAAGACCTCTTCAAAAAAGAAAGGCTCAAAGCAAGATATTGCGGCTCATTTGTCGGGGACTTTTCGCAGATACTGCATCGGGGCGGATTTTTTGCCTATCCTTCAAATGCAAAAAGTCCAAGCGGAAAGCTTAGGCTTGCATACGAAGCAAACCCTATTTCATTTATAGCAGAACAATCTGGCGGCGCATCCTATGATGGCAAAACCGGCTCCATTCTAAATATTATTCCAAAAGATGCAGATCAAAGAGTGCCCGTATATATCGGAAACACGGAGCTTGTGAAAAGGCTGAAAAAGCAAATAAATTAGGTGTGCAAGTAAACCAAAAAGAGCGAATAAACCAAGAGAACAAATAAACTAAGTGCACAAATAAACCAAGAGAACAAATAAACTAAGTGCGCAATTAAACCAAACGAACAAGTAAATTAAATTAAGGTTGCACCCACTCTATTTCGTAATATTCATATTCTGAAGATGGAATGTCAATTTTCACAACCGCATAAAATGTGACCGAGCTCTCCCTATCCGCAATCCCAAGCATCAAATCAAGCCCAACCGATTTGCATTGTTCAATTGCATCCGCAAGCTCTTCCCCGCCCAAATATTCCTCTTCAGAAAGCGAGAGCATCAAATACTTCGGTCTGCCATTTTTGGGTTTCTCTATGTCTGCGCCTTTTCTATGATAAAGCAAAAAGTCAAGCCCCTGCACGCTCTTTGCTTTTTTCACTTTCTTTTTCTTCTGCCCGTTTATCGCCAGAACAAAAGTTTTTCTTACGGAATGAGCAACTCTAATTGCCCTCGCCCATTCCGAGATAAGCATCTTGCTTGAGCGCGAGAAAACATGAAGCACATGCTGGCTGTGCACCCATCCGCTTTCTTTTACCGGACTCGCACCGGGAAAATAAATGCGAAAATGAGTTCCGAATTTAAATCCGGTTTTGAGAATAAATCCGTTCAGCCTCCAGTCCTCGTACACTTCATATATCGGCTCAAAATCCTGTCTTCTGTGCGCCGCAAGCTTCTCAATATCCTTTTGCGAATATTCCTTTACGTGCATTCCGGAGTGCTTCATAAGAAATAATGTTTCATAAACATCCAATTTGCCAAGCGCCCCTCTCTTTTCAGCCTTGTATGCGCCAAACTGTCCAAACCATCCATTTTCATAAATCTGCCTTGCGCTTTGCTCATCATCAATTATCCCGATCAAGTCATCCGCATAAAAACTTGCTTTGAGCGCGAATCCGAATTTCTCAAATTTTCCGCCCTCGTATTTTTTGGTGACGTCCCTCCCATAATTCTTCTCAATTTCACTTGCAGGCCTTGCCACAAGCCCGCGGTCTCTCCACGCCGCATAAGTGAAATATCTTGCCATCTGCTTTTTTCCCCCGAGCATTTTGGCAACATCATTAAACGAATACGAATTTCTTGCCGCATCGGTGCATTTTGCATTTCTTATGTCAATCAGATAAAGCGCCTCTTGCACATCAAGAAACAGCGCTCCATGTTCCATCTTCCCATAGCTTCCGCTAATTAGCGAGCTGATGCTTTGCGCATTTTTTGTAAACACTGTGCAGTTTTTTTTATCTACTTCAATTTCCAATGCCATTTATCGCACTTCCAATTATGAAAGGCGGGCAAAAAGCTTATAAGCAATGTATTTGTTTTTGATTCGGGTGATTTAGTCATGATGTCATTTGATCCTGTTGTAATCGCGGGAAATTTTACGAGTGCGTTTAATGCGGTTGCGACCGAAACGGTTCTCTTTGTACCTAATGTGATTGAGGCAATAATTCTTCTAGTATTAGGTTATTTCGTTTCCGAGATTATCGGAAAGATAGTTTCCAATGTTTTGGAATATCTCAAAGTGGAAAAGATATTGCAAAAATACCGAGTTGAAGACGCATTGGGAGGAAACGAAATTTCCCCACTATTCGCAATCGCGGCAAAATGGTATGTGATGCTTCTCTTCCTCACCGCCGCATTTGATGTATTGCAGTTGAGCTCCATAAACTGGTTCATCGACTCAATCCTTCTCTACGCTCCGGTGCTTTTGGGAGTCGGCTTGCTTGTACTGGTTTCAGCTCTCATCGGCGAATGGGTCCGCGAGGCAGTGCTTGATTTGCACAAGTTCTACATGCAAAAGACGCTTGCAGAGCTTCTCAAATGGTTCATCGTATGCCTGTCTGTAGTAGTCGGTCTTGAGACAATGGGCTTTCAGATGGTGTTTGTGCGCGAGGTATTTACAACCATCCTGCAAGGGCTAGTCTATGGAGTTGCAATCGCATTCGGCCTTGCATTCGGACTCGGTGGACAGAAGGACGCGCAGGACCTTATAAGAAAGTCCAGAAAAGCGCTCAAATTCTAGTTTTTTCTTTTTTATTTTAATTTTATTTTTCTATTTCTATTGTGTTTTCCGCTTTATTTTTTTGTCTCCCCTTCTATCCCTTTTTTTAAATTATTTCTTTTCCGATTTAATTTTTTTTAAAAAAAGTAAGCCAGGTGAGGGAGTTGAACCCCCTTTTCCTGCTCTGCAGGCAGGCGCATAGCCGTTCTGCCAACCTGGCTCAAAAACACGTACCGAGCGAATTTTCTAATGCGGTTCGTACTTTTAATTTGTTGAATTCAAGTTTATAAGAACACCCCTTCATTTTGTTAGGTCGACAGACACATGCCAAAAAACCGCGCTCAACCCGCTGTGAAATAGCTGTCTTTTCATTCATCTTGCATCTGGGGCAGTATTCGTCTCCAACAATGATATGTAAATCAAAATTTCCCAATTCGGGGCTAAGTTTTTATATCTCATCGCGTTGATTAGTTCATGGCAAACGCACTCCCACCATTAAATATTGATTTTTCAGTTGTTTTGAATCCGGCAACATATACGGACTACTGGACAGCCGCAATAGTGTTCGTTCTTGCATTTACAATTCTTAGAGTGGGCAAGGGAATTCTCTCTACAAACCTGAGAAAAATAGCCGACAAAACCACCAACAAGTTTGATGACACTCTGGTGGATATATTGGATCATCTCGGCGCCCCATTCTATTTCTGTGTATCTTTGTATCTGTCAAGCCAGTTTGTCACTCTCCCTGCGCTTGCAAGCCTGGCAATTTATTACATCGTAATCATTACTCTTGTTTATTATGCGGTAAAAGCAGGTCAGCACTTCATAGACTTTGGCACCAACGAGCTCATAGAAAAGCGAAAGCAGGAGGATGGCGGCGAGGAAGATGTATCAATAATTCATTTGGCAAATCAAATTCTCAAGCTCGTTCTTTGGGTTTTTGCAATATTGCTCTTTCTATCAAACATCGGAGTTGACGTCACTCCATTGCTCGCAGGCGCTTCAATCGGAGGCATCGCAATAGCATTTGCATTGCAAAACGTTCTAACCGATGTATTTGCCTCATTTTCAATTTACTTTGACAAGCCATTCAGAGTCGGCGACTTCATCACTGTTGGAGCGGACAGCGGAACGGTAAAGCGAATCGGAATAAAAACAACTCGTCTGCAATCTTTGCAGGGTGAAGAGCTGATAATTTCAAACAAACAGCTCACCGAGTCAAGAATAAACAACTTCAAGCGCATGGACAAACGACGCGGCGTATTCACTTTTGGGGTAATCTATCAGACCGAAATAAAAAAGCTTGAAAAAATACCCAAAATAATAACCGACATAATCACAAAGAACAAAACAGCGGAACTTGATAGAGTGCACTTCAAATCCTTTGGCGATTCCTCCCTTGATTATGAGGTAGTCTATTATGTGAAATCAAGCGACTATCGCGTCTTTATGGACATTCAGCAGGAAATAAATCTTGAAATAATACACCAATTCCAAAAAGAAGGCATCGAGTTCGCATATCCGACAAAAACAGTTTTCCTGCAAAAATAATCTGGCAGGAAAATTTACTTTTTCAAATCCCAAGTGCGCAATCTTTCTTGCAGGATAAATTCCAAAACATTTATACGCTTTGCATTCTTCCTTTTTTCGGGTGATTAAAATTAAACAAAACTTTTTAGCAATATTTGCCCTGCTGGCATGCCTTACTCTCTTCTTTGGCTGCACACAAGCAGGACCACAGGCAACTCCTGAAAAAACATCTCCAGCGCCGCAAACAACTGCGCCTGCGCCGCAAACAACTGCACCTGCAGAGCCAACCGCACCGGCAAAAACCGAGACTACAACCGCACCAACTACAAAAAGCACGTTTGACCAGCTTTATGATTACGGTTCAATAAAGAGCTTTGAATACAAGGTAAGCACAGCGGGCTCGGCTCCATTGAACCTCAAAACAACCGTTTCAGCAGACACAGTTGACGGGAAAGCCGCATGGCTCACAACCGTTGATATGTCTACTGAGGGCACAATCATTCTCTCAAAGATGTGGGCGGACAAAACAACTCTCAAATGCCTCAAAACTTCCACTTCTATGGAAGTTGGAGGACAGAAATTTGACACACCCGGACAATGCCCGGCAGACACTTCCGGCTCAACAACCGACACAGCTACGGCCGCATCGGTCACATTTGTTGGAAAGGAATCAGTGACTGTTCCCGCAGGCACATTTAATGCGGACAAATACACTTCAGGTGGCGCCAACTTTTGGACGTCCTCGGATGTACCCATACCGCTTAAAGTGGCTTACGCGAACGACTCAACTACAATGGAATTGGTTGCCTACAGCAAATAGTTTTTTCTTTTTATTTTCTTTTTCTATTTTTCTTGCAAAACAAATTCCAAATAATCCAATCCTCTCTAACTGACTCCCCCTTCTTTTACTTTCTCCAACTTTATCGGCTTTCCATCAGCACTCAGTTTATGCCCGTCCGCAAATATTTCCGCGCCCCTTGCCACAAGCTCAATTGTAAAGAACTCATCAATTAAAATCTCGCGCATTTCTTTTGCCCTCTTCACTCCTTCAAACAAAATCGGGGTGCCCGCAACCGCCTGGGGGGAAATAATTTCCATCGTTCCATCCGGTGCGTGTGCAACCAAAAGCATTCCTGCGCTTTCAACTCCGCGCAAATTCGCAGGCTTTAGATTTTTCACAATGACGCAACTCTTGCCCATTATTTCATCGGAGCTAAAATGCCCCACAAGTCCGGAGCATACGGTTCGCATCTCGCCGCCCTTCAGCAATATCTTCTCAACAAAAAGCTTGTCCGCATTCGGATGTTTCTCAACCGACTCAATAAGCCCGACTTCCAATTCAAGATTTTCCAATCCCAAATGTTTTATCGGCTCTGCAGTTTTCAAATCTTTTTTTATGTCCGTATTTGATTTTGTTTTCTCCCCCTTCTTCTTATCTCCCTGCTCTTTATTCTCCAAGTCTGCCTGCTTCCCACAATATTTTTTCTTGAGCCTGTCCAGCACGCTTTTGTCAATCGGGTGGAAAAGATGCTCCGGCTTTCCAAGCGCATGTCCTTCTTTTAATTTCATTTCGCCGGCACTTTTCCATTTCGCGCTCTGGCAATTAAGCTGGGCAAATATTCTCTTGGAAGTGTTTGGCAAAAATGGCTCGCACAAAATAGCCAAATCATAAACCTGATTTAACAGCACATTCATCACTGTGCCCATGCGAGTTGAATCCTCTTTTGTCAGGCTCCAAGGTTTATTCTCCTGAAAATATGCGTTTGCGGCGGACGAAATTGACATCATTTCGGCAATCGCCGCCCTCAATTTTACTCCTTCAAGCAATTCCTGCATTTTCAAAATTCTAATCCTCTGGGCATCCAAAAATTCCCTGTCCTCTGGCAATATTTCTGCCTGCGGCACAATCCCCTCGCAATTATTTTTTGCAAACACCAGCGTCCTATTTACAAAATTTCCAAAGTTTGCCAAAAGCTCGTTGTTATGCTTTTTTCCAAAATCATCCCATGAAAAAGTGGTGTCGGAAGTTTCCGGTCGGTTCGCAATCAAATAATATCTCCAGGAATCCGCATCTATAAGCTCCCTCTGCCCGCACGTGTCGCATTTTACCTTCTCATCATGCGCAATATCTATCGCATCATTTCCAAATACGCCCACTCCTCTGGACTTTGAAAATTTTCCATCCTCATAATTTAGAAATTCGGTGGATGAAATATAATGTGGATAAGTCCATTTCCTTCCCGTTCCCATAAGTGTCGCGGGGAAAATTATCGCATGAAACGGCACGTTGTCCTTGCCGATAAATTCGTAATGCTCCACTTTCTCGTCTCCGCCCCACCACGACATATAATCTTTTCTCAACGAAGATGTAATTGAAATATATCCAATCGGCGCATCAAACCAGACATAAAGCACTTTATCTTCCCAGCCTGCAATCGGAACTTTGACTCCCCATTTCAAATCGCGGGTAATGCTTCTTTGCTCAAGCCCTTCCGCCAGCCATCCCTTTGCAATCGCAATCGTATTTTGGCTCCATCTCCCGCTCTTTTCAACCCCGTCAATCCATTGCTCAATGACCGGTTGTATTTTCGGCAAATCAATAAGCAAGTGCCGGCTTTCCCTAAGCTGTGGCGTTGTGCCCGAAAGTTTGCTTTTTGGATTAATTAAATCGGAAAAATTAAGCAGTTTGTTGCATTTGTCGCACTGGTCCGCCCGTGCATCCAACGAGTGGCAATGCGGGCATTCTCCAATCACGAATCTGTCCGCCAAAAACATTCCAAGCTTTGCATCATAAGGCTGTTCAATCAGCTTTTCAACAAGCATATTGTTATTGTACAAATCCAAAAATATTTCCTGCACAATTTTTGTGTGCACCTCATCCGAAGTCCTTCCGAAAATATCAAACGATATGTTAAACCAATCGTAAATTTGTCTGTGTATCTTATTGTATTTGTTGCAAATCTCTCTCGGGCTCACTTTTTCCTCAAGCGCCTTTGCCTCGGTGGCGGTGCCGTATTCGTCCGTGCCGCAAACATAAATAATATCTCTTTCCATCAGCCGGTTATATCTTGCAAACACGTCCGCAGATAAAACGCATCCTATAATATTGCCAAGATGGGGCACATTGTTCACGTAAGGCAAAGCCGAGGTAATAAGTATTTTTCTCATAGTCTGATTTGCAAGAAAAAGAATAAAAGCAGGCTGAATGCGACTTTTGCCTTTTGCATCAACATTTTTTCAATAAGCGGGCCGAATGCCAAACAGCTAAAATCTGTTTAATTATTTTTTCATATTTGCAATCCCAAGCGAAATTCCGGCTACGCCAACGACTGCCCCAAGCCCCATAAAAACAGAACCCATGTGCCCAGACATCGGACTTAGCCCATATACAAATCCAAGCCCGCCGCCAATTTGGGCAGCGGTTGAAGCGAGTCCTAGTCCGAAAGTGACATCTGGGTTTGCATCTGCAGCCATAGGAAAACCTCTGCTTTGGGCGTTAAAAAACTATCTAAGCCTGAACGAATCCAAATCCATGGGCGCGCGCGCATCCACTCTGCACATGCGTGAAATGGTTTTCGCAAGCTCCTCGCACTTATTTTCCTCTCCATGCAAGGTAAACACTTTTTCCGGAGTCGGTCTGATATTTTTGATATACTTTAGCAACTGCGACCTGTCCGAATGCCCGGAATATCCTTCAACCGTCACCACTTCCATATTTATCTTAAGCATGTCGGTCCTGCCGTCATCTCCGACCATTGGCACTTCTTTTAGCCCGCGTTGTATTTTTCTTCCCATTGAAATTGCCGCCTGATATCCAACGAACACGAGCGCGTTTTTCTCATCCGCCGCCATCAATTTCAAATAATCAACAACCGGACCTCCGGTCATCATTCCCGAGGGTGCAAGAATCACGCACGGCTTGTCGTTCTCAACTATTTCCTTGCGGTCGCCCTTTGCAGTAATAAATATTTTGGACTCAAATGGCGAGTCATTTGATAATATTCTTCGCTGAATATTGTGCTTCAAATATTCCGGGTAAGCCGTGTGTATGGCGGATGCCTCAAGCACCATGCCGTCAATATACACATCAAATGCCTGGTCGGGATTTCGCGCGCAAAACTCTTCAAGCACGAGCATAAGCTCCTGTGATCTTCCCACAGAGAAAACCGGAATAAGCACCTTGCCTTTTCGCTCCATTACCTTTTTTATAAAATCAATGAGATTTTTGTCCGCATCAAAGCGCGAAAGCATCACGTCATTTCTTCCGCCATAAGTGGATTCCATAAACAATGATTCAATGCGCGGGAAATTTGTAGTGGACTGATCCAGCAATTTCGTGAATCCATATTTCAAATCGCCCGAGAACACGACATTGTGCAATCCGTCTCCGATGTGCAAATGCGCCTGTGCCGAGCCAAGTATGTGCCCCGCATTGTAAAATGTAAGTTTAATTTCAGGGGTAATGTCCATCACTTCCCCATAGTTGAATGTAATCACGTGCGCGAGTTCTTTTTGTATGTCCTTCACTCCATAGGGCGCCTTGCCCTCGTTGTTTCTTGCAATGACATTAATCAAATCCATTTGCAGTAAAACCATCAAGTCCCGAGTCGGCGGCGTGCAATAAACCGGACCGTCGTATCCGTATGCAAAAAGATACGGGATAAAACCGGAGTGGTCCAAATGCGCATGTGTAAGCACGACTGCATCTATCCTTTCAAGCTCAAGCTTCATCGCCGAAAGATATGGATATGCTTTCTGCGGCTCAAAAGTTTCAGGATTAATTCCGCAATCAATAAGTATTCTTGAGCTCGGAGTTTCAATCAACGAACACGACCTGCCTACTTCCTTGAATCCTCCCAACGCCGTAACTTTTACCCAATCCGACTTTGGCACAGTAGTGCAGATTTTTCTCCCCAAATTATTTAGAAATTTCTTTCTTGCACTCGCCTCTTTGAGAAGCGAGGTTCTCACTCCCTTAATGGTGGATGAGGGCATCGTCGGCTTTCTGTCAACTTTTGGCGCCCATCCCGTCTTTTCAATAATTGTGCGCAATGTCTGCCCGCCCTTTCCAATCACAAGTCCGGGCTTTAGCGCCTCAATAATCACTTCGCAAAATTCGGGTGAAAATTTTATGTCTTCAACTCCGGCTTCGCTTGGAATCGCCTCTTGCACTACTTTTAATGCCTCATCAACCGGCATTAGCGATGACGGGTCGGAGCGAATCAGCACTCTTTTTCTCAATGCACCGGCAATTTTGCGAATAAGCTGTTCGTTTGCATAAAACGATTTTATATCTTTTAGATAAATGACAATGTCCAATCCTTCGGATTCAACTTTTGAGAGCCCGCACTCGGGCGGAACCAATTCACTAACTTTCTTTTCAATCTCTTTAAATTCCATAAAAAGCCTACCTCATAAAAAAATTTCAAAATCTGTCCAACTGGTCAATTTGTTAAAAATATAAGAAAAAAAATAAAATTTGTTTTAAACCATTTTAGCTATTTCTTCTTTTGCAAGCCTTTTCACGCCCGCCTTTGTTATGAGAACAACATCAACCGATTCTCCGGTTGCAACATCTCTTTTCATCGCCGTGCTCACCGCTTTGAAAGCAACAGGTGTCATGTCTTTTACAGTTACTCCCTGTTTGTAATTTGTCTCAAGCACACCATATGCGATTGGAGAGCCCGAGCCTGTCGAGGTCATTGTCTCCTCGGTTGTTCCGCCTATTGCGTCTATTGAATACATTCCGTATCCCTCGTCCTCTTTGCCCGCAATTATGAGCTGGACGTAGTATGGGAAAAATTTGTATTGGAACATTATGTTCGCAAGCAATGTCGCGGCATTTTTCGCCCGCATGTTTTTGCCATGTTTTAGCCTGTAAAGCCTGCTTTCAGCTTGCAACATTCTCACAAGAGCCTGTGCATCTCCGACCGAGCCTGCGACAGTCATTGCCAAATGCTCGTCTATCTCAAATATTTTCGTGACATCTTTCGAAGCGATAAAATATCCCATCGTTGCCCTTTTGTCGGACGCAAGCACAACTCCGTCCGAGCATACCATGCCGACTGTAGTTGTTCCCGTCTTTAAGGCATTTGCACGTGCACCTTCTAATTGGCCGCTATCCATAAGAAATCACCCGAAAATAGTTGGCTCTGATTTTGCAACCTATCAAAAAATCCGAACCAGTATTCTCTTGCTGATAAAATATATAAATGAATTTGTAAGGCTGGTTTTCAAACTAGTTTTTTCAATAAATATTTCAAAACAAGCCCTGTTTGTTATAAATAATATAAAAAAAGGAGTATATAATACTTCTTACTCCTGTGCTTTTACGCCGTTCAATATTTTGCTTACTTTCCCTGCAAGCGTGTCCATGCTTTCATCAAATCTGGCTTTCAAATCGGCTGCAAGTACTTCTGTCGTATATGCTGTAAGAAATGCCATTGCGCCAAAAAACATTCCAACTCCGATATTCTGCACTCCATTCACTGTTGTCTCAGCATTTTCGGAGAGTTCTGTAATCGCATTTTTTACAATCTCAAATGTCGGTTTAGCCGAAAGCACTGCTAATGTTCCAAAGATTGCCACAGTAAGCCCCGCTATCACGTGATAGGCGTTTACTTTGAACGCCTCAAAAAGCGACTTAGGATAAACTCCCTCAAAGTAAGTGAGTTTCCATCTCGCACTCTCCTTATTCTTCACGTCATGTTTTTCGCAAATAGTATCGCAAACCTTCTCGAATTTTATGTACTTCTTGGATAGCTTTTCGACATCAATTTCTTGTTTTGCCCCATGGTACTTCCAAAACAGTTTTCCTGCGTCCGTGTCAGAAACTTCGATGCTCTTCGCGATATTGCTATTCCCATTATTCTTCTGTATCATTATCCCACTTGAACCTATCCCAGCCATAATTTCACCAATTATCTTATGTATTTGAACGTTTTAAATGTTCTTATTCGTGCAAAAACGAGTAAATTCTTATTTAGGGTAAAACGGGCGCAAGCTACCCTTTGCGCTCCAAATATTTATACGCAGAATAAGCGGCTAAGCTTCCTTCAGCAACGCTTGCGATTGCCTGTTTAAACTTTCCATCGCTCACATCGCCGGCCGCAAACACACCCGTCAAATTCGTATTTGCCATCCTATCCACAATTATCTCGCCCTTTTCATTGAGCTTCACGCCAATTTCTTTTGCCAATTCGCTTTTTGCAATATTTCCAATCATAATAAATGCGGCATCCACTTTCAAAAAGTCTGTTTCAGCCTCGCCCGCAGGCTTCACTTTGCGCGTAAGCTTGAGCCCTTCCAGCTTTTCCTTTCCAACAAATTCTTTTACCTCAACAAGCGTCATGAGCTCAATTTTTTTGTTTTGCAACGCCCGCTTTACATTCACGGGCTCGCCCGAGAGCTTTTCCTCTCTTGCAATAATATAGACTTTGCTCCCAAATTCACAAAGCAATTGCGATTCCTTTGCCGCCGAATCCCCGGCTCCAATCACCGCGATTTTTTTGTCCTTGTAAAACGCCCCGTCGCACAATGCGCAATAATGCACTCCTCTATTCGCAAGCTCTTTCTCTCCGGGCGCACCCAACTTTCTCCATTGCGTGCCCGTCGCAAAAATAACTGTCTTTCCAACATATTCTCCCGAATCCGTTTTCAGCTCAAAAAGCGCGCCTTTCTTTTTCACAGCCTCTACTTTTTCCATCTTTATTGGCACCTTGTATTCTTTTGCATGCTCAAGCAGTCTATTTCCAAGTTCCAGTCCGGAAATTGATTTTATCCCTGGAAAATTTTCCACCGCATCCGTAGTTGTAATCGTGCCGCCGGGCATTTCTCCAAAGCAAATTGTCTTTAGCCCGAATCTTCCTGCGTACATTGCGGCGGACAGACCCGCACATCCTGCGCCAATAATCATCACATCGTAATCATTAGACATAAACACACCTAATCTCTATTCCAACCCCAACCTATTTATTGTTCACCTTCTTACCAGCTTCATGGCAACACTTGTGCTGATTCGCCACGGGCAATCACAGTGGAATCTGGAGAACCGTTTCACCGGCTGGATTGACATCCCACTCGCTCCAAAAGGCGAGCAGGAAGCCCACTCATGCGCAAAAAAACTCAAAGATTACCAATTTGACTTGGGATACACATCTGCTCTTATTCGCGCTCAAGACACGCTGAAAATAATAATGCAGGACAATAAATGGAAATTCCCAATAAAAAAAGACAAGGCGATAAACGAGCGCATGTACGGCGATTTGCAAGGAAAAAACAAGGACGAAATGCGAAAAATTTATGGCGCAGAGCAGGTGCAAATCTGGCGCCGCTCATACGATATCGCCCCTCCGGGCGGGGAAGCTCTCAAAGACACCGCCGCACGTTCCATTCCCTATTTCAAAAAACACATTTTAGCCAATTTGAAAAAAGGCAAAAACATAATCGTTTCCGCGCATGGAAATTCTTTGCGCTCAATTGTAATGTTCCTTGACAAATTGACAAAAGATGAAGTGTTAAAGCTAGAAATTCCGACCGGCGTGCCCTATGTATATGAATTTGACAAAAAGGGAAAAATAATAAAAAAAGAAATATTGTCCTAATTTTCTCCTTGCCCTCTCATTAGATGACGGTGCAATCCATTCCAAATATTTAAGCAATGCTTTTGTCCGCCGTTATATAGCTGGTTTTTTATGGGTTGCGCGAGATAAGCCATTCAGGTGATACGATGCTTTTGTTTACTCCGGGCCCAGTTTCAGTAAAAAAAGAAGTTCTCGCGGCACAAGCGCAGGAAATGATAACTCATCGCGGCTCTCAATTCCAGTCAATTTACAAGCCCCTTTTGCAAAAAATAATTTCTCTTTCAAATGCGGCACAAGCGCATGTAATAACCGGCTCCGGCACCGCCGCAATTGATGCAAATATGCAAAGCGCCCTGCCAAAAGAGGGCAAAGCACTTGTCATCTCAAACGGCGCGTTCGGCGACAAACTCGGCGAACACGCAAAACTCTATTACCCCAGCTCAATTTTCATCCGCCAAAACGACGCAAAAGGCTGGACTCTTGAGCGGGCAAAACCTCACATAGACAAAGCGGCGGCAGATGGTGCAAAGCTCTTTTGCATGGTGCATCATGAAACAAGCCCCGGAATTCTAAACAAAATGTCTGAAATCTGCAATTATGCAAAAAGCAAGGGAATGCTCACGTTGGTGGATGGCACCTCTGCATTTCCGGCGTATACACTAAACCACCAAAAAGACGGCGTGGACTTTTACTCTTGGGCATCGCAAAAAGCTGCCGCCTGCCCCCCCGGAGTTTCAGTCGTTTCCCACTCCGAGGACGCAATCTCTGCAATTGAATCCAATCCTGTCCGCTCAATTTATTTGAACCTGAAAGCCTTCAGAAAAAATGCCGCCAAATTTGAAACTCCAAACACAACTGCGGTATCTCTTGTTTGGGCACTCTCAAAATCCTTTGAAATAATAGATGCGGAGGGCATAAACAATTTCATTTCCCGCCATGAAAAATTTGCAAAAATTGCCCGGGACGAAATACAAAAAATGGGCTTCAAGCTCGTAGTTGAGCCCGGCTTTGAATCAAGCACCGTAGTTGCGTTCTACACACAAAAAAACGCAGATCTCAATAAGCTCCTCCAATCCAAATACGGCGTAAAATTGGGCGGCGGGCACGCGGATTGGAAAGACAATTCCCTGCGTTTTTGCACAATGGGCGATTTGGACGAGGCAAAAATAAGACAGGGATTGGATGCGCTCAAAAAAGCAAAAGCAGAGCTTGGCATATAATTGAATGTACAAAAAGTAAAATGCAAATGCAAAATCGAGTTGAAAGGTGATTTTCATGACCAAAATAATAATCGCGGACAATATGGAAAAAGAAGTGATTGAAAATCTCAAGGCGCTGGGCGAAGTAAAATTTCAGCCTTCCGACTTAAAATCCGCCCTTTCAGATGCCGATGTTCTAATTGTGCGCTCTGCAACAAAAGTGACTGCCGAACTTATTTCATCCGCCCCCAAACTGAAAATAGTCGCTCGCGCCGGCGTTGGATTGGACAATGTGGATGTCAAAGCCTGCGAGGCAAAAAAAATAAAAGTAATAAACACCCCCGGCGCCTCCACAAACTCCGTTGCCGAATTGACAATTTGCACGATGATTGGAACAATGCGAAAAGTGGGCTTTTTGCATTCAAAAATGATTGAAGGCAAATGGGAGAAAAAGCAGGGTGTAGGCTCGGAAATTTTTGGCAAAACTTTGGGCATTATAGGAATGGGAAAAATAGGGCAGGAAGTCGCGAAAAAAGCGTCAGCCCTCGGAATGAACGTCATTTATTTTGCGCGCTCGGATAAGAATTTTGAATACGAGTTTGTCCCTTCCCTACCAGCTCTTCTTTCCCGCGCAGACGTAATATCCTTGCATTCCTCCGCCAATAAAGGCGATCCGCCAATTCTTGGTGAAAAGGAATTTATGCAAATGAAAAAAGGAGCATATATTCTAAATCTTGCCAGAGGCTCTCTAATAGATGAGCAGGCATTAATTAGCGCTCTTAAATCCGGTCAGCTTGCGGGTGCGGCACTGGATGTTTATCCCACCGAGCCATACGAAGGCGAGCTTTTGCTTTTGCAAAACGTGCTTCTCACTCCCCATGTAGGCGCCTCCACTTTAGAAGCACAATTAAGAATAGGGGATGAATTAATAGAGCAAATAAAAGCAAATATATGATCATAGGGGATTTGAATGCTAAACCTCAAAGCAATCCGAGAAGACGCCGAACCTTTTATTGCGGCACTAAAAAAACGCAACGCATCATCCGAACCGATAGAGCAGATAATTTCTTTAGACAAGCAATGGCGCACCCTCAAGCAAGAATCCGACTCTCTAAAAGCGGACAGAAACATTCACTCAAAAAAAATAAACGACGCAAAAAAAGAGGGCAAAGACATCTCTGATGCAATTGAAAAAACCCGCATCATCAGCAACCGCATAAAAGAGATGGATGAAAAAGCATCTTCTCTTGAGGCTCGCATGAACGAAATTTTGCTCACCGTGCCAAACACGCCGCACGAATCGGTTCCGCTTGGTAAAGACGAATCCGAAAATGTGGAAGTAGGTAAATGGGGCAAGCCACTAAAAACTTCTTCAGACATTTTGCCGCACTACGAGCTTGGCCCAAAATGCGGGCTCATGGACTTTGAGCGCGGAGTGAAATTAGCCGGCTCAAGATTTAGTGTTCTTTACGGCGAGCTGGCAAAGCTTGAACGCGCAATTTCTTTTTACATGCTTGAGACTGCATCCAAAAACGGCTATTTGGAAGTCGCAGTTCCCTATATAGCAAACACAAAAGCGCTGACCGGCTCGGGGCAATTGCCAAAATTTGCACAAGAGCTTTATGCACTTGATGGAACCGACCTCTGGCTCATTCCAACATCGGAAGTCCAACTCGGAAATCTTCACGCGGACGAAACATTAGACGAACAAAACCTTCCCCTGAATTATTGCGCCCTCACTCCAAATTTCAGAAAAGAGGCGGGCAATTATCAAAAGGACATCAAAGGATATATCCGCCAGCACCAATTCAACAAAGTGGAACTTTTCAAATATTGTTTGCCGGACGACTCTTTCAACGAACACGAACTATTGCTAAAAGACGCACAAAGCGTTTTGCAGGGTCTTGATCTGCCGTATCGCACAATGCTCTTGTGCTCCGGCGACATGGGATTTGCGTCTTCAAAAACCTATGATTTGGAAGTTTGGCTTCCTTCGCAAGACACTTATCGCGAAATCTCATCCGTTTCAAATTGCACGGACTTTCAGGCTCGGCGCGCAAACATCAAATTCCGCCGTGATAATAAAAACGAGTATGTGCACACTCTAAATGGAAGTGGATTGGCGGTGGGGCGAACCCTTGTCGCAATAATGGAAAACTATCAGGAAGACAATTGCATACTCATTCCAAAAGCATTGCAAGGATTTATGCAATCCGACAAGATAGAATTCTAAAGCAAAGCAACTCTATAGAATTCCAACTGCAAAAATAGAGCACAAAACGAGTGCCATTATCTGATTCTAAATTCCCTGCTCCGGCTCCTCATCTTCTTCCTTAAACAATTCCTCCTCTTCTGTCAGAGGCATATATTTTTTCATAAGTCAAGTATCTATGTTAACCTAGTTAAGCCTTTGCCTATACTCCCTGCTCAGGCGCCTTGTCTTCGTCCGGCTTGTAAGCATAAACCTCTTCCTCTTCAATTGTCCTATAAGCAAATTTAGACGCCGCCACTTTCGCAAATATCTTCATGGTGACCACCACAAACGTCAGCCCCATGAAAATAATAAGTTTGTAATCCTGTGTTCCGCTAATATACAAATATGCGCCCAAAAGTATCGGAGGGGCATATCCTATTGCCGCCAAATTCACAATCTCCTCAATAAGTCCGGCAGCCTCTTTGTCCTCCGTCTTCTTTAGCGGCTTTCTAATTTTTGGCAAAATTCCCTCGTTGGAAATAACCAGCACGAGACCTAATACGAATAAAATCAGCCCCAAATCAAAATTACCATACATCATTACAAGCGCGCCCAATATGACGAGAAGACCCATAGTAAGCGAGAAAATAATCGAAATCGCACCCACTACATTACGCCTGTCCATATTGCATACTTAACATATATGGTTAAAAAACCCCATCCATACCCTCGCAAATGCTCCTCTAACCGGTTTTTTAGCAGGGCATTTTTGCGCAATAAATGCACCTGCAAAATCTAGCCATTTTAAATATTTACGGGCAAGAATAATCCTATGCTTGCAGAAGATATACTCTCTAGGCTAGAAATTCTCCCTCTTGAAAGCCTCAAAATTCACGAGCAAACCGTGGAGCAAAATCTGACTGCCCTGCGTGAAACAATGCTGAATTTGGGAAAGCTTGTGGACCCGCTTATCGTTGATAGAAAACACAAAATAGTGCTTGATGGCAATCATCGGCGCATGGTGCTTGAATTATTAAAATCCGAGAACGCGGTCTGCCAGATGGTGGATTATTCAGACCCTTCAATTCATATCGGCGGATGGCATATCGCCGCTCACGAGCTTTCTTTTGGCAAAATCAAAGGTGAATCAGTAAGCTTTGAGCAGGGCTTTGATGCACTGCAGTCAATGGATGCGTCCTTTATGGCAATCGCAAAAGTTAATGGAGAAAAAATGTGCAAGCTCATACCTTCTCAGGAGAAAACACTCGATTCAATAAGCGCGCATCAGGAGGAGCTTATTCGCTCATGGCTCGGAGTGGAATCATCTGAAAAACCGCTTAACGGGCAAGTAATGTTTATAGAAGACAATCGTGCCGAAACCTTCCTGGACTCCGGTTACACTGTTCTTGCCAGAAAAATCTTTTCAAAGCAGGAAGTGATAAAAGAGGCGCTTGCGGGAAGGCCGCTTCCTCCAAAAAGCACAAGGCACATGATTCCAAACCGAATAATACGCCTGAATTTCAGGCTCGGCTATCTGAACGAATCTGCCGAATCCGCCTCAATTCTTTTGCGCGAAATGGTAAAAAAAAGAGTGAAATACGGTTCTGCCCGCTATTACACTGAGCCGGTAATTGTTTTGTATTAAATTTTAAACCTGCAAAATACGCCGAGCCGGTAATTGCTCTTTGTTAATTTTTAAAAAATTTCTCTCTCGCATCATCTTTTTATTATTCCCTCCCTTTCTCATTTCATGTTTGGGTGGGTTATAGTTACCGGAAAAAAAATTCTGGCTGCCGTATTGCTCATGATATTAATTCATTTTCTTTCTTCTCCGCTTGGGCTTTCCACTTCCGCCTCCAATATTGTAATACTGGCGTTTGCGGCAGGCATGATTTTTCCGGATTTGGACATGGTAACAAATTTTCTCAAGCAGATACTTCATTCCGCCGCGATTTTTCTTTTTCTCTTTACTCTCATAGTGGTTGCACTCTATCCCGCATCAATTCAAATTTCAGGGGATATATGCTCCGAATCATTGACCTATTCCATTTTTGGCATAAGCGGCATTAGCACATATTGTAATGCGGGTACGGTGCTAATATTCATGGGAATCTGTTACATCGTTGTGCGCATGATTGTCGGCTGGTTCCCGGACGGCTATGTCCTTCATTCTTATATAATGGCACTTCTTGTGACTGTTTGCGCGGCAATCTTTTGCTTTTTCGCATTTGACAAAAGTATTTTCATGCCCGCAGTTGTATCATTTGCAATCGGCTATTTCCTGCACATGGCAATAGATGCAGGATATCATCACATGAAAAATTAGAATTAATTTTGCTTATTTGATTTTTTCACAATTGCTATTCCCGCCCCAAGAAAAACTATTCCAATTGCCGCAGGCGGAACATCCAAATTCCATCCAAGCGAATAATTCAGTACCGTATATAAAATAAACAAAAATCCGATGATTGCCATCACATATCCGGCTATTTTTCGTTTGTCCATGTGCACTTTACATTCCTTTTGAATATAAGCTTTGCAATCTTGGCTATGAAATCAATTAGTATTAGTTTTTTTTTGCTCAGAAGCTACTCCGACTGGTCATTGTTATTAGCTAACCAACTGGAGCGGTGTCATCATAGCATACTAATTACTCACTCCGACTATAAAAAGGAGCCCGCCTAAAATGCGGGTCAATTTGTTCTAAATTAAATCGGTGAATATTCAACCTCAAGAGCCGAATCCCCGCATCTCATGGAATCCAAAATCTGTGCTATTTTCCTAAAATCTCTTTTTCTTTTTCTTGCTCCATATCCATACATAACAATCGCCTCGTAAAGGCTTAGTTGAGCATGCAATATCTACCTTTAGAAAGGGTAGTTTTCCACTGAAAGCAAACACCTTAAACAACAAAACAAGAAATAGAAAATAAAAGAAATAAAAAATATAAAAAATAAAAAGTGAAAGATTTTCCCAAATCAGCTTAAAACCAATCAGTATCTCTTTCTGTTTTTGTAGCAGTCTCTGCAATACACAGGTCTGCCTTCCGCCGGCACGAATGGAACTTCGCACTCCTGCTTGCACTCTGCGCATGTTGCTTTGTGCATTTCACGGTTTCCTCGCTCGCCAAAATCTCTGCGTCCAGAGCGGCCACGGCCATATTCATTTCCGCCTTCATTGTCGTCCATACTAATTTCCTCCTATATAACTCAAAAGAAGCAATCTTCTCTTTGAATTATTTCCTTCACAGGCTTTATTTTGCCCGCCAATATTTCTGGATATTTCTCACAATAAAAGGTTATGCTTGGGGTGCAGGTTCTTTTTTTCTTGAAATTCTTGCATAAAAGCCCGCAATCTGCAAAACAACAGTTGCAACTCCAAAGCCAATCATCGCCAATTCCGCCCAATCCCACTTTGGAAATCCGGCAGGAAGTACAGATGGTCCGGATGCTTTAATCAAAAAGTGGGCAAACACGAGTATAAAGACCGCATAATTAAATTCCTGAATAATTTTCCATTTCCCAAATCCGATTTTTTTAATCGCCCAATCCGACGAGGTGGCAGTGAGGGCAAACAATATAATCACCGCCGGAGTGGCAACCGCAAGTCCCGTATTTGCAATCACTCTGGCAAAATTCCACCCAAAATAAAGGCTCATCACAAGAGACAAATGCAACACGATAAATACAAACGCCGCAAGCCCAACTGCCCTTCGCGGCTCAACCCATGCGTCAAACCTTTGCGGAAAAAGAACTGCCAGCGGTCCGATAATTAACGTCATGCAAAGAAGAAAAAATCCGCTCAACGCCATATATCTAATAACCGCCCTCTGGGCGCTTTGGTCAATTAGCGCCTGATATGCGCCAAGAAGTGCGAGCGCGCAAACAATAATGAACATCAACCAGCTTGTTTTTTGCATACCTCTTTTCTAAAAGTTAAACATATTAAACCTTTCTTAATTTGGATTTTCAACCTTCACAATTTGCTTAATTAATCTTGCTTTTGTTTGGTGTAATATGTTTGAACTGTCACTTGAAGGGTTCATCAAATCCATAGTCGCACTCTTCATAATAATGGACCCGTTCGCGTCCTTGCCAGTCTTTCTGGCGCTCACCAGCAAGCAGAGCGATGCCCAAAAGCGCCGCTCAGCATTCGTCGCAACTTCAATAGCGGTAATTTCATTGGCGGCTTTCACGCTTGTCGGGCCAACCCTCATGTCTGCACTCTCAATATCAATGCCCGCATTTCAAATCGCAGGAGGAATTCTTTTGCTGATTATTTCCGTGCAAAACTTCCTTGGAATAGAAATAAAGAAAGAGGAAGCAAAGAATGTTGACGTCGCAGTTGTAGTGGTCGGCATTCCGCTTCTTACCGGTCCGGGTGCAATGACAACCGCAATCATACTTGCATCCCAGTTCGGCATAGCGACGGTATTTTCGGCAATCGCAGTCGTCGCATTCGCAATTCTTGCCACATTGCTTTTGGCAAAACCAATAAGCAAGCTCGCAGGAGACAACGGAATAGAAATACTTTCAAAAGTAGCCTCCCTTCTCTTGGCGGCAATAGCCGTGGAGTTCCTAAAGTCGGGAATATTCGCCATTGTTAGTGAGTGGGGACTAATTCCGGCGGCTATTGTTTAATTTGCAAAACGCGCATCCAATTTTTTTGCAACGCAATTAATTTTCTAATTTACTAAACTCTGCTTATTCTTTTGCAAAGCGGTTAATTTTTCTATTTTATTAAACGCCGTTTATTCGTATTCTTTGAGCAATCCGCTCATATCTACATTATCAATCGGCAGTTTTGAGAGCGGACCTTTCCCAAGCATAGGTAATCCGTCTTCATAAGTGGGTCTATCCTGCTGATAAATAACTCCAATCGGAATCTTGGTTTCCCATTCCTGCGCTTTCGCAAGCGCCATCATCTTATTTGTTGAATCATATTTTTTGTCTTCATCCAATTTGTAGCACTTTTGTTTGTAATATTCAAAAGTATTTATTTTGTTCCAAACAACACAAGGTTGCATAACGTCAATGAATGCAAATCCCTTATGCTTTATTCCCGCCGCAATCAATTTTGACAAATGCACCAATTCCCCCGAAAATCCCCGCGCGACAAATGTGGCTCCCGAATCTATTGCAAGCGAAATCGGATTAATGGGTATCTCAAGCGCTCCGTCCGGCGTGCTCTTTGATTTGAATCCCTGTTCCGAAGTTGGCGAGGTCTGTCCAGTGGTCAGCCCGTAAATATGATTGTCATGCACAATATATGTCATGTCATAATTTCTTCTGCACGCATGCACAAAATGCCCAACGCCGATTCCGAGCCCGTCTCCGTCCCCTCCGAGCGCTATGACCTCAAGCTCATGATTTGCAAGTTTTGTCCCCGATGCAGCGGCAACCTCTCTTCCATGCAGACCCTCATACCCGTAAGTCTTGATAAAGTGCGGCAGTTTGCTGCAACATCCAACTCCCGAGCTTACAACCGTTTGGTGCGGTTCCAATCCGCAATCAATAATCGCTTTTTTGAGCGCCGCCAAAATAGCGTAATTCCCGCACCCCGGGCACCAGGTAATGGTATGCTCAGGCTCTGCCAAATCGTTTATGCTTGCCATGAAAATCACCTATTCCTTCTCCATTACCTCTTTTATTTTCGCAACAATTTCATCCGGTACAAATGGTCTGCCATCATACCTGCAATACAAATTCTCAATCATTATCCCCGTTTTTTCACGAATAAGGTTTCTCATCTGCCCTTCGGAATTGCCTTCAAAAATAATCGCCTTTGAAGCCGACTGCAATGCCTGCCTAATCGTGTCGGTGGCAAATGGGGACGCATATTTTATGTGCATGAATCGCACTTCAATATTTTCCCGCTTGAGTTTTTTTAGTGCTTCAAGCACCGGTCCTTTTGTAGAGCCCCAAGAAACCGCAAGAATTGTGGATTTGGAATTTCCGTAAAATGCAGGCTGGTACAAATTCGGATTTATGGCGGATAATTTTCTTGCCCTCTTGTCAATTTGTATTATGCGGTTATTCGGATCCTCCGATGTAAAACCGGTTTCATCATGTTCATACGAGGAGCACACATGAATCCCATTCTTTTGCCCCGGAAGGCATCTTGGGGAAATGCCATTTTGCGTTACCTTATATCTCAAAAAATCTTTTACCGATTCCATCTGTTCATCAGTTTGCAAAAGACCGCGCTTCACTTCCATTCCCTTCAAATCAAAATATTTGACGGTCTCAATTGATTCTCCCACATATTTGTCCAGTAAAATAATCGCCGGGGTTTGTGCAAGCTCGCACATGTTCCACACATTAAATGTCTCATAAAACGCTTCCTCAACGTCTCCGGGCATGCAAACAATTCTTGGAAACTCTCCCTGGGATGCGTGCAACACAAACTGCAAATCAGCCTGTTCGGTATAAGTCGGCAATGCTGTGGAGGGCCCGCATCTTTGCACGTTAATCACTACGCACGGAATTTCCGCCATGCCTCCATTTCCAAGCGCTTCCGCCATAAGCGAAAATCCGCCTCCGGAAGTTGCAGTCATTGCTCGTACTCCCGCAAACCCGGCACCCAAAATATAATTCATTGCAGCAATTTCATCTTCGGTATGCTTCACCACTATATCGTGCTCTTTTGCATTTGCAGCCATCCAATGCAACACGGACGATGACGGGCTCATCGGATATTCCGCAATCAGTCTGACTCCGGCTTTTACTGAGCCAAGGCAGGCGGCATCGTTTGCCCCAAGAAGCAGTGTATGTAAATTCTTTTTTGGGCGTATGGCAATATCGCATTCCACCCCGTCGTTTTTCATTACATATCTATGTCCCGCCAACAGTGCCGCCTTATTCTGCATTATCACACTTTTTCCTTTTTTCTCAAAAGTCTGCTCAATAATTTGCCCGAATGCTTCCGGCTTCATCTTGAGCAATGCCATTAGCGCGCCCATAGCCACCTGGCTGAAATAAATGTCCTGACCTCCCGCCTCATCCGCAATTTTTGTGAGGGGGACAGAAAGCATCTTCACATCTTCCCTTGAAATTTTTGCTTGTGCTTCCTGCACTTTGCCGCTGTCATATATGATGATTCCCTGTTTGGTCATTTCCTCTATGTGCTCATGCACCGACTTCTTATTGAGCGCAATCAAAATGTCAATTTGTCCGTCAAGCGAATAAATTTTCTCGTCGGATGCGCGTATGGTCATCGTATTATGCCCGCCTCTGATTAGAGATGGATAATCGCTTTCGCCAAACACATAAAGCCCGCTTCGTTGCATCAATTTTGCAAACATTGCACCCATTGTGGCAATGCCATATCCCGCTTCGCCTGCAATTTTTAGAGTCACATTGTTTTCGCGCATATAAATTCCTCTTTTGAAGAGAGCAAAACTTCTGCAACGTTAATAAAGCTTGTTCAATGAGTGAAAAAAATACGTCAATTACTAAATTTAGTGCTTCGTTATCTTCTTAGTTCATTTTTTATCTTATTTCAATATTTAGTTTTCTTGCCCGTTCCAAAGTCACATCTCTTTCTTTATTTGGCTTTGGATTTAGCAATGCCTCTAGTATGGTCTTGGCGCCCTGCCTGTCAAGCTCTATTACATAACTTATTGCTTTTGCCATAACATTTCCTTGTCTCATTACTGAATCCGCACTCATAAGTTTAGACGCTTCTTTTGCTTAAATGTTCAATTCAGAGCTACTGAGTCATTTTGCAATTTCAACGCCATTCTCTTTTATTCTAGCAAGCCCGGATATTTTCATTTCTCTTCCATCTCTGGTTTTCTTCACAAGCCCTTCTTTTTCTAGAATACTAACATAATCGGTGCATTTTGTGTATGAAAGCTTGATTTTTTTGCTAATTTGAGATATGCTCAAAGTTTCATCTTGTGTAAGTTCAATTATCCTAAATCTGTATCTATTGGCAAGTGCCCTAAGCCTGTTGTATGTCGTTTCATGCTGAATGGGAATATTTCTCATTACTCCGAATTCAGGGTAATGCTTATATATTTGAACAGAACACCATATATAGTGTAATATAGTTGTTGGTGGGTATTTATGGTGCATTTTGCAATTGGTTGGAGGGCATTTGTTCTTTTATTTTTGTTGGTAAGTTTTGCGGCGGCGTCAGAGCTTCAGTTCAGCACTCTAATAACTGACACTCTAGACAAAACACTTGCGAACCGTATCAACACCCGCTCTGAGGACAGCTACACCACATTCATCACAACAAACGATGTGAATGCTGATGGTCTCAACTCATTGTCTCCTCTAAGAGGCTACAGTGACGGAACCCTTGGCACAAACTTGTACCAAATCGGTGGAGACCAATTCTCTGGCTTTAAGGACAGGCAGGTAACAGACCCACAAGCAGGTGGAGACTTTGCCTACACTGCAAGACAGGCATTTTGGGTAGGCTCAGGCACTGATGAAGTTAAATA
>Ga0265297_10001523_pt1 | contig 53638 bp, 45 predicted proteins | sample Munlanlwell13791_FD_192502 | JGI IMG/M metagenome (GOLD analysis project Ga0265297, IMG submission 192502) | Leachate microbial communities from a municipal landfill in Southern Ontario, Canada - Leachate well 137-91 | ecosystem: Engineered > Solid waste > Landfill > Unclassified | place...
TTTAAATCGCGCTACAAAAAAGATGAAATAGAAGAGGTATTTTTTCGCATGATGTTCAATCTTGAATTTATGCCCAATTCTCCGACGTTAATGAACGCGGGCACCTCTTTCGGCCAGCTTTCCGCATGTTTTGTCCTGCCGGTTGAAGATTCTATTGATGGGATATTCACTGCCTTAAGAAATATGGCAAAGATCCACCAGACCGGCGGCGGTACAGGCTTTGATTTTTCTCACCTAAGGCCCAAAGGCGACCTGGTTTATTCCACAAAAGGAGAGGCCTCCGGGGTTGTCTCGTTCATGCAGATATTCGATAAGGCAACCGGCACTATCGTGCAGGGCGGCAGGCGGCGCGGCGCCAATATGGGGATATTGCGCTGTGACCACCCGGATATCGTGGAGTTCATAGAGATAAAAACCAAAAAAGACAGCCTTTCCAACTTTAATATTTCCGTCGGCGTGACCGACAGGTTTATGGAGGCGGCCGTAAAGAACAAAAGATTTAATCTTATAAATCCCAGGAATAAAAAGAAGGCAGGGCAGATAAAGGCGCGTGAGGTTTTCAATCTCATAGTAAGATGCGCCTGGCAGACAGGCGACCCGGGGTTGATCTTTCTTGATGAGATAAACAGAAAAAACCCCACTCCGTCCGTCGGCAGGATAGAAGCGACAAACCCTTGCGGCGAATTGCCGCTCCTTCCCTACGAGAGCTGTAACCTTGCTTCTATCAACCTTTCGAAAATGGTGAAGAACGGCGCCTTTGACTGGCTGCGGTTGAGGCAATGCGTGCATTGGGGGGTCAGGTTCCTTGATGACGTGATTGAAGTGAACAGGTTCCCGCTCCCCGAGATAAAAAAGATCACCTTTGATAACAGAAAGATCGGCTTAGGGGTGATGGGTTTTGCCGATATGCTCATAAAATTAGGCGTCCCGTATAATTCAAAAATGGCAACAGCCTTTGCGGCCAGGCTGATGAAGTTTATCCATGCCGAATCGCTGTATAGCTCGGCGGAATTGGCGAAAGAGAGAGGTGTTTTCCCTAACTTTAAGAGATCGATCTATGCCGGGCGTAACCTTAGGCTGCGCAACGCTACCGTAAATACCATTGCCCCTACCGGCACCATCAGCATCATAGCCGGATGTTCAAGCGGGATAGAGCCGTTGTTCGCCGTAAGCTTTGTGCGCAACGTGCTTTCAGGGACAAGGTTGTTTGAGGTTAACCCGGTATTTGAAAAAATGGCCAGGGAGAGGGGTATATACAACAGGAGATTACTTGATAAGATCGCCAGGGCAGGTTCCTTGCGGGGCATCAAGGATATCCCGAAGGGCTTAAAAGACATATTCGTTACTGCCTTTGATGTTTCCGCGAAAGAACACCTGTATATCCAGGCAGCCTTCCAGAGATATTCTGATAATTCGGTTTCTAAGACCATAAACCTGGCTCCCGGGGCATCGGAGCAGGATATTAAGGACATTTATTTGACTGCTTACCGGCTTAAGTGCAAAGGAATAACCGTTTACCGTTATGGCAGTAAGGAGGGCCAGGTCCTCTCGTTCAGCCATAAAGAACGCGGGAAGCCCGCCGCATTAGACGACGCCATTATAGCGGATCCCGAATATTCAGGCGGGTGCGTTTCAGGGGCCTGCCCTTTCTGACGGGAAAAGCGGGTTCTTTTCAATTATTATGCCTTGACAAAAATCCCGTTTCTGGCATAATATTATCACATTAATCCCCTTCGACCCCGGAAATTGACTTAAAATCTCAATCCTTAAAATAATGGGCGCGAAAAAGAATAAAGACATCAGGATCTCCGCTTTGCTTAAAGAAAAGCATATCAGCCTGGACTTGCAGGAGACAGAGAAGAAAGAAGTGCTCACTGAGCTCGTTGAGCTTATAGCCGGGTCCAAGAAGAAGATTCTGCTTAAGTCGGTCCTGGAAAGGGAAAAATTGGGCTCGACCGGGATCGGCGGAGGCGTCGCTATACCGCACGCCAAAACCGAGGCGGTGAAGAACTTCGTCCTTGCCTTCGGCCGCAAAAATGAGGGGGTGGATTTCGGGGCGTTGGACGGAGAAAAGACTTATTTATTTTTTGTTTTTGCCTCGCCAAAAAACGAAGTTGAAAACCACCTGAAGATATTAGCAGAAATTTCCCGCCTGGTTAAAGATAAGTTCACGGTAGAGCTCCTGAAGAAGGCAGATTCCAAAGACAAGGTCATGAAGATCATCAAAGAAATGGAAAGCCGTTCTAAATAATCCCTCGTCCTATGCAGCGAAAAACCCTGAAAAAGATCACCCCGGCAATTTTATTACTGGCAGGCCTTCTGGCCGCGCCGCTGTCCTCCCGTGCCGCTTCTTATTCCGAGCCAAATGTTTTAACCGTTTTTCATTCTCCCGTATGCCATAAATGCGTCAAGGTAAAGGCTGAATTGATGCCTGTAATAGAAAAGAAATTCAAAGGCAGGGTGGCGATAAATTACCGCGACGTGACCGATATGGAAAATTATAAGGCGCTCATCGCCCTTAAGGCAAAATATGCTCCGGACTTAAAAGTCATCCTGCCGGTTTTTTTCCTGCGTGGGAAATTCTTAAACGGCAGGGCAGATATGGACAAGGAGCTCGAACCTTTTATTAATTTTTCATTGGGTGCCCAGGCCGGATATGTAGAAGAGCAGGCCGCGGTTGACCTGCTGGATTATTTTAAAAGCTTCACCGCTTTGGCCATCATAAGCGCCGGCTTGATCGACGGAATAAACCCCTGCGCGTTCACGGTGATCGTATTTTTTATCTCATTCCTTGCCCTGCAGGGGTACAGGAAGAGGGAACTGGTCGTCATAGGCCTGTCCTTTATCGCCAGCGTTTGCGCTACCTATATCCTGATCGGCCTGGGTTTTTTTAATTTTCTCTACTGGATGAAGGGTTTTCAAGCGTTCATCAAGGTATTTAATATCGCCATCGGGTTATTCAGCATCATTTTAGGTTTCCTGGCTGCCCGCGATTTCATCAAATTCAAAAAGACCGGCAGCACCGAGGGGCTCACGCTGCAGCTTCCGGCGTCTGTAAAAAATCAAATACACCGCGTCATCGGTTCACAATACCGTAAAGGCAAAGAAGAGAGGCAGGTTGCTTCCGCTACAAGTATCTTTCAGTTGGTCGTAAGCGCCCTGGTTACCGGTTTTTTAGTGTCACTTCTTGAGGCGGTCTGCACGGGCCAGACATACGTGCCCACAATAGGTTTTATTTTAAAGACGACCCAGTTTAAGCCGCAGGCCTTGGGTTTTCTTTTGCTTTACAACTTTATGTTCATCGTGCCGCTTTTGGTAATATTTTTCCTGGCTTTGTTCGGGGTTACCTCCGGGCAATTCTCTTCTTTCCTGAAAAAACACATGTTGACCATAAAGGCGTTGATGTGCCTGCTCTTTTTCGGGCTGGGGATCTTTATTATCTGGAGGGCTTAATGAAAAGAACCGCTTTTGGCTTTATTTTTTCCGTCCTCATTTTATCCTTGGTTGGTTGTCATCCGCATAATAGCCACGCGGCGCCTAAAGAAGAGGCCAAAAAAAGCGAACCTGCCGGCGAACAGTGGGATTTTGGCGCGATCAAGGAAGGCGAGGTAAAGAAGCATGACTTCACGCTAAAGAATGATTTAGAAAAAACCTTAAATATCACAGAGGTCAGCACTTCCTGCGGCTGCACGCTTTCTAAGGTGGAAAAAACAAGGCTGCTGCCGGGAGAAAGCACGAATATAGAAGTTTTGTTTGACAGTAAGGGTTATTCCGGAAAGACCAAGCAGTTTATTTACGTGAGCACGGATAATCCCGATAACCCGATCATTCGGTTTATCATTGTAGCAGAGGTAATTAAACCATCGGTCAAAAAATAGTTTTGTTCAAAGTTCAAAGTTTTTTCAACGAACAATGAACAACGAACATTGAACCAAGCCATTTTAAATTTGATTAACTAGGAGGCGTGAGATGTTCTTTCTGCAATTACGAATGTGGCTTTTATTGACCGTATTGTTCGCGATTATTTACGCGGTCCTGACGGTAATAGGGACACAGTTTTTGCATATAGGTGGTTTTACTTTTTACCTGGCGCTGTCACTCGTGCTGATGTTCATCCAGTATATGATCGGCCCGAAGATGGTGGAATGGGGGATGCGGGTAAAATATGTAAAAAAGCAGGACTATCCGAAATTGTTCCAGATGGTTGAGGCTTTAAGCGTCAAGGCAGGAATACCCATGCCCAGGATAGGGATAGCAGAGATATCTTTGCCTAACGCATTTGCCTTCGGCCGCGGTATAAGAGACGGCAGGGTCTGCGTGACGCAGGGGATATTGAGCCTGTTGAACGAAGATGAATTAAAGGCGGTATTGGGGCACGAGTTGTCCCACCTTAAGAACCGCGATGTCCTGACCATCACGGTGCTGTCGGTCATCCCGATGCTGATGTACCGGCTCGCCTGGCAATTCGTATTCTCCGGCAGAAGGCGCGATGACAAGGGCGGCAATACGGTATTGATCGGCGTGATCGCGTTCTTGTTCTATTTTATTACGGAATTGCTTGTGTTGTATGCCTCGCGCATCCGGGAATACTTCGCGGACCGGGGCTCCGTTGAATTAGGCAACAAGCCTTCAAGCCTCGCCTCAAGTTTATACAAATTAGCCTACGGCGCGGCGCGCACTAATCAGGAATCCTTAAAAGAAGTGGAAGGCCTGAAGGCCTTTTTTGTGAACGACCCATCGCGCGCGCTGAACGAGGTCAGGGAGTTGAAGGAACTGGACCTGGATAAAAACGGCGTATTGGACTACCAGGAAATGGAAAGACTGCGCGCCAAAAGGGTGAATTTAAGCTTCGGCAACCGGCTCTTTGAGCTCTTAAGCACCCATCCCAATATGCTCAAGCGCATAAAGCAGTTATCCGAATACAAAGCTTAAGTTAACGCCTTACAATATAACAAGATAAGATAAGCCCGCCTCTGATTCAGGCGGGTTTTTCTTTAATTGACAGTATATTAAATATAATATATAATTACAAATCTATGGATTTAAATGAGATCATACAACAGAGAAAAGACAAGCTTGAGTCTTTAAAAAAGAAAGACACCTTGCTTTATGACAGCGCGCCTGAAGGCCGCGCTGATATCGCAAGCGCTTTGGCTGATTTTAAGGAAGGCGCGAAGGTTACTTTTTGCGGCAGGATAATGGCCAGGCGTTCGCACGGCAAGGTCACCTTTATGGATATCAAGGACTCAACCGGAAAGATCCAGCTTTATCTTAAGGCGGATTTTATCGGCGAAAAGGGCGTTTCTTTATTAGAGGACATCGATATAGGGGACATCGTATGCGTCAAGGGCGAACTTTTTAAAACGCATACCGGAGAGCCTTCTGTCAAGGCAGAGGACTTCATGGTCTTAAGCAAGGCCTTAAGGCCGCTCCCGGAAAAATGGCACGGCCTGCGCGATGTGGATGCGCGGTACCGTCAGCGCTATCTGGACCTGATCTCTAATGAAGACGTAAAAAAAGTATTTGCCCTGCGCTCCAGGATAATCAGGTCGATCAGGGATCTTCTGGACGCAAGAGGGTTCCAGGAAGTTGAGACGCCGATGATGCATTCCATCCCCGGCGGCGCGGCAGGCAGGCCCTTTAAGACCTTTCACAATGAATATGGCTTTGAATTATATTTAAGGATAGCGCCTGAATTGTATCTTAAGCGGCTGCTCGTCGGCGGATTAGACAGGGTGTATGAGATCAACCGCAGTTTCCGCAACGAAGGGGTATCTACGCGGCATAACCCGGAATTTACGATGCTGGAAGTTTACAGCGCTTATGATAATTTTGAAGGCATGATGAGGCTTGCCCAGGATATGATCATTAACGCGGCAAAGGCGGTCCTGAATACGGATAAATTCTCCTATCAGGGCAAGGATGTTGACCTGGCGCTTCCCTGGCAGAGGCTGTCTTTTGAGGGGATAGTCAAAGAGAAGTTCGATATTTCTCCCGGAGATGAGCCGGAGGCGATGCTGAAGAAGCTGCACGAGAAAGGCTTCGCGCGCGAAGCGGCGAAATTAACTCGTTCCCAGGTCGGCAAGGTCATCGAAGATATACTTGAGCAGGGTATCAATATGAACCCTACTTTTGTGACAGACTATTTTACTAATCTTTCTCCGCTGGCAAAGACAAAGAAAGAAAACCCGCTTGTCTCCGAAAGGTTTGAGTTGTATGTCGCGGGCATGGAAATAGGCAACGCCTACTCGGAGTTAAACAATCCGATAGAGCAGAAAAAACGTTTTGAAGAAGAGGTCAAAGAGTTGGCCGCCGAGGAAAAAAAGTCCGTGGACGAAGATTACTGTCTCGCCCTGGAACATGGCATGCCTCCTGCGGGGGGCTTGGGCATCGGGATCGACCGGCTGGTAATGCTCCTTACGGACCAGCCTTCGATAAGGGACGTCCTGCTTTTTCCGTTGCTGCGGCCGCTGGAAGAAGATCAGGAAAAAGATCATGCTGTGTGAGCTGTGGCTGGGGAGCAAATATCTAAGGAGCGGGAAAAAAGAGAAGATAATCTCTATTACCGCCTTTATCGCGATCGCCGGTATCGCTATCGGCGTATTTGTGCTGATCCTGGTGATAGCGGTAATGACCGGGTTTGACCTGTTCCTGCAGGACAAAATGGTCGGGACCAACGCCCACCTGGTGATGGAATTCCGCAGGCCGGAAAAAGAGCCTTACGCGTTAGTAGAAAAACTTAAATCCGTGCCTCACGTAGTCGCGGCCTCTCCGTTCATCGCGGGGCAGGCGTTTATCAAAACCGGCGGCCAGATAATCAGCCCGGAGCTGCGCGGTATAGATACGGAGTTGCAGCCGGAAGTCACAAGGATCGAGGAGTACATAAAGGAAGGCAGCCTTTCGCTCGAAGGCAACGAAGTGGTTATGGGGGAAGAGCTGGCTTTTGGATTGGGCTTAAAGGTCGGCGATAAGATCGGGCTTATCTCGCCCGTATCGTTGGCCAATACGGATTTTCGCGTCAGAGGGATCTTTAAAAGCGGGATGTACACTTATGATTCAGGCCTGATGCTCACCAGCTTAAAAGGGGCCCAGGATTTTTTTAAGACCGATGTTTTAGCCGGCGGCATAGGCATAAAGGTTGATGATATCTATAAAGTGGATAAGGTCAGGCAGGAGATTTATAAGAGTTTAGGCTATGATGGGTTTGAGATCAGGACGTGGGCGGATATCAACAGGAATTTCTTAAATGCCCTGAAGCTTGAGAAAACCGTGATGTTCATAGTGGTGACGATGACCACGGTGGTAGCGGCTTTCGGGATCGTCAGCACGCTGATAATGTCGGTGATGAGCAGGATAAAAGACATCGGTATATTAAGGTCTGTGGGGGCAAAAGCGGGGAGTATCCTGCAGATCTTTGTCTTTCAGGGCCTGATACTGGGTGTCGCCGGTATTGTTTTAGGCGCTGCGACCGGGGTGTGGGCCGCGCGTTTCCTGAATAGCATAGTGGATTTTATTTCCCGTCTTATAGGCAGGAGGCTTATCCCGGCAGAGATCTATTATTTTGACCGGATACCGACGAATATCACATCCGGAGACGTCACCGTTATCGTTGCCTGTGCTCTGGTTATCAGCCTCCTGGCAAGCGTTTATCCGGCTTATTACGCGACGCGGATAAACCCCAGCGAGGCAGTGCGGCATGAGTGATCACAGGATAGAGGCAAAGGCGGTGCATAAAACTTTTAATGATACCGCCAATAAATTAGAGGTCTTGCGCGGCATAGATCTATCAGTAAGAATAAATGAGTTCCTGGCGATACAGGGGCCTTCGGGCGCGGGGAAATCCACGCTCTTGCACATTTTGGGCGGGCTGGATAATCCCAGCAAAGGAAAGGTATTATTCGACGGCACTGACCTATACGGGCTTAGCGATGATGAGCGCGCGGATTTCAGGAACACAAAGGTCGGCTTTGCTTTTCAATTTTATCACCTGCTGCCGGAGCTGAATGTCCTGGAGAACGTGCTTCTTCCCGCCCTGATAAGGTCCTGGTGGAAGAAGAAAAAAGCGGTTGATTACGCCAAGTTCATCCTTGAATACGCCGGTCTCTCAAAGCGCCTGGGGCATAAGCCGAACCAGCTCTCAGGCGGAGAACAGCAGAGGGTAGCCATTGCCAGGGCATTGATAAATAATCCGGCGGTGCTGCTTTGCGATGAGCCGACCGGGAACCTTGATTCGGAAAACGGGGAAAAGATCATCGGCCTTTTAAGGGACCTGCATAAAAAAGAAAAAATGACGATCGTCCTGGTGACGCACGATAAGGCAATAGCCATGAACGCAGACAGGGTGGTGCATTTAAAGGACGGCGTATTAGTAAACTGATTATCATATGACGGAGGTTCGATATGAAAATCTATATTAACGGAAAATTTTGCGATAAGAAAGACGCTAAAATATCCGTGTTTGACCACGGGCTCTTATACGGCGACGGAGTATTCGAGGGGATACGCTCCTACAATCGCCTTGTCTTTAAATTAAAGGAACATATCATCCGGCTTTATGAGTCGGCGCATACCCTCATGATCAATATACCTCTGACCAAAGAAGAGATGATCAGGGCGGTGATAGCTACTTTAAAAGAAAATAAACTCGATGACGCCTATATCAGGCTGATAGTGACCCGCGGAGAGGGCGATCTCGGCCTTGACCCGCGCAAATGTTACGGGAAACCCACGGTCATCATCATCGCTGACATGATAAAGCTGTATCCTGAAAAATTCTGCAGGGAAGGGCTTTCCATCATTACGGTGCCTACGGTGCGCAATCTCCCGGAGGCGTTGAACCCGCAGATAAAATCGCTTAATTACCTCAATAACGTCCTGGCCAAGATCGAAGCGTCGAACGCCGGATGTAATGAGGCGATCATGCTGGACGCCTTAGGTTATGTGGCGGAGTGCACGGGAGATAATATCTTCATCGTCAAAAACAGCGAACTCTATACCCCGCCGCAGTGCATGGGGACGCTGCGCGGCATAACGCGCGACAGCATCATGGAGATCGCCAGGAAGGGCAGGATCCCCGTGCATGAGCACGTGATCACCCGCCATGAGGTTTTTATTTCCGATGAATGTTTCCTGACCGGGACCGCCGCCGAGGTTATACCGGTGGTCAAGGTTGACGGCCGCGCGATCGGGACAGGAAGGCCGGGTAAGGTCACGCTGGGCCTGATGAAGAAGTTCAGAGAAATGACCAGGAAAGACGGAGTAAAATATTAATAAAGGAACGAGACTATGTTGTGCGATATTTGCGGTAAAAACCAGGCAACTGTCCATCTGACCGAGATAGTGAACGACCAGATGACGGAACTTCATCTTTGCGAGCCCTGCGCCCAGGCAAAGAGCCAGGAGATGGAACAGCAGTTCGGATTAGGCGACCTTCTCGCGGGCATGGTCGATTTTGAAAAGCCCGCCGCGGAAAAAGATGCGGTCGCCATCAAATGCCCGAACTGCAATTTGACTTACGCTGATTTTAAGAAGATCGGGCGGCTGGGCTGCGGCGAGTGTTATAGCACGTTCAAAAAATACCTCGTGCCTTTGTTAAAAAGGATACACGGTTCGAGCCAGCACCTCGGGAAATCTCCGCTAAAAGTAGGAAAGGTCTTAAAGAAAAGGATAGACATGCAAGAGCTGCGCCTAAAGCTTAAAAACGCCGTTGACTCCGAGGCATTTGAGGAAGCGGCGCGCCTGCGCGACCAGATCAAGGAAATCGAAAAAAAACAATCCCAGGGCGGGGAGGGAACGAAAGGAGATCAGGATGCAGCTTAATGACCTCCTTAGTCACACAAGCGAATGGTTAAAAGGGACCGGGCCGAATTGCGACGTCGTCATCTCAAGCCGTCTGCGCCTGGCGAGAAATTTGATCAAGTCGCCTTTCCCTCACTGGGCCGGCAAGGAACAGACAGAGGAAGTATTAAAGGCGGTAGAGGATGTAGCCAATAAAGACGAATGCCTCAAGAGAGCGACGATCTTCAGGTTATCGGATATGGATATCGTCGATAAGCAGTTTTTGGTAGAGCGGCATCTGATGTCCTTAGAGCACACGCAAAAAGCGAATAACAAGGCGGTGATCATCGATGACGACGAAGTGGTTTCCATCATGGTCAATGAAGAGGACCATTTAAGGATACAGGTGATGCAGTCTGGTTTCAACCTGTTTGAGGCCTGGGCCATCATAAACAAAATAGATGACTGCCTGGGAAAAGAACTGTCATTTGCGTTTATGCCGGAATGGGGCTATCTGACCGCCTGTCCTACCAATACCGGCACAGGCATGCGCGGTTCGGTGATGCTGCATTTGCCGGCCCTGGTCATGACCCGCCAGATCGACAGGGTGCTGGCTGCGATCGCCAAATTGAGTTTTACTACCCGCGGCCTGTTCGGCGAAGGCACGCAGGCGACGGGAAATTTCTTTCAAATATCCAACCAGGTTTCTTTGGGGCACAGCGAGGACGATATTATCGAAAGCATAAACAGCCTGATCCGGCAGATAATAGAGCAGGAGAACCAGGCAAGAGAAGCGATGCTTTCAAAGAACAGGCCCTTGCTTGAAGACAGGGTAAACAGGAGCTTCGGTATTTTAAAAAGCGCCTATATAATTTCCAGCGACGAGACGATAGAATTGTTATCAATGCTCAGGCTGGGTTGCGATCTGGGTATTTTAAACGTAGGGAAATCCCTGGACCGGCGCGCGATAAATGAGCTTTTTATCATTACGCAGCCGGCGCATCTGCAGAAAATAGAGAGTAAGAAATTGTCTTCCCAGGAGAGAGACGTCAAACGGGCTGAACTGATAAGGAAGAAATTACAAGTAGTGTAATAAATGACCTGTATATTGACGGGTTAGTTCAATGTTCAATGTTCATAGTTCGTAGAAAAACCAATGAACCATGAACAATGAACAATGAACAAAACCATTTGTTAACTAGTTTTTTCAAATTTGATAGTGTCAAGCATACATTGAGGAGGATTACATGTTTAATCGTTTTACAGAAAGGGCAAGAAAAGTAATCATTTTAGCTAAAGAAGAGGCGCGGCGTTTTAACCATGATTATATCGGGACCGAGCATATACTGCTTGGCCTTATCCGTGAGGGAGAAGGTGTCGCGGCAAACGTGTTACAGAAAATGGGCGTGTCTTTGGAAAATATCCGGCTTGAAATTGAAAAACTGGTTCAGCCGGGCCCGGCAACGCAGATCATCGGGGATATCCCGTTTACGCCGCGCGCCAAAAAGGCCCTGGAGCTTGCGGCCGAAGAGGCGCGTTCCCTGGGCCACAATTACATCGGCACGGAGCATCTCCTGCTCGGTTTACTGCGCGAAGGAGAAGGCGTCGCCTCGCAGGTTTTACTTAACCTCGGGCTGGATTTAAACGCCGTGCGTAATGAAATAATGGAGTTATTAGGTTCTGCCTTGCCCGGTTTCGGCCAGAGCCAGCAGCAGAAGACCAAGACCCCGGCGCTGGATGCCTTCGGAAGGGACCTGACCGCGCTGGCTAAGGAAAATAAACTTGATCCGGTCATTGACAGGCGCCCGGAAATAGAGCGCGTGATCCAGATATTAAGCCGCAGGACCAAAAATAACCCCGTCCTTTTAGGAGAAGCGGGCGTCGGAAAGACAGCGATAGTCGAAGGGCTCGCGCAGGCGATCGTCACGGGCAATGTCCCGGAGATCCTGAGGGGAAAACGAATTGTAGTCCTTGACCTTGCTCTTATGGTAGCCGGCACAAAATACCGCGGGCAATTTGAAGAGCGCATCAAGGCAGTAATGGAAGAGATCAAGCGTTCCCAGGACGTCATTATCTTCATAGACGAATTGCATACCCTTGTCGGCGCCGGCGCCGCGGAGGGGGCGATTGACGCGTCAAATATCTTAAAGCCCGCCCTGTCGCGCGGAGAGATCCAGTGCATAGGCGCGACCACCATGGACGAATACAGGAAGTATATTGAAAAGGACGCGGCACTAGAGCGCCGTTTTCAGACGATAATGGTCGAGCCGCCGTCAGTGGATCAGACCATAGAGATATTAAAAGGGTTAAGGGATAAATACGAGGCGCATCACCGCGTTACCTTCCGCGACGACGCGTTGGAAGCGGCGGCGAAATTGTCAGACCGCTATATCTCCGGCAGGTTCCTTCCGGACAAGGCGATAGATCTGATCGATGAAACCGGTTCACGCGCCCGGCTCAACGTATTGATCGTCCCGCCAGAGATAAAGAAGCTGGAAGAAAGGGTCGAATCATTAAGGAAAGAGAAAGAGTCGTTTATCAAGTCGCAGGATTTTGAAAAAGCCGCTGCCTTAAGGGACCAGGAGAGGCAGGCGCGCCAGGAACTGGAGCAGTTAAACCGCGAATGGTCTCAAGCAAAAGACAAGATGCGCCCCGAGGTCACCGAGGAAGATATCGCCAAAATAGTCGCGCAATGGACGGGGATACCGATATTCAGGCTCGAAGAAAAAGAAGGCGAGAAATTATTAAAGATAGAAGAGGAACTGCATAAGCGCGTAGTCGGGCAGTCAGAGGCGATCAGCGCGATCGCCCATGCCATACGCAGGTCGCGCGCAGGGATCAAGGACCCCAGGAGGCCCATAGGTTCTTTTGTATTTTTAGGGCCTACCGGCGTGGGTAAGACGCTTCTTGCCCGGGCGCTGGCGGAATTCATGTTCGGGGATGAGGACGCCCTGCTTCAGCTTGATATGTCCGAGTATATGGAAAAATTCAATGTGTCGCGGCTTATCGGAGCGCCGCCCGGATATGTCGGATACGAAGAAGGCGGTCAGCTCACTGAAAGGGTCAGGAGAAGGCCATACGCGGTCATTCTTCTGGATGAGATCGAAAAGGCCCACCCCGATGTCTTTAACCTTTTATTGCAGGTCTTTGAAGACGGCAGGCTTACCGACAGCTTCGGCAGGAAGGTGGACTTCAGGAACACGCTTGTCATCATGACCTCCAACGTCGGGGCCGAATTAATACGCAAGACCGGCTCCCTCGGTTTTAAGACACAGAAAGAGGAAGTGACGTATCAGGAGATGAAGGATAAGCTGCTTGAAGAAGTAAAGCGGACCTTTAAGCCCGAGTTCCTCAACCGTATAGATGACATCATTGTTTTCAGGCCGCTGGTAAAAGAGGACCTGGTGGGGATCATCGATATCGAGATAGGATTTGTCGCCGCGCGGCTTAAGGAACAGAATATTATGCTCGAGGTCTCTAAGGAGGCCAAAGAGCTGCTTATAGAAAAGGGTTTTGACCCGGTTTTCGGCGCAAGGCCTTTAAAAAGGACGATACAAAGGTTCCTTGAGGACCCGCTTGCTTCAGAGATAATCTCTAAGAAATACAAAGAGGGCGTGACGGTCAAGGTCTCACGCAAAAATGAGGAGTTGATCTTCGAATGAGACTGCATGAGTTCTTTATTGAGTTCGGCAGGCGCGTAACCGCTTTTATGTATTTTTTCGGAGGGTTGTCCAGTTTAGCTGCGAACACGATCCGGTACACGTTTACGCCTCCGTTTAAGAAGCACCGCATATTTGAACAGGCGAAAAAAGCCGGGTTCGACAGTTTACCGATAGTCTCCCTGATTTCCTTATTCATCGGTTTTATCTTTGCCCTGCAGACGGCCTATTTTATGCAGCGCATAGGTTCGGAGATGTATATAGCAAGCCTCGTTGCGCTGTCCATCGTCAGGGAATTGGGCCCGGTCATTACCGCGCTAGTCGTAGCCGGCCGTGTGGGCGCCTCAATTACCGCCGAACTGGGGTCAATGCAGGTTACCGAGCAGATAGACGCGCTTGAGGCAATGGCGTCTAATCCCATTAAATATCTTGTAGTGCCGCGTTTCCTGGCGCTGACCCTGATGGTGCCGCTATTGACGATCTATTCGGACGCGATAGGCATCCTGGGGAGTTACATCATCTGCGTATTCCGCTTAGGGATATCTTCAAGCATGTATTTGAACGTCACATGGGAGGCGCTGAAATATAAGGATCTGTTCACCGGGCTCTTAAAGGCCGTGTCTTTCGGCATGGTTATTGCCTTCGTAAGCTGTTTTGAAGGCTTCAACGTGGAAGGGGGCGCGGAAGGCGTCGGGCGCGCGACCACGCGTTCGGTAGTCTCTTCATTCATCATGATAATCGCGGTGGACTGTTTCTTTACCGCATTGTTCTATTTTATCTTTCCTTAAAAAAATGATAGAGCTGATAGGATTATATAAAAATTTCGGCACCCACAAGATCCTTGAGGATTTCAACCTCAACGTGGAAAAAGGCAAGACCTGCGTTATCATAGGGCGCTCCGGCTGCGGGAAATCGGTGACCTTAAAGCATATCGTCGGGATATTGAAGCCGGACAAGGGCAAAGTGCTCGTTGACGGCAAAAACATAGGCGAATTGAGCGAAAAGGAATTGAATGCGGTGCGTATGAAGATAGGCCTGGTCTTCCAGGGCGGCGCGCTCTTTGATTCCATGACGGTCGGAGAAAACGTGGGTTTCGGGCTCATAGAGCATAACGGTATCAAGCATCAGGAACTGCTGGAAAGGATAGAAGAGGCATTGTGCCTGGTGGACCTCTGCGGCATAGGGAACCTGATGCCTTCGGAGTTAAGCGGGGGCATGAAGAAGCGCGTGGCGCTGGCGCGCGCGATCTGCATGAAGCCGGAGATCATCCTTTACGACGAGCCGACGACGGGAGTTGACCCGATCACGGCAGACAGCATAAACGAACTCATAAAAAGCCTTCACGATAAATTAAAGGTGACTTCTATCGTTGTGACCCACGATATGAAGAGCGCCTATAAGATAGCCGACAGGATAGCGATGATGTATAAAGGCAAGGTCATACAGGAAGGGACTCCCGAAGAGATACAGAACACCACGCATCCGGTCGTGCACCAGTTTATCAACGGCTTAGCCAAAGGGCCTATAACAGAGACACTCGGTTAGATAAAGAGAAATATCCAACGGAGGTCAAAATGATATTCGGCAAAACAAAATTAGAAATGAAGGTGGGGATTTTTGTCTTTATAGGCATTGTGATCTTAGGCGTCTTTGTCCTGTCTATCGGGGGTTTCAGGACCTGGACCAAAGGCTACCACATAAACATTATCTTTCATTTCATCAACGGCGTGAAGATCGGAGCGCCTGTGCGTTTTGCCGGAGTTGACGTTGGCGAGGTAAAAGACATCCACGTCATTGCTCCCAAGCCGGGCGAAACTGAAACCACGGTGAAAGTAGTGGGCTGGATCAGGAACCATACCAGGATGCCCCAGGATTCAAAGGTGTGGGTGAATACCCTCGGGTTGCTGGGAGAAAAATACGTCGAGATCATGCCGGGGAAAGACTATTCGGCTTTTTTACAGCACGACCAGACCGTTATGGGGAACGACCCTATTGCCATGCATGAGGTAGCCCAGATGGCAAAGAATTTAGTGAGCGATATCGATGACGGCATCAGGAAGATAAAGAACAAGGAAGGCACATTAGGCAAGCTCCTTTATGAAGACGCCATCTATAACGACCTGGAGGCATTCGTCTCCGACATTAGAAAAAACCCCTGGAAATTATTCTTTAAGACAAAAGAGAAAAAATAAGTGAAGACTAAGACGGTATTTGCCTGCCAAAGCTGCGGCTATCAGTCGCCGAAATGGCTCGGCCGCTGCCCTGATTGCGGGACGTGGAATTCCTTCGCGGAAGAGGCCCCTATGCAAGAGCTTTCTAAGCCCAGGGAAAGGTCGGCCCTGTATAAAGAAGAGCCTGTCCTCATTAAAGACGTAAAGATAAAGGAAGACTCAAGGCTTAAGACAGGGAATACAGAACTGGACAGGGTATTGGGAGGCGGGATAGTTTCAGGCTCGGTTATATTGATCGGAGGAGACCCCGGGGTAGGTAAATCTACAATAGCACTGCAGGTGAGTAATCAGCTCAGCCTTAAAGGCCACACCGTCCTCTATATAAGCGGAGAAGAATCCGTGCACCAGACGACGTTAAGGGCAAGGCGCCTGGGCGAGGTGAGCGAAGACGGAAAATTATACATCGTCAACCAGACGGACCTGTCGCTGATCATGGAATATATCAAAAAGATCAAGCCGGAGGTCGTAATAATAGATTCCATCCAGGTCATTTTTGAGCCGACGATCAGTTCCTCTCCGGGCAGCGTCAGCCAGGTAAGAGAGTGTTCGGCGATGCTTACCCAGCTTGCTAAGACCGCCGGCATCTCCGTATTTATCATCGGGCATGTCACGAAAGAAGGCGCGATCGCCGGGCCCCGGGTCCTTGAGCATATTGTGGACACGGTCCTTTATTTCGAAGGAGACAGGTTTTCCGTGTATAGGATCCTGCGCGCCGTAAAGAACAGGTTTGGCTCGACGAATGAGATCGGGGTTTTTGAGATGACCTCTGCCGGGCTAAAAGAAGTCAAGAACCCTTCGGAGATCTTTTTGTCGGAGAAACCCAAAGACGTAAGCGGCTCGGTAGTCACTTCGCTCATCGAAGGCACGCGCCCGCTATTGGTTGAGATCCAGGCCCTGGTAAGCAAATCCAGTTTTGGCTATGCCTTGCGCAGGACCGAAGGCTTTGATCAGAACCGCCTGAATTTGCTTGTGGCGGTGCTTGAAAAAAGGATGGGGCTGCATCTTGAGGCGGAGGATATATTTGTTAACGTTGCCGGCGGCATCAAAGTAGCGGATCCCGCGGCTGACCTTGCGGTCATCCTGGCGATCTCATCGGCGTTCTCCGACCGGCTGATCATAGAAGATACGCTCTTTCTGGGTGAGGTTGGTTTAGCGGGAGAGATCAGGAGCATCTCTTCGGCCAATATACGCATAAACGAGGCGCAAAAACTGGGCTTTAAGTGCTGTGTATTACCGAAGAATATCTTCAAGAATTTAAAGCCTGGCAAAGAGGCAATAGAACTTATACCTGTTTCAACTTTAAGCGAGGCGCAGGAAGTCGCATTGAGGAGGTAGTTAGATGAATCTATTTTTATTACGTATTCTTTTTATAGCGATCAGCACGGTTGTAGGATACCAGTCATTGATCTTTAAAGGTTCAAATCTTTTGGGGGCCGTCGCCGGGTTCCTGGGTTCTTCGGTAATTATACTTCTTGAGATGGGGCTGCGTAAGGTTTCGGTCAGGGGGCTTTCCAGCACGGTCTTCGGATTGATACTGGGCCTGATAATGTCGAAGCTGGTAACCGACGCGTTTGTCCTGACATCTATCTCCGCCGAGAACCTTCCTGTCATCAGGGTAATTTTAACCATGATTTTCTGTTATTTGGGCATGGTGCTTGGGCTGCGCGGCAAAGACGAATTTAATGTCATTATTCCTTACGTTCGCCTGCGCAGGCAGGACCAGCTGGAAGAGCTGGCCATACTCGATACGAGCGTCATTATCGACGGCAGGATACTGGATATCATCAAAACGAAGTTCCTGGAAGGAAAGATTGTCATACCCAAATTCGTTTTGAGGGAATTACAGCAGATAGCCGATTCTACCGACCCGATAAAACGTCAGCGCGGCAGGAGGGGGCTTGAGATCCTGCATACGATACAAAAAGAAGCGGCGCAGGATATAACCTTGCATGAAGAAGAATTCCCCGATACCCCGGAAGTGGACGCCAAGCTCGTCAAGTTGGCCAAGCTGCTGGAGGCTAAGGTATTGACTGTGGATTTTAATCTGAACCGCGTAGCCACCTTCCAGGGCGTCAAGGTTTTAAATATTAATGAGCTCGCCAACGCCTTAAAGCCCGTTGTATTTCCTGGTGAATTGATGCAGGTCAAGCTGATCAAGGAAGGCAAGGAGCATAACCAGGCGATCGGTTATCTTGAAGACGGGACAATGGTCGTGGTCGAAGAGGGCCGCAGGCTTCTGGGGCAGGAAGTAAAGGTCATTGTTACTTCCGTGCTGCAGACCCAGGCGGGAAGGATGATTTTTACTAAAATTGAGCGATGAGCCGCGTTACGGTGATAGTGCTTGCTGCCGGATTAAGCAAAAGGCTTAGATCAGGGGTCTCCAAGCCCCTGATCAAAATAAATTCTATACCCGTAATAATCTATTCTTTGAATGCATTCAGCCGGCACCCGGAAATAGATGAGATCATCGTGACGGCGAATGGATCCAACCGTGCGAAGATTAAGAAATTGATCAGCCGGCACGGGATAACTAAGGTTAAGAGAATAGTCTTAGGAGGGCGCAGGCGCCAGGATTCGGTAGCAAACGCCCTGAAATGGCTCAACGGCCGCGGCGGGCTCGTTTTGATCCACGATTCCGCCAGGCCCTTCATCAGGAAAGAAGATATTTCCAAGGTCATAAAAGAAGCTAAGGATTCAGGCGCGGCGATATTAGGGGTACCGGTCAAGGCTACGATAAAATCAATTGTCAGTTGTCAATTGTCAGTTGTCAGAAAATACTTCGTTAAAGAAACATTGGATAGAAATAATCTTTGGGAAATACAGACGCCGCAGGCGTTCAGAAAAGAGTTGATACTCAAAGCGTATAAGAGATCAGGCAAGGTTAAAGTTACCGACGATTCTATGTTGGTAGAAAAGCTGGGCGCGCAAGTGATGGTTGTCAAAGGCTCATACGACAACATTAAGATAACCACACCGGAAGATTTGGCAGTAGCAGAGGCAATAGCGCAGCGATTCAATCTGACAACCAGGAACTGACAACTAAACTCAAAATTAAATGTCATATAGAATCGGCATAGGTTACGACATACACCGTTTTGTCAAGGGGAGGAAGCTCTTCATCGGGGGAGTCGAGATCCCTTACCCCCAGGGGCTGCTTGGGCACTCCGACGGGGATGTGCTTTTACATGCCATTTGCGACGCGCTGCTGGGCGCGGTTTCAGAAGGCGATATCGGGCAGCATTTCCCCGATACCGAGCCGAAATACCAGGGTATCGCCAGCGCCGAATTATTGATAAAGGTGTGCGAGCTGGTAAAAAACAAAGGTTATTCCGTCACCAATATAGACACTGTGATTATCGCGCAGGAACCGGTCCTTGCGCCTCATAAAAAAAATATTCAGCGTGAAGTAGCATCGATCTTGAATATCAAGGAAGACATGGTGAGCATCAAGGCCAAGACTAACGAAGGGTTAGGAGAGATCGGTGCGAAAAGCGCGATAGCAAGTTACGCAGTTGCGTTAATAAGTAAGGGGGGAGAAACATGACCTGTGCCTTAGATCTGGTTATAGCGCTTATCGCCTTATTGGTCCTTTCTAATATACTGGTCGCGGTGTTTTTTTACAGGGAGATCAGGAGCGCGCAGAAAAAGGACCCTGCTGCTAAAAGTTTCGTAGAGATCATGCTGCTTTATCAGGGTTTGCACGCGCTGGTAGCTTACAGGGTAGCCCACTTTCTTTACGCGATACATCTTTTTTTTCTGGCCCGCCTGCTAAGCCAGGTCGCGAGGTTTTTCACAGGCATAGAGGTCCACCCAGGAGCGAAGATCGGCAGGGGGTTATTCATTGACCACGGTATGGGCGTTGTTATCGGAGAGACAGCGATAATCGGCGATGACGTGTTACTGTATCAGGGCGTGACTCTGGGAGGGACGGGCTTAGAAAAAGGAAAACGCCATCCGACCATCGGCAATAACGTGGTCATCGGCGGGGGAGCCAAGGTCCTGGGTAATATCACCGTGGGCGATAATTCCTATATTGGCGCAAACGCGGTCGTGATAAAAGACGTGCCGCCAAATTCTACCGTTGTCGGCGTCCCGGGGCGGGTTACCAAACAGGATGGCAAGAAAATAGATGTGAGCCTGGACCACGCCCACGTGCTTGACCCGATCATGCAGACTATCGAAGAGTTAGAGAAAAGAATAAAAAATTTAGAAGGCAAAAAATAAAAAGACCTGGAACCTCATGTCCATTTATATAAATAACTCTCTCACCCGCAAGAAGGAAGAATTTGTTCCTTTAAACCCCCCGACGGTAAATATCTACACCTGCGGCGTAACCGTTTACGACGAAAGCCATATCGGGCACGCGCGCAGCCTTTATATCTTCGACGTAATAAGGAAGTATCTTAAATATCGCGGCTTTAACGTCAATTTTGTGCGCAATATCACGGATATTGACGATAAGATCATCAACCGCGCAAACGAGCTTAAAACAGATTGGAAAGAACTTACAAAAAAATATATCGGTAGTTATTATAGCGACCTGGAGTCTCTCGGTATCCCCAAGGCGGACTTTGAGCCGCGCGCGACGGAAAACATCCCCGGTATGATAAAATATATCCAGGGCCTTATAGATAAGGGCTTTGCCTACGCGTCAGGCGGAGATGTTTATTTTAATGTGCGCAAGTTCTCCGGTTACGGCAAATTATCAGGCCAGAGTATTGATGAGATGGAGACCGGGGTGAGGATTGACCCGAGCGAAAACAAAAAAGACGGCCTTGATTTTGCGCTCTGGAAGAGATCAAAGGAAAACGAGCCGTATTGGGAGAGCCCCTGGGGAAAAGGCAGGCCCGGCTGGCATATCGAATGTTCCGTGATGTCGCAGAAATTCCTGAAAACCGATACATTGGACATCCATGCCGGAGGGAGAGACTTGATCTTTCCTCATCATGAGAATGAGCTGGCCCAGGCAGAGGCGCTTACCGGGAAACCCTTCGCGAAATACTGGATCCACCACGGCCTGCTTACTATAAACGGACAAAAAATGGCAAAGTCGCTGGGAAATTTCGTGACGATCAAGGGTTTCCTGGAAAAATACCCGGCGTTAGTGATCAAGCTTTTTTTCCTGCAGACCCACTATTCTCAGCCGGTTGATTTTACCTGGGAAGGAATGGAAGAGAGGCGTAATGCCTTAGACAGGATCATGGTTTTTTTAAAGACACTCGAGCGCCGTGAGCAGGGGATCGAGCCGTTTACCCGGACAAAGCTAAAGAATGTCCTTTCGCCCATAGAGCTAAGCAATGCCATTGATGATCTGCGCAAGGATTTTGTCGCGGCGATGGATGATGATTTTAATACGCCGCAGGCGGCGGGCGTCCTTTTTGAGATTGTAACGGCCTCCAATAAAGTCCTCTGCGATCAAGGTTATACGCAGGCGCACCTTGATTCATTACGATATGCCAAAGAGAGCATCGTTGAGTTGGGTAAGATCCTGGGCCTGGAATTTACTCAGGGTAAATTGCCTATGCCTGAAGAAGAGATCGAAAAGCTGGTCCAGGAACGCCAGGAATTGAAAAAAAATAAGCGTTTTGACGAGGCCGACGCCATAAAGTTGCGCCTCGCGCAAAAGAATATCATATTGGAAGATATCTCCGGAGGAAAAACCTTTTGGAGGCTTAAGATCTAATGAACCCATCGCTTTTTTCGCTTAAGTTTTATGTATTTGCTGGAAGTGCCGGAAGCAAATACATAAAATAAGATTGGTAGAAGAATGGACAAGCTATGAAAGGCAAATTCATCACATTTGAAGGCTCCGAGGGCTGCGGCAAAAGCACGCAGTCCAGGCTGCTTTTTCAATACCTGAAGAACAAGGGGTATGACGCAGTTTATTTGCGCGAGCCCGGGGGCGTAAAGGTAAGCGAAAAGATAAGAAAGCTTTTGCTGGATTCGAATAATGAGATCTCTCCCGTATGCGAGACGCTTCTATATATGGCTGCCAGGGCAGAGGTCGTGGACAAGGTCATCAGGCCCGCTCTTGCCTCAGGCAAGACCGTCATCTGCGACAGGTTCATGGATTCGACAGTGGCTTATCAGGGATACGGCCTGGGCATAGATATCCGGGCGATAACATATATAGGGGGTTTCGCCACTAAGGGGATCAAGCCTGATCTGACGATATTTTTGGATCTGCCGCTTCGCAAGGGGCTTAAATACCGGCATCAAAAAGAAGACAGGATAGAAAAACGCCCCCTTGCCTATCACCGGCGCGTCAGAGAAGGATATTTAAGGATGGCAGGGCTTGAGCCGGCGAGGATAAAGATCATTAGAGTGGATGCTGAAAAATCCGTGACTCAGTCCAAGGTCCGGGAAGCGGTATTAAGGGAAATCAAGGATAAGGCATGTCATTTGAAAAGATAAAAGGCCTTTCGCGGCAGATAGACCAATTAAAAAGCTGCATAGAAGGCAGGCGCGTCGCCTCCAGCTATCTTTTCGCCGGTCCGGAGGGCATAGGGAAAAATTTACTGGCCCTGGAATTTGCCAAGGCGTTAAATTGCGAAAACGGCGCCCTTGATTCCTGCGATACCTGCGCCTCCTGCAGGAAGATACAAAACAGGCAGCATCCGGATGTGCATATCATTGATGCCTTATCGCAGGAGGACGAAGACAGCAATAATGAGGTCATAAAGATAGAAAAGATCCGCGGGCTCAAGAAAGATATGAGCTTAAAGCCTTACGAAGCCAAAACCAAGGTTTTCATCATTGATAACGCGCACAGGCTTACTGCCGAGGCCTCAAATTGCCTTTTGAAGGTCCTGGAAGAATCTCCGGGCGCAGGCCTGATCATCCTTGTCACCCATAAGCCGGCATTGTTGTTTAAGACGATCGTCTCGCGCTGCTCCGTCATAAAATTTTCTCCTTTCCCCAGGGAGGAACTTGAAGCGATCCTAAAAGAAAAATACGCGATAGAGGGGGAAAAGGCGCATTTCCTGTCTTATTTCTCGGAAGGGAGATTGGGTTACGCCCTAAGGCTTAAAGACACGGATATCATAAATGAGAAGAACAGGGCCATCGACGATTTTAGCGTTGATAACGTTTCTTTCGCGCAAGATGCCCAGACGCAAAACCGGGAACAGCTGCAAAGCCGCCTTAATCTGCTGGCGGTATGGTTCCGGGACATGTATATAGCCAAGGCCGGGATGCCTCATTCCGAAATCATCAATTATGACCGCCGCCGGGATTTATTGAAATGTGTAGAGAGGTATTCATTCGCTGATCTGGACAGGATGTTAAAGTCCATCTGTGACGCTATTCTGTATCTGCAGCAGAATATAAATATAAGACTATTGCTTTCTAATTTAAAGTATTCTTTGAAGTAAGAATGGTAAATAAATAGTTTTGTTCATAGTTCATTGTTCATAGTTCATAAATAAATTCGCTTTGCGGACAACGAACATTGAACAATGAACATCGAACAATAAACCCAATCGTTAACTACCGCTTATGAGGACTAAAATATATGGACAAGACAATTCTCGTGAGGTTAAGGGATTCAGGCCAGGTTTATTCCTACAATACATCCGACCCACAGTTCAAAGACGGCGTCTACGTGATCATTGAACATGACCGCGGCCTGGATTACGGGCTGATCATTTCTCCCGCCGATGCCGGCCCGGGCAACACATCAAAGGAAGCAATAAAGAAAATAACGCGCCTGGCAAGCGAGGCTGATCTGAAGCAGATAGAAGATAACCGCCTGAAAGCAAAAGACGCCTTTAATACCTGTTTAAAAAAGATCGAAGAGCATAAGCTGGATATGAAGCTGGTGCAGGCGGAGTATTCCTTTGACCGCACCAAGATCATATTTTATTTCACGGCCTCCGGCAGGGTGGACTTCAGAGAGCTGGTGAAGGACCTCGCCAAGATCTTTAAGGCGCGCATAGAATTAAGGCAGATAGGGGTAAGGGATGAGGCAAGGCTCTTTGGCGGCTTCGGTTCCTGCGGCAGGGAGCTGTGCTGCGCTAAATTCCTGAAAGATTTTGAACCGGTTACCATAAAGATGGCAAAAGAGGAAGGCTTGCCGTTAAACCCCCCGAAAATATCCGGGCTCTGCGGCCGGCTGATGTGCTGCCTCAGCTTTGAATATGAAACTTACAAAATGCTATCCAAAGGCCTTCCCCGCGAAGGCGAAAAGATAAATACGGAAAAAGGCAAGGGTAAGGTCATCGCGGTAAACGTCTTTAAGCGCAGCGCCACCGTTGAGCTGGAAGACGGGACTATGATGGAAATAAGCTATAAATAAACTGCCATATGAAGAAAAAATTCTATATAACTACACCCATTTACTACGTTAACGCGGCCCCGCACATAGGGCATTCTTATACGACTATTGCCGCGGACACCCTGGCGCGGTACAACCGCTCTGCCTTAGGGGATGAGAATGTCTGGTTCCTGACAGGCACTGACGAGCACGGCCAGAAGATACAAAAGGCGGCTGATGAGGCGAAATTAAAACCCCAGGAATTCGTGGATAAGGTCGTGGGCCAGTTTAAACTTTTATGGGAGAAGCTGAACATTTCCAGCAACGATTTTATCCGCACCACCGAGGCCAGGCACATAAAAACAGTGCAGAGGGCGCTGGATATTCTTTATAAGAAAGGGGATATCTACGAAGATACTTACGAGGGCTGGTATTGTTCTCCCTGCGAAACCTTCTGGACAGGGACGCAGATTTCTGGCGGGCTGTGTCCTGATTGCTCAAGGCCGGTGGAGAAGATCAGCGAAAAGAATTATTTCTTCCGGCTGGCTAAATATCAGGATGAGCTGATCCGCTATATTGAAAAAGAAAGCAACGCCTGCTTCATAGAGCCGCAGATAAGGAAGAACGAGGTATTGAGTTTCCTGAAAAATAATAAGCTTACGGACCTGTGTATTTCCCGGCCGAAAGAACGTTTGAGCTGGGGGATACCTTTGCCTTTCAACGCCGAGTATGTCAACTATGTCTGGTTCGACGCGCTCATCAATTATTTGAGCGCCGTGGGGGAATTTGACGCGGAAGGGACATTTCGTTCCCAGTGGTGGGCGGACGACGTCGAGGTCGTGCATTTGATCGGTAAAGATATCCTGCGGCAGCACGCGGTATATTGGCCGATCATGCTCATGGCGCTTAAGGTCCGGCTCCCTGACACCATATTTGCCCACGGCTGGTGGCTCATTGACCAGACCAAGATGTCCAAGTCGCGCGGCAACGTCGTCAATCCCATTGAAATGGTGGATAAGTACGGCATTGATACTTACAGGTATTTTTTGCTCAGGGACGTGCCCTTCGGATTGGACGGTAATTTCTCGGAAGAGGCGATAATCAAGCGGTTCAACAGCGACCTCGCCAATGACCTGGGCAACCTGGTCTATCGGACCCTGACCATGGTTGAAAAGTATTACAGCGGGGCCGTGCCGCAAATCGATATTTATAAAACGGCTTTCAATACCCAGGGAGAAGCGATAAAGGAAAGGCTTAAGGGTGTCTCTATAGATTTAACCTCCGCGTTAAGCCTGCGTTGCGACGCAAACTTTGGCCTTGCCTTGGAAAAGATCTGGGAACTGATCAATATGGCCAATAAATACGTGGAGGAGACAAAGCCCTGGAACCTGGCAAAAGAGAATAAAACCGAAGAGCTTAAGTCATTTATCCGTTTATTGGTTGAAGTGATCCGTAAGGCCGCCTCCTGTATCGCGCCCTTTATGCCCAAGACAGCCGGTTCGATAACCAGCCAGCTGGGGACGGAAAACATTGAAAAAGGCAGCCCCTTATTCCCGCGCATAGAAAACCGGTAAGGTCTCTTATGTTCATCGACACGCATTGCCACCTCGATTTTCCCGAATTTGACAGCGACAGGCCTTCAGTCATCCAGCGTGCAAAAGAAGGCGGCGTTGACTACATCGTAAATATCGGTTCAAGCATCCAAAGTTCCGAGGCGTCAGTCAAGCTGGCGCAGGACCATGAATTCATTTTTGCCTCTGTCGGTGTGCATCCCCACGATGCCGACGGTACGGATGAGGCAACGGTAGAACGCATAAAAGAATTGGCGAAAGAAAAAAAGGTCGTAGCGATAGGGGAGATAGGGCTGGATTATTACAGGAATTTCTCAAAGGCCGAGAACCAGAAGGCCTTATTCGCCTCATTACTGGAGCTGGGGATAGAACTGGGTCTTCCTTTTGTGCTCCATTGCCGCAAGGCAGAATCGGACCTGATGGAAATATTGCGGCATTTCAGCCCCAAGAAGGCTGTAGTCCATTGTTTTTCCGGCGGAGAAGATTTTCTCAAAGAATGCCTTGATATGGGTTTCTTCATTTCATTTACCTGCAACATAACTTACAAAAAAGCGCAGGATCTAAAGGGCATAGTCAAGATAACGCCGCTTGAGCGTATAATGCTTGAGACCGACGCTCCGTATTTATCTCCGGAAGGTTTACGCGGCAGGCGCAATGAGCCGCTGAACGCGAAATTCGTCGCTGATGAGATCGCCAGAATAAAAGAAAGGAATATCGAAGAAGTCTATAGGGCCACTACTTCAAACGCCAAAGGCTTTTTCGGGCTTAAATGAATCCCAGAGTTTCTGTTATCAAGTGTTCAAGTTATGACCCGGACGCGGTTTTTGGGTCAGTCAAGAACGCTCTAAATTTACTGGGCGGTATGGCGGCCTTTGCCAGGCCGGGCAGCAAGGTCCTTGTGAAACCGAATCTCCTCATCGCTAAGGCCCCGGAGTACGGCATAACCACGCATCCGGAAGTAGTGCGCGCGGTGGTCAGGCTGCTTAAAGAGATCAACTGCTCTATCTCTATCGGAGACGGGCCCTGCGTGTGGGGCAGGTGTTTTGAGAATATGGGTTATGTTTATGAAGAAACAGGCATGAAGAGGATTGCCGATGAAGAAGGGGTGGAGCTTGTTAAGTTTGACAAACGCAAGTGGCACGGCAAGTTTCCTTTGGCCTCCTGCCTTGATGACTGCGATACACTGATCTCTATCCCGAAATTTAAGACGCATGAATTGACCATTCTCACCGGAGCCATCAAGAACCTCTTTGGCCTGGTTTCAGGCACTTACAAGACAGAACTGCATATGCGCTATGCGAACATCGAAGATTTTGCCAGGATACTCGTAGATATTTATGAGAAAACAAAACCCGCGTTGACGGTCGTTGACGGCATAGTTGCCATGGAAGGGGACGGCCCGGGGACGGGCGGAGAATTGAAGAAGGCGGATGTATTAGTGGCAGGGGCTGATTGCGTGGCGATAGACACCATTCTGGCCGCTATTATGGGGATAGGCCCTGCCGAGGTATTGACCAATAAAGAAGCGGCAAAGAGGGGTTTGGGCAGCGCGAAGGTCAGCGATATTGAAATACTGGGTGACCGGTTGGAAAATGTAACCGGCAGCCCTTTTAAACTTCCCGGTTCTTCGTTCAAGAGAAAACTTCCTGAACCGATTGTAAAGATCGCCAGGGGCCTCATCCGGTTTTTCCCGGTTTTTCAGCCGGCAAAGTGCACCAAATGCTGCGCTTGTATCGAGGCCTGTCCTGCGCACGCGCTGAGCATGCAGGATAAGCGTATCGCTGTGGATTATTCCAAATGTATTTCCTGTTTTTGCTGCCAGGAGGCCTGCCCTGCCTCGGCTATTAAGGTTAAAAAGAGTTTATTGGCCAGGTTGCTTGGCCTTTAAAAAATATTTTTATGAGCGATAAGGGCTTTTTGAACGCGACAAGAGCGAGGCTGGATGAGGCAATTACCTACGGCACGCAAAAAATCGCCCTGCGTATCGCAAAAGAAGGCCTAAGAGAGGCGCGGGAAAAAGGTTTACCGGCAGAGGTAGAATATTTTAACGGCCAGCTCGATTTGCTGCATGAAAATTATACAAGCGCTATCGAGCATTTTGACGCAGCGATTAAATATAATCCCGGTGACGGCGGTTCATACAATGACCGTGCGCTTTGCATGGTGGAGCTGGGGATAATTGATGAGGCGCTGCGTTATTTTGACATGGGGATCAAGGTTGAGCCGGACTACGCCACGATTTACCACAATAAAGGCTGGCTGCTGAATAATATCGGCAGGCACAAAGAGGCGATCGCGTGTTTCAGGAAGGCTTTGGCTCTTGAGCCGATGAGGCCGGTGACCTATGATAATCTGGCCGATGCCCTGTTTAATTTAAACGATTACAGCGGCGCAAAAGAGGCATATTTGAAAGTGCTTAAGCTATTGAAACCCCGTTCCTGTTTGGATATCAGGCGGCAGATAAAAATGAAGCTGAAGGAAATAGAAGAAAAACTCTAACATTAGAAAATATGGACATCCGCACGATAGATTGGCAAAACGGCTCGATCAAGATAATCGACCAGACGAAGCTGCCGGGCGAGCTTAAGTATATCAATATCCGCGACCTAAGATCCTTGTGGAAGGCGATCAGGGGATTGAAGGTGCGCGGCGCGCCTGCGCTGGGAGCGGCCGCGGGGTTAGGGGTTTACCTGGGTGTTAAAGATTCCCGGGCAAGGGATTCCGGAGAGTTGATAAAGGAGATCAAGGCCGTAAATAAATATCTCGGGTCTTGCCGGCCCACTGCCAGGAACCTCTTTTGGGGCCTGGAGCGCATGCAGAAGACAGCTGTCAGGTTCATGGGGAAACCTGTATCTTTCATCAAAAAGATGCTTTTTGAAGAGGCAGAAAAAATAATCAAGGAAGACAGGGAGGCATGCAGAAGGATCGGTTTTTACGGAGAAAAATTATTCAAGGATAAAGACACGGTGCTTACGGTGTGTAACGCCGGTATTTTAGCGACGATCGATTACGGCACTGCACTGGGCGTCATTTATAACTGCTATGAACAGGGCAAGCCGCTTAAGGTTTTTGCCTGTGAAACGAGGCCTCTCTTGCAGGGTTCAAGGCTTACTGCCTGGGAATTACGGAAAAAAGGCGTGGATGTCACGCTGGTTTGCGATAATATGGCCGCTACCCTTATGAAAGAAGGCAAGATCACCAAGGTGATAGCCGGGGCAGACAGGATAGCCTCAAACGGAGACGCTGCCAATAAGATAGGGACTTATAATTTAGCTATCCTGAGCCGTTATCATAAGATACCTTTTTATATCGCGGCGCCGGTCTCGACATTCGATCTAAGCATAAAAAACAGGGATGATATCAGGATAGAAGAACGTCCGGGTTCGGAAGTCACGGGCCTGGTTTTTAAAGAACAGGCGGATATCGCAGGCATCAAGGTTTATAATCCCGCGTTCGACATAACGCCGCATGCATTGATCACGGCGTTTATTACTGATAAAGGCATTATCAAGCCACCCTTTGAAAAGAATATAAAAAAATTACTGGTCTCGGAGAAATAGAATCGGATAAACTATGTTAATAAATAAGATCGGAGAGTTCGGGTTGATAGACAGGATAAGAAAATCCATAAAGACCGACGCCTCGGTTATCGTGGGCTCCGGAGACGACTGCGCTGTACTTAAGTATGACAAAGATCATTACCAGCTTTTTACCTGCGACATGCTGGTCGAAGGCATAGATTTTAATAGGGACAGCGACCTATTTTTAGTCGGTAGGAAGGCAATAGCCGTGTCGATCAGCGATATCGCTGCCTGCGGCGGCATACCGCGTTACTGCGTGGTTTCGCTGGGATTGAAGGCGGAAACAACCCTCAAGGACGCGGATAAGATCACCAAAGGCTTATCTGAAACAGCGAGGCTTTATAGTTTGAACCTGGTCGGCGGAGATATAAGTAGGTCGCCGCAGCTGGTCATTGATGTAAGCATGCTTGGTATAGTCAAAAAGAGGCATTTGACGTTAAGGAAAGGGGCCAGGGAAGGGGATATAATATGCGTAAGCGGCGCTTTAGGCGGCACCATCAAAGGCAAGCACCTTACATTTATCCCGCGCCTGAAGGAGTCGTGTTTTTTAGTTGAGAATTTTAAGATAAATTCCATGATCGATATTTCCGACGGGCTTATGCAGGATTTAGGCCATATCCTGAAGGCAAGCGGAAAGGGTGCTGTGATTTACGAGCCTGTTATCCCCCTGAACAAGGAGGCAAACGGCATTAATGACGCCCTTTTCTCCGGAGAGGATTTTGAGCTGCTTTTTACCCTGGCGCCGGGTGAGGCAAAGAGGCTCCTGGGCAGCAGGCGCGCGGCGTTTAAGCCGATAGGAGAGATACTTAATAAAAGATACGGGTTAAGATTAATAAAGAAAAACGGCAAAGAGCTCAGGCTCAAGCCGAAAGGCTACCGCCATTTTTAGAAAGAAATGAAAATAGTTTCTAAGTCTGTAAAAGAGACGCTCGCCATAGGCAGGAAGATCTCCGGATATCTTGGTAAAGGCGGCATCGTATGTTTATTCGGCCAGCTGGGTTCGGGCAAGACCGTATTGGTCAAAGGGATGGCCTCCGGATTGGGGATAAGCACGGAAAAGATCATCAGCCCGACATTTGTGCTCGTGCGCAGTTATTCTGATTCCCGCTTGCCGTTCTATCATTTTGACCTTTATCGGCTGGGCAGTTTAAAAGATATATTGGATTTAGGATATGAAGAATACCTTTATGGCGCAGGCGTCAGCGTAATAGAATGGGCCGACAGGCTAAAGAAGCTTCTTCCGAAAGAACACCTCGCTATAAAGCTTTCGATCAAAGGCAATGATAAAAGATTACTTGAATTTAGCGCTAAAGGCAGGCATTATGAAGAGTTGTTAAGGTCTTTGCGCAAGGATAAGAGGAGCAAATGAAAATATTAGGCATTGATACATCAACCCGTTTTTTATGCGTCGGCGTTTACGACGACGGGAAGATCAGCGAGTATAACCTGGAAACAGGCACGTTACAGGCGGCCTTGCTCCTGCCTTCGATAAAGCGGATACTGGAGGCGTTAAAATGGCAGCCTGAAGACCTGGATTACCTCGCCTGCGGCCTGGGCCCCGGTTCTTTTACCGGCATCCGGGTGGGTTTAAGCACCGTCAAGGGCCTGGCCTGGGCGCTAAAAAAACCCATCGTGGGTATCTCTACGCTTGATATAATCGCGAATAATGCCATAGGCCTGGATGGCAAAGAGGTCGTCACGGCTGTTGACGCCAAGAGAGAGCTCATCTATTGCGCCAGATTTAAACTATCCGGCTCAGGCCTTAAGAGGACCATGCCTTATAAGCTTATCGGTATAAAAGAGCTCGTTAAAAAAATCAGCCCGGGCAGCTTGATCGTTGGTGACGCGTTGAACTTATACAAGGGCCAAATTATTGAGGCTGTAAAAGGGGCCAGGCTCCTTGATAAAGATCACTGGTACCCGAAAGGCAGGAATATCGTGGCCTTGTCCAAAGAAAGGATAGCGCAAAAGAAAGTCACCGATACCTTCGGCGTCAAGCCGGTTTACCTGTATCCAAAAGAGTGCCAGATAAAAAATGCGAAACGTAAAACTTAAGATCGGTTACCGCCCCACGTGGGCAGAAATCGATTTAAAAAACCTGTCCTACAATTTCAGCCAGATAAAAAGGGTCCTGCCTGCGCGCGTCAGCGTGATGGCCTGTGTCAAGGCAGATGCCTACGGCCATGGATTGGTCCCCGTTGCCAGGACCCTTCAGGCAAACGGCATAGATTATTTGAGCGTTGCCTCCATTGATGAGGCGATAACCTTGCGCGAGTCCGGCATCAAGACTCCAATTTTGATCCTTGGTATGATCCTTGAAAAAGACATCGGCCCCCTTATTAAATACAACCTTACACAAACTGTCTGCTCCGGGAACCTGGCGGTAAGCCTGAACAAAGTCGCCAAAAAATACAACAAGCCCGTGAATATCCACATAAAAATAGATACCGGCATGGGAAGGCTGGGTATTCTGCATAAAGAAGCGGCTGGTTTTATGGAGAAGATCAAAGGACTGAAATTCATAAGAGTAGAGGGGGCATTCACGCACCTTTCCATGGCGGATGCCAACCGGGAATTCACGCTTTTTCAGGTAAGGGCCTTCAGGGAGCTGATAGAAAAATTATCCAAAGCCGGCATACGCTTCAAATATGTCCACGCCGCAAATAGCATGGGCGTGATCAATTACAGAGAAAGCTATTTTAACATGGTCAGGCCAGGGCTGATCGTTTACGGGCTTTATCCCGAGGAGTGTTTTTTCGTGAAGATCAAGCCGGTCCTCAGCCTGAAGACCAGGGTAGTGTATCTAAAAAAAGTGCCGGCCGGTTACGGTATAAGCTACGGTTATACATACGTGACGCAAAAGGATACAACGGTAGTCAATCTGCCTATCGGTTACGGCGACGGTTATCCGCGTAACCTCTCGAATTTAGCGCCTGTTTTAATAAAGGGGAAGCGTTTCACAATAAGCGGAAGGGTCTGTATGGACCAGATCATGGTTGATGTAGGAAATCTCCCGGTCAAGGTCGCCGATGAGGTCGTGCTTATCGGCCGGCAGGGCAAGGAGAGGATCAGGGCGGAAGAATTAGCCAGGCTTTCCGGCACTATTCCCTATGAGATCGTCTGCGGTTTAGGCAACCGTATCCCCAGGGTCTATACCTGATTTTTAAGGGAGCTTCGAGATAAGATAAAGGCTGAATGCTATAGCGATGATATGGCTGGAAGAAGCCGCCAGCAGGGGTGGTAAGACACCCGCCTTGCCCATGGCTATGCTCACCGCGTTTAAAACGTAATATAAAAACCCCACAAAAATAGAGATCCCCAGCGAAGAGAGCCCGGTAGCGCGTTTTTTCATCATTAACGAAAAAGGTATGCCTATCAATATGATGATTATGCCCTGCAGGGGAGAAGTAAATCTCTGATAGAGGTCAACCTTAAGGTTCCTGACTACTCCGGAAGCGCCGCTTTTTGAGAGTTTCCATATATAATCTTCAAGCTGCGCGATCGTCATATAATCCGGTTTCTGCCTCTGGCTGAGGAATTCCTGAGGTGATTCCGGAATGCCCATTATTTCCTCTTCATAGTATGTGGGTTCGTTCTTCATCTGGCCGTTTAAGTCGAATTCATAAGTTATGCAATGATAAAAAGTCCATCCGCCGTCCTTGTAAACCCCTTTATTCGCCACGATTTTCTTGGTTATATTCTGGTGTTCGTCATGCTCAAGTATGGTTATGCCTTCCATAGTGCTGGTTGCTGCAGAAAATCTGTTTACGAAAAATAGCCTGTTGCGCAGGCCGTACATGGAAAGATTATCCAGGTCCTGGCTTTCTTTTTCGCGGGGCTTATCGGATGAATTCTCGATCTTTTCCTTGAGCTGCTGGTTGATTGACAGGGAATAAGGGACGAACCTGTCGTTTATCCAGAACGTAAGAAGGCTGATAAAGAAACCGAATACGACCACGGTCCTGGTTATCTGGAAAATACCCATGCCCGAGGAGCGCATCGCGATGATTTCGTTGTCGCGGTTGAGCTTGCCGAATGTGTAAAGCGTCGCGATCAACCCGGCAAACGGCCCGACCTGCACGAAGATTATCGGCAAATACGATACATAATATTGGACAACGGTATTTAAGCCGCCTTTCATTTTCAGCAGATTCTCAAGATTTGAGAATACGTCGATGATGATGTAAAGGAAAAGGAACATGAACAGGCAGGACAAAAAGAGCTTCAATACCGATTTGAAAATATAACGGTCTAAGATGCGCATAGTTTAATCGTCAGTAACGTGCCTATCACGCCTAAGAGGATATTGGGTATCCACATCGCTAGAGACGGGCTCACGTGCCCCTGGAGGCTTAAGGCCTCCGAGCCGATGAGGAGAAGGTAGTAGATCCCGACAATAAGGAAGGCAATGCCGAAATTAATGGATTTTTCCCTTCTGCGGGTGATTATCGCAAGCGAAGAGCCAAGCAATATGAATACCAGGCAGGAGAACGCCAGCGCTAATTTTTCGTTTATTTCAATGATAAGCGGGGTAGGGTCTATCCCGTCTTTTTTTAACTTAGTAATTTCGTTCCTCAACTCCAGTATGGTCATGTCCTTGGGTTTCTTGCGCAGGTCTTCTTTCTGCTGGGCCTGGGCGAGGTTCAGGGACATAAAGTACGTTTTAAAATTCAGTTTATAGAAATTGGTCGGGTTTTCCGGGTCAGGCTCATCAGAGGTCCCGTCCATCAGCTTAAGTTTTATCATATTTTTTTCCGGCACCGCGATGAATTCCCCTTTTTTCGCCACGATCGTGCGCGTCGGCTTATCTTTTCCCTGGGGTTCGTATATGCGCACATTGATAAGTTTATTCTCTTCTATGCGGTAAATAAAGAGGATATATTTCTGGAAGGAATTAATAAAGACCCCCGGCTCAAGGGCAGCCGTGGGATTTTTTACGCCGACCTCCATCAGTGTTTTTCTCGTGGCGAAATGGGCGTAAGGGATGACGCGGTCGTTGAACAGGACCAGTATCAGGCTTAAGATTAGCCCGACGACCAGCTGCGGAAATATCAGACTGAATATATTGATGCCGCTTGCCTTTATGGCTATGATCTCATTATCGCTGGAAAATCTGCCCAATGATAAAAGTGCCGCGGTAAGCGCTGAGATCGGCAGCGTATAAGTAAGGAGATATGGCATCATAAAGACAAAGAGCTTTGCAACGCTTAGTATGTCAACGCCCTTGTTGATCACGAGGTCCGCGATCCTGACAAGGTTGCCCAGAAGCATGATGAAGGTAAGGACCATCAGCGCCAAAAACAGCGGCGAGATGAATTCTTTTAAGAAATAATTCCGTAGTATTCTCATAGCATTAATTTGCCAGCGTGATCACAAACACTATATTTGCCCCCGAGGCCTTCAGGGCCGTAGCTGCTTCGGAAGCAGTCGCTCCGGTTGTCAGCACATCGTCAACTAAAAGGACGTTCTTTTTGTTTACATTGAGCTCCGGGTTTAAAGAAAAACTTCCCCTTACGTTAGTAAACCTTTCTTTATCCGAAAGTTCCGTCTGGCTTTTTGTCATACGTTTGCGCTGCAGCGCGCTGCCCGCGATGGGCCTGTCAAATTCTCTGGCGATAAAGCCCGCCAGGATTTCCGCCTGGTTGAATTCCCGCTCCCTTAAACGCGCTTTATGCAAGGGTACGGGGACGACCAGATCGCAATATGCGACGGGGATGCTGTATTCTTTTATGAACTCGATCATCAGCCTGCTTAGCGTCCTGCCCAGATAATCCTTGTTCCTATATTTAAATTCGTGGATTAATTCCTTTACGACGTCCTCGTATCTGCAAGGGCTGAAGGCGCGGTCAAACTCAAGGGGCGATCTAATGCAAGCAGGGCAGATGCTTTTTGCAAAGCCTTTAGTTGTCAAATGCCTTCCGCAAAGACGGCAGAAGGGAGGAGAATTCTTCCTGATTTTCTCCCAGCATCCGGGGCAGACGAGGTTGTCGATATTCAGGGGCCCCAGGCGTTTCCTGCATATAAGGCATATTCGCGGATAAATTAGATCCGCAAGGCCGTCAAGGACTCGCCGAAACATAGCCCTTATGATAACAACTAAATGCAGATTTGTCAAAATAATTGACACGCCTGATAACAATCTCAATTGCTACATCTTGCTATAGCCTGTCGGTTTATGAGCGAATGTCGATTTTAGCCAATGGAGCTTGAGCAGCGAGGGAATCCGAACGCGGAAGCATTCGGACGGCGAGGATGTGCGAGCCCGTCCTGGCGCGAATAGCGCCGACGGGCGAGTTCCGCAGCCGCCAAGCTGCGAAAGAACATTGGCGTTAAAAAATCGACCTGAGCGAAGAAACCGACAGGCTATAGTAACGTAGGATTAGTATATGTGCGTTTCTTAAGTATTGAAAAATAAGGTGTTTGGTGTTAAAATTAACTGATCGATACGCAATATTTGCCAAGAAAGGAAAATATGGGAAACGGGAATTCGGTTGAAGAACTAAAAAGCCAGCTATTGACTTTATTGAAGAAAGACGCCCTGAAAAAGGGGAATTTTGTTTTGTCTTCCGGAAAAAAGAGCGAATATTACCTGGACGGCCGCATAATCACGCTTACGCCTGAAGGCGCCTACCTTACTGCGGGCATTATCCTTGCCTCGATCGAAGGGAAAAATATCGACGCGATAGGCGGCCCTACCCTCGGCGCTGACCCGATAGTGGGGGCAGTCGCGTGCCTGGCGCACATAAAAAAAATACCATTAAAGACCTTTATCGTAAGGAAGGCGGCTAAGGAACACGGCATGCAGCGCCAGATAGAGGGCCCTCTTCTTAATAAAAATGACCGGGTCATACTGGTTGACGATGTAGCTACGACCGGCAAGTCTATTATTGAGGCAAAAGAAACGCTTTCGCGCCTCGGTGTGCATGTGGAAAAGGCGGTTGTCATAGTGGATAGGGGTGAAGGGGCCGCGGATAATCTAAAGAGCGCCGGCCTTGAGCTGGAGTCGATATTTTCCCGTTCCGATATCTTAAGCTGATACGTGAAAATAAATAAGGTAGTTGTCGTCGGAGCCGGCCCTGCCGGCATGATGGCGGCGATCAGGGCCGCTCAATTATCCCAGGATGTAACGTTGCTGGAAAAGAACCCTGATCCGGGGAGAAAACTTCTTCTGTCCGGCAAAGGCCGCTGTAACCTTACCAATGCCTGCGAGCCGGGCATGTTCCTGGAAAGATTCTCCCGCGGCGGAGAATTTCTGCGGGATGCCTTTCAAAAATTTTCAAACCTGGACTTAATCAATTTTTTTGAGACAAGGGGCGCGAAATTAAAAATAGAGCGGCAGTCGCGCGTTTTTCCCGAAAGCGACAGCTCAAAAAGCGTTTTAGACGTTTTGCTTAAAGAGCTGCGCCAGGGTAAAGTGAAGCTCTTTTTTAAGGCGAGCTTAAGAGAGATAACCTTAAAGGACGGCAAGGTAAACAGCTTGGTCCTGGCTGACGGGAAGGTAGTTGAAGCAGACAAGGTGATCCTGGCAATGGGCGGACTGTCTTATACTTACACCGGATCAACCGGAGATGGGATAAAGCTGGCAGAAAAATTTGGCCACCGGATAGTTGCCTTACGCCCCGGACTAGTCCCTTTGCAGGTAAAGCAGGAGGATGTTGCGCGGTCACTTGAAGGCCTTACCTTAAAGAACATTAAGTTGAAATTCTGCGCCGCGAAAAAGAAAATAACCACCGAGGTCGGAGAAATGCTCTTTACGCATTCAGGCATTTCCGGTCCTTTGGTGATTTCTCACAGCGGAGCGGTCATAGATTGGATGGTTTCCGGGCAAAACGCATTTGTCTCTGTCGATCTTAAACCCGGGCTTAGCGAGGAAGAGCTGAACAGCCGTATTCTAAGGGATTTTAAGGCTTATCCGGCCAGGGGTATCAAGAACGTTCTTAAGGGCCTTTTGCCGCTTAGGTTTGCGGATGTTTTCGTCAAGGTCTTAAAAATTGACCCCGAAAAAAAGGTCAGTTTGATCACCAGACCTGAGCGCTTAAGCATCGCGCGCTCGCTTAAGGATTTCCGCCTGGATATTTCCGGGTCTTTACCGGTAGAGCACGCAATGGTCACGCGCGGCGGGGTATCGTTAAAGGATATCAACCCCAGGACAATGGAGTCGCGCCTGATAAAAGGGCTTTATTTTGCCGGAGAGATGATCGATGTCGATGCCGATACAGGGGGTTTTAATCTGCAGGCCGCATTTTCTACGGGTTATCTCGCGGGAGAAAGCGCGGCGCTAAATTAAGATGAGAAAAATTTATTTGGCATCTGATTCAAAGGCCAGGAAGAAACTGCTTGATATCTTTGGCCTGAAGTTTGAGGTGGTTTCCGTATGCGTTGACGAGAAAAAAGAGGCAAGAGGCCTTTCTTACGCGCAGTTGGTGAAAACGAACGCCCTTAAAAAAGCAGAAGAAGCAGCCAGGAGAGTAAGAAGAGGTATTATCATCGCAGCCGACACGATCGTAGTCCAGGGCAGGAAAATTTACGGCAAGCCCAAAGATCTGGCAGCGGCGCGCCTTATGCTTAAGAAACTCTCAAGCGGCCCGCAATGGCTTTATACAGGCGTTGCCGTCCTAGACCTGGATAAAAAAAAGAAGCTCCTTGAGTTTGAGAAGACCAAGGTCTATATGGATAAGTTAGCAGATAGAGAGATACGCAGTTATTTTTCCTCCACGTCGCCTTTGGATAAGGCGGGCAGCTTTGACATTCAAGGCAGGGGTGCTTTTTTTATCAGGCGCATCGAAGGGTGCTTCTATAATGTCGTCGGTCTGCCGGTAAGAAGGTTATACAGGATGCTGAAGAAATTAAACGTGCATACGCTCATGCTTTTATTGGGAGCAGGGTTGTTGATGCCCGGCTGCGCCACAGAATATAACGTCGTGACTAAACAGGAAGAGGCCTATTTTTACTCAACCGACAGGGAGGTCAGGCTCGGGCAGTCCATAGACAGGCAGGTGCAGGCCGAATATAAAACCGCAGTTGACCCTTTGATAGAGAAACGCGTTGAAGATATCGGCAGAAAAATAGCCGCGGTCTGCGACAGGAAAGATATAGAATATCATTTCAGGGTGATAGAAGATGACCAGGTCAATGCCGTTTCTTTACCCGGCGGTTACGTTTATATATTCAGTGGTTTGGTCGATAAGGTAAAAAGCGACGATGAACTGGCCGGGGTCATCGCCCACGAGGTCGGCCATATCGTGGCCAGGCACAGCATTAAAAAATTACAGGCCTCGACAGCCATCACTCTGTTAAGGGTTTTGATCTCCCAGGCGCCGCAGACATCACAGGCAAGCGGAGCAGCGGACATGGCTATTACGGAAATAATGCTTGGATACAGCAGGGAAGACGAATTGCTGGCGGACCAGCTGTCCGCGCGCTACTTAAAGCTGGCGGGTTATAACCCGCGCGGCATGATAGATTTTTTGACCAGGCTGCAGGAGATAGAAAGAAGGAAGCCGCCCAGGCCATATAATTATTATAAGACTCACCCCTATGTGCCCGATCGTATCAGGGTAGTAAAACAGGAGTTAGGCGAGGGTATCAGTTTCGATGATTATATCAATATTGAGCAAATGCCCCATCAATAAGGCCAAAGCAGCTGTCTTTTTATTTGCAGCTACATTTTTTTTCTCATCGGGCCTGGTTGCTGCGCAGGAGAGTATAAAGATGAAGGAAGAAAAAAGATCAAACCCTTTCGGCGCGCTGGAATTCCTGCACTGGAACAGCGGATGGAACAACTATAAATATCCTTCAGAGAAAGAATTAAAGAAGGCAGTCGCCCTGATGAAGGAAGCAGGCGTTGGAATGGTGCGTATGGATTTCCTTTGGCAGGAAATTGAACCCGAGGAAGGGGTATTTGATTTTAGAAAATACGATAATATCGTGGACATTGTTACTTCGGAAGGATTGCAGGTGCTCGGACTGTTGAATTACAGCGCTCCCTGGGCCTCAACTTGCGGGCAATGGAATTGCCCTCCTAGTAAGAACAAGTCATTCGTCAAATACGCGCAGCGGGTGGTCTCCCGGTACAAGGACGTGATAAAGCATTGGGAAATATGGAACGAGCCGGATTCAAGTGTTTATTGGAGCGCGCAAGACGGCCTGAAAGGATACTGTGCTTTGCTTAAAGAGGTTTACCCTGCCTTAAAAAAAGTTGACCCCGATTGTGTGATCCTGAATGGAGGGCTGGCTAACGGCATGATGAGCGTCAACCGGCTTTACGAGAACGGGGCAAAGGGTTATTTTGATGTCCTGAACATACATTATTTTGACCAGCCGGATTATAAAGGCGCGTTAAGCAGGGTCACGGCTTACCCTAAGCTTGCTTATAAGGTAATGGTAAAAAATGGCGACGCGGGTAAAAAGATCTGGATCACCGAAATCGGCTGCCCCGGGGTAAAAAAAGGCTTGCAGGTAAAGGATTGGTGGCTGGGCAAGAATCCCGACGAGAATGAGCAGGCGCTGTGGGTAACAGAGGTGTTCACCGGCCTGTTAAAGGACGGGCACGTGGAAAAGGTTTTTTGGGCGTTCTTTCGCGATACCAAAAAACACTGGAATACCGGCGTTGATTATTTCGGCCTGGTGCGCTGGGATTTTTCCAAAAAGCCGGCTTACCAGAACTACAGGAAATGCTTCCAAAATTGGCAAAACAAAGCCCCCTTCTTTGAATAATTAAAAAATATATGTTATACTGAATTATTGTCACGGAATGAGCCAAAAGGAAGGTTATGTTCCATAAAAGCAGTTTCTACAAACGAACATTTCCTTATTTTTTTCTTCCTTGCCTGTGTTTAAGCCTAGCCCTATTTTTCCCACAAACCGCACAGTGTCTGGATAAAAGCACTGCACCTACAGTTTCCGTCCAGTTAGATAAAAATAGCGTATCTCAAGGTGAATCTTTCCAAGTCACGGTATCAGCGACTTCAAATGTTGGTTTGACTTCGGCCTGGTGGTTCGTAGAAGATGTAAATAACCGCACTTGGCATGAGATACCGGGCACAGTCAACGGCGTAACAAAAAAGCTTAATCAAGCGCAGGATTTTGGCGCTTGCGCCGGCCAAACAAACTGCACCTATACGCGTACAGTGACTATCTCCGGAACAGGAGAATATGAGATTAAAGCCAATTCCCGAGACGTCAAATATCCTACGCCCGGAGAAGCCCATCAGGCCTCAGAAGGCGCTGGAATAGCCGCAAAACGGATTATAATAAATACGCCGCCTCAGCCACCGCAGATTACCGGAGTTGTTCCTGAAAATTACTCTGGTTATGACCAAGGCACCACAATCAATGCTTCAATTGAAGCCCAGGACCCTAATGGCGGACAATTGGAATATCAATTCAGCGTAGATGGGATAATAAAAAGGCCATGGAGCAGTATTTCAGTATATACATGGGACACTGTTAATGATGGCCCTGGTATTCATGCGCTAAAATTTGACGCCCGTAATACCGCAGGTATTATTTCGACAAGCACAAGCGAAATTTACTTATTCCGGTTGCCCTTGGAGGCCCCATTAACCGCCCAAGCCAACATGGCCCCACAAGAAGCGCCGGCTCCGAAACAACCTCTTAACCAACCGCAAAAGGTTATGACGGGTCACGCAACACATCCAAAACTTACCACCTTAAAGATTATGCATAATTTTAATAATAGTGGTATCTTCAGTAACAATTCGTTTTCTCCTGATAATTTAATTCAAAACGTCACTTATATTGGGAATAATACAGTTCAATTAAAACTTAAAGATGCTGATGCTGCTGATATACAGGGCGTAAAAATCCAGCTCTCTAATGATGGAAAACATTGGTCTGTTCCTCAAAAATATACTTCAATAAAGGACTGGAGGCTGCCGGCTAATAACAAGAGTTCTATAAGGCAGATTTATATAAGATTTAAGCTTTCATCCGGGGATTGGTCAGAAGCAGAAAAGAAGGAATTCATGATTTTAAAATGAAGAAAATCATTTTTAAGAGTGTTTCCATAGTTTTGATTGCCGCGCATCTATGCCTGGTGAGTTTTAAGGATATTAGCTTTGCGCAGGATGGCGTGGATACTGCTCAAAGTCAACAACAGGAGGCAGATAATACAAAGACAGGGGAGGCAACGGCTTCAAAACCCCAGCCCATACCGCCATTTTTGCAAGACTCAGATTCCCAGGCGCCTATAGCTACGGCAAGCGCGTCAAGTTCAATACCGCCTGTATCGGTAACGGGCCTCAATGGCTTTAACCTTTCAGTATTGCAATCATTTCAAAGCGATCCCTTTACCGGAAAAGCCTCATTTTCTATTCCCATCGTAGCTCCTCCGGGAAGAAAAGGTATCCAACCCAACTTTAGCCTTAACTATTCTTCCGGCACAGGCAGCGGCATTTCAGGCGTTGGTTGGATGCTGGATCTGGGCAGCATTGAACGCTCTACAAAACGCGGGGTGCCTAAATACGATTCAGACGATACCTTTACTTTCGGCCCGGGTGCAGGATCAGAGCTTGTGGCGATCTCGGCAAATGAATATCGCCTGAAGAACGAAGGTGCTTTTATGAAATTTTATTTTAACGGTTCTTACTGGATTGTTACGGATAAGACCGGCACCAAATACTATTTCGGACAAACTAGTGAGTCACGTCAGCAAGATGGTTCCCGTATTTTTAAGTGGTGCCTGGATAAAGTCTTAGATATCTATGGAAATTATCTGACTATTTCTTACATAAAAGAATCGAATCAGATTTATCCCTTTCTTATCCAATACGCAGGGAATGAAAATACGGCGCTTGCACCTGCTTACAAAATACAATTTGAATATGAAGCGCGGCCTGATATCACCTCTGGTTACATGAGCGGATTCTGTGTAGCAACGTCTAGCAGACTCAGTGATATCAGCGTCAAATATAATGATCAGCGCGTCAGGCGGTATCATTTTTCTTATATCCTCTCTAATCTCAATAAATCGCTTTTATCCGGAGTAGCGATGTTCGGTGCTGACAATGAAACCAGTCTTCCTCCGGTAGCCTTTGATTATCAACCGCAAGACGGAGGATGGCAGTTATCCGGCAAACAGCTTCCTTCCGAATACTCCTTTGACTGGACAGCTACGCTAATGGACGTTAATAACGATAATTACACGGACATATTAGTCAATAACGGTCGTACTAATTATTTAGGCACCAGTTCCGGAGATTGGGATGTATCTACGAATTGGCGGCTGCCGGGAAATTTTACTAACGGCCACGGCGATTGCGGCTGGCGTTTTGCGGATATTAACGGAGATGGTTGGATAGATATTATTAATCACACCCATACTGACGGTGGAACGAGGGCCCCTTATGTTTATATCAATAATAAAAGTAATGGCTGGGATTATGACGAAGCCTGGAGCGATGCTTTTCCCTGTAATGCTTATTTTACTTATAATCACCATGTAGGAGTGCCTGAATGGCATGAGGTCATGGGATGGGTCATGATTGATGTGAATAACGACGGTTACGTCGATATTTTACGGGCCAGGGGCGACGGCCATCAATCTTACGTTAATACAGGCACGGGGTGGCAAGACAGCCCAGTTTTTTCTACGCCGGCTGATGCAAATTTCGCTAACGGGTCAACGCAATTGGGAGACATAAACGGGGATGGCCTGCCGGACCTTGTTATTGCCACAAGCTCCACCAAAAAAGTCTATATAAATTCAGGCAGCGGCTGGCAGGAGGAAGGTTCTTTTAACCTGCCGAGCGATGCAGATTTGAATTTCTCCAATAATTCAACCCAATTGGTTGATATTAACTCGGATGGGCGCAGCGACATTGTCATAGCCAAAAGCGGAGTAAAGAAAACCTATATTAATATCCCGGCCAGTTCAAACATCTGGCAGCTTGATAATTCGTTTAACCTTCCTGACGGAGATTTTACAAATAACTACGGAACGCGGCTTGCCGACACCAAAGGCAAAGCACTGCTGGATATTTTAATTTATCCTTCTTCTTCTGTTAATAAGGTCTATACCAACAGGCATAATCTTATACCTGCCTATCTCACCAAGATCACAAATGGTATAGGCGCCGAGCTTAACGCAACCTACAGGCCTTCTACGCAACTCGATAATACCGGAGGAGACGGCAGGCCTGATCTGCCGTTTCCCGTATATGTGGTTGATACAGTAGTTACCCATGATGCAGTGCATCCTGCAAGCCCCGATATAATTCAGCGCTATGAATACAAAAACGGATTATTTGACTTTGCTGAACGGGAATTCCGCGGCTTTGGCGTTGTAAAGACTTTTGACGCGGAAGGCAACTATACTGAAACCTTTTTTAAGCAGGATAATATTTTTAAAGGCAGGCCTTACAAGCAGGAGGTAAGGGATGCCGCAGGCAATCTATTTGCCAGAACAGAGAATACCTGGCTTTCCCGTCAGCTTTATCCGGGGATAACTTTTGTCTATCTTGCTCAAGCGGACAATTATATTTATGACGGCGATGCGACTTTTAAACAAACGAGAGGACATTTTGAATATGATGATTACGGTAATCAGACACGGGTAATTTCTGACGGAGATGTGAGTGCCACAGGCGATGAAAAGACACAGGTCACAGAATATGTTTACAACACCTCAAACTGGATTGTAAGCCTTCCCAAACGCGCATATTTATTGGACAAGGATTCGGCCAAGGTTTCTGAGAAATGGTTCTATTATGACTATGCCGCTTCAATTGATACGGCCCCTGCAAAAGGGCTTCTGACTAAGGAAGAAATTTGGCTTTATAACCCTTTAACAGGAGCCGAATCACGAGTGAGCTCAAATTATGGATATGACCCAGACTACGGCAATCTCACTTCAGCAACTGACGCTTTAGTTCATACAACGACCACCGAATATGACAATGTTGTGCATTCCTATGCGACAAAGGTAATCAATGCGCTCACCCACACCGTTACTTCAACCTATGATTACAAAACCGGACAGGTATTAACTTCAACAGACGCAAACAACCAGACTACAACCAATGTATATGATACTCTTGGCCGTCTGGAGAAGGTCATTGGGCCGCTTGATTCTGTAACTTATCCGGCAGCAAAATTTACCTATGACCTTTCAGTTTCTCCCGTTAAGGTAAAAAAAGAAGTTAAAGAGAATTATGCTTCGCCGCCCGATTATCTTGCGACTTACCAGTTCTTTGATGGCCTCGGCAGGGCCTTAGAGGTAAAATCACCCGGAGAGGACCATCCGCAGACAGGCGCGCATCGGCAGATCATTTCCGGCATCGTCAAATATAATTCCAAAGGGCAGGTAATTGAAAAATACTTTCCTTATTTTGTGGATAGTTCTGCCGATTATGTTGCCCCTACTTTTACCACCCCACATTCAAGTTTAATCTATGACGCGGTTGGCAGGGTAAAACAGGTTACGAATCCAAACAGCACTTATTCTACCGTTACGTATTCGGACTGGGTTGTTACAAACACAGACGAGAACAGCCATTACAAGACTTCCTATTCTGATGCCTATGGTAGGATTGTAAAAATAGAAGAGCATAACGACGGAGAGACATACACTACTAACTACTTCTACGACACTCAGGGCAATCTTATAAAGACACTTGATAATCAGGCAAACGTCGTTCAAATCTGGTATGATTCTTTGGGCCGCAAGATCAAGATGGACGACCCGGATATGGGTGTCTGGCTTTATGAATATGATGCTGTGGGTAATTTGAAGAAGCAGACAGATGCCAAGAACCAAGTTTTGGAATTCCAGTATGATGCCTTAAACCGGCTTGAGCTTAAACGGGCTACTGCGCCTCTCGCCGTAGGATTAGCGATTTATCAATATGATCACCCTACGAGGCCCAATTGCGTAGGCCGGCTTTATAAAATCATGGATCGTTCAGGTTCAACGGAGTTCTTTTATGATGTCCTGGGAAGGGAAATAAATTCTTTTAAGGATATCTTTGGGGCAGGCGGATTTGTAGTTGAGCGGGGATACGATGCATTAGACAGGTTAGTAACCCTCAAGTATCCCGACGCAGAAGCAATAAATTATACTTATAACCCGCAAGGCATTGAAAAAGTAGAAGGGCTTTTACCCGGGGGCAGTCCCACCATTTACATTACGAATATCGATTATTCTCCAACCGGCCAAATCGTCAGAATTCAATACGGTAACGGCACTGAGACTAACTACACCTACAACCCTCAGACTCTCCGTTTAGACAGCTTCTTTACCCAATCTCCCTTCGCGAGGATTCAGGATTTTAGCTATATGTTTGACAATACGGGCAATATTTCTTCCATCACCGATCATGTCAACACCGCCAACCAATCATTTATCTACGATGATTTAGACCGATTGACTAATGCAACCGGCAGCTACGGAAGCTTGAACTATGTTTACGATTCCATAGGGAATATGATTCAAAAAGAAGGGAAGACTCTTACATACGGAAAAGCCGGTAAGCTGCCGCATGCAGTTACGCAATTTGAAAGTGATGTAATTGATTACGACAATAACGGAAATATGACTAAAAAAGGTAATTTGGAATATTCCTACGATGTAGAGAATAGATTAATCGAATCAAAAGAGATATTGGAGGATCCAAATGAAATCCTCGATATAAAATTCAATTTTACATCGGGTTGGAACTTTTTTAGTTTACCCATTGAAGAAGATGATTTAGAAATAAACTCTGTTTTGGGAAACATAACTTGCTGCACGGCTGCCAGGATTTTACAAGTTTCCCGCTTCAATCCTATTGAAGAAAGATTCGAACATTTTGTTAATAATTCCAACTTCAACCAGTTTAATACATTTGAATATGGAAAAGGTTATGAGCTTTATATTGAAACTCCGGATATCAGCACTAACGTTTATTTTACGGGGAAAGGTGTCGAGTCACAGGAAGTACAATTGAAAGCGGGTTATAATCTTATTCCATGTCCCGTAAACCGGGCTGCGCCGGTTGAGCAGGCGCTGGAACCTTTAAAATTAGGAATTGATTATGATAAAATCGTAGGTTATGATAAGGATAATGAGCAATTCGTATTCTATCCCCAAGGTTCTTTGACAATTCTTGAGCCAGGAAAGGCTTATTTTATTAATTGTTTGAAGGATTCTAAGCTGGCTATCGGTATTAAGAATAAACCTGCCACTAACTTCGTTTATGATGGAGACGGCGGAAGGGTTAAGAAAACTGCTGGCGCAGATTCGACGACTTATATCGGTTCGCTCTTTGAAATAGACTCAGACGGTAAGACAAAGAAGCACATCTTTGCCGGGTCAAACAGGATTGCCACGCAGGAATCCAGCGGCAATATTTATTATACTCATTCTGACCACTTGGGTTCTTCTAACGTTGTTACAGATTCAACCGGCGCTCAGGTGGGTTTTACCGAATTCACACCTTACGGAGCTACTTTCAAACAAACCGGCACATATGATCCCAAGCATAAATTTACCGGGAAAGAGCTAGATGCTTCTACTGACCTCTACTATTATGGCGCAAGATACTATGACCCAACATTAGGGCGTTTCATTGCTGCAGACACCATTGTCCAAGCGCCTTATGACCCGCAGTCTTTAAACAGATACAGTTACTGCCGGAATAATCCGATAAATTATGTTGATCCGACGGGGCATTCGTGGTTCAGTAAGTTCTTTAAGAAGTTCGGTGGTGCCATAGCGAGTGTTGCCTTTACGTTCGTTGGAATGCCTTTTATAGGTGCGCTGGTAGGGTCTGCGATAAGCACCTTTACTAATGGGGGTAATTTTCAGAATTTTGCTACAGGATTTGGGATAGGTCTTGTTTCAGGATTTGTGGGAGGTACTCTTGCAGGAGGCATTGCCCGTGGTCTCAATTGGAACATGGCTGGCATTGAAACAGCCTTTTTGCGCGGGGGCCTTGCTGGCGCCATTGGCGGTATGGGCTCAGCAGCAGTTTACGGTGGCAATATAGGAGAAGGCGCATGGCAAGGCGCAGCTGGAGGCATGGCTGTTGGCGGACTAGCCTGGGCAAAAAATGCATATACTACTAACAAATTTTTAAAAAATAATGTAAAATGGGATAGTTCAGTAAATGATGCAGATAAAGCCAAGTTTACTCAAGGTATAAAAGAACTAGGACAATCTCCATTGGGACAGAGAGAAATCGGGAGGTTTAGAAGAGCTAACTTTAATCTTAATATTATATCTATATCTGGAGATAATGCTTATTCTTCTACTGGGCCTTACGCAACCGACATCGAAATTAACCCAAATATCGAAATTTATAGGCAAGGAAGACCTAGCTATGAAGAAGCAGCTTCAAGAGATTTTGCAACATTATTCGGTCATGAAATAGGTCATTCTGGTCCGGTAAGCAGTGTTAATCCTTGTGGTGACGATCCTTTAAATGTTTCTTATCATGAAAATCCGTACCGATCTTGGATAGGCACCCCTTCTCGTACCGGGTATTTTCAGGAAGGCGACGTACAATTTAAACAATGGTTTTTTCAGTATTAATATTTTATTATTAAATAATAAATTTATGAAATATTTATTATTTTTTTTATTTTTCCTCTTTGTTATCATCACTTTTTCTTATGGCGAGGAACTACTTAATTTTCAAGAAAGGCGCAAGATGGAATTAGTAAAAAAAGTCACAGATAAGGATAGATACCTAAATTGTTCTAGTTCGCCTTCAGCTATTAAAATAATTTTTCAGGATGAAGAGTCAGGGAAAATAATAAACGCAGTTATGAGGAGCGATGATTTATTAAATTTTTTGAAAAAAGAAAAAAGGATAACTATCCAAAACTATATAGAATTTATGTTAAAGCATGAAAATACTGCTATCTTAGTTAATTTAAGAAATCTAGAATACATGTTAGGCAAAAGATGGCTGGGTAATAACGCTCGTGGCGAAGAATATATCAGGAAATATACTATTTTTAAACAACCAAATACATTTGAAGAATTGAACGTTAAGAATGAGCAAGAATTACTTAATAAATATTTCGATTTCGATTATACCAAAGGATCAGGGAAGCTTAAGAGACAGTATTTTAAAGAATACACTCGCAACCCTTCATTTATTGCTCTCTTGATAGATTTAGGTTATGATGTGGTCTGGGGAGATTTTAATCCAGATTTATATATTTATACAATTCCTTTTGTTTCTTTGCATAAAAGATAAGCATAGTCCCCGAACGAAGACGCTTTCCAACCCAATCGGTAAACTGTCCCTGACTCAAGCTGGACAGCAAATAAAGGGGACGGTTCTATTTTTTAATTATAAAAAGTGTTTTTAAGGTTGGCAGCGCCTGCGCGGGAAAAAAGACTAAAAAATAAAGGGACGTTCCTGAAATCTTCGGCTGAACAAGCCAGTTGAGGAAAACAGGGCGCGTCCCTGTTTTTTTCGAATTTTACCTTGACTATCCACTGTAAATATTGTATATTTATAAAGATTTTATAAAGTCTTTAAGAAGTAAGCGATTTCAAGGCAAAATCATAGGTAATTTCTCCGTAAATTGTTATATCCCATATACTTAACAGCCAAAAAAACAAATATCTCAGTCTTGACAAGCCCGACTTTAAAAGTTATACTTTGCTCGGAACACAAAACAAACATTTTAAATCCGACGACCTGGTCCATGGAGGTGGATCGGGAAGCCACGGGAAATTCAAGCCGGATTGACTAAATGGGTCAATCCGGCTTTTTATTTTGCGCTTTTGAATCAGTTTTTTAATTGACAAGGCTGCTGTAACTATAATATACTGTTTCAAAAAGGAGCGGAAAATGCGAAAACAGCCTTATAAAAAAGCAAAAATCCTCTGGTTACTGCTGGCGGCTTTTTTGTTGATCGCGCCGAGTTGTGTTTTTGCGGACATATTCAATGTAAGTTACAGTCTTACTGAGGGAGGGATGTCGCTCCAGTTAAGCCCGGCCAATCCGCACAGGGGCGTGAACATCACTACGACCTCCGATATCGCAACCCGTTACGAAGTCATACAGGATATGAATATCCCTCTTTCAAACAGAAATGACCCGGGGGTGGTTTTACGTAATAATTTTGTAGTGCGCGGACTGCGCGGCACAAACAGATTCGGCACTTTTCATATATTGACTACGGATACACCGGTAAGGTCGAATGAGGTGCTTTATACCTCCGATACTTCGGGTAATGCCGACACCTTTACCCTTGTTTACGGCTTGATCAATGTGGACGATATCCCCGCGGGCGATTACTACGGCAAGATAAGCTACACCTTAAGGCCGATAAGCTCGAATAGGAACCAGGTAGTCAGATACCTTGATGTTTTTGTGTCTATCAGTCAAAGGCCTGATGTCCAGCCGAAAATAGAGATCCTTTCATCGAGAGGCACGAAAACCGTCACGCTTAGCTCAAAAGAAGATAGCGCCCCGGCAGCGGATGTATCGGTAAGGATTAACGGGGCGTTCAGGAAGATGTTCAGTATCACCCAGTATTTATCCAGGCCTATTGAATCCAACGAAGGCAACCGCCTTGATTATGGATTGATCACTGCGGAAACCCATGATGTTTCTAAGGGCGCTGGCCTGGGAGGAAAGATTCCGCTTTCTTCCCGTCCGCTGATCGTTTACACTTCTACGCCGAGCGGCGAGGCAGACGATAGCTTTGTGATCACTTATAACGCCCCGGACCTGTCCGCGCAAAAAGCCGGCAGGTACAGGACAAGTATGCAATTTTTCCAGGATGAATCCGGCGTGCAGAAGATAATAGATACGCTGGAACTGGAAGTGGAGGTCGAACGTTTGTTTGACATTGTGATCACCCCACAGGACCAGAGGCCTCTGATCGAATTCAGGGATTTAAAGCCGAAGGCCGGGGCTAAAAAGAGCGAAGTTGACATTGAGATAAAATCCAATATCGGCAAGCGTTATCAATTAAGCCAGAATGTCTATTCTGAGCTGACAAACCGGGAAGGCAAGACCATACCTTCAAAATACTTTACCCTGCGCACGGAGAAAATCGATTCCAAGGGTAACGTAAAATTCCCGGCAAGCCAGGAGATAAAGAAGGGAGACGCTGTTTTGTTTGTTTCGGATGAACAAGGCTCGCCTGCCAAGATCAAATTGATCTATGAATTGAGTATTCCAGACAATGTCGTTGCGGGCGATTATTCAACGCGTATCACTTATTCTTTGGTGGAGATATAAGACACCCGAGCCTATCGGTAGGCTCGGTATTCGTATCTACAAAAAGGAGGTTACACATGTTTAACACATATTTTTCAAAAAAAATCATGAAAGGAGGTGAAAAAATGAAAACCTTAACTATCTTACTGATAGGTTTAATGGTGCTGAGTGTGCCGTGCTTAGGCTTCGCTGCAATTTCGCTTACGGTCAACGCCTCGGTTATTGCCGGGACGAATCTTGGTCCGCATGTTTTGTTGAAATGCACCGGGTACAACTATAATCAAGGTGGAGACCCGTTTGTGCAGTGCGCGAACCAAGGTACTTCCACATCACTGGCGTTTGGGCAATTGACGAATCAGCTCTATAACTCAAGCGGTCAGCCAACAGAGGGTGCAGGTTGCTTCTACGCAAAAGAGTTCTTCATCGTTTACCTGTATCCGGATGCTTGGGGCGGAAAAGGATATGACCTTAAGCAGACAGCAGGGACCTTTTCGGCGGAAATCGCCAATTCAGTGGTTATGACTCCGGTTTATTCACCGGACGATAAGTATTCTGGTCAGACAACCGGCCAGGGTAACTTGATCACTGGAGAAACCATAGGTAATCCTGTGCTTGCGAAAAACGGCGGACAGATCCTAAAGGCAAAAAGGCCCAGGATCGTACGCGCTGAATACGGCATACCACCGTTACCAGATCCGACTGTACCGACTGATACTCGTCCCAGCGGATGGAGCGAAGTGCCGTTAACCACAGCAGCAGGCACATATTCCGGCAGCGTTCAGATTACGGTTACTGAGTGGCAATAAAGATCAGCCAAAGTAAGTAACGTAACCTGACACCGGTAATATTCTTTTAACGTTACAAACAGCCTATTTTTTGCTATAATAAGGCTGTGGGTAATGTTTGCCGATATACTTTAACTAAAGCGGAGTAGAAAAATGTTTCTTTTTCGCAGGGGGATTTTTTTTATATTTTTTTGGCTCCTGTTTTTGAGCCCGTTTGTGTCAGAGGCGGCGGATCTCGCCTTCAGGATCGACCAGTCAAAAGTTAAACTTGTTATCCCCGCAGGAGGTTCCAGGGCGGGGGATATAAAAGTTTACAGCCAGTCAAAGGAACCGGTCAAATTGAAGGTTTATGTCCAGGACTGGCGCTATACGCTGGAACAGGATGGCTCAAAGGAATTCCTTCCCGCGGGCAGCACGAAATTTTCCTCTGCTCCGTGGATCAAGTTCAGCCCCGCAGAACTGAATATCCCTCCTTACGGTATCGGTAAGGTTAATTATGTCGTAAATGTTCCCCAGGACGCAGCCGGCGCTCACTTCGCGGTGATGTTCTTTGAGACCGGTTCAATGCCGGCTTCGGAGTTGGCTGCTCCGGGTGAACAACAGGTAGCTTCGGGAGTGGGTTTATCCATCAGGCTGGGTTCCCTGATATATGTGGAGGCCAAAGACAGCGTGAAGCGCTCTGTGGAATTAACCAATTTCTCTGTCGGCAACGACGATAATAATTATATCGTCATCAAGAGTGACCTTAAAAATACCGGCAATACCTATATCTCGACCGAAGGCACATATCATATCACCGACAAAGAAGGGGGCATTTTCGCGCGAGGCCAATTTAACGAAACCTTTACTTTTCCGGGTGACAGTTCACAGTTGAGCACGACATGGAAAGAAAAGATCCCCGCAGGGAGTTATGATCTGGTCCTGACCCTGGACTTAGGCAAGGCCCAGGAGGAGGGAGGATTAAGCAGGGGTCCGGTTATGCTCAAAGAAGCAGAGCTTGAGATAGGCGCTGATAATCAGGTCATAAGGACGGGAGAGCTCAAATAAAAGATGGATTCAAATATATGAAAAAGATGCTGGCCGTTTTGCTGGCGGCCTTATTTTTTTGCTCTCCGGCCGGGCCAGTGTATGCTTCCCGGGAAGCCAGCGCTTTTTTATGCGAGGTCGGCCTGAGTCTCTATCGGCAGGGCAGGTATGATGAGGCATTGACAGAGTTTAAAAAGGCATTGATGGTAGATGCCAATTATAAACCCGCCCTTAAATACCTGAAAATGATCGAGCAGATGGGCTCAGGCAAGAAACAAAAAGCAGTCATTCCGCCTTCCTATAGGCCTACCGCAAAACCTACCGCAGAAGCTGCCACTTTTACCCGTCTGGACGCGACGAAACAGATGCTGGACCTGGTTGAAATACAGCGTGATATGGTAATAGAAAGGCAGATGTTGCGTTCAGAGGCCCTGACGCCTTTAAGCGAAGCCATCGCAGCCAAGATAAGCCCGCCCGATGTATTTACTTTCGCGGAGCCTGCGTTGCCGGCTGCGGCAAAGAAAAAAATGAAAGCGGAACTGCCTACGGTAGTCACGCTGGATGAGTCTCTGGCAAAACAGGCCGCCACGATCGAGATCGAAGCCGGCAAAAGCGTGATCCTTTCCGGAAAAAATATCCGTAAGTTCCTGCTTACTGAGCCGGATGTCCTGGATGTAGAAAGAAAAAGCCCGGATGTTCTGCTGGTAACCGGAAAGAATATAGGTTATACGTATCTGCATACATGGGATGATACGGGAAGGCAGACTACGGAATGGCGCACTGTTATTCCGAGGCCCGAAGGCCCCACTTACGAGGATTTATTGCGCAGGGAAGAAGAGAGGGCGCGTAATTTCAGGATGCGTTATTCAATGGACTGGCTGAGTTATGAATCAGGAAGAAGGATATATGATCTAAACAGGGATTTTTATTCCTGGGCGCATAGCCTAAGCATCATAGGCCCGACGCCATACGGCGACATAGACTCGTTAGTGACGCTTAGGAAGCTCCGGACAAGCACCGACCTGACATATTTCACCCTTGGGCTGACCAACGGACAGGTCGGCCCGTTTAAAGGGTTTACCTTGCGCGCCTTTGACCATGTCCCGCCGTTCACAAACCTTACTTTCCCCGGAACTACAATACGCGGCGGGATGCTCGATTCTCCTGCGTTCAATAACAAACTGAATTATACCGTTTTCTGGGGCAAAGAAGGAGGCGGCCGGCTGGGAGATCTTTCTCCCACGCTTAGTTCAATAAAGAAATCATACCTCGAAGGTATCAATTTAAGCATTTCTCCCACATTAAAACAAAATTACCGTGCAAGTTTTATACACGGCTGGGGCTCAGAGAGGGATCCGGGATTAAACAAAGACGGCGCAGATTTGATGGGCACCTGGACTTTTAGTGATAATCTTTCTTCAACCTACGAAGTCGCTTATGATTCGGAACATTATGCCCAGCTGCTCAGCGCGCATTACCGCCGGCCTAAATTGGACCTGAAAACTGAAATAAGGAATATCAACAAAAAATTCGTAAGCATGACGGATATCGGTTGGCGGCAGGGCG